>CERQ01019298.1_pt1 | contig 38146 bp, 29 predicted proteins | sample 530711 | NCBI WGS metagenome assembly CERQ01 (sample SAMEA2620882, study PRJEB7988) | marine metagenome | biome: marine biome (ENVO:00000447); feature: mesopelagic zone (ENVO:00000213); material: "saline water (ENVO:00002010), including plankton (ENVO:xxxxxxxx)" | depth 850 m | reverse complement strand
ACTCCTACAAGCCGGCAGTGCTGCGCCGGTGGCATCCCGGTGCGGGCATTGTCCTCGAAGACGCCGCCGAGACCTCCCGCGCCCGGTGGCGCGGTTACGTCGCGAGCGACCCTCCCGGATCGCTCGTCGTCGATGCCGGTGAGTGCCGACGCACGCGCGGCGACCTCCTCGCCGGCATCGTGCGCATTCTCCGATCCACGGCCGGGCGCGCGCCCGCCTTCGGATGCTTCGGCATGCACGAGTGGGCGATGGTCTATCGATCGTCCTCACCGCGTCACGAGCTGCCGCTTCGACTCGGCCCCCGGGGCACCGATGACGTGGTGGAGGCGCACGAGCTGCGCTGCACGCACTTCGACGCCTACCGCTTCTTCACCCCCGATGCCGCACCGCGCAACCGCGAACCGCTGTCCCGACGCACGCAGGCGGATCATGAGCAGCCGGGATGCCTGCACGCGGGTATGGATCTCTACAAGTGGGCCGTCAAGGCCGGGCCGCTCGTGCCGGGCGATCTCTTGCTGGACACCTTCGAGCACGCGCGCGGTCCGCACCCTCGACATGCGGGCCTCACCCTACGATCTGCGTGACTGGGGCTTCGATCCGGTGGCGGTGGAGACCGCCGCTGGCAAGGCGGAGTACGTGCGGCAACAGCGAGAATTCGCGGTGACGGGGGCCACGCTGCGGGAACGTCTCCTCGCCGCCATCACGGGCTGACAGCGGGCGTCACTGCGCGCAGTCCGCGCAGGGAAGCAAGGTGGTGTGCGCTGACTCCCATCGCAGCGCCGTGACCCGCTCGGACGCCTCGGTCAGTCGCTCCAGCGACACCTCGCCGCGCTCCACGGCGGTCACGATCCCCTCCACCAGGCGCTCGGCGCTGCCGGCGTCGCTGTAGAGCACCGTCAGGAGCAGATCATTGCCTGCTGCCAACGCGGCGACGCCGTTGGCCACCGGATCGGCGTATTCGGGCAGGCCGGAGGCCTGCAGCATCCCGAGATCGTCGGTGACCGCGACGCCGTCGAACCCGAGTTCCTCGCGGGCGACGCGATGCCACTCGGACGACAGGGATGCGGGCGCGTCGTCGACGGTCGTGTACGACAGGTGTCCGAACATCAGCAGGGGTGCGCCCGCGTCGATCCCCGCGACGAAAGGAGGCGCCTGCGTCCGTGACCATTCCTGCATCGACATGTCCGTGCTCGGGATGCCGATGTGCGAGTCGCCCGGCGCGGCGCCGTGGCCGGGAAAGTGCTTGAGGGTGGATGCCACCCGTGCGCCCTCGCCGTGAACAGCGGCCACGACCCTGTCCGCCGAGGCAGCCGGGTCGGTGCCGAGAGCACGTCGGTAGATGAACATCCCGGGGTCCGGTGTCACGTCCGCAACGATGCCGAAGTTCACGCTCGCCCCGGCGCGCGCCACGAGAGACGCGCGTGCCGCGAACGCATCCGCCGCGGCACCGGGGTCGGCGTCCTTCAAGGTCGGCGCCGCGGAGAAGTCGTCCCAGGGCAGCCGAGAGACGTCACCGCCCTCCTGGTCGATGGCCAAGAGCGGCGGGAGCGTCGGATCGACGGTGAGGGATCCCGTCACCGCACGCAGCGCCGACTCATCCGCCGGGATGTTCGCGCCCATCAGGATGAACCCCGCGATCCCCTCCTCGGCCATGTATGTCCGGAGCAGCGATGTGTCTGTCGTCGGAAGGTGCCCCATCACCACGCTCGCCGCGCGCTCACGCACCGTCATCGCTGCGACGAGCCGGGCGGCTTCCGATCTCACCTCGCCGGCACCGGCGGGCGCGACGACAACGGGCTCTTCGGCGGCGGACGCGTCGGTCGAGGGCATCGACGCGGCAGCAGCCGCGATATCGGGATCGGACTCCTCCGAGGCGAGTGCGCCGCTGATCGCGCCGCTCAGCACGCCGACCAACAGGACGCGCGCGAGGAGGTTCATGTCTCCACGCTACGGCACGGCGGCAAGCGGAGGACCGTCCAGGCTGTCCGCATCCAACACAAAACCCCCGGTCGCCCGGGGGTTTTGGTGGACCTAGCGGGAGGCTTGTCGAAACTTGCCCCGCCGCTGATGCGCATGGCTGCGATGCACCCACAGATTAGGCGCCGCCCTGCTCATCCAGCGCGTCGCGCCCCCCTCGTCCGCAAACAAACACGCGTCAGCGAAGCAGCTCTACTTGCGGCGGAAGCCCGCTACGCAGCCGGGGCAACTCTTCGCGAAATCGCCCCTGATCTCGATGTCAGCCGGCAACGACTTGCTGCGCTACTCCAGGCCCGGGGGATACGGCTGCGGCGTCGGACCCCATCCGCTGCCGAGGTGGACGAGATGGTAAGGCGCTACTCCGCGGGCGAGTCACTCGAACGCGTGGGTTCCCGCCTGGGATTCTCCGCCGGCACTGTCCGACTACACCTGCTGGAGGCGGGGCAGCGCACGCGGGACGCGCACGGCCGTGAACGAAAAGCACGTGCGGAGAACAACTGGTGAAGGGGTTGCATAAGGTTGAGGGGAGCTGTGATATCCTGACGAACTATGAGCGACCAGTACGACGACTACCTCGCCATCGCCCAGGCCGCCGCCTACGTGGGCGTCTCAGCAGCCACGTTGCGGCGATGGGACGCTGCGGGCACGCTCACCGCTGTCCGTCGCCCCGGCAGCCAGTACCGCTTCTATCGCATCGCCGACCTGGAACCGTTCCGCCTCGAATACAACACCGCCGAGAAGGCGAAGGACGTCGTCGCTGGCTTCTTCGACGCCGCGGACGCCGAGATCGATGGCAACCCGCAGCTCCGCGAACCTCAAAAGGAGGCCTACGAGGCCGCCGTGGAGCACTTCGCCCAGAAGGCGACGCCGGCGATCATCCAGCTGCCGGTCGGCTGCGGTAAGACGGGCGTCGCGGCGATCCTCCCGTTCAGCCTGTCTCACAAGCGCACGCTCATCATCGCGCCGAACACCACCATCCGTCAGGGTCTCTACGCCGACCTGAACATCTCGAACGCCTCTTGCTTCTGGAAGAAGGCAGGCGTCCTCGATTCGTTCACCTCAGGACCGTTCACGGCGCTCGTCGACGGCCCCAAGGCCAACATGGACGACTGCGTCAACAGCCACATCGTCGTCGCCAACATCCAACAGCTCGCGAGCAGTGCCGACCGCTGGCTGTCACAGTTTCCGCACGACTTCTTCGACCTCGTCATCATCGACGAGGGGCACCACGTCGCCGCCGAAAGCTGGCAGAAGGTCGTGCGGGCGTTTCCCCAGGCGCGCTTCGTGAGTCTGACGGCCACGCCTTTCCGCGCGGACAACAAGGAGCTGCTCGGCGAGCTGATCTATCGCTACCCATTCGCCCGCGCGATGCTCAACGGCTACATCAAGCACATCGTCTCGGCCTCGGCGCACCCGGCCGAGATCACGTTCCAGGCACGCGGTGAAAGCGACACCTACACACTGGATCAGATCCTGGACCTGAAGGAAGAGGCCTGGTTCCGTCGCGGGGTCGCGCTCTCGGACGAATGCAACCGCCACATCGCCGAGAAGGCGGTCGAGAAGCTCCAGTCTCTCCGGGCAGCGACCGGCTTCCCCCACCAGATCGCGGCCTCAGCCATGTCGATCGACCACGCCGACCAAGTGCGCGCGATCTTCCAAGAGATGGGACTGCAAGCCGAGGCCATCCACAGCAACCTTCCTGACGATCGCAAGGCCGCGGTGCTGGCCAAACTCCGCAACAACCAGATCGACGTCATCGTGCAGGTGGCTATGCTCGGCGAGGGATTCGATCACCCGCCGCTGAGCGTGGCAGCGATCTTCCGCCCATACCGTTCACTGTCGCCCTACATCCAGTTCGTCGGCCGTGTGATGCGCACCGTCGAGCTGAACGATCCGAACAGCCCCAACAACCAGGGTTTCGTCGTGTCGCACGTCGGCCTGAACAACGAAGAGCAGTGGGACGAGTTCCGCGACCTCGACACTCAGGACCAACAGATGGTCCGAGGATGGACCCGCGGCGAGGGGAACGATTCTATCGGACGAACCGGCAGCGGTAATCCCGAGCAGGTCGCGCAGCGCTTCGATGACCCCGTCGCGCAGGACGAGCGCCTCAGCCACTTCCTCAATCGTTCGTTCCTGGACCCCACCGACGACCGAGTCATCGAGGAAATGCTGGACACCCCTGGTCCGGGCGGGTTCACATACCGGGCACTCGGCATCACGGCAGACATGCTGCGAGCGCAGTCGGCGCACCGCGAGGAGCACGAGGAGAGGCCGGCTGAATCGGTACCCGTCCAGCCACAGGTCAGGCGGCAGACGCTGCGCAGCAGGCTTGACAGCCGCTCGAAGTCGATCCATCAGCGCATCCTCGCCGACCTCGGCCTAGCCCGTGCCGGCTTCGACATCAGCCGCGCCATCAAGGCATCACGCGGTAACAACACCGACGCTCTCTACGTACTGCTGAACCGGGAGATCAACACGTTCGCTGGTCAGGGCAAGAGGAGTCGAGACAAGTGGACACTCGACCAGCTACAGGCCGCCTACGACTCCCTGGACGAGATCGGAGACCAGGTGGCCGAGACGATCAGAACAGCGACCGAGGAGTAAACCGATGGCCGCAGTGAAGAACATCCTGAAACACGTCAGCGCAGAGGTCGCGGGACGTCGACGGAAGTGCTACCGGAAGAAGGCACACGTCATCCTCAAAGGCGACCCGTGCCTCGTCGTACGAGACGGACCACAGAGCCAGAGAACCTACTGCACGGTCTGCGCGTCCGAGATTCTGACAAAGGCGGACGTGTCGCTTGCAGACCTCCAGGCACACTTCGTCGAACCTCACGGCAAAGGCTCCCCCGCGTGAAGCCCCGTGAAGAGTTGGTTCACGCTCGAAGCGCGGCTCGAACTCGTACGATCGATGTAGTCGCAGGCGACTGGGTGGGCACTCCGACAGCCATCTCGTCATCCCTCCTGACGCTGGCCTGTCGGACGTCGGGAGATCCACATGTGGGCTGATAACGAGGCGGACCTCGATCTGCTGGGCTTTGACTTCCTCGTCGACGGCCTCGTCGTCGCGCTGACCGAACCGCGGCTGCTTCCACTGACTATCGGGGTGCTGGGCGATTGGGGCTCGGGAAAGAGCAGTCTCATGCGGATCGCGGCGCAGGAACTCGCCGCCCTTCTGCCCGGGGGAGAAGACGACCAGCACGCGCAGAGCGACCGTCAGGACGCGGAGCGTCTCTCGCCGTACTTGACCGTCGACTTCAGCCCTTGGCAATACGAGGATCACGACGACGTCAAGATCGCGCTGATGACCGCCGTGCTGGACACGATCGCGGTTCGTGTGCCGGAGGCCGCCGAACAAGTCAGCAAACTCCGGGCGATCGTTGCTGGCTTGCGTCGGTGGGGACGCCGGCTCGGGCGAACCGCGACTGCTGCCGCGCCAACGGTCGTGCCGCTGTTCATCCAAGGCTCGATGCCGGACATGGACCCCGGCACCTTGCAGGTGGCGACGGCGTTAACAGGTGCCGCCGCCAAGCAGGTCGACGCTGCTTTCGAAGAGTCTGATGAGAGGCAAGATGCAGCCGCCACGGAGCCGTCCACACCCCGAGGCGATGTCGATGCGTTCCGTCGGGAGTTCGCGAAGTTGGTCGAGCAGATTCCGGACTGCGAGGCGGTGGTCGTGTTCATCGACGACCTCGACCGGTGCCTGCCCGAGACGGTTGTCGACACCTTCGAGGCGATCCGACTGTTCTTGAACACTCCCAAGACCGCGTATGTGCTTGCGCTGAATCAAAACGTCGTCGAGTCGGCGATCGACTCGCGTTATCCCGAGCTCAAGAAGCCCGACGGGGCAGGCATCGGTCGCGATTACCTGGAGAAGATGCTCCAGCTCAAGGTCGCGATCCCTCCCTTGGCGGAGCCAGAAGCCGAAACATATGTCAACTTGCTCTTTGCGGAGCTACACCTGCCGGAGTCTTCCTTCGATAAGGTTCTTGAGAAGGCGTCGGAGGTGCGGCGCGAGAACGGTCTCGCGGTCGCGTTCAACACCGGCATCGCCGGGACCGTGCTCGACGACATCCCACCCGGTCTCGCTGCTGACTTGAAGTGGGCCGCCGACATTTCACCTGTCCTCGGAGCATCCTTGCGCGGCAATCCCCGACAGTTGAAGCGGTTCCTGAACAACCTGCTCCTGAAGCATCGAAGCGCAACCCGACGCGGCGCACCCATCGAGCTGCCCGTGCTCGCGAAGCTCATGGTCCTGGAAGATCAGTACAACACCGACTTCCAGAAGCTCTTTGACTGGGAGATGGCAGCCGAGGGGGCATGCACCGAGATCGTCGCCGCTGAGGCCCGGGCTAGGGGAAGCCAGAGCAATACCGATCCAGTTCCCGAGACCCCCGATACGTCTGGCAGGAAGTCCGAAACTGAGCCCAAGCAACGCAAGAATCCGACGACACAACCGAAGGCCGACAGCCAACTGTCTGACGCGGAGACCTGGGCAGACAAGAATCACATCGCCGAGTGGCTGAGAGCCGACCCGCCCTTTGCGGGCACAGACCTGCGCCCCTACTTCACATACTCGCGCGACAAGCTGTCGTTCGGTGTGTCCGCGTCGCGACTCGCGCCGCATCTGCAACGACTGATCACCGACGTACAGTCCGATGTCGAGGCGAACCGGCGCAGCCACTACCCAACCGTGGCAGCACTGGATTCGACCGAGCGAATGCAGTTCGTCGAGGCGCTACTCGACCGCGTTCAACGCGATCCAGGGTCCGTCGCGCTTACGGCCGCGCTGGAGCTTGCGGAGAAGAACCCGGACATCGTCACCGTCGTTTGCGCCGCGCTCCAACGCGTACCACCGGCATCCATCCCTCAACGGGCTGGAACCGCTGCGGTCCGCCGCCTTCCCCGCGACCATCCAGACGTCACCGCGCTGTTGCAGCGCTGGGAGGACAGCGACAACGTCGGCCTCAGCACCGTCGTGAAAAGGGCTCGGGAGGCGTCAGCCAGGGCGAAGGGAGCGGGCAGTGGGAACGTCAGCTGATCGAGCTGCGGGTACCGGCGGGAACTGGACACCGCTCAAACACGCGACAAACGCCTACGTTCGTGGGCTCGGTCGGACCGATTCGGCCGGGCGAGCCCATCGCGTTCTCGCGCGACACGTCCCTCTCCTCGGGGGCGCGGGCGGTGCGACGGCCTCAGCCCGTGCAGGACGTTCGGGCATCACCAGGCTCGGCGGCCTACTCGCAGGGCTGGGAACGGGGACCCCAGGACAGACGCTCACAGCGCTCGGACTCGGGCACCTGGTCGGCCAGGACCGCTTCACCGTCCTGGACGAACTCGTCACCTACATCGCCGGCACCGGCGACGACCTCGATTCCGGCGCGGCGCGCGACGCCGCCTGCGACGTCCTGGACGAGGTCTTCGGCGACGCCGACGCGTGGGAGGAGCTAGATCAGGTCAGTGTGGACCGTGACCAACTGGGCATGATCCTGGAGCGCTTCCTAGCGCTGTATGTATACAACCGCGTCCCCGTCGTCGCGGAACGACTCAGTCGACTGACCGATCCGGTCGCGATGCGGAAGGCAGACCAGGAAATGCGTCAGATCATCGCCGATCTAGTGGCGATCGAGCTGCCGGCCGATCCGCTCTCCGTCGACTGGAGTGGCGCAGAGGGGCGGACCATCGCCGAGCGTTCCATCGCCTCGACCTACGAACTCCTGTCCGCCCTCGAAGACCAGGAGCGCACATGACCAGTTACCGAGTCCGCACCCACCCAGACGCCGCAACGCCCACCGGGCCGGAAGAACTACGACTACTCGACTGGATACCCGGGAGCGCGGAGTCGACGATTCAACTCGGGAGCCGTGCCGGGTCGCGGTTCTTCAACGGTTGGCGAGCTCCGAGAGAGGCTCTGGATCTCTTTCTCCTCGGCGCCTCCGTCTACTGCATGGACAAAGCCACCCGACGCGACACCGCAGCCGACGTATGGACACGTGAACTCTCTGCAGAACTGCCGGTGGCAGAGGTCGACTCCTGGCGCGAAGGGCCGTGGAGCGAGACACTCGACTTCTTGACCGGTGACCGCTGGAAACTGACGCCTTACAGCGAAAGCCGATCACCGTTGGACGGCGTGCGAGGCGTGCCCGACGACGTCACCCCTGTCGCGGAAGTCGATGCCGTCAGCCTCTTCTCCGGAGGTCTTGACTCGTTGACCGGCGTCATCGACCTGCTCGAAGAAGACCAGGACCGCCGTCTCTGTCTCATCTCCCACAACGAGGGCGACCAAGCTTCCACCGCGCAGAAAACACTGATCGCCGCGCTTCGCGCCCACTACGGCGCAGAGCGCCTGGAAGTCCGCAGCCTCTTTCTTCGGCCAGCCCCTGCCTCCGCCGGGCAAGCACGTCCTCTCCCTGAAGGACGCGAAACAACGACTCGAGCGAGGTCGATGCTGTTCCTCACCGCGGGCCTTGCCCTCGCGTCGTCCGTAGGCCCCGACGTGCCCGTATACATCCCGGAGAACGGATTCATCGGCATCAACGTCCCCCTCACCCGCGCTCGATCCGGTAGCTACAGCACCCGCACGACCCACCCGCAGTTCTTAAGCCTGCTCCGCGATGCCGCCGACAGCGTCGGCGTACGCAACCCGATCCTGAACCCGTTCCGCCTGAAGACCAAGGGGGAAATCCTCGCAGGCTCCAAGAACCCCGACCTGCTCCGTTCGCTAGCGCCCGACAGCATCTCCTGTTCCCACCCGGAGGCCGCGCGCTATGCCGAACGAGACCAAGGGAACTGCGGATACTGCTTCCCCTGCCTCATCCGCCGCTCGTCCATGGCCCATGTCGGTTGGGACAGCGCCGACGGCTACGCGTGGGACGCGCTCAGCGGCAAGGATCTCCTCGACCGAAACACGCGCCGCGCCGCGGACCTGCGTGCAGTCATCAACGGTGTCTACGCCGACCGCCCAGACCGAGACATCTTCCGCAACGGACCGATCCCAGGCAGCGAGCACCGCGCGTTCCTACGCGTGTGGCGAAGTGGCATCGACGAACTTCGAGCATGGCTCGACGGAGCGACCGGCGCCACCGCCAAGATCGTGCAGGGGCTGAAGTGACTCCAGCGCGCCTCCTCGATACCCATTGCCATGTGGCCGCGTACGCCGACCCCGTCGCGATGCTCCGCGCGGCGGATGAGGCTGGGATAGCGATCGTTGCGGTGACCGAGGACCCCGACGAGTACCGACGACTCCGCACACGGCTGGGCCGACGCGACCATGTCCACGTGGCCCTCGGTCTCCACCCGCTCCGTGCGGCCTCGTTCAGTCCGAACGACCTCGCTCGGTTCTTCCGTCTCGTTCCACAAACACGCTGGATCGGTGAAGTCGGTCTCGACTACTCACGGGCGGGTGTTTCCACCGCCAAGGCTCAGCAGCGAGTCTTCGACGTCGTGCTGACGGAAGCTCAACCCGGACGACACCCCTTGACTGTCCACAGTCGAGGCGCCGAGAAGGACGTCATCGGCCGCCTGTCCGACGCGGGGCTGCCAGCGATCCTGCACTGGTACACCGGCCCCCTGGGTCTCGTTGACGACGCGCTACAGGCGGGGCTTTACTTCTCCATCAACATCGCGATGACACGATCCCGCAAGTTCCCAGGGCTGATCCAAGCCATTCCTCGCGATCGCGTCCTGTTGGAGACCGACGGACCGTATGCGAAGAACGGCGGACGCCCGGTCCACCCAGACGAACTCGAGTCTGTAGCCCTCGCCCTCGCGCGCGTGTGGGGCACGGACCTTGAGGATTCGACGCGCGTCCTCGTCACGAATCAAGAACGTTTCCTGTCGAGCACTCGATAGCCCGTCCAGACGTTGGGCTGGCGCCCCCTTCCACAGAGAGAGCGGTGGGAGTAACCTGATGGTAGGCGGCCTCTACCTGCTTGACCATCGCCGGACGCGATGGGACGACCAGACGGCCACGGCCGGAGCGGTCCTTCTTGATTCCTTGTCGTCGGAGACGAGGAGAGGACTGCGCTCATGTTCCGCTTGATCTGGACCGCCAGCGTCCACACCCGTTACTTCCTGCGCCGCTCCATGCCCACGAACATCGTGCTCGATGCAATTCGCACCCGCCGCGGGCTCAAGTGGGGGCTCCCGGCGATGCTGCTGGTCATCCCCTACCTGTACGTCGCGGGCATCCTGAGAGTGCTGATCGAGGATGGCGGACCCGGCTGGCTGCATCTGCTGGTGCTGCTGTGCGTCTGGAACGCGATGAAGTTCGCGATCATGGGCCCGGTCAGCTTGGTGCTGCTGCTCCGCGTCCGGGCCGCAGAGTGGCGGGATCGCCGAGTCGCTCGCCATTCCGTCGTCGCGGCGTAACCGCCCGCACATACCCGCCTCTGACCGGTGCCGTGCACCTTCTCGACGTCATCCGACCGAGAAGGAGCCCAGATCATGTCCGCGATCACCGACCTGGCCCACGACGAGCGCACCGCGCGCATGCTGCTGTCGATCCTTGCCGAGCCAGATGATCCCGTCACCGGCCGTGTCCTCTCCCACGTCGGTGCGATCGAGACACTGCGGCTCATCGACGACGGGGACACGATCCCAGGGATGAACCGTGTGGACGCCACGATGTGGCGTGATCGCCTGGCGCTACCACACCGACTGGAAAATGTGGCGAAGCGGATGCACGGCATCGAGAAGAGCGGCTTCACCGTGCTGGTACCGGATGACGAGCACTGGCCGAAGACCCTCGCAGACCTCGGTGATCGCACCCCGTACGTGCTGTGGGCACGAGGCGCGACATCGTTCCTCGCACGTCCGATGGAGGACCTCGTGACGATCACCGGCGCGCGAGCATCAACCTCCTACGGACAACACGTGGCTGGCGAGCTGGCCGCCGATCTCGCCGGAAACGAGCATGTAGTCGTCGCCGGGGGCGCATATGGGATCGAGGGCGCGGCCCACCGGTCCGCTCTGGCTGCGGGCGGGGACACGATCGCGGTACTGGCCGGTGGCGTCGACCGCCCCTACCCGGCCGGCCACCGGGAACTGCTGGACCGTGTCGCGGACGTCGGCCTGCTGATGAGCGAGATCCCGCCGGGCGCAACCCCAACGCGGCATCGGTTCCTGGCCCGCGGACGACTCATGGCGGCTCTGTCCGAAGCCAGCGTCGTCGTGGAAGCAGGAGCGCGTTCAGGTTCACTCCGTGTCGCGGCCGAAGCGCGCGTGCTGGGCCGCGGCGTCGGCGCGGTGCCCGGTCCGGTGACCTCGGTGACCAGCGCGGGACCACACATGCTGCTGCGCGATGGGACAGCCCATGTCGTCACGAATGCCACGGACGTCGAGCACCTGACCCGTCGCCCACCGGAACATGGAGTCGAACGTTCGGAGCTGGGCCCGGAGTTCTCCCGCCCGCCGACGCCGCACGGGACCGGGCACACGCGATCCATGTAGGCCACCACCCGCGTTCCCCTGAGGGCCCCACACACGAGTCGGTGCGTGGCCCTCTCTGCGCGGGAGCCCGCCTACAAGCCCCGTTCAGGGGTGATCCGCTGTGCCGATCGCCGCTCCGGAGCCGGACTCGGTTGAGTGTTGAGTGCACGAAGTGCTGCTTCCGCGCGGGCGCGGTCGATCTTCTGAGCGGTCGAATCGGGTGAGGCGCCGAGAGGCATCGGGTCGGTGATGGCGTACCGGTCGCGGTAGGCCGCAATCACCCGTGCACGCCGCCGCCACAGACTTTTCCCGGGTGCGTCGTTCGGCATCGGCCCGAGCGCGCTGGTCCAGGGCTCGTTGTACTGCAAAGCGGTGTCGAGGACGGCATCGGCTCGGGCCTCGATGAGGCGGTGGCGCTCATCCAGAGCGTCGCGCATGTCCCGACTCATGGGACCGTCGGCGTGTGGGATGAGGCCGACGATGAGACGCGAGGCCGTGCGGTTGCGCCCGGACCCAGCCGGGCGGGCAGTCGCCCGAGCGAGGCGGTGGTGGATGACGGAGGCGACGTCGTCGGCGTCCTCGAATCCTCGCGCCCAGACGAGGCGTGGCAGGAGCCGGTCGATGTCGTGGTGGTTGGCCTCGGCGCGACGCAGCTCGGCGGCGAGGGCGCCGAACGCTTCCGAGTCGATGACGGCCTCGGCCTGGCTTTCGGTGAGGCCGCTGGTGCGGACGAGACCTGCCCACCGGTCGTGCTGGGCGGCCGCGGCGATGGTCTCGTACTCGGCGGCGAGCTGGGCGATCGACCCCCAGGTCTCCTGCTCGTCGGTGATGGTCTCGTGGGCGGAGAGCTCGGCGCCGACATGCTGGAGCACTCCGAACAGCACCGAGCGGGCGGTGGCGTCGGGGCTGTCCGAGGGGTGCGGGGCGGCATGGTCGTCGGGCCGGTTCAGGACCACGTACGCCTGATTCGACTGGCGTCCGCGGGTCATGGCGACGTAGAGATTCTCCCGCGTCGTCGTCGGCTCGACCACGACGTGGGAGGTGTCAGTGGTGATGCCCTGCGCACGATGCGCCGTGACCGCGTAGCCGAGGTCGAGGTGCTGGGCGACGTAGTCGGCGGGGAGCACGATCGACTCGCCACGGCCTGGGCCGGCGGGGCGCACGGTCACTGATCCGTCGGGGCGCACTTTCGTGATCGTCCACCTGTTCCCGTTCTGCACCCACGAGAACCGGGTGCGCAGCTTCCGCTCGTTCTTCCGCGTGATCACCGTGTCACCCACAGCCGCTTGCACGCCGCCGTTCAGCGTGACTTCGCCTCGGAGCGGGTTCACGACATCGGCGAGGATGAGCTCGGTACGGGCGCGCAGGTTCAGCGCTGCAACCGCTTCGCCGGAGTCCGAGACCAGGATCGACTCGATCCCGGCTTCACGGTCCGCCCTCCACGCCTCGTAGGCGCGGGCGGTCATGTCGTCGGTGGTGCCGCCGATGATCCGGTCGGCGTCCTGGTAGACATCGATCACGTCGGGTTCTCCGAGGCGGAGGCGTAGCGATGCGGTCTTCTCCCATTCGTGCGTGAAGCGGTGGATCGTGGAAAGCTCCGGGGTGTCAGGGCGGTCGCCGGCGAGGAGCCCGAACGCACCTGCCGCTGCCGGGGATTGGAGCTGCCCGTAGTCGCCGACGAGCAGAATCTTCGCGCCGGCTTTCGCCGCAGCCCCGGTGATGCGGTCGAGTGCGAGGGTGCCGGCGAGGCTCGCCTCGTCCACGATCACGAGCTGACCCGTCTGGAAGGTGCTGCCGGTCATGATGTGTAGCGTCCACCACCGTGCAGTGTTCTCGGTCTTGATCCCGAGATCTCCGGCGAGCACTTCCGCAGCGACCGCTGACGGGGCGAGTCCGACCACGGAGCCGGTGCCGTGCTGCTGTTCCCAGGCGGTGCGGAGCGCGAGCATCGCGGTCGTCTTCCCGGTGCCGGCCGGGCCGACGAGGAGATCGAGCTGACGGCCTGAGACCGCGATCCGTGTGAGCGCGTCGGCCTGGTCAGAGCCGAGCATCCGCCCCTCCCTGTCCGGGCGTCTCGTGACCTTCTCGATGAGGGCGAGCGGGAGCTCGGGGCCGGTCAGGGTTCGGGAGCGTTCGAGGAGCCGCTTCTCCGCATCGAGCAGCGCCTCGGAGGAATACAGGATGCCGTGGCGGGGGCGGAACGCGCTCGACCCATCCGGACGCTGGAACCGGGCCGGCGTCGACGCGAGTTCCGGCGGAGTCAGTCGCAGCGAGGCGTGTTCGGCGGCATCGACGACCATCCCGCTGACGGCCTCGCGATCCCGTGTTGTCGCGAAGCGGTACTCCATCGTCTGCCGTGCGGCCTCGGCGGTCAGGTTCCAGCGGTGCCAGGTCGACCGCTTCTCACCAACGGCCTCCATCACGGCGCGGCCGATCTTCTCGATCTCATCCAAGGGAAGGTCGTCGGCGCGCAGCACCCGTGCGGGTGCTGCCGGGATCGCCTCTCGCACCCATTCCGACGCGTCCCGCCCCAGCAGTGCTGTGGCGCGCTTGCGCCACTCGGTCGTGAGGTCGGCAAGGGATCGCACCTGCTTCTCGGGCCTGGTGGACAGCGTGGCTTGAGCACGGAGCTTGATGATCGCCGCGGCCGAGGGCTGCCGCCCATGCTTCTCGACGTATTCCGCGATGAGGTGGTCTTTCTCGGCGTCGATCTGGCGGGCGCGGGTGGAGAACTCGAGCACGAGCTCTTCCGGCACCGTCGAGATCGCCCAGGCGGGGTTGCGGTCGCGGCCGCGATCCCGCGCCTCCCACTCCACTCCGAGCAGTCGGGTGAGGTGGTCGGCGATGATCGCCTCGTGCAGTTCGGAGAGCGCGACGGTCGCGGCGTGCATCGGCCGCCCATCCAAAGACCGCCACCGCCCGTCCAGCGTGGTCTTCACTTTGTTCGACACGACGACGTGCGTGTGAAGGTGAGGGTCGGAACTACGGGAGTCGTAGTGGTCATAGGCGGTCGCGGCGAGACCGAAGGTATCGACCTGCGCGACCGCTCCACCGTCGGCGCCGGTCATGCCAACACGGGTCGCGGCGACTTCTCGTTCCATGAAGTCGATCACCTCGGCGATCGCCGCGTGATGCGCTTCGGCGATGAGCGCCTGGGTTCCGGCGTCAGCGACCGCCCACAGCACCGACGCCGACTTCGGCAGCGAGAACGTGTAATCGTATCCCGCGACGGCCTTCCTCGTTCCGCGTCCGTGTTCTTCGGCCTCGATCTCGGCGATCGCTTCCGCACGCGAGGCCGGGCCGAGATCCGCGTCAAGAGCCTCGACACGCTCGGCGATGCGCTCGGCCGGGGTCTTGTACACCGGGTAGGCGCGGCCGAGCGGGTCGCCTGTCACCGGGTCGCAGCCCATCCCGATGAGGAGCTGGAGCTGCTGCTCCGATACCTCCTCGCCGGGAGTGATGCGACCTTCGCCGAGCTGGGCGAGGCCAGAGCCGAGCCAGCTGCCGGGAGGATTCCCGACCTCGGCATAGTAGCGAGTCAGCGGCGTCGAAAGGCTCCGGTCGCCGTCGCCTGCAACGACGGAGCGCAGCAGATACTTGTAGCCGTCACCGGCGCTCATCACGCGCATCGAAACCGTCACATCCGATAGGTAGGAATCCGAGGCTTGGCTCAAGCCCTGAGCTCCAGACGGCTTCCATCTTGTTGCCGAGAGCACTGGAGGGGAACGGGGTAGATCCGGGAGCAAGGAGGCAAATGCGTTTCGGAGTCATGCGAACCAATATGAACGTTAGGTGTCAGCTGGCGAGTTGTTTTCCAGAGCGCGGGCTCAACGGCAGACTTGGTGGGATGGGACTCCCTGATTCAGTTGCGTCTCGCCCATTCCCGGGTTCATCGGGACGGGTCTTCCTCGTGTTCCTGCGGCTCGGGTTGACGTCGTTTGGCGGGCCGGTCGCTCACCTCGGCTATTTCCGCACCGAGTTCGTCGAGCGGCGAGGATGGCTCAGTGACCGCGCCTACGCGGATCTCGTCGCGCTGTGCCAGTTCCTGCCCGGGCCGGCGTCGAGTCAGGTCGGCATGGCGATCGGCCTGCAGCGCGCCGGTATCCTCGGCATGCTCGTCGCCTGGGCCGGCTTCACGCTCCCCTCAGCCATGCTGCTTTTCGCTTTCGCGCTCGGTATCGGCGCGAGCGGGGATCTCTCGCAGGCGGGCTGGGTACTCGGTTTGAAGGCGGCTGCGGTCGCGGTAGTCGCCCACGCTGTGCTCGCCATGGCAAGATCGCTCACCCCCGATGCTCGTCGCGCGACGATCGCGGTCGCGGTCATGGTGCTCGTGCTGCTCGTGCCGGGCCCGCTCGCGATGCTTGGTGCCATGATCGCCGCGGGCATCGCCGGGTTGCTGTTCCTTGCGCGCACCGCGCACACCGGGGCACCCGCCAGGACTGAGGATCGATTTCCGGTGCGCCTGCACCGGGGCGTCTCGATCGGCTGCCTGATCGCGTTCGCCCTGCTGCTGGTGACCCTCCCGATCCTCGCAACAGCGACAGGAGATGCGGCACTCAGTCTGTTCGACCTCTTCTACCGTGCGGGCTCGTTCGTGTTCGGGGGCGGCCATGTCGTGCTGCCGCTCCTGCAGGCGGAGACGGTGCAGACAGGGCTCGTAGAGCCCGGCGCGTTCCTGGCCGGGTACGGAGCCGCGCAGGCGGTGCCTGGTCCGTTGTTCACGTTCTCCGCTTTCCTTGGCGCGGTCACGACGAGCGGCCCCTCGGGGGCGCTCGGAGCATCGATCGCCCTCGTCGCGATCTTCCTCCCCTCGGCCCTCCTCATCATCGGCGTACTGCCGCTCTGGAATCGGCTGCGCCGAGCCCCGAGGGTGCAGCGAGCGCTGAAGGGCGTGAATGCGGGAGTCGTCGGCCTGCTCGCGGCGGCCCTGTACGATCCGGTGTTCAACGAGGGCGTCACCGGACCGCACTCTCTCGTAATCGTCGCAGTGGCATTCGTCGCACTGACCGCGTGGAAGGCTCCCGCCTGGGCGGTGGTGCTGGGAGCTGCTGGGCTGGGGGCGCTGCTGCTCTGAACCACGCCCTCGGCCGAGACCGAAGCATGCTGAGGCAAGGCCCGCCTGCGATGCGCCGACGCCCGCGAGCTGGGAAGCTTGCAGCGTGAGACGAGTTTCTGCCGCAGCCAAGGCGTATCCGCTGGTGTTCGCGACCCTGCTGATCGCGATGGTCGGCCTGATCCTGCTCACCACCCCTGCCCGAGAAACCGCCCCGTGGCTCGTCGGCGCGTATGCGCTGGCGATCGCAGCGTGGGAGGCGGTCGGCATGATCCGCCAGCTCCTCAAAGGCCACGCCGGGCTCGACATCCTCGCGGTCACCGCGATCACTGCGGCTGTGCTCGTCGGTGAGCCGTGGGCCGCGCTCGTGGTCGTGCTCATGCTCACCGGCGGCGCGGCCCTCGAAGACTACGCTGAGAACCGCTCCAAGCGCGAGCTCACCGCGCTGCTGCGCAAAGCCCCGCAGCAGGCCACCAGGCTGCTGCGCGACGAGGCCGCCCCGGCGGGCCGCTCAACCCTCGAGGCGGTCGCCGAGGACGTGCCGGTCGAAGCCGTCGAGGTCGGCGATCTGCTGCTTGTACGGCCCGGCGCGCTCGTACCGGTCGACGCGGTGCTCGTGTCAGAGCATGCTGTGCTCGATGAATCCTCGCTCACGGGTGAGAGCCTGCCGGTCGAGCGCGTGGCGGGCGAGCGCGTCTCCAGCGGAGTGGTGAACGGTGCGAGTGCGGTCACGATGCGGGCTGTCGCGCTCGCCTCAGACAGCGAGTACCAGCAGATCGTGCGTCTGGTCGAGCAGGCCGCGGGCAGCAAGGCGAAAGTGGTGCGGCTCGCCGATCGCTATGCGGTGCCGTTCACGGTACTCTCGCTCGTCATCGCGGGCGTTGCATGGGTGGCCAGCGGGGAGGCGGTCAGATTCGCCGAGGTGCTGGTGGTCGCAACGCCGTGCCCCCTGCTGATCGCCGCACCGGTCGCGTTCCTCGGCGGCATGAGCCGGGCTGCGCGCTTCGGGCTTATCGTGAAGGGCGGCGGCACTCTCGAACAGCTCTCGCGGGTACGCTCCGCGGCGTTCGACAAGACCGGCACCATCACGACCGGGCGGCCCGTGCTCGAACGCATCCTTGCTGAGCCCGGCTTCGACGAGATGAGCGTGCTCCGGTTCGCCGCATCGGCCGAGGTGTACTCGTCCCACGTGCTCGCAGAATCGGTCGTCGCGGCGGCCAAGCAGCACGGATATCCGCTGCTGGAAGTGCTCGGAGCCGAGGAGATCGCCACCAACGGCGTCGCCGCGCAGTTCGCGTCCGACAGCACAAACGGTGCGGTGGCGACGGTACGGGTAGGCAAGCCCTCCTGGCTCCGCGAGTTCGCCCCGACCCTCGCGCTCGCCCCGCTGGAGCCCGGGGAGCTCGCGATCTACGTCGCCGTCGACGACCGCTTCGCGGGCGCGATCGTGATGCGCGACCAGACGCGGGACGAGGCTGCGCAGGCGCTCCACGAGCTGCACGGGCTCGGGATCGAACGCACGCTCATGGTCACCGGCGACGTGGCGACCACTGCCGAGCCGATCGCCGCGAGCCTCGGCATCGACGAGGTGCACGCCGAGTGCCGGCCCTCCGACAAAGTACGCATCGTGAGCACGGTGCAGCCCAGGCCGCTCATCATGGTCGGCGACGGCCTCAACGACGCCCCGGTGCTCGCCGCTGCCGATATCGGTTTCGCGATGGGGGCTCGGGGCGCGACCGCCGCGAGCGAGTCCGCCGACATTGTGAACCGGTACGACACCCTCGCTTCCCTCCCCCTGGCGGTACGCGTGGGAAAGGACACGGTGCGGATCGCTCTCCAGAGCATCTGGCTCGGCATCATCATCAGCGTGGGTCTCATGCTCGTCGCAGCGTTCGGGTTCCTTCCCGCGTTGATCGGGGCCTGGCTCCAAGAAGTCGTCGACCTCGTCGCGATCCTGGGCGCGCTGCGCGCCGTCGGCCCGCGCGCCGAGCGCAAACTCAAGGCGTCGCGAGCCAACGCAGACGGCGCACAGCGCACACCGCTGACAGGCCGAGAGAGCCAGCGAACCCACTGAGAATCACTATGGAGGCACCGAGCCATGGCTAGAAAAACAGCACCCCAAGCCCATCCCGGCGAACCTCACGACCGGGGCACCGGCCAGCGACTCAACTGGCTGCGCGCCGGGGTACTGGGAGCGAACGACGGCATCGTCTCGACCGCTGGCGTCGTGATCGGTGTCGCAGCGGCGACCCCGAACAACGTTCTCGCGATCGCCACGGCAGGAATCGCCGCAGTGGTCGCTGGCGCATTCTCGATGGCCGGAGGCGAGTACGTTTCGGTGAGCACCCAGCGCGATACCGAGAAGGCGCTGATCGCCAAGGAGAAATGGGAACTCGAGACCATACCTCAGGAAGAACTCGAAGAACTCGCCGGCTTCTACCGTCAGCGTGGGCTCTCGGACGACCTCGCGCATCAGGTCGCGGTCGAGCTCACCGCGAAGGACGCCCTCGCAGCCCATGCAGAGGTTGAACTTGGAATCGACCCCGAAGAGTTCACCAGCCCCTGGGCGGCGGCTGTCTCGTCATTCGTCTCGTTCGCGCTGGGAGCGCTCATCCCGCTCGTAATGATCCTTTTGCCATTCGGCGAGAATCGCGTCTGGATCGCCGCGGTTGCAGTGGTGATCGGCTTGTTCCTCACCGGCTGGATCAGCGCCGCCCTCGGCGGGGCCCCGCGCGGCCGGGCCATCCTCCGGAACGTGGTGATGGGCTCAGCGACGATGATTGCGACTTACCTCATCGGCCTGCTCTTCGGCGTCGCTGTTGGCTGAGCGGAGACGACCGCTGAACCCAGCTGACCGTGAAGGTGGCGTTCACCCATGACTTATGTAATCGCCCAGCCCTGTATAGACGTCAAGGACAAGGCCTGCGTTGAAGAGTGCCCGGTGGACTGCATCTATGAAGGCGAGCGGTCGCTCTACATTCACCCGGACGAGTGTGTGGACTGCGGGGCCTGCGAGCCCGTCTGTCCGGTTGAAGCCATCTATTACGAGGATGACACCCCCGATCAATGGGCGGAGTACTACAGAGTGAATGTCGAGTTCTTTGACGAACTGGGTTCACCGGGTGGCGCCGTCAAACTCGGCAACACCGGCAGGGATCATCCATTGGTTGCGGCATTGCCCCCGCAAAATAAAGACGCCAGCCTCTAACTGGCGAATCGACATGGAACTGTTCGGACAGGCGCTCGGACTGGGCACGATCGGCCTGGTGGCAGGTGTCCTGGGGGCGGTGATCGCGGCTCTCGCGACGCGTGGCCAGACCTCCACACTCACCAGTTATGTACAACACTTCGCCGCAGGCTTGATCATCGCCGCGGCAACACTGGATCTGCTCCCGGAGGCGCTCCACCTGGGTGGCGGCTGGCCGCTGATCATCGGCTTCGTGCTAGGCACTGCGTTCATGCTGGCGCTGCGCGCGCTCCTCACCCGGTTCGGCCACGGCCATTCCCACGGCGACGAGCACGGGCACGGGCACGGGCACGGGCACGGGCACGGGCACGGTGATAGTCAGACCAAGGCGGTCACGGGTGTGAATCTCCGCCTCGTCGTCGCCCTCGCGGTCGTTGTCTTGATCGACGGCGCCATCATCGGCATCGCCTTGTCCGCCGGCGGGGCGGCAGCCCTCTTGATCGCGATCGCGCTGTCGATCGAGCTTCTGTTCGTCGCCGCCTCCACAGCGGGATCCGCGCGCGCGGGCGGCGGCTCCCTCGGCACCGCGATCGGTGTCGGCGCCTTCGTTGCGGTCATGATGCCTATCGGCGCGGTGCTCGGCGCTGTCGTCTTCGCCGGTGTCTCAGCCCCCGTGCTGATCGCAGGCCTCGGCTTTGGTGCCGCCGCCCTGCTTTTCACCGCCGTCGCAGAGCTGTTGGTCGAAGCCTACGAAATCAAAGAGAGCACCGGCACCATCGCGATGGCAGCCGGCGGCTTCCTGCTATTTCTCATCCTCATGATGCTGATGTGACCATGCTTACGCACCCGAGGACGGGGCAAGCCGCATACGGGCCCGGTCGCACGCCACCTTTAGCCAAGCCATGGCGATACCGGTCTATCGAGGTGTGGCTACGCGTTCGAGCCCATCAATGTCGAGAATCGTGACATCACGACGCCCGTGGAGTTCGATGACACCGGAGGCGGAGAGCGCGGCAAGGCGTCGGCTCAGAGTTTCTGGCGTGGTGCCCAGATAGGAGGCGATTTCGTACTTCGCCAACGGCAGCCACACTGTGGGCACGCCGTCTCGGATGCTGCCGGGCAGATCCAGCAAGTAGGCCGCGACGCGGGCACTGACATCGCTGGAGGTGATGGCGGCCAGCAATCGCTCGACGGAGGCGAGCCTGTCGGACAGAGTCCGCAGCATCCGCAGACCGACATCAGGGTAGTCGCGCAGCAGGGCCGAGAGGTCGGTGTGGTCGAAGACGCACATCCGGCTGTCTTCCAGCGCGACGACGAGGTCATTGGGCAGGTGGCCGGTCAGGAAGGCCCGTTCGCCCACGACATCACCGTCGGTCACCGTGCGCAGGATTTGTTCCTGGCCATTGGCCGCCGCATGGCTGACCTTGAGCTGTCCGCTGTGCATCACCAACAGACGCGACACCGACTGTCCTGGCGAATAGACCGTCTCTCCCTTGGCAACATGCACCGGGCGGACGAACTCCGCGACCCGCAACTGCTCCTCGCGGGTGAGTCCTTGGAAGATCGGCACGCGGCTGACGCACAAATCATCCACAGGCATGTGGCAAGTCTACCGGAGTCGGCATCGGCGCCGCGGGACCGGACAGCGGCAGCGGCAGCGGCAGCGACGCCTCGGTAGCAGGCGCGCACCGAACATGATCTATGTCAAGGAGTTCCGGGCGCCGCAAACCTATCGTGAAGGTACCAATAAGGAACACATCACGAAAGGGGTCCACAATGGCCACCTCCACCTCCACCCCCACCACCACTCACACCGTCCTGAGAGCGGAGGGATTCTCCTGCCCGTCGTGCGTGGCGAAGATCGAGAAGCAGGTCGGGCGACTCAAGGGTGTCGAGAACGTGAAGGTCCACTTCGCCTCCGCCCGCATCGAGGTCGACCATGACGCCGAGCGCATCTCCGTGGATGACCTCGTCGCCGCTATCGCCAAAGCCGGCTACAGGGCCGCACCGTCTGCCTTCTGAGGCCAACGGCCCCCGCGGGCCGCCTGCGGACATCCTTCCGACATTCCACTCTGCCGGTCTGCTGGCACGAGACCCAGAAAGGTCGTACCCGAAAGTGAACAGGCTCCAAAAATGGGTCTATGGGAACTGGTCAGTCCCCGTCGTGTCCGGCGTGCTCATCATCATCTCCTTCGCCATCCAGTGGCTGGCCGGGGGTGTCGCCAACCTCACCGTCAGCCCCCAGTGGTGGCTCGACGCCGGGGCCCACGCCACTCACGCCAGCGCGGCTTTCACCCTCGGGGATGTCTTCATGATCGCCGCGGCCGTGGTTGCCGGCTACGGGATCGTGGTGAAGGCGGTGCGCGCGCTGATCGCCAAGGTCGTCGGCATCGACCTGCTCGTGTCGGTTGCGGCTATCGGCGCGGTCATCATCGGCAACTTCTGGGAGGCCGCGGCGGTCACGTTCCTGTTCGCGATCGGCCACGCGCTGGAAGCTGCGACCCTGAACAAGACCCGCTCGGCACTGGCCGAACTCGTCGCCGTCGCCCCGGATTCCGCGATCGTTGTGCGCGATGGCGAGCAACAGGAGATCCCTGCCGGGCAAGTGAGAATGGGCGAGATCGTCCTGGTCAAGAACGGTGCGAAGGTCCCCGTGGACGGCCAGGTCGTCTCCGGCACCGGTGCCATCGACGAGGCCTCCATCACCGGCGAGTCCATCCCGGTGGAGAAAACTAAAGGCGGGCAGGTCTTCGCCGGCACCGTCTCCCGCGGCGGCTTCCTACAGGTCCTGGCCACTGGCATCGGCGCAGATACCACCTTGGCCCGCATCATCCACCGTGTGGAAGAGGCTCAGGACGCCAAGGCCAAGACCCAGGCCTTCATCGACCGGTTCTCCACGTGGTACACCCCCGCCGTCATGGTCCTGGCCCTGGTGGCCGGACTTATCAGCGGAGACGTGGTGCTGGCCCTGACCCTGTTGGTCATCGGCTGCCCGGGCGCCCTGGTGATCTCCATCCCGGTCGCCATCGTGGCGGGCATCGGCCGCGCCGCGCGCAACGGCATCCTCATCAAGGGCGGCGAGTTCCTGGAGACCTCCGCGAAGATCACGGCGGTCGCCGTGGACAAGACCGGCACCCTCACCGAGGGCAAACCGCAGCTGACCGACGTCATCATCCTGGATTCCACGCTCGACCGTACGGAGGTGTTGCGCTGGGCCGCGGCAGCTGAGGCCGGCTCCGAACACCCATTGGCCCGCCCCATCCTGGAGACCGCCCGCGAGGAGGGCGTTGCCCCGCAGGGCATCCCCGGCGCCGTCACCCCGGTCCCCGGCAAGGGCATCGTGGCGAACGTCAATGGCCGCCAGGTGCTGATCGGCAACCCGCCGCTACTGGAGCAGTACGGCATTGCCTCGGGCATCGCCGAGGCTGCGCAGGCCGCCCAGGACCTGGCCGCCGCCGGGAAAACACCTATGATCGTCGCTGTTGACGGGAGGGTGATCGGCGTCGTCGCCGTCGCGGACCAGATCCGCCAGGACGCACCGGAGATGGTCGCGCGACTGCACCGGGCCGGCGTCGAGAAGGTCGTCATGCTCACCGGTGACACCCGACTGGTGGCCGAGGCCGTCGGCAAAGCCACCGGGATCGACGAGATCCACGCCTCCCTGCTCCCTGAGGACAAGCTGGACGCTGTCACCGAGCTACAGCGCCAGGGCCACACGATCGCGATGGTCGGTGACGGCGTCAATGACGCTCCGGCTCTCGCCACCGCGAACATCGGCGTGGCGATGGGTGCGGCAGGCTCGGCCGTGGCCGTGGAGACCGCGGACATCGCCCTGATGGGCGACAACCTGCTCAAGCTGCCCGAGGCCATCGGCCTGGCCAAGCGAACCGTGAACGTGATGAAGCAGAACATCGCGATCGCCCTGATCACCGTGGTGCTGCTACTGGCCGGAGTCTTCGCCGGCGGAGTGACCATGTCGATCGGCATGCTCGTCCACGAAGCCTCCGTGCTCGTGGTGATCGCCAACGCGATGCGGCTGCTGCGAAACACCCGAGACTCCACGACGATGCCAAAGAGTGAACGCACCATCGGGACAGCTGCGGAGCAGGTGGCCGCCTGACGCCCATCCCGGGGCAATGGACCCACCCCGGACACCGGGCACCTCCAAGACTCAAAACAACGACGCGAACACCAAAATCAACACACGAAACAGAGGAGACCGACCATGAGCGAAAAGAACTTCACCCTTGGCGACAACGTCGAGCATTTCACCATCGAGGACGTGGCCAGGGATAATCCTGACTTCCGGAAGGTGCTGTGGACCGGAGAACACACCCAGATCGTGGTGATGACCATTCCGCCCGGTGGCGAGATCGGAGACGAGGTCCACGAACACACCGATCAGATCCTGACCTTCGTCTCCGGAACCGGCGAAGCCGACCTCAATGGCCACACCCACCCCATCGATGCCGGTGACCAGTGCGCGGTACCCGCCGGTGCCCAGCACAACTTCCGCAACACCGGCGACGAGCCGCTGGTGCTGTACACCAACTACAGCCCACCCGAGCACGCTACCGGCGCCGTATTCGCCACCCGGGAAGAGGCTGACGCCGCCGAAGCCGCCGGTGAGGACGAACCGCCCCGGTCCTGACCGCCACCGCCACCGCCACGAAAGACCCACCCGGGACGTCGACGACGCGCCACCCAGTCCAGATCAGAAGGAGATTCGATTCATGTCCAAGGTTTATGTCTTCACCGGCTACGGCGGACCCGAGACCCAGCAACTGATCGAGGGGCCTGTTCCAACGCCCGGGCCCGGGGAACTGGCCATCGAAGTCCGAGCCGCCGGTGTAAATCCGGCGGACTGGAAGATCCGGGAAGGCCAGCTGGGCCGTCACTGGAGCCTGCCGGCGCCGATGGGCCGTGAAGCCGCCGGCGTAGTCACTGAGGTCGGCGACGGGGTCGAGGACTTCGCCGTGGGCGACGAGGTGCTCGGCCTGGTGGCGCCCGGGCAGGGTGGAATGGCCGAGCACACACTGCTGCGCGCCTCCACGACTGTGGCCAAGCCCGAGGAGATCTCCTTCGCCGACGCGGCCACCATCCCGGTGGCCGCAGCCACGGCCTACGACGCCACCCACCAGATTGAACTCAAACCTGGCCAGACCCTGCTACTGCTCGGCGCCGGCGGCGGAGTGGGACTGATGGCGACCCAGATTGGTCGCGTGCACGAGTTCACGGTCATCGGCGTGGCCAGCGCAACCAAGCGGGAACTCGTCGAGTCAACTGGTGCCACCTTCATCGAATCCGGTCCAGGGGTGGCCGATCGGGTGCGGCAGGTGAGTGCCGACGGCCCCGACCTGATTGTTGATCTCGTCGGTGGCGATGCGCTGCGTGCTGTTGCGGACCTGGTGCCCGACCGAACCCGGATCATCTCCGCAGCGGACCCAGACACCGCCGCCGAGCTGGGCGGCCTGGCCCTGGCACGCACGGATGAGGCCATGGCCAAGATCACCGAGGTCATCCAATACGGACTGGTCGATCCCCACGTGGACGCTCAGTTCGCCCTTGATCAAGCAGATCAGGCGATTGCCGCAGTGGAGACCGGACACGCCGCTGGAAAGATCATCGTGGTGCCCTAAGGCTGGCTCCACCGACACCACCGGGGGCGTGGGTGATTAACCGGCAAATCCGAAGACGAACACATGACAACAGATAACCACCATGGGAACGACCACCGGCACTGGGCCGCTTCCATTGGCTGACGAGCCGGGTGTCCTTAAGCCCGCCCGCCGCATACCCATACCGGGTAAAGAAAGGAGCATGATGACGCGACCCGATCATCACCGAACGCCAGAATCACCCACACCTGAGCAGCACGGAGACCATCCCGACACGCACTCGGGCGCCACGGATCACGGCGACAAGCACTCCGATGGCGGCGGTCACGACCATCATCACGCGCCTTTCCATTACGGCAGTCCAGATCATGACCCAGCACACCGTGACGAGCACGCCGGCCACCATGGCGATCACGGTCAGGCCGGCCAGCACCACGCCGGGCACGAGGACCACGGCGGTCATGCAGGCCACGGCGACCACGTCGGGCAGTTCAGGCGGCTGTTCTGGATCATGCTGGTTCTGGCGGTGCCAGTGGTGGGCTTCAACGACATGTTCGCCGACCTCCTGGGCTACCAGCTCCCCGATGCCGGATGGGTGTGGTGGGTCTCCCCAATTCTGGGCACCGTGATGTATGTCTGGGGCGGCCGGCCGTTCTTGACCGGCGCGGTTTCCGAGCTCCGCGCCCGCCAACCCGGCATGATGCTTCTCATCGGCCTGGCGATCACCGTGGCGTTCATCGCCTCCTGGGGCGCGAGTCTGCGAATTCTGGATCACGAGTTGAACTTCTGGTGGGAACTGGCCTTGCTGGTGGTCATCATGCTGCTGGGCCACTGGATCGAGATGCGTTCCCTGGCGCAGACCACCTCCGCACTCGATTCCTTGGCTGCCCTGCTGCCCGACGAGGCCGAGAAGATCGACGGCGACGACGTGGTCACAGTCGCTCCGGCCGACCTCGCGGTCGGTGACATCGTCATCGTGCGCCCCGGCGCCTCCGTGCCCGCCGACGGCAGAATCACCGACGGCTCGGCGAGCATGGACGAATCCATGGTCACCGGCGAATCCAAGTCCGTCCGACGCGAGACCGGCGAGCAGGTGGTCGCCGGCACGGTGGCCACCGATTCAGGCTTGCGCATCGAGGTCACCGCGATCGGCGAGGACACCGCCCTGGCCGGTATCCAGAAGCTGGTGACCGACGCGCAGGCATCATCCTCGCGCGCTCAGCGCATCGCCGACACGGCGGCGGCCTGGTTGTTCTGGTTCGCAATCGGTGCGGCCGCGATCACCGCCGTCATCTGGAGCTTCCTAGGGATGCCGGATACGGCGGTGGTACGGACGATCACCGTGCTGGTGATCGCCTGCCCGCACGCACTGGGGTTGGCGATCCCGCTGGTGGTCTCGATCGCCACCGAACGCGCCGCCCGCGGCGGAGTGCTGGTCAAGGACCGCCTCGCGCTGGAGTCGATGCGAACGGTGGACACCGTCCTGTTCGACAAGACCGGAACCCTGACCAAGGGCGAGCCCAACGTCACCGGGATCGAACCGATCGAAGGGCACACCGAAGACGAGGTGCTGGCTCTGGCCGCAGCAGCCGAGAGCGACAGCGAGCACCCGCTGGCAAGGGCCGTGGTCGGGGCGGCGCGCGCCCGTGAGCTGGCCGTGGCCGAGGCGACCGACTTCTCCTCCTCGCCCGCTGTGGGTGTGAGGGCCAGGGTGGACGGCACCGTAGTCGAGGTCGGCGGCCCCCACCTCCTGGACCAGCGTGGCCTCGACGAACTCGCCGTCGCCGATGAGTGGCGCACCGAGGGCGCGATCATCCTGCACATCCTTGCCGACAGCCAGGTGATCGGCGCGCTGCGGTTGGCCGATGAGGTCCGGTCCGAGTCCCGCGACGCCATCGATGCGCTCCACGCTGCCGGTGCGCAGGTCGTGATGATCACCGGCGACGCCCAGGCCGTGGCCGACACCGTCGCCGCCGAGCTGGGCATCGACCGAGTCTTCGCCGGGGTCCGGCCGGAGGACAAGGCCGCCATGGTCGCCGAACTTCAGGGCGAGGGCCGCAAGGTGGCCATGGTCGGCGATGGAGTCAACGATGCCCCGGCACTGGCCCAAGCCGATGTCGGCATCGCCATCGGCGCAGGCACCGACGTGGCCATCGGCTCCGCCGGTGTCATCCTGGCCAGCTCGGACCCGCGCTCGGTGCTGTCGGTCATCGACCTCTCTCGGGCCTCGTACCGGAAGATGAAGCAGAACCTCTGGTGGGCCGCCGGCTACAACCTCATCTCCGTACCGCTGGCCGCCGGAGTGCTCGCACCGATCGGATTCGTACTGCCGATGAGCGTTGGCGCGATCCTCATGTCCGCCTCGACCGTGGTGGTCGCGCTCAACGCCCAGTTGCTGCGTCGGCTAGATCTGACTCCAGCCCACAGCACCTCCAGGTTCCTCGACCGCGATACGTCCGGGTGAATACCCGACCGGACCGACATCAGATTCGCCAAGCCACGAAACAGGAGCAGACAGGATGGCCACCGAGACCAAAACACCGCTTGGTCAAGTTTTGAACGGCCGTGGTTGGATGCGCCCCGCATGCACCTGTCTCAAACCTCTGCTGCTTGCATTCCAAACGCTGACCTCCGCACCTCGACAGAACGTGAAGCAGGCCTCCAGACGTCAAGCAGTCCCAGACGGACTCACTGGGTCGTTGAAGCGTCCACCCGCGCTGTCAAGGCCTGTTGCTGACGCCAGGCTCAGCGCCGTAGCCGACGCTTCCGGACGACGCATACCCGTGTGACGTAAGGATGACTCGGAGCGCTGGCCGCGAGGATCAATCGGACCACTGGTGAGTCGAGATGGGGACCCCGATACACCTGATCTCGACCGGTTCGCGCCGGTCGTCGCACGTACGAGGTCGATACACCACCCCATCGCGCCGGTGGCGTACGACTGCGTGAAACTGATCTTCGTACGCGCCGGCTCAGCAATCTTATTGAGCGAGTTCGGCGAGAAACCGGTGACCATCGGCGACGTCGTCATGCTCGGTGCCAACACGCTGTGCGGCAGTGAACCTGAGTGCTCGATCACGGTAACCACTCTCTACCTCGACCATGACTACGTGGTCGATCAGGTGTTCTGGCAGTACGCCGCGCAGTTAGCGGATCGATGGGACGCGCAGGACTTCGCCGAGAAGCTGTACTCCGAGCCAGCCCAGATACTCCAGCTCGGCGAGGACCAGGCCGGGATGCTGATGCCGTGGCTCGATGAGCTTGTGGCGCTGAGCATTGACGGCCCCTCGCCAGAGCGGTTCTACCGGCTGCAAGCACTGCTGTTCGCCGTGCTGGATATCGTGACGCCGTACGTGAGAACGACTACCATGCGACGGACGCCGAGACAACGGAAATCGACCCGGCCCGGCCTGCCACACCATCGCCGGTTCGCACCCCTGCGTTCCGAGGCCCGCGCTGCGGCCCACCTCCTGCGCGAGCAGCCGACTCTGAGATGGACGCTGCGAGAACTAGCCGGTGCCGTGCACTTGTCGCCGTCGCAGCTCGGTCGGGTCTTCGTCGAGGCCTACGGCGCCACCCCGATGACGTACCTGACGACACTGCGTGCCGAACTCCTGGCCCGCTTGCTGCGCGAGACGAACCTGCCCATCGAGGTGGCGATGGGTGAGGTCGGCTGGCGCAGCCGGGGTCACGCCGCTCGACTGTTCCGCCAGGCCGTCGGCGTCACCCCGACGCGGTACCGGCAACTCAGCCGGGATGAGGGCGACGTCTGACCGTTTCGATACACATCTTCGCATTTGCGATACGCCGATCCGCATCATCGGTCGATCCCGGCTCGTATCTGGGTTGTGGGCTGGTAGTCCGGGAGGGACTCGTTGGGTTCACCGCCGCGCCTGACGGTCACATCGCCCGTTTCGTTGTCCGTCTCCTCGCCCCTGGTGGTCCCGGCGTACCTGAGGGTCACCGAGCCAGTACTGGCCCGGTGCTCAGGGTATCGGGAAGGGGACAGCGAGAATGGCCGCGACACGGGAGAACACCCAGGCGGCGCGGGAGGCGAAACTCGACGAGCTGCACAAGAAGCTGACCGGCGCGGTCGAACAGCTCGTCTCCGGGGACGACTGGGCGCGGGCGCTCGCGTTCGCGGCTCGGTTCAGGGCCAGATCGTTCTCGAACACACTGCTGATCTGGGTCCAGCACCAGGGCGCCTACGAAGCAGGCCGGGTACCGGAGCCGATGCCGTCGTATGTGGCCGGGTACCGGGAGTGGCAGACCCTGGGCCGGCAGGTCGAGAAGGGGCAGGCCGGGTACCAGATTCTCGCGCCGGTCACCGGCCGGTTCGCCTCATCGAACCCAGCTGATGCGGAGTCGTGGCGGCGCCTGGGCAAGGGTGAGAGGCCCCGGCCGGGCGAGGTGGTCCGGTCGAAGATGATCACCGTCCGCCCCGCCTACGTGTGGGACGCCTCCCAGACTGCTGGCGAGCCGCTCCCGGAGCCTCCGGCGCCGACACTGCTGGAAGGCGAGGCCCCCACCGGTCTCTGGGACGGGCTGGCCGACCACGTGCGCGCTCAGGGGTTTGAGGGGGTCCGGGTGCCGCACGAGGGCATGATCCATGGCGCCAACGGCGTCACCGATTACACCGCGAAGACGGTGGCGGTCCGGGAGAACATGGACCCTGCCGCGCAGGTGAAAACGCTCGCCCACGAACTCGGCCACGTCCTGCTGCACGGTCCCGACAACGACGAGGCGCGTCAGCATCGCGGCATCGGGGAGGTCGAGGCGGAATCGGTCGCGCTGATGATCGGCGCCGCCCACGGCATGGACACTTCCGGCTACACGATCCCGTACGTCTCCACGTGGGCAGCGCGGGTGGATGCAAAGAGCCCGGCGAGATCGTCAAGGCCACCGGTGAGCGAGTCCGCAAGACGGCACTGGGAATCCTGGACCGGCTCGACACCGCACAAGTGACCGACGGCGCCCCGCCCGGCCTGGACCGCGAGGCACCACAGCGCGAGGAGACTTCGCGCAAGCAGCCGACCCACGAGACCCCTGTGTCGCGCCGGGTCACGCCGCTGCCCGAGCCCGAGACCGGAATGGTCACCGCATCCTCGAAGGCACAGTCGCGGGCTTTGTGATGGCCTCGGTGGATGCTGTCGCCAGCCTGCTGATACGCGCAACCAGCTCGTGGGCGGTCTCGGTCGTGGCGCGGGACCTGGCCGTCGCCGGGGTGCCAGTGTTCCCGTGCCTGCCTGGTGGGAAGCGTCCGCTGACTGAGCATGGCTTCCACGACGCCACCACCGACCTCGAACAGATCGTGGCGTGGTGGCAGAAGCACCCGACCGCGAACCTCGCCGTGCCCACCGGCGCGGCATCCGGCGTGATGGTGGTCGATGTCGACGTCCACGGGCCCGTCGACGGCTACCGGGCGTTCGAGCGCGCCCACCGGACGGGGCTGGTGTCGGGGTGGCAGTTCCTCGTGGCGACGCCATCGGGTGGGATGCACGCCTACTACCCGGCCACACCAGATCGGGAACAGCGGTCGTGGCAGGCCGCGCGCGCCGGTATCGATTTCCGTGGTGATGGCGGCTACATCCTCCCCGGAGGGCCCAGGTACCGTAGTTTGAGCCTATCAGCGCCTTCGGGTGCGCCCCTGTCCTCTCCGAGTTGCGCTATAGCGCTCGTCCCTGTTCTCTGCGCATGACCTTGCGCTCTGCGCGGGCACTGCTCCCGCGGGTGATGTCGCCTGCTCGCTCAAGTGCACTGCGGGCTCGGGCAGCGTCGATCTTCTGTGCGGTTGTCGCGTCCGCCGTGCCCAGTGGTGTGTCATCGGTGATGCCATAGCGGTCCCGGTAGGCAGCCACAGTGCGGGCGTGGCGCCGCCAGCTCAATGCCTTGCGCGGATCACCAGGTGGCGTACCGAGTGCCTTCGTCCAAGTGGCCTTCTCGTCGAGGGCGATACCGAGCACAACGTCGGCCCGCTGCTCGATCAACTCGCGTCGTTCATCGAGCGCTTGGCGCATGTCCTCGGGCATCGATCCTCCAGCGTGTGGGATGAGTCCTGCGATCAGTCGTGGTGCCTTGCGGGTACGGCCCGATCCTGCTGGCCGTGCGGTGGAGCGCGCGACGCGGTAATGGAGGACGGAGGCGATGTCGTCGGCATCATCGAACCCGCGAGCGGCCACGAGGCGAGGGAGCAAGCGGCCGAGGTCGTGGTTGTTGGCCTCTGCTCGGCGGAGTTCCGCGGTCAGTGCCCCGAAGGCGTCGGACTCGATCACCGTGTTGGCCTGTTCCTCGCTGAGACCCGAGTCGCGGATGAGGGTGGCCCAGCGGTCGTGCTGGGCTGCGGCGGCGATGGTCTCGTACTCAGCAGCAAGCTGCGCGATCGAGCCCCAGTGTGCGTGTTCGGCGGTGATGGTCTCGTGCGCGGACAGCTCGGCCCCGACGTGTTGCAGGACGCCATACAGGACGGACCGGCCAGTGGCGTCGGGGGTGTCGCCCGGATGCGGCTCGGCGTGAGCGTCGTCAGGCCGGTCCAGCACCACGTAGGCCTGGTTGGCGTGCTTGCCGCGGGTCATCGCGACGTAGAAGTTCTCCCTCGTGGTCGTCGGTTCCACCAGGACGTGTGCGGTGTCGACGGTGACGCCCTGCACCCTGTGCGCCGTGACCGCGTAACCCAGATCGACGTGGTCGGACACATACGACGCAGGCAGGACGATCGAGCCGCCGAACCTGCGCCCAATGGGGCGGATCGTGACCGACCCGTCGTCGCGAACGCCGGTGATGGTCCAGGCATCGCCGTTGCGCACCCAAGTCTTCTCGTTGCGTAGGCGGCGGTCGTTGCGTCGGGTGATGATCGTGTCCCCAACCCCGGCGATGGCGCCGTCGTTCAACTCGACCTCCCGACCCGGCTTCAGGGTGCCGTCGAGAATCAGGTCCGCACGAGCACGCTGATTGAGGGCGGTCACGTCGTCGCGGGTCTCAGCGACCAGCACCGACACCAACCCCTGGTCGCGGTCTGCGCGCCAGGCGGTGTAGGCCGCATCGGTCATCGCCTCGGCGTCACCGTCGCGGACGCGGTCGTGGTCGAGGTAGGTGTCGATCACCTGCGTACGTCCGTGGCGCAGGGCCAGGGAGGCGGTCTTCTCCCAGGCGTTGGTGAAGCGGTGTACGTCGACGAGCTCGGGCGCATCGTCACGGTCACCGACGAGGAGCCCGAACGCGCCACCAGCGTCCACGGACTGGAGCTGGGCGAAGTCGCCCACCAGGAGCACTTTCGCGCCGGCCCGTTCGGCCAGGTGGGTGATCCGATCCAAGGACAGGGTTCCGGCGAGGGAGGCTTCGTCGATGATCACAAGCTGACCCGCCCGAAAGTCCTCGCCGTGGACGAGGTGGTTCTGCCACCACTTCGCCGTGTTCTCGCATCTGATCCCGAGGTCGTCGGCGAGCACCTGCGCGGCCACCGCGGACGGTGCGAGCCCAACCACTGAGCCCTTGCCGTGTTCCTTCTCCCACGCCCGCCGCAGCGCGGACATCGCCGTCGTCTTCCCGGCGCCGGCAGGTCCCACCAGCACATCGAGAACCCGACCGGAGACCGCGATCTTCATCAGCGCGTCGGCCTGGTCCTCACCGAGCATTCGCCCCTCACGATCAGGCTTCGTGGTGAACTTCTCGACCATCGCCAGCGGCACAGTCGGTCCGGTCATGGTGCGGGCGTGTTCGAGCAGTCGGTCCTCGGCGCCGAGCAGCAACTGGGAGGAGAACACGGTCGAGTGCTTCGGGCGGAACACGCTCGTCCCGTCCACCCGCCGGAACGCGGCCGGGCTGGTGGCGAGGTCGGGCGGGGTCAACCGCAGCGAGGCTTGCTCGGCGGCGTCGGCGATCATGCCGACGACGGCCTCGCGGTCTTGCATGGTGGCGAATCGCCAGCCCATCGTCTGCCGGGACGCCTCGGCCATCAGGTTCCACCGCCGCCAGGTGGACCGCTTCTCACCCACCACCTCGACCACGGTCTGCCCGAGTTCGCCGATGGCATCGAGCGGTACGTCGTCGGCGCGCAGCAGCAGCACCTTGTCGTTGTCGGTAATCGTGCGCGCCCAGCCGGTGGCGTCCTGGCCGAGTACCCCGGTGGCGCGGGTGCGCCACTCGGCAGTCAGGTCGGCCAGCGACCGTACTTCCTTCTCCGGGCGCGTGGCGAGGGTGGCTTGGGCGCGCAGCTTGATCACCGTGGCTGTGGACGGTTGGCGGCCGTGCCGGGCGACGTACTCTGCGATCAGCCGGTCCTTCTCGGCGTCGATGTGCCGGGCACGGGTCGAGAACTCCTGGACCAGCTCCTCCGGAACTGTGCTGATCGCCCACGCCGGATTGCGGTCGCGCCCCATGTCTCGGGCCTCCCATTCGATGCCGAAGGTGCGGGCCATGTGATCGGCGAACACCGCCTCGTGCAACTCCGACAGGGCAACCACGGCGGCGTGCACCGGCCGCCCATCCAAGCTCCGCCACTTCCCGTCGAACGCGGTCTGCACCTTGTTGGAGATCACGACGTGGGTGTGCAGGTGCGGGTCGCCGGCGCGGGAGTCGAAGTGATCGAACGCCGTCGCCACTAACCCGGTCACATCGACCTGCGCAACGGCACCGTCCCCGGCGGTTGCACCCGAGCGGGTGGCTGCAACCTCCCGCTCCATGAACGCAACCACCTCTGCAACCGCCCGATGATGCGCCTCCCCAATCAGCGCCTGCGTGCCGGCGTCGGCGACCGCCCACAACGCCGAGGCCGACTTCGGGATCGAGAAGGTGAAGTCGAACCCCGCCACCGCCCGCCGCCTGCCGCGCTCGGTCTCCTCCGCCTCAATCTGCGCGACCGCCTCACCCTTCGCGCCCGGACTCAGGTCCGGGTCAAGGTCGGCGATCCGGGCCTCGATCCGCTCCGGCACCGACTTGTAAGCGGGGAACGCGTGCCCGAGGGGGTCGCCGGTGATCGGGTCACGGCCCATGCCCATCAAGAGCTGGAGCTGAGCCTCCGACACCCGATCACCCACGACGAGCTGACCCTTGCCGAGTGAGGCGACGCCGGACCCGAGCCACTGGCCCGGTGGCGTACCTGCCTCCGCGTAGTACCTCGTCAACGGCGTCGACAGCTCACGATCCCCATCCGCGGCCGCGATCGTGCGCAGCAGGTACTTGTAGCCATCGCCCGCGCTCATCACGCGCATCGAAACCGTCACCACGACACCGCCCTTCGACGGTCAGGTGAGCGGACGCTGACCACGCGAACGCGCTGTCAACTTTGGTTGACACCTCGATCTGCAAGACGCGTGGCGACTCGGAGACAGGGCGAAGCGAGGACCTCTTCTGTGCGCTGCCAAGGGAGACTGCGTCGCTCATCGACGGAAGCAGGGCGAGATCCGCACGGCTGAGAAGCCGGCCGCCGCGCTCGTCGTCAGCTGCGTGCGCTCTGTCACGTCCAGGGAGACCAGATTTCGATTCACGTCTCGACGGCGACTGCGGGCCCTTTTTCGTTCTTGCTGGCTGGGCGCCCACGGCACGAGGGCTTCCAATTAGGACTCGTCCTGCGCACTCTTCCTGCCGTCCCTGCGCTACTTCGGGGGTGGTCATGGCACTCGCTCACTGTTGCAACTGCGCACTACGCTGCAGCGCCGCTCCTCAGGTGAAATGTCAATCGGCTACATGGTGTTCCTGCTGTCGGGCTTCTTATCCCTGTGGGTCAGTTACGAAATCGCTTCTGGGTGACATCGCCCTCGTCATCCCCCAACACCTGGGGCGGTGTCGCCGTTCGATTGTGGCGAAACGATGTTCCTTCAGTGACGTCTGGGCGAAGTGCGAAGACTTCTTCGGGCGCGGGCTGACATGGTGGAGGTATGACTCGTGACGCGCGGGTGGCCGGAGGGGCTGCCGAGGACAAGACCACCGAATACCTGCTTGCACCCGACGACGCCGCGGCCGTCGATGCGTGGTGGCGGGCAGCGAACTATCTCGCGGTCGGACAGATCTATCTGATGGGCAACGCGCTGCTGAAGCGTCCACTGGCGGAAGAAGACATCAAGCCCCGGCTGCTCGGGCACTGGGGGACCTCCCCGGGGCAGAATTTCCTGTATGCCCACCTCAACCACCAGATCATCCAGCGCAACCTGGACATGATCTACCTGAGTGGACCCGGTCACGGCGGCCCGTCCCTCGTAGCCGCCTCCTGGCTGGAGGGCACGTACTCGGAGGTTTACTCCCACGTCGGCACGGATGCCCGCGGTGTCGACGAGCTGTGCAGACAGTTTTCCTTCCCGGGCGGCATCCCCAGCCACGTCGCACCCGAGACGCCCGGATCGATCCACGAGGGCGGCGAACTCGGCTACGTTCTGTCTCACGCCTACGGCGCGGCATTCGACAACCCGGACCTGATCGCGGTGGCAGTGATCGGTGACGGCGAGGCCGAGACCGCGCCGCTGGCGACGGCGTGGCACAGCAACAAGTTCCTCGACCCGCAGGTGGACGGCACGGTCCTACCGATCCTGCACCTCAACGGCTACAAGATCGCAAATCCCACCATCTTCGATCGAATTCCGCGCCAGGAGTTGGAGTCGCTGCTAGTCGGGTACGGCCACAAGCCCTACTTCTTCGAGGGCGGCTTCGACGACGAGGACATCACCAACACGCACCGGCGGTTCGCCCGCTTACTTGCCCAGGTCCTTGACGAGGTCGTCGACATCCGCGCTCGCGCTGCCGACGGACGCCTCACCGAGCGGGCGCGGTGGCCGATGATCGTCTTCCGTACTCCGAAGGGCTGGACGGGGCCGCAGGAGGTCGACGGACTGCCGGTCGAAAACAGCTGGCGCAGCCACCAGGTCCCAATGTCTGCCGTCCGCGGCAACGAGGAGTACACCCGTCTGCTGGAGAGCTGGATGCACAGTTACCGCCCGGAGGAGCTCTTCGGTCCCGAGGGGCGGATCATGGACCTCGTCGCGCAGAACAACCCGGTCGGCACGCGGCGAATGAGCGCCAACCCGCACGCCAACGGTGGTCTACTCACCCGCGACCTGGATCTGCCGGACTTCCGTGACTACGGCGTCGACGTCCCAGTACCGGGTGGCGCCACCGTGGAAGCGACACGCGTACTTGGTGGCTGGGTGGCCGACGTCGTGGACCGGAACCGGCAGACCTTCCGGGTCTTCGGACCCGACGAGACCCACTCCAACCGGCTCGGCGCCGCGGTGGAAGCGGGCGGCAAGGCCTGGCAAGCAGAACTGCTCGACACCGACGTCGACCTGTCCCGCACAGGCCGGGTGATGGAGGTTCTATCCGAGCACCAGGTACAGGGCTGGCTGGAGGGCTACCTGCTCACGGGCCGTCACGGGCTGCTCAACAGCTACGAGGCATTCATCCACATCATCGACTCGATGTTCAACCAGCACGCAAAGTGGCTCGACTCCAGCCGGGACATACCCTGGCGAGTACCAGTGCCCTCGCTGAACTATCTCTTGTCTTCCCACGTGTGGCGTCAGGACCACAACGGGTTCTCCCATCAGGACCCGGGCTTCCTCGACGTGGTGATGAACAAGACCGCCGACGTCACCCGCATCTACCTGCCCCCGGACGCCAACACGCTGCTGTCGACATTCGACCACGTGCTGCGCACCCGCAACTACGTCAACGTCGTGGTCGCCGGCAAACAGCCCGGGCCGCAATGGCTGACGATGGATGAGGCCGTGCTGCACTGTACCCGCGGCATCGGTATCTGGGACTGGGCCGGCTCTGAGGAGCCGGGCAGCAAACCTGATGTCGTGCTCGGGTGCGCTGGCGACGTGCCCACGATGGAAGCGATCGCCGCGGCCAGGCTGCTGCGCGAGCGGCTGCCGGAGTTGAAGGTGCGGGTGGTCAACGTGGTGGACCTCATGCGGCTGCAGGACGAGCGGGAGCACCCGCACGGCCTGAGCCACCGCGACTTCGATGCCCTGTTCACCGCCGACCGGCCAGTAATCTTCGCGTTCCACGGCTACCCGTCACTGGTACACCAGCTGACCTACCGGCGCACCAACCACCACAACATCCACGTGCGCGGCTTCAAGGAGAAGGGCACCACGACCACACCGTTCGACATGCTGATGCTCAACGACCTGGACCGCTATCGACTGGTCATCGACGCCATCGACCGGGTGGGTCTGGCCGAGCGGGAGTCGTCCCTGCGCCAAGAGATGCTCGACTCCCGAGTACGCGCCCGCCAGCACACCCGCAAGCACGGCCAGGACCTCCCCGAGGTGACGCAGTGGGTCGTGCAGGACGGCGACAACACCCAGGGTTCGGGCGCGCCCGGCTCCGACACCGGCGGGGACAACGAGTAGCGGAGCTCACCCCCCGGCGTCCGCGCCGACCCACATGCGGCGCCCCCGTTACTTTCTTCGGAGCCGCTTGGTGAGCATGCTTGGCGGTGACGGCCTGCCGGGCCCGGCATGATTGCTGCCCCCTGTCCTTGATGATCTGGGGGGTGTTGTCACCGGGCCTGGTTGGCGGTGTGTGATCGCTGATAGGGGCTGGACCCGAGCGCGCTCGAGGCCGTTCGTAACGTGGATGCCGAGACGCACCGTCGCGGACGCCGTCGACGACACGAACGGAGGAGCAGTGGCCACAAGCATCGACAACTACGAAGACGTCGAGGTGTTCGTCGGACTCGACGTCGGCAAAGGAGAGCACCACGCGGTCGCCCTCGACAAGACCGGCAAGCGGCTGTTGGACAAGGCGCTGCCCAACGACGAGCGCAGGCTCGGGGCCGTACTCGGCGAACTCGCGCGGCAGGGGCTCGTGCTGCTGGTAGTTGATCAGCCTGCGACGATCTGAAGCGCCCCGGGTGTGATGGAGGCTCTCAAACCTGTGAAGGAT
>CERQ01112877.1_pt1 | contig 39750 bp, 42 predicted proteins | sample 530711 | NCBI WGS metagenome assembly CERQ01 (sample SAMEA2620882, study PRJEB7988) | marine metagenome | biome: marine biome (ENVO:00000447); feature: mesopelagic zone (ENVO:00000213); material: "saline water (ENVO:00002010), including plankton (ENVO:xxxxxxxx)" | depth 850 m | reverse complement strand
GGTCAGCACGCCACCCGGTAAGCCGTTCTCGCGCCAGACCGTTTCGCCGGTCGCCACGGCCGCCAGCGCCCGCGTCGTCGGCACGCCCATCGCCGCCATGAATTCGCTGACCGCATATTCGCGCAGGACCGGCCCGATCCAGGCCCGCCCGTCGCCCTGACGCGAGAACGGCGTCCGGCCCGAGCCTTTCAGCTGGATGTCGAACCGCGCGCCGTCCGGCCCGACCACCTCGCCCAGCAGCACCGCCCGGCCGTCGCCCAACTGGGGCACGAAGCCGCCGAACTGATGGCCCGCATAGGCCTGGGCGATGGGCTCGGCCCCCTCCGGCATGGCATTGCCCGACAGCATCGCCACGCCCTCCGGCCCGCGCAGCCAATCCGCGTCCAGGCCCAGCCGATCCGCCAGCGGCTGGTTCAGCGCCAGCAGGCGCGGCGCGGGCACCGGGGTCGGATCGACACGCGCGAAGAACCCATCGGGCAGGCGGGCATAGCTGTTGTCGAAGTGGATCATGGCTGGCTCCTTCGACCTCTACATAGGCAGCGCGGGGCCTTTTGCCATCCCTTGCGCGCCGGTCCGCATCCGCGTATCGCGTGGGCGCAAAGGAGCCCGAGCCATGAAGTTTCTCGATCTCGCCAAGGTTCATATCCGCTCGGGCGGGGGGGGCGCGGGCTGCGTGTCGTTCCGGCGCGAGAAATTCATCGAATATGGCGGTCCCGACGGCGGCGATGGCGGCAGGGGCGGCGATGTCTGGGCCGAGGCCGCGCCCGGGCTGAACACGCTGATCGACTTTCGCTATCAGCAACATTTCTTCGCCCGGTCCGGTCAGCACGGCATGGGCAGCCAGATGACCGGCCGGTCGGGCGAGGATATCGTGCTGAGGGTGCCGGCCGGCACCGAGATCCTGGACGAGGACGGGGAAACGGTGATCGCGGATCTGACGGAACCGGGCAGCCGCGTGCTGCTGGCGCGCGGCGGCAATGGCGGCTGGGGCAACCTGCATTTCAAGACCTCGACCAACCGCGCGCCGCGCACCGCCAATCCCGGCCAGCCGGGGGTGGAACGCACTATCTGGCTGCGCCTGAAGCTGATCGCGGATGCGGGTCTGGTCGGCCTGCCCAATGCCGGCAAATCGACCTTTCTGGCCGCGGTGTCGAACGCGCGGCCGAAGATCGCGGACTACCCCTTCACGACGCTGCATCCCAACCTCGGCGTGGTCGGCATCGACGGGCGCGAATTCGTCATGGCCGACATTCCGGGCCTGATCGAAGGGGCCAGCGAGGGCCGGGGTCTGGGCGATCAGTTCCTGGGCCATGTCGAACGCAGCAACGTGCTGCTGCATCTGATCGATGGCACGTCCGGGGATGTGGGCGCGGATGCGCGCACCATCCTTGACGAACTGGCCGCCTATTCGCCGGTGCTGATGGCCAAGCCCCGCGTCACCGCGCTGAACAAGATCGATGCGCTGGACGATGACACCATCGCCGAACGCCAGGCGGTGCTGGAATCGCTGACCGGCGGCCCGGTCCACCTGATGTCGGGCGTCTCGAAACAGGGCGTGCCGCAGGTGCTGCGCGCCCTGTGGTCCGAGATCGCGCCATCGCGCGGGACCGGGGCGGAAGATCAACCCGAGGCGCCATGGCGGCCCTAGCCCCGTCGCTGCAACAGGCGCGCCGGCTGGTCGTCAAGATCGGCTCGGCCTTGCTGGTCGGCCCCGAGGGGCTGCGCGGCGATTGGCTGCGCGGGCTGTGCGACGACGTGGCGCGATGGCGCGCGCGCGGCACCGATGTGGTTCTGGTCTCGTCCGGGTCGATCGCGCTTGGCCGGCGGGTGCTGGAACTGCCTTCCGGCGCGCTGCCGCTGGAACAGGCGCAGGCAGCGGCGGCGGTGGGCCAGATCCGGCTGGCCCGCGCCTATGAGGAGGCGCTGGCCCCGCACGGGGTCAAGACCGCGCAGGTCCTGCTGACGCTGGAAGACAGCGCCGAGCGCCGCCGATACCTGAACAGCCGCGCGACGATGCAGACCTTGCTGGGCTTGGGCGTGGTGCCGATCGTGAACGAGAATGACACCGTGGCCACGGACGAGATCCGCTATGGCGACAATGACCGCCTTGCCGCGCAGATCGCCGTGACCTGCGGGGCCGACCAGCTGCTGCTGCTGTCGGATGTGGACGGGCTGTATACCGCCAATCCCAAGACCGATCCGCAGGCGCGCCATCTGCCGATCATCGCGCAGCTGACACCCGCGATCGAGGCAATGGGCGGCGATCCGGTCTCCGGCCTGTCCAGGGGCGGCATGAAAACCAAGCTGATGGCGGCGCGCACCGCCGTGGCCGGGGGCTGCGCGATGGTGATCGCCGAAGGGTCGGTCATGCGGCCGCTTTCGGCGGTGGCGGGCGGCGCGCGGTGCAGCTGGTTCCTGCCCGAGGGCGATCCCCAGGCCGCGCGCAAACGCTGGATCGCGGCGATGAAACCCAAGGGCGTTCTGACCGTCGATCAGGGCGCCGCCGAGGCGTTGCGCCGCGGCAAATCCCTGTTGCCCGCCGGCGTGCGCGCCGTCGCGGGCGATTTCGGGCGCGGCGATCCGGTCGCGATCGCGGGTCCGCAGGGCCAGACGCTGGGCACCGGCCTTGCCCGCTATACCGCCGACGAGGCCCGCCGGATCGCCGGCCACCGCTCGGCCGAGATCGAATCGCTGCTGGGCTATCCCGGCCGTGCCGCCCTGATTCATCGCGACGACATGGCCCTGTGATGACGGACCCGACCGCCGCCCGACGCGCGCATCTGGAGATCACCTATTGCACCGGCTGCAACTGGCTGCTTCGGGCGGGCTGGTACGCGCAGGAATGTCTGTCGACCTTCGGCCCTGATTTGCAGGTCACGATCATTCCCGACGACAGTGGTGGTGTCTTCCGCATCACGCTGGACGGCGGCGACATCTGGGAGCGTAGGCGCGATGGCGGATTTCCCGACATCCGGACCCTGAAACAGGCGATCCGCGACCGGATCGACCCCGGCCGCGCATTGGGACACCTGGACCGGCCGATCTGAGCCGGGTGCCGGCCGGGGCCGGGCTCAGGCGATGCGGCTTTTCGCCCGGCGCGGGCGCACGACCGCCCCGCCGCCCCGCGCCAGCCGTGCCGCATCCTCGCCCGGCGGCGGCAGCGACAGCGCCGCGTCGCGCAGGATCGCGATGGCCTCGTCGCTGCCCCTGGGCAGCGTGGCCGGATCGATCGGCGCGCCGACGGTGATGCGATAGCTCTGGCGCGCCTTGTTCAGCACCTCGTTGAACAGGGTCACGTCGCGCAGCGTCGGATGGATCGCGTCCAGCAGGTAGAACAGGACCGAATTGCGGGCGCGGATGCGAAGCGGGATGACCGGAACGCCGAACTTGCGCGCGATCATCGCGGCGCTGGCCATCCAGGGGCGTTCGTGCAGGGTCAGGCCCTGCCGCTTGGCCAGTCGGCCCGAAGGGAAGATCAGCCCGATCCGGCCCGCGCCAAGCGCATCGCGCGTGTAATCCATCGTGGCCTTGGTCTTGGCGTGGCTGCGCTTTTCCTGGCGCCATTCCACCCCCGCGATCAGATCCTCGACCTGGGGCATGACCCGGATCATGTCGTGATTGGCATAGATGAAAAGATCGTCTCGCAGCGATTGCAGGACCGCGTGCATGACAATTCCGTCGGCGATGCCGGTGGGATGGTTCGACACGATCAGCGCGGGACCGCTGGCCGGCAGATTTTCCATCCCCGAGACACGAACGTCGCGGACGATCAGGTCGGTCATCCGGCGCATGATCTCGGGCGTGGGCAGATCGCGCAGTTCGGCCGCCAGCCGGATCGTGCGCGGATAGCGCAGAAGCCGCATCATCACCCGCCGGGCGATGCGGTGGTGCGCCTTTCCCGAATAGAGCCACGGTGCCCGCTCGGCAATCAGCGGATCGAGTCGGGCCTGCATATCGGCCCTGGCATCGGCGGACGATTCATTCATTTGCACCATTCTGCCCCGCCACAAGAGCCGCCACAAGCGCCCTCAGGCTCCGGCGGCGATCATCCGCGAAACCATCTCGCGCAGGTTGCGGCTGATCCCTTCCATCGCGGCGATCCGCTGCAATGCCGCCAGCGCCCGGGCGCGGCGGGTGGCGTCATACCGGGGCCAGGTCTCGAACGCGGTGGACATCCGGGCGGCGATCTGGGGATTGGCGCGATCCATCCGCATCAGCCAGTCGGCGGTGAAATCATAGCCCGATCCGTCCGCCGCGTGGAAACCCGCGTGGTTGCCCGCAAGCCCGCCCAGCAGCGCACGAAAGCGGTTGGGGTTCTTCCAGTCGAAATCCTGGCGTTCGGACAGGCTGCGGGCGGTCGCGACCGCCTCGGCGGGCGGCGCGGCCATGACCTGGACCGAGAACCACTTGTCCATCACCAGCCGGTTGTCGCCGAATTCGTCCTCCAGCGCCGAAAGCGCGGATGCCGCCCGGCCGCGCCGGATCAGACAGATCAGCGCTGCCATCCGCTCGGTCATGTTGCCGGCGCTGCCGAACAGCACTCTGGCCCGGTCGCCGCCGTCGATGCGGTTCAGCAGCCCGAGCGCCGCGATCCTGAGCGAGCGGCGCCTGGCCGCCGCCGCATCGGGCGAGTAGGGGCCATCGACCCGCATCCGGTCATGGATCGCCGCCAGCAGATCGCCATGGGCCTCGGCCACGCGGCGGGCAAGACCCTCGCGTGCGGCATGGATCGCATCCGGGTCCGGCGTCACGCCCTGGGCTGTCAGGCGGGTGGCGACATCCTCGTCTCCGGGCAGGGTCAGGCACAGGGCGCGAAAGGCCGGATCGGCGCTGTCGTCGCCCGCCAGCCGGCCGATCGCATCGACGAAATCGGCCCCCGCCTCGCGCCCCTGCGACAGGGCGGTCAGCGCCGACAGGGCCAGATCGCGACCGGCCTCCCAGCGGGCGAAGGGATCGGTGTCGTGGGCCAGCAGGAAGGCGCGGGTGGCGTCGTCCAGCGGTCGATCCAGCATCACCGGCGCCGAGAAGCCGCGCAGCGCCGAGACGACCGGCCGCGCGCCCAGCCCGTCGAAATCGAAACTTTGCCGCGCCTCGGTCATCTCCAGCATCCGGGTCGGCAGAACCTCGTCGCCATTGCGACCGATCAGCCCGACCGCGATGGGAATGACACGGGCGGGCTTGTCGGCCTGGCCGGGCGTGGGCGGCGTGTCCTGCGTGAAGGTCAGGGTCAGACGATTGGCATCGGCGTCCCAATCCTCGGCCATGGTCAGGCGCGGCGTGCCGGCATCGGTATACCAATGCTTGAACTGCGCCAGGTCGCGGCCCGTCGCATCCTCGAAGACCTTCAGCCAGTCCTCGATCGTCGCCGCCTGGCCGTCATGGCGGTCGAAATACAGATCCAGCGCCCTGGCATAGCCGTCGTCGCCGACCAGACGCTTCAACATGCCGATCACCTCGGCGCCCTTTTCATAGACGGTCGCGGTGTAGAAATTGTTGATTTCCTCATAGTGATCGGGCCGCGGCGGATGGGCCAGCGGACCCTGATCCTCGCGGAACTGGCGGGCGCGCAGGGCGCGCACGTCCTCGATCCGCTTGACCGGCGCGCTGCGCATGTCGCTGGTGAACTGCTGGTCGCGAAAGACCGTCAGACCCTCCTTGAGGCAAAGCTGGAACCAGTCGCGGCAAGTGATGCGGTTGCCGGTCCAGTTGTGGAAATATTCATGCGCGATCACCGCCTCGATACGTTCGTAATCGGCGTCGGTCGCGGTCTCCGGGCTGGCCAGGACCAGCTTCGAGTTGAAGATGTTCAGGCCCTTGTTTTCCATCGCGCCCATGTTGAAATCATCGACGGCGACGATGTTGAACACGTCCAGATCGTATTCGCGGCCATAGACCTGTTCGTCCCATCTCATTGATTTGATAAGCGATTCCATGGCAAAGCCCGCGCGGTCCTGGTCGCCCGGACGGACCCAGACATTCAGCGCCACCTCGCGGCCCGAACACGTCGTGAAACGGTCGGAGACCGCGACCAGTTTGCCCGCGACCAGCGCGAACAGATAGCTGGGCTTGGGCCAGGGATCGTGCCATTCGGCCATTCCGTCACGGTTTTCGACAGGATTGCCGTTCGACAGAAGCACCGGCATGTCCGAACGGATGCTGACCCGAAATGTCGCCATCACGTCGGGCCGGTCGGGATAGAAGGTGATGTGGCGGAATCCTTCGGCCTCGCACTGGGTGCAATACATGCCGCCCGACATGTACAATCCCTCGAACGCGGTATTGGCGGCAGGATCGATGCTGACCTCGGTGCTCAGCGTGAAGGCGGTCCGGGGCAGGGCGGCGGCGGCGATGCGCAGGGTCTCATCGTCGCGGCTGACATGGACGGGGTCGGGTTCGGTCCCGTCGATTCTGAGCGAGCGAAGCGCAACCTCCTTGCCACCGTCCAGCACCAGATCCTCGACCTTCGAGACATCGCGCGGGGTCAGCGAAAGATCGGCGCGCACCAGCGTCGCGTGCGGGCCGAGTTCGAAATCCAGCCGGGTTTCGGACAGCAGGAAGGGAAACGGCCGGTAGTCGGCAAGAAATTGCGTCGTCTGCTGAGGCTGCCGTGTCATCGCGTGCTCCGGTCAAAAAAACCTGTCGGTTCAGGGGGAACCTGATCTTTCCACTGGTGTTATTCGCCTGAGGGCCCGGTCGCAAGCCGGCATCCCGCTGGGGCCCGATTGACAGCGTCGCGGGCAGAAGACAGAGAAAGGGGCGCTAAGCGCGCGTCTTGTCAGCACAAATTGGAGGGCAGCACATGACCTATGACCCGAATGACCCGAAGCGCACCGATCCCGTCGATCGCGACCCTGCCGCGCCCAAGGAAACCTATGTCGAGCCGGTCGAGCGCCGGTCCTCGGCACTGCCGCTGATCATCGGTGTTCTTCTGGCGCTGGCCTTGGCCTATTTCGTGCTGCAACGGTTCATGACCGATGACACCGTGGCGGTCGAAGGCGACACCACGACCGTGACCACGACAACCGATGTTCCCGCGGCCGATACCACCACGGCGACCGATCCGGTCGCGGCGCCGGCAGACCAGACGGCGGGCACCGAGACGCAATCGGCAGCCGACAACGCCGCCGCCGATGCCGAGGCGGCTGCGAACGAGGCCGCCACTGCCGCCGAGAACGCTGCCAGCGACGCTGCGACCGCGGCTGAAAATGCAGCAAGCGATGCGGCCACTGCGGCCGAGAACGCGGCCCAGGCGACCGGCGACAGCGTGGGGCAGGCGGTCCAGTCCGCCGCCGATGCGGCCCAGAACGCAGCCGATTCGGCGGCCGAGGCGGCGTCGGATGCGGCCAATGCAGTCGATGAGGCGGTCACCGATCAACCGGCCACGACCCAGCCTTCGACCACGACCACTCCCGCCCCCGAGACCGGCACCGCCACGGACGGGTCGGCCGGCACCTCGGGCACGCAGGGCAGCGCCGGAGCGGACAGCACGACCCAGACCGCGCCGGCGAACTGACCCTCGCGGGCAGTTCAAGGAAAAGCGATGGAATGCCGCGCGGACGGGTGCCGCGCGGCATTTTTCGTGGCGACCGACCCGCAGTTTGTCCGCGTCAGGCGAGAGGTGCCGCGGAATGGCTGGGCCGCAACCACGGTCTTGTGAAAGATTGTTGCGCAATGCTATGGGTTCAGCGACAGAATTTGGAATTCAGCGAGGGGGCATCGAGGCCATGAAGATTGGCGCTTTGAAGGAAGGCTTCGCCGGGGAGGCGCGAGTTGCGATCACGCCGTCTTCGGCGACGCATCTTCGCAAGCTGGGGCACGAGGCATTTGTCGAAAGCGGCGCAGGTGCGGCAGCCGGGTTTTCCGATGACGATTACCGCGCTGCCGGCGTCGGCGTGGAACCGGACGCCGCGGCGCTGATCGGCGCGGTCGATATCGTGGCCAAGGTGCGCCCCCCCTCGGAATCCGAGATCGGGCAGATGCGCGAGGGGCAGACGCTGATCTCGTTCCTCTATCCCGCGCAGAACGCCGATCTGCTGGACAAGGCCAGGCAACAGGGCATCACCGCCATCGCCATGGACATGGTGCCGCGCATCAGCCGCGCGCAGAAGATGGATGCGCTGTCCTCGATGGCCAATATCGCCGGCTATCGTTCGGTCATCGAGGCGGCGAACAATTTCGGCCGCTTCTTCACGGGCCAGGTGACGGCCGCGGGCAAGGTGCCGCCGGCGAAGGTCCTGATCGTGGGCGCGGGCGTCGCCGGACTGGCCGCCATCGGGACCGCGACCAGCCTTGGCGCGCGCGTCTATGCCTTCGACGTGCGTCCCGAAGTGGCCGAGCAGATCGAATCGATGGGCGCGGAATTCGTCTATCTGGATTTCGAGGAGCAGACCAGGGACGGCGCCGAGACCGGCGGCTATGCCGCGCCCTCCAGCCCCGAATTCCGCGAGGCGCAGCTGAAGAAATTCCGCGAACTGGCCCCCGACATGGACGTGGTCATCACCACGGCGCTGATTCCGGGCCGGGATGCGCCGGTCCTGTGGACCCGCGACATGGTCGAGGCGATGAAGCCCGGCAGCGTCATCGTGGATCTCGCGGCCGAAAAGGGCGGCAATTGCGAACTGACCGTCGCGGACGAACGCATCGTGACCGAGAATGGCGTGGTGATCATCGGCTATACCGATTTCGCCAGCCGAATGGCGACCCAGTCCTCGGAACTTTACGGAAACAACATCCGTCACTTCATGACCGATCTGACCCCCGGAAAAGACGGCGTTGTCGTCCACAACATGGAAGATGATGTGATCCGCGGCGCGACGGTGGTCCATGACCACGACATCACCTATCCGCCGCCCAAGCCCAAGGTGGCCGCGATCGCGGTCCAGAAGCCCAAGGAAAAGAAAAAGGAACTGACCCCGGAAGAGCGTCGCGCAACAGAGGTCGCCGCCTTCAAGGCCGAAACCCGGTCCCAGGTCACGCTGCTTGCGGGCGGCGCGATCCTGCTGCTGCTGATCGGCCTTGTCGCGCCTGCCAGCTTCATGTCGCACTTCATCGTCTTCGTGCTGGCCTGTTTCGTCGGTTTCCGGGTCATCTGGAACGTGGCCCATTCGCTGCATACGCCGCTGATGGCGATCACCAACGCGATTTCCTCGATCATCATCCTGGGCGCGCTGCTGCAGATCGGATCGGGCTCGGCCTGGGTGCTGATCCTCGCGACCCTGGCCGTGCTGATGGCCTCGGTCAATATCGTCGGCGGCTTTCTGGTCACGCGCCGGATGCTGGCCATGTTCCAGAAATCGTAAGGGGGCGCAGGCATGGATTACGGATTCACCACCGCGGCCTACGTCGTCGCCGCCATCCTCTTCATCCTGTCGCTGGGGGGGCTTTCGGGACAGGAAAGCGCCAAGCGCGCGATCTGGTATGGCATCGTCGGCATGGCCCTTGCGGTCCTGGCGACCCTGTTCGGTCCCGGCGCCGGCAACTGGTTCCTGTCGCTGATCATGATCGCCATCGGCGGCGGCGTCGGCTGGGTCGTCGCCAAGCGCGTGCAGATGACCGAAATGCCCCAGCTTGTCGCGGCGATGCATTCACTGGTCGGTCTGGCGGCCGTCTTCGTCGGCTTCAACGCCCAGATCGAGATGGCGCGCGTTCTGCGCCTCAAGGCCGAGGGCCTTGCCTACGAATTCCAGGGTTTTGCCGCCGTTCTGGCGGACAAGAGCCCGGCCGAGATCGCGATGCTGAAGATCGAGGTTTTCCTTGGCGTCTTCATCGGCGCGGTGACCTTTACCGGATCGGTCGTCGCCTTCGGCAAGCTGGCCGGTAAGGTCGACGGCAAGCCCAAGAAGCTGCCGGGCGGCCATATGCTGAACGCCGGCGCCCTGATTCTGGCGCTGATCCTGGGTCTGCTGTATTTCACCGGGGTCGGACCGGGGATGTTCTGGCTGATCCTGGTCGCGGCTCTGGCCTTCTTCATCGGCTACCACCTGATCATGGGCATCGGCGGCGCGGACATGCCGGTCGTCGTGTCGATGCTGAACAGCTATTCGGGCTGGGCCGCGGCGATGATCGGCTTCACGCTGTCCAACGATCTGCTGATCGTGACCGGCGCTCTGGTCGGATCGTCGGGCGCGATCCTCAGCTATATCATGTGCAAGGCGATGAACCGGAACTTCGTCAGCGTGATCCTGGGCGGCTTTGGCGGTCAGACCGGCCCCGCGGCCGAGATCGAGGGCGAGCAGATCCCGATCGACGCCGATGGTGTGGCGGCGGCGCTGAACGATGCCGACAGCGTCATCATCGTGCCCGGCTATGGCATGGCGGTGGCACAGGCGCAGGGCGCGGTCAGCGAACTGACCCGCAAGCTGCGCGCGGCCGGCAAGGAGGTGCGCTTTGCCATCCACCCCGTTGCGGGCCGTCTGCCGGGCCACATGAACGTGCTGCTGGCCGAGGCCAGGGTGCCCTATGACATCGTGATGGAGATGGACGAGATCAACGAGGATTTCCCGTCCACGGACGTGGCGATCGTCATCGGCTCGAACGACATCGTGAACCCGGCCGCCGAAGAGGATCCCAACAGCCCCATCGCCGGGATGCCGGTTCTGGAGGTCTGGAAGGCGAAACAGGTCTTCGTCAGCAAGCGCGGGCAGGGCACCGGCTATTCCGGCATCGAGAATCCGCTGTTCTACAAGGAAAACACGCGCATGTTCTATGGCGATGCCAAGGATTCGGTGAACAAGCTGCTGCCGCTGCTGGAGTGATCGGTCAGGGCCGTAGGGGGCGACCCGAAGGACGGCGTCGCCCCAGAGCCTCCCGGCCGCGCTGGATGCCTGTTTTTCGGGCAGCCTGCGCCGGGATCCGATCCCGAAATCCGTGACAAGGCGCCCTGAAACCCTTTCCGTGCGACACAGCCACTTGCGCGGCGGAGCCTCACCGGGCTGTGATGGCGCCCAGAGAAGATGAGGGACAGTGATGACGGATCACCCGGACTATATCCATGTCGGCGGCGGCGATCCGTCGCTTTATAACGAGGACCTCGCACCGGTTCCGCATCAGCGGCGCAACTGGGGCGCGTTCGAGATCTTCAACGTCTGGAACAACGACATCCAGAGCCTGTTCGGCTACACGCTGGCGGCGTCGCTGTTCCTGTCATACGGGCTGAACGGCTGGCTGACCTTCGCGGCCATCGTCGTGGCCGGGCTTCTGGTGATGTGGCTGGTGAACCTGTCGGGCCGGCCCTCCGTGCGCTACGGCATTCCCTATGCGGTGATGGCGCGTGCCGCGATGGGGGTCAGGGGCGCACGGTTTCCGGCGCTGGTGCGCGGAATCGTCGCGATCTTCTGGTATGGGGTGCAGACCTATTTCGCCTCGACGGCGGTGGCTCTGGCGATCAGCGCAGTGTTCGCGGTCGACGGCGTAGGTGGCGGGTTTCTGGGCCTGAGCGGCATCGACTGGATCGCCTATGTCATCGTCGCCGGATTCCAGATCGGATTGTTCCTGATGGGAATCGAATGGGTTGGCAAGTTTCTGAACTGGGCCGGGCCGTTCGTCTATCTTGTCATGATCGCGCTGGCGCTGATGATCTGGTGGAAGGCCGGCAACGGAATCTTTTCGGAAATCGGCGTCATTTTCCAGGCCGATGCCGAAAGCACGCGCAGTCCGGTCGTGGGTTTCATCGCGGTGGTCGGCACGATGGTTGCCTATTTCGCCGCCGTGGTGATCAATTTCGGCGATTTCTCGCGCTTCGTGAAGACAGAGGGACAGATGCGCCGCGGCAATTTCTGGGGCCTGCCTGTCTCGATGGCCTTCTTCAGTTTCATCGCGCTTTTCATCACCGCGGGATCGGTCGTGCTGTTTGGTGAAAGGCTGACCGATCCGACCGCCATCGTCGAGCGGGTGGACAGCCTGGCGCTGACGCTGATCGCGGCGGTCACCTTCTTCGCGGCGACTGTCGGCATCAACCTTGTAGCGAACTTCATCCCGGCCGCCTATGACATCGCCAACATGGCCCCTGCCAGCATCAGCGCAAAGACCGGCGGCGTCATCGCGGCGCTGATCGCCTTTGTTATCGGCGCGCTGTGGCTGTCGCTGATCTCGACCATCGGCATCGCGGGCTTTGTCGATACGCTGGGCGCGATCCTGGCTCCGCTCTACGGAATCCTGATCGCGGATTATTATGTCGTGCAGAAGCGGCATCTGGTCGTGCAGGATCTGTTCACCGAGGATCCCACCGGCCGCTACTATTATGATCGCGGTTGGAACATGCGCGCGATCATGGCGGTCGGCCTGGCGGCGCTGTTCTCGATCGGGACAGTGTGGCTGCCTGCCTTGCAATCGCTGTCGGGGTTTGGCTGGCTGATCGGCGCCGGCGTCGGCGGGGTGTTGTATATCCTGTTCTGCGGCAGCCGCAGCTAAAGGAGAACGGCGTGGGCCCGGCAACCGAACATCCGTTGCGCTATGCGCTGGTGAACGAACTTCATGCCCGTCCCTCGCCTCGTCTGAAGGCGCCGTCCACCTGTGTCTTCGTGGCCTTCAAGGAGCCGCGCGACGCCGCCAATCGCGATCTCGCGCGCGACATGGCGCATCTGTCGGAACTGGTGGATCGCCATGGCGGTCCGCGACCCGATCCCGACGAGAGTCACTATCAGGGCCGGTTGGGCCGGCATGACCTGAAATGGGAAAGCCACACCGAATTCGTGACCTACATGGCCACGACGCCGGGCCTGCCGATCCGTCCCTTCGATCCGTCGGCCGCCGCCATCTTTTCCGAGGAATGGCAGAAGGGCGCGCCGGGCAGGCGGGTCGCGGCGGTGATGGTTCAGATCGACACGCTGCCCGCGCATCCGCAAGAGGCGCTGGACAGGATTTCGGACTGGTTCGCGCGTGACAGCCTGACCGCCGTCTGGGTGCTCGAGGAAGCCGCGATGATCGCGGGCGATTTCCGTATCGACGCGGATGGCTGGATGCGCTTTGCCATTTTCGTGCGTCCTGACGTGGGCGAGGGCAGGATCGGGCGCATCGTGCACCGCCTGGTCGAGCTGGAAACCTATCGCGCCATGTCCATGCTGGGCCTGGGGCGCGCCCGCGGCCTGTCGCGCCGCCTGAACGAGTTGGAACCGCGCCTGTCGGCCATTGTCGAGGGGATGACCGATGACGACCGCGCAGCCGACGCGGTGCTGCACGATCTTCTGGCCGTCTCGGCCGAGCTCGAGGCACAGGCGGTGCAGCATTCCTTTCGCTTCGGCGCAACAAAGGCCTATGAGGCGATCGTGATGGACCGCGTCAGCGCCCTGCGCGAGACGCGCTTCATGAGCCGGCAGATGCTGACCGAATTCATGCGCCGCCGCTATCAGCCCGCGATGCGCACCGTGGTGTCGAATGAAGAACGGTTGAAGACCATGGTGGAACGCGCCAGACGGGCCGGGGATCTGCTGCGGACGCGGGTCGATGTGGAACGTTCGGCCCAGAACCAGGCGCTGATGAAACGGATGGATCGCCGCGCCGATCTGCAATTGCGCCTGCAACATACCGTCGAGGGCCTGTCCGTCGTCGCCATCAGCTATTACGCGGTCGGACTTCTGTCCTATGCATTGTATCCACTGGCCAACGCGACAGGCATCGACAAGGCCTATCTGATCGCCGGACTGACGCCGCTTGCGGTGCTGTTCGTCTGGTGGGCGATGCGGCGGGTCCGCCGCAGCTTGCACCAGCACCCGCCGGAAGAGGATTTGTGACTTGCCGACAGGGCAGGGCGTGACGATAATCGGACCGTCGTTTTCCGAAGGTTTTCATGCGTCTTGCCGCCGTGATCACGATGCTTTCGGCCTGCGACTATCCGTTCGTTCCCTGAGCCGAGGTTTCCGCCATGTCGAAAACACTGCAAATGTATGGGCTGGGCCATTGTTCGACCTGCCAGAAAGCAATTGCCGCACTGGAAGATCATGGCTGGCGAGTAAACTTCCGCGACGTGCAGAAAGAACCTTTATCCGAAGCTGAAAGGGCCGGTCTGGTCAAGGATTTCGGCGATCGGATCGTGAATCGCGCCAGCCTGACATGGCGCGGCATGTCCGAGGAAGAACGCGCCGCCGATCCGGTTGCGATGATGGAAGCCAGACCCGCCGTGATGAAGCGTCCGGCCATCCTTGCGGGCGACAAGCGGCTACTGGGCTGGACGGCGAACGTCAAGCGCGCGCTGGACGTGCCCGCCTGAGCCAGGATCGCGGATCAGCCGCGCCTGCTTGCCAGCGAATCGATCAGCGGAAGAACCGGCGTCAGGTCATAGCCCGCGTCGCGGGCCACATCGATGATTTCAGCCCGAGGGCGCTTTCCGGCCTGGCTCAGCGCCCATAGCACGGTGCATCTGTGGCCGGACCGGCAATAGGCGATGATCGGGCCGCGGCCTGCGGTTGCCTGCGCGAAATCGGTGATCAGTTCCGGTGTGATCTGGCCGGGTGAGAAGGGAAGGTAGTGGTATTCCATTCCCTCCTTCTCTGCTGCCGCTGCCATGACCTCGTGGTCAAGGGACGAGTCCACCTCGGCGTCGGGCCGATTGTTGATCAGCACGCGAAATCCGGCCTCGGCCAGTTGCGGCACATCCTCGGGCGTGATCTGCGGCGAGACCGCGATGCTGTGGCTGAGTTGGCGCAGGTCCATGAACTGCCTCTTGCTGGGAATGCCGAGACATGGCGCGACGGAACGGCTTTTGTCAAGCGCCCGGCTCGTGCCGGCTCAGACCATCACGCGCGTCTCGATCAGGGCGGGGAGGGCAGCGAAATCGTCGAAGGCAGCATCGTGGGGCAAATCTGCGACCGGCTTCAGGCGATAACCTTTGGTGTAGATCAGGAACGGCACCTGTATCGCCGCGGCGCATCTGGCGTCGAATTCGCTGTCACCGACATAGATTGCGCGCGGCTGAGCCGGATCGGCCCCAAGCGCGGCAAGCGCGGCCCGCAGCGGCGCGGGATCGGGCTTCTTCTGGGGCAGGCAATCGCCGCTGGTGACATGGGCGAAGGACCCCGCAATTCCAAAATGATCAAGAATCGCGCGCGTCGGCCCCATCGGCTTGTTGGTGCAGATCCCCAGAGGATGCCCGCGGTCGGCCAGCGTGCCAAGCGCCTCAACCACCCCGGGAAACAGCCGCGTCAGCGCGGTCGCGTCGTGATAGCGGGTCATGAAGGATGCGATCAGATCTGATCTGTACGCCGGATCGATCCTCAGCGCGGCGATGATCCTGGTCCAAAGAAGGTCCACACCACCGCCGATGAAACTGCGCACCCGATCCTGGCCCAGCGGCGCCAACCGATTTTGACGCAGGACCGCATTGACGCATGCATGGATGTCCGGAGCGCTGTCGATCAGCGTGCCGTCAAGGTCGAAAACGATCGGGCATGGCGCCATGCAGACGTTCATGCGGATTTCCACTTGATCGAACATCCCATCGAAGGCACCTGATTTACCGGTCCTTTTCCTGTCTTGGCAATCATCATCATCGCGTCCCGCAATTCGCGTTTCGCATCCGCGGGACCAGCCTGCCGTGTCGAGGAATCCAGCCGGCCCCGATACTGCAACCTGCCATCCGCGTTGTAGCCGAAGAAATCCGGAGTGCATTCCGCACCATAGGCGCGGGCCGTATCCTGGCTCTTGTCGTAAAGATAGGGAAAGCTGAAACCGTGTTTTTCGGCCTCTGCCTTCATCTGCTTGGGACCGTCGCCGGGATACTCGACCACATCATTGGCCGAGATCGCGACAACGCCAATACCGGCCGCCTGCATCTCTTTCGCGTCGCGCACGATGCGATCGAGAACCGCCTGCACATAGGGGCAATGGTTGCAGATGAACATGACCAGCGTGCCCTTCGAGCCCTCGATATCAGCCAGGGAAACAGCCTTGCCATCGGGATCGGGTAGCGTGAAATCATGCCACGGCGCACCGAAATCGCAAACCGGAGGGGAAACCGCCATTGAAGTCTCCTTGCTTTTTTATGGCGAATGTCGCGGATCGGCGACCGGCAAGCAAGCCGGTTCAAACTGCCAGCGACCATCCGCAGTGTCCGGTATCAATACCAAATTGTTCCATAATACCGATTATCGGGACGAAGTGTGCTCCGGTTGTTGGAGTCACGGAATTTTCCAACCATCTCGTCCTCGTGCCGAGAATGGCCCTCGTTTGAGGTCGTTTGCGTTTCGCACCGCTCATTCCCCCTTGACGGTGATGCGGCCGTCCATGGCGGGCTTGTATTCCGCACCTTGGGCCGCAAGATAGTCAGCCAGGACCTGTGCCAGATCAGGACCGAAATCATAGGCATCGGTCGCGTTCGCCGCGAAGACCGAATACCCATCCCCGCCTGCGCGCATGTAGTTGTTCGATACCACGCCATAGGTCGCGGCGGGATCGATTGGGCTCCATCCGCCATCTTTGCGGACCATCACTTCGCTGATCCGACTACCCGCCTCGGCCGATGGATCAACAGTATATTTGAGACCGGCGACCTGTGCAAAGCGACCGGCGCCTTCCTCATATTTGCTGGCGCCGTTTTCCAAGGCAGAGACCACGTCGGCACCCTTCAGACGAAATGTTGCCAGCGTATTCTGGAAAGGCAGTACGGAATAGACGTCGCCCATCGTCACCTGCCCTTGGGCGATCGAGGCACGCAGGCCGCCGCCATTGGCGATCGCGATGCTCATGCCCTGATTCTTGACCCGATCCAGCATCGCATCAGCCACCAGATCGCCCATTTCGCATTCCCGCGCCCGACAATTGATGCGGTCTCCGTCGATGGGCGCCGCGGTCTCGGCGACGACCTTCTGGCGCAGTTCCTCGATCGGCGCGGCCATTTCCTTGACGCGAGCGACGATCGTCTCGTCCTCGGGAACGGAACTATCCAGAAGGATCGGCTTGCCCTCGGCCTTGATCAACTTGCCTTCGTCATCGAACGTCAGAATAAGATGGCCAAGATATCTGGAATACGAGGCGGCAGTCGCAACAGGAACCTCGACGCCATCGGGGCCCGAGACCATGGTCGGATAGGGTCCGGCTGCGTCCTCCCCCTCGCCCAGTAGGGTGTGGGAATGACCGCCGATGATGGCATCGATGCCCGGCACCTCTCTGGCAATTTCCTGATCGCGCAGATAACCGACATGGGTCAGCGCGATGATCTTGTTCACACCCTGGTCGGTCAGCGTCTTCACATCGGCTTTCAACGCCTCGATATCGTCAGTGACGATAACATCGGGACCGGGCGACGAAATTTCTGGCGTATCGGTCGCCAGCGCCGAGACAATACCGATCTTCTGGCCACCCACATCCAGCGTCACCGTGTCGTCGATCCTGCTTTTCAACACATTTGACTGCGAAAGGTCCAGGTTGCCGGAGGAAATCGGAAATTCCACGCCATCGGCCAGGACTGCCAGCCCTTCGGGACCGTCATCGAATTCATGATTGCCGACGGACATCGCGTCATAGCCGATATCGGTCATGAACTCTGCCACGTCCGTGCCCTTGTAGGTCGTGTAAAACAGGCTGCCCTGATACTGATCGCCCGCATCCAGCACGACCACATTGCCACCCTCCGAGGTGATCTTGTCACGCAGTTCCCTGACTTTTGCCGCCACGCGCGCGACCCCGCCGAAACACTCGCCCGCATCTTGCGTCTCTTGGTCACAGGTGCTGTCATATTTGTTGATCGGTTCGATCCGATTGTGCAGATCGTTGGTATGCAGCACATGCAGCACCATTTCAGCCTGCGCCGATCCCGCCATCAGCGCGGCGATCGATGCGGCGGTAAACAAACGAAGCGCCATGTGATTCCCCTTCCGGCCCTGTTGGTCTGACTGCGCCAGAGTGGCGCAGCGTCCGCGCGGGGTCAAATCTTCCCGACGCTGCCATCGCAGGAAAAGTTGTCAAGCAGGTTGCAGAACGCGGCCGGGCTTGACCTTGTGCGGAGAGGTGCCGCAAATGCCGCCATGCGGATCTACAAGATACTGAGGCTGGAAGAATGGGCCACGCTTAGAACGTCCGGACGCAGCGCCGGCGCTTCCGTTGATGTGTTGGATGGCTTCGTGCATTTTTCCGCTTCGGACCAGGTCAAGGCGACGCTGAATAAACATTTCCGCAAAGATAGCGAGCTGATGCTTCTGGCATGTGAATCGGATGCGATGGGCGATTGCCTGCGGTGGGAGCCTGCACGCGGCGGCGACATGTTCCCGCATCTCTACCGGGACCTGTTGTTGTCGGACGTGATCTGGACACGTCTGATCCTGCCGGGCACGGATGGTCATGACGTCGGAATTCTGGAATGAGCATGGTCGAGAAGCTGGGTCTTGCCTTCCTGCACCGGCTGGATCCGGAACGCGCACATGACCTTTCGATCCGGGCGCTGGCGACCGGATTGGCGCCCCTGCCCGGCCGGCCTGTCACGTCGGACAGGTTGAGGCTTGAAATGGCGGGTCTGGATCTTGCCAATCCGATCGGTCTGGCGGCAGGTTTCGACAAGAATGCCCGCGCAGTGTCAGCGCTGATGAAAGCTGGTTTCGGCTTCATTGAACTTGGCGCCGCCACGCCGCGCGCGCAACCCGGGAATCGCAGGCCGCGGCTGTTTCGCCTTGCCGAAGATCGCGCGATCATCAACCGGTTCGGGTTCAACAACGACGGCGCAGCGGCCATCGCCGCGCGACTGGAAGCCAGACCACGGGGCATTCCAGCGGGATTGAATATCGGAGCGAACAAGGACAGCACCGATCGCGCTGCGGATTTCGCAGAAGTGGTCCGCATCGCGGGCGGGACCGCCGACTTCCTGACCGTCAATGTCTCATCGCCAAACACGGAACGTCTTCGCGAATTGCAAGGCCCCAGGGCGCTGGAGGCGTTGCTGGACGGAGTGATGCGGGCCCGCGATGCCCTGACCGTGCGACGGCCCGTCTTCGTCAAGATCGCGCCGGATCTGGATCGAACGGCGCTTTCGGACATCGCCCACGTGGCACGGAACCTGCGGGTCGATGCGATCATCGCCACCAACACGACTCTGTCTCGCGAAGGTTTGCGCAGCCGCCAGGCCGGGGAGGCCGGCGGTTTGTCGGGAAAGCCCCTTCTCGCGCGATCGACCGAAGTCCTGGCACAGCTCTATCGGGAAACTCACCGAGAGTTGCCGCTGATCGGCGTCGGCGGCATATTTTCCGCCGACGACGCATGGGCCAAGCTGCGCGCAGGTGCAACGGCGGTGCAACTCTATTCCGCTTTGATCTTTCAGGGATTTTCTCTGGCAGGACGGATGGCAGAAGAGCTTGACCTGCGCCTGCGGCGCGAGAAGATGACACTGCCGGAACTGACCGGCAGCGGCATCTAGAAATAATCGTCAATTCCCAAAAGCTGGTTCATGCTGTGCGACGGTTCAGAACAACCCGCATCGCCCACCACGCGTGCGGGAACGCCCGCCACGGTTTTGCACGATGGGACATCGTGCAGCACGACCGATCCCGCCGCGATCCGCGAATGATGCCCGACCTTGATGTTGCCCAGCACCTTCGCACCCGCTCCGATCATCACGCCATCGCCGATCTTGGGATGCCGGTCACCGTCCTCCTTGCCGGTCCCACCCAAGGTGACTGAATGCAGCATGGAAACGTCGTTTCCGACGGTCGCCGTCTCGCCGATGACTATGGAATGGGCATGGTCGATCATCACCCCGGTGCCGATCCTGGCTGCTGGGTGAATATCGACACCAAAATATTCCGAGCAACGCATCTGCACGAAATAGGCCATGTCGCGCCGATCGCGCCGCCACAGCCAATGCGCCAGACGATAGGCCTGCAAGGCCTGAAAACCCTTGAAGAACAGCACCGGCTGCAAAAGGCGGTGCGTCGCAGGATCCCGATCGTAGACAGCCAGCAGATCGGCGCGCGCGGCGTCGCCCAGTTCGGCTCCCGCGTGATAGGCCTCGTCCGCCAGTTCGCGCAGGATCTGTTCGCTCATTTCACCCGAGGCCAGCTTGAGCGATAGCCGGTAGGCCAGCGCTGCCTCCAGACTGGAATGGTGCAACAATCCGGCATGGATCAGGGCACCCAAGAGCGGCTCGTTGCGAATGGCCGCCGAGGCTTCGTCGCGAAGCTGCGCCCAGACGGCGTCGCGATCCATGACCAGCGTGTTGCTGGATTTGTTTTGCACATTCATCGGCTCGGTCCGCGCTTGCTGTTCCTCACCTTCTTAGCCCAGATGGAAACGCGGGAAAAGCGCGCGGGACCTCCATCACGTCAAAACGGCAGCCGCAGTTCCAGCCAGTGAACCGACAGCCTGACCGCACCCCCGCTGAAATTACCGCCCTCGGCCGTCATCACCATCGTCTCGGGGCTGTAATATGCCGTGGGCGTGCCCAGCAGACCGCGTGCCCATGACCCGGCCGATGTGCCAAGCCCCTGCCCAAAGCGATTCGTCGCGCCGCCATGGCCCAGACGCCAGGAAGTCAGGCCACCTGTCAGGGTCTCCGTGACCCGCGCGACCGCTCCGATGACCGATACATTCGCGGGGATCGCAAGGCCGGTGTCGAAATCCGCGCCCGTACCGACCATCACCTCGGCCTCGGCGAAGCCGGCGACCAGCCCGGACCCGAAAACTCCCAGCGACAGGGCTCCAAGGGCCCAACCCCGACCATCATGGATCGCCTCGCAGCCCCGATCCGCGACGAAAGCCCGCATCCCTGCCGACGGCGCGACGAACATCCACCCGCCGTTCGAGCCAAGCGCGATCAATCCATCCTTGCCGGCCCAGGCGCCCTGCGCCGCGAGAGGCACACCCCAGCACTGCCCGTCGATCACGGTAGCCGGAGGCAACAAGGTGCTGACACTTTGCAAAACCAGGTTCACCAGACCGTCGAGTCGCATCAGTGCCTCGTTGACGGTCACATGCTTCTGCGCCTGGGAGGGTTGCAGCAAGGGCATCGCCAGTCGCATCGTTTCACTGGTCACCATCGAAAGTTCTCCTGAGATAGGGGCCGGCACCAAAAAGGTCCGACAATTGCGCTACGGCGACCGTGAAACCGCCGTTCTGCGCGGCTTCGGAAAAGACCGCTTCGGGGATCAGGTATTCGGGCCGGTCGAGATCGATCTGGTGGATCACGATATCGTCCTTCGTGATGCGCAGACGATACGATTCGAGGCTTTCGCCCAACGGGACATCCGTTCCGTCCCAGCTATCGCCATCGACCCGCGTGCGCCGCACCCATGACAGTTGGCGACCCTCGGCTCGCATGTGGCAAGGTGCATAGGGCCGCAGTCCGACACCCTTGACCTCCGTGGTCAGAAGCCGGTAGCTGGCATCATCGGGTGCCCGCAATGCTGGACCGATACGCCAAAACCTCTCTTGTCCGCGCGCCGAGGGCGGAAGCGCGACCTGACGCGGCGCCCCATCCATGATCACGACAAGACTGCCCTCGGGCCAGCTTGCCGGCATGATCGCATCTGTTCCGGCTTGGCCGCGCAACCGTTCGCTGATTTCCCAGATCCCATCGCCAACGGGCGCGGCCTTGCGAAATTGCAAGACCTCCCACCTGTCGGTCGAGCCATCGCCGATCGCAAGAACGTTGGCTCCCGACAGAAGGGCTTTCTCGGTCACGGAACGCAGCGTGTCCGCCTTCAATCGCAAGCGTAGCGGCGCGCCCCGGTCGATCACACCGGGCCGGGCTCGTTGCAATGTACCAAGCGTCCGCCCGATGACCGCCTTGCGCGGCAAGGTCAGGTTCAGGTCGAACCCGCCCTCCTCTTCGACCGATATGTAGGCCGCAACCGTGCCTGGCCAAGGTCGCGCGGACGCAGCCAGATACGGTGCATGGGGCGTCTCGTCACCACGCAAGAGCGGCAGATCCAAGAAAACCGGAAAGACCGGAATCGGCGGCACATAGCGCCGTATGGCATGGTCATCTTCGCTGGAAAGGGCAGGCCGATATACGCTGGGCTCGACCCTCACGGCATCAAAGGTAATCGCCCCTGCCCTCTCGACCCGGTCAATCCGCCAACGCCGCATCTCTGCCACATTCGATCTCATCAGGATCACATCACCGGGCCCCAGATCCGCCTTCGACGGCGCCAGCGCGAAGCGCGCCGTATCTCGCCCGATTTCCGCCTCGGCCAGCCATCGCTCGGCAATGGCGCGACCCTCGCCGCGGGTCATCGCCATGGTGAATTCGCTGTCGGTCACGGTTTCGGCGTCGCCGTCGGGCAGACTCGTCTCGGCAGTCGCCGTGGCGTAGTCGGTTCCGGCCTCGACATGCGTCAGGCGAAGCCGCCCGGCAACCTGAGGTGCCGCTGCCCGCGTCGTCTCGAAATCCGCGACATCCTCCGCCACTGCCAGGTCCTCTGGCCCGAGCGCGGCCCGGGCCAGCCCGTCTCGACGTCGAAAGCCCAGCATACCGTCACGCTCCAGCGCGTCAAAGCCGTGCGCAAGCATCAGCGGCTGCAATGCGGCCCGGCCGGTTTCGCCGCCCAAGACCGAAAAGCCGCGCACCACACCAAACAGCCCGCTTGTATCGAAGGCTTCCACGCCAGCCTCGCGGCAAATGTCGCCCACAACGGCTTCCAGCGCCACCGCTCCCGCGCGGCCGTTCAGCCAGTGTCCACGTTCCCAGGCCGGCCCGTCCGACCAAAGATCGTCCCGGCCCGGAAAGGCTGGATAGGGCCGGGCGTCCCAGCACCAGACATGCGCCCGATCCAGATCCAGCATTATGCCCCCATCCTGCCGTTCAGGATTGTTGCCAGGCTTTGACCAATAAGACCTTACCGCCGCCAGATAAGCCGCCTGGATCGCATCATCGCGCCGCCCGTCGGAATAATAAGGCAACGTGCTCTCAGAACTCATCGCATCAAGAAACTTGTTCGGCTGGTTCGTCGCTTTGTCCAATGCAGCGCAGCCGTATTCGGTGAACCAGATCGGCTTCGATCCCGGAACCCAGTTCGTCGCCTGCCTTGAACGCACACCGTCCGGCCGATCGAAATGCAAATTCTGCCACCAGCTACGCAGATCCTTGTAGCGCCAGACCCAGGCTTCGTCATATTGTCCGTCGGTAATCGGCGTGCGGATTTGTGCATCGCGATCGGCCTCACTGGCGTAATACCAGTCATATCCCTCGCCGCCGCAAACATTTGCTTCCAGATACTCAGGGTTGCCGATGCGGCCCCAATGCGCGTCCAGATGATCCTCGCCGTCGCGCCAATCACTGAGGGGCATGTAGTTGTCGATACCGATAAAGTCGATATTGTCATCGGCCCACAGCGGATCGAGATGGAAGAACAGCTCGCCGTTGCCGGGATGATGGCCAAAATATTCCGACCAATCCGCAGCATAACCGATCTTCACATCGGGCCCCAAGATTTGACGCACATCAGCCGCGAGACGTCGCAATTGCGCGACCGCGGGATAGATGTTCTGCGGTCCCCGGATCTGAGTCATTCCGATCATTTCGGAACCGATCAGAAAGGCGTCGATCCCGCCGGCAGCCGCACAGAGATGCGCGTAATGCAGTATGAACCGGCGGTAGGACCATTCGGCCGGACCGTGGTAGGTAATCTTCTGCCCGTCTGCGGTAAAATCGGCCCCGTCGGCTTGACCAAAGAAGGTCGCGACTTCATCGACTGCCGCTTCGGTCGAATCCGTCGTGTCGGCCCGTCCCGGTGCGATCGATGTGGTGATCCGCCCGCGCCACGGCATGACCGGTTGCTCAACCGCGCCATGGGGGTCGGGCAGTTCGTTTCCGCCAAGCTGCTCCATCAGGATGAACGGATAGAAGACCGCCTTTCTTCCGGAATTCTCTATGGCCACCAGCGCCTCGGTCACAGATTGATCCGACGGAGTGCCGCCATAGATCGGCCGACCGTCGACTTGCGCGACCTCGGCTGCCGATGTCCTGTCGATTCCGCCGGCACGCCAAGGCATCTCGGACCCGTCAATCTCGCGCTGCTCGACCTTAGGCTGAATCTTGCAGCGGTCGATCCGCAGGTCGTTTCCGAACCATGAAACAACAAGCGAGACCGAACCGACCTTCGGCAATTCCCGGCCCAGAATATCCATCGAGACACTGAAATCAGTGCCCCCCATGGGCGTGTTCGTATTGACCGAACGAACCTCGCCCAGCCCCAGATCCTGCGTAACGTGACTTGTCGCCAAAGAATATTCGCCGGTTCCCGGTATCAGGGCGACAGCCCGGACGTCGCGGCAAAGACCCGAGCCGTCCTGCGCCGCGCAGGTCACCTCGAAGCTCAGCTGCGGCATTCTGTTGCCCCAGCGTTCCAGGACCAGATCTTCCAGAACCACATAGGCCACGCCGCGATAGGCCGGCGTGTCCGCGCCTTCATGTGCCTCGATCGCCGGATCGGGCATCTGCGTTTCGCTGCCGCGATAGACCCGCATGTTCAGATCCGAAGCCGCAATTTCTTCTCCATCGGCCCAGACCCGGCCGACGCCCAGGATCCGCCCCTCGCACAGGGCCAGAGCGACAGAAAGCCGATAGCTGATCTGCGTGACCTTTGCCTGCGGCGCGCCTTTGCCCCCGCCTGCGCTTTCCGTCGTGCTGATCTCATCCAGCGGCGACGCCCATATGACATGACCAGGCACCCGCATCTGGCCCCAGATCCGCGGGATCGGTGCGCCCTCGCCCGCAGTCTGCAATCGCAGCCGGTCGATCCGACCCGTTTCAACTGCTTTCGAGCCACCGCCCAGCAGGCGCTGGTCCAGGGCGCGGCCAACCGTCGCTCCGATCGCCCGGCCGACCACGGCGCCCGACATGCCCAGAAACGCGCCGCCGAACCCGCCGCCGATGGATGCACCCACTGCGGACAGCACAATCGTGGCCATCGCGGCCTCCTTAAGTCAAAGATCAGGGAAAGCGGAACCGGGCTGCGATCCGGTTTCGCCAAGGGGCGGTCAACGGACTGTCGATCACCCCATGATGGGTATAGGCATGAATAAATCGCGGCGCGTCGCCGGCAGCCGAGACGATGCCTAGATGTTTGGCGACAGCGCCCGCCCGCATGCGGAACAGCAGCACCTGACCTGGCGCCAGCGCCGCTGCCCGTTCAACCGCCAGCATGTGCCTCATGGCACCATCCATCAGCAGTTCATGGCTGCCGAACTCGCCCCAGTCGGGCGTATAATCGGGTGCGGCCTCTGGCTCTTCGCCGTAGAGTTCACGCCAGATGCCGCGGATCAGGCCAAGGCAGTCCGACGCGACGCCCTTCTGGCTGGCCTGATGGATATAGGGTGTTCCCAGCCAGTCGCGTGCGACGGAAACGGCTCTATCGGTCATGACCGCCCTGCCGTCCCGGGCGCAATCAGCCAGTCCTCGGTCGGCAGATGCGGAAAACCACGGAAATTGACAAAATTGCGGAACTTCAGTCGGCAGGTCTGGGCGCGTTTGTCACACCCGGCGACCAGCCGAACGCGATCCCCGACGGCAGGGGTCATTCCGAATGCCTTCCACAACCCGATCTCGCGACGCGCTCCGGGCAGTGCCAGATCGTTCTTGATCGCAGCCGAAAGCCCTTCCGCCCGCCCCGTGAGAACCTCGATCCTGCCGCGCTCGAACCATCCCGCGTCAAATGCCGGAAACGCCGCGAAACGAAGGATGTGGTCGTCGTCTAGCGCCTCGATCGCGCGCTCGGTCCACAAGGTATCGTCAGTCAGGTCGATCTTGCAGAACTTGTCTCCCAGCCGGGCGGAGCAGCGCGGATGAAACACACGGCCCCGCGCCTGGTTCAGCGGCTCTGCCAAGCCGCGCAACTCGGCGCGGAAGGCCCCGCCCGAACGCGACACCTCGCCCAGACTGCCGGCAAAGACCAGCCGTCGCTTCGAGACATCGCGCCAATCGACCTCCCACATGCTGAGACCGGCTTCATCCCAGCGTCCGGCCAGAATGTCCCCTTCGGTGATCGCCTCATCCGACAGGGCTCCTTCTGCTTCGGAATTGTCCACCGACAGTCCCGAAGCCTGAACCAAAGCGCGTGCAGTCATTCCATGGTCGGGACGAAAGCGCAGGCCATCGAATGACAAATCGCGGTCGTGATCGGTAAAGCCCACTCGCAGGCCGTCTCGGCGTCGGATCAACCACGCACGCGCGATGGTGATGCTGGTCATACGCGAACCTCCACGACCGGAATCTGCGGCATCTCGCCCGCCTGAAAGGAAGAAACCGATACCGCGATCCGATCGGTATCAAACCGGACAGGGACGTCGAATTCATATCCCGCCGAGATCGTCGCGCCGGGTTCGGGTGCGGCGCTGAAGGTGATCTGGCCCGTCTGATGATCTACTGTGAAATGCGTGTCCGGAAACAGTTCACTTCCCCCCACACCGGCGCGGACGCTGTCTTTCACCGGCTTGTTGATGGGACGCTGATAGCGGGCCGGCCCTGATGCATAGGCCTTGGTCAGTTGAAAGGTCACGCTGACGCCGTCACCCACGGCGATTTCCTGATCGTCGAAGGCCGGATCGCGTGACGGCAGACAGCTTTTGTAGTCCGACCAATCCTTCCAGCGGAAGCCGTGCAATTGCCCCGCCCTCGCCTCGAAGAACGCGACCAGCGCCGACAGATCGTCCAGCGAACGCAAACCCATTCCGGCATCATAGCGCCTGCGCGCGTCGGCCCAAGGTGTATTGCGTTCCTCAAATCCGCTGGACAACGCGACGATTTCCGTCCTGCGCTCTGGTCCACCGATCGAGCCGAAGGACAGGCTTGCAGGAAACCTCACCTCGTGAAATGCCATCCTCGCCTCCTGCTCAGGAATTTCGTTCGCCGCGCGCCAGGGCGCGGCCAAGCTGTGCCGCGATCTGCGATTGGCTGCGCTTGAAGCCGGCGACATCCGGCGTCGTGACATTGACCGTGACGTTCACTGCCCTGCCGCCGCTTCCGCCTGCGGCGACACCCAGTCTGCCATCGGCACCGCGTCGCAGCGGCATGATCGCCTCGGGGCCGGCTTCGCCCATCAGTCCCGTCGCGCCACGCATCGGGAACCGGGTCGGTTCCGAGACGACCCCGCCCTTGGCGAAGGGCATCACCCTGCCCTGCACGAATGCACCGCCCTGGGCGAATGGCATTGCGCCCGATACCATTCCGGCCATGCCGTTCGCCACCGATCCGGCCAATGCGCTCTCGACCGGCTTCATCGCGATCGAGAAGACGGTATCTGCGATCGTCCGCCCGATCCCCTTCAGTGCCTCGGACAACTTGTCGCCGTCAAAGATCAACCCGTCGAAGGCGCGGCGCAATCCGCTTTCGATCCCGGAACTCAGCGTTCCGACCTCGCGCGACGTGAACGACATCGACTGACGCAGCCGCGCCAATTCCGCCTCGAACTCGGCCGTCATCCGGCTCGTCTGTCCCATATTCTCGTCAAGCTGGTCCAGACCGGACCCGAAACCATCCTTGTTCGCCATCCTCTGATCCCCGATCATGCATTCCCGTCATCAGGCGCCGCGTCCCGGTCGGGATATCGCGCCGCCAGTTCGGCCAGTCTGCCCCGCGTCATTGCAGGGCGGCCTGCTTCGATGCCCAGCATCAGCGCCAGCTCCGCCGGGGTCAGCGTCCAGAACTGGTCCGGCCTCAGGCCCAGCCCATGCAGGCCGGCGCGCATCAGTCCCGGCCAATCCAGTCCCTTGTCGGCCTCGCTCATGCCGCGATCCGAAAAGCCCGCGCCAGCAATTCTGCCGCCGCGCGGCCGGCCCCCACCGGGCCGCCATCGATCTCGACCGACAGCAGGTCTTCGGCGCGACCCTGCCAACCTCCGCCGCGCAGGCCGGCGACAAGCACGGCCAACACATCGCGGCTGCTGAAGCGCCCGGCCTCGAACCGCCCGGCAAGATCCATCAACGAGGCCGCGCCCAACTGATGTTCCAGCTCTGCCAAGGCTCCCAGGGTCAGCCGTGCGACATGCGCGCGGCCGTCCAGAACCACCTCGACCTCGCCCCGCATCGGGTTCACCATCACAGGGCCACGAAGCTCAGCGCGCCCGCCGACGCCATCGTCATCTCGTAGGTCGCCTCCCCGTTGTAGCTACCCGCGTATTCCAACGCGGAGATCTGGAAAGGCCCCTCGACCGTGCCGAAATCCGGGATGACGACCTGAAAGCGCGGAACCTCGCCGTCGAAAAAGATCTGCCGCGCACGACCGTCCGTATCGGCATCGCGAAACACTCCCGACCCCGAGATCGAGGCGCTGCGCATTCCCGCCCCACCCAGCAATTCGCGCCAGCCGCCTTCGCTTTCGATCGTGGTCACATCCACCGTCTCGGCGTTGAACGACAGGCGCGAGGCCCGCAGTCCGGCCACCGTCTCGAAAGAGCCATCGCCCGTCATGTCCATCTTGATCAGCAGGTCGCGTCCGTTCTGTACCGCCATGGGTTTTCTCCTCAGTCCAGATCGATGCGGGCACGGAAGGTCAGATCGACCCGCCGCGCCGCACCATTTTCCACCCGCCGCGCCTTGGCGCGCAGGAACCACATTCCGGCCAGATCGCCGCGATCCAGCGTCAGTTCGGCACGTTCCAAAGCCTCCGCGACAGCAACGGCAGCCGTTTTCACGGCGGCGAATCCCGCGCTTTCATCCGTGCCCGACAGAACCGAGACGATGAAATCGTGCTGGGATCCGGCGCGATCGAAATCGCCGGCATCGCGCACCTCTTCGGGACCCAGCGAGACGAAGACCCCGCTGGGCGCATCGACCGGCATCGCGTCATAAATCGCGTCTCCGACCAGTTCGGACAACACTGCGTCGGCCCGCAGTCGCTGATAGACCGCGCCCTGAAGGGCGACGGAAGCCGCATAACTCATGCCTGATCCTCCTCGCGCGCAAAACATGTCAGCCACAGGCCGTCACGGTCCCGCTCGGCGACCGCATCGATCCGGAAGAACCGGCGATCCAGCCGCAACCTCTGTCCGGGTGCCGGCCGCCTTGGATCGCCCGTCGCCGCAGACCGCACCGTGATCTTCCAGGATACGACGCTTTCCGCGCCCACCTCTGCCGACCGCCGCCGCCCCGAACCCGAATCCAGTTCGGCCCACAGAAATCCCAGTTGCCGCCAGACCACGCGATAACCGCCCAGCCCGTCGCTCTGACGCTCTGGCGCTTCCAGCGCCAGGCGCACGTTCAGCCTCGGCGCGCCCATCAACGCACCTCGCGCTGACCGCGCCCCGCCAGGGTGCGGATCTGGCGCCAGCGTTCGATCAGTGCGCTGACCCCGAAGGGCATCGCATTCGCCGATCCCTCGAAGCTGCGATCCTCGTAATATCGCGTGGCCAGCATCAGAACCGCCTGCGACAGATCGGCCGGCACCGAAGCCCAGGTATCGCCGAACCCTGCCGTGAAGGTAATCGTCAGAAAGCCCCGGCGCGGCACGTTGGGCAGAATGACACCCGCCGGCAGAATGGTCGGGCGCTGCATGTCGGGCAGCAGCCGCCAGCCGTCGGGTTGCAGCGTCGTTACCGTGCCGGCCCCGTCATCGATCTCGATCCTGTCGACCGTGACCACGGGCGCCAGCGGCAGCGTCTGTCCCAGCCGGTCGCGCCAATCGTCCAGTTGCATCCGAAAACGCCGCGTCAGCAGGACCTTGCCCGTGCGCGCCTCGATCGCGGCGATCGCGGCGCGCAGATAGCCCGTCAGCGCCGCCGTTTCCGCATTATCCTCGGCAATCTCGAAACCCGAGCCGAGGCGCAAATGCTCGCGCAAGGAGGCGACAGGCAGCGCCTCCGCCGCGGGCGCCGTTTCCTCAATCAGCATCATCTTGCGAACCTCCCGTCCTGCCGTCCGCCATTCGTTCCACCGAGGCGGGGCCCGACCATGGGCCCCGCCATTGCTTCAGGCGGGAAAGGACCGCGCCCGCGCGCCAGCCATCAGCACGCGCGGACAGTTGCAAAGCCAGCATGACCGGCGCGCGACCCGCGCGCGGCCCCTTCCCTCGCCCGACCCCGAAGGATCAGGCGAACTGCAGGAACTTGACCGCGCGGAAGTCGGTGACGCCGCCGCCGACGCGCTTGGTCGCATAGAACAGAACATGCGGCTTGGCGCTGAACGGATCGCGCAACACGCGCAGGTCGGGACGCTCGACAATGGTGTAGGCGGCATGGAAATCGCCGAAGGCGATGGCCAGGGCGTCAAAACCGATATCCGGCATGTCCTCGCTGATCAGAACCGGATAGCCCAGAAGCTGCGGCACCTGACCGGCAGCCAGGGCGTCGCTCCACAGAAAGCGCCCATCGGCATCCTTCATCTTGCGAACCTGCGCTGCCGTCTTCGAATTCATCACGAAGCTGGCATTGGCGCGATATTCCGCAGGCAGGGCATAGATCAGGTCGATCAGCGGATCGGCCGGCGCGGCCGAGTTGAACTCGCCGATCGCGCCCGTGCCGATAACGCCGATCTCGCCCGCGCCGGCGCTGTCGTTCGGCGCCGTCGGATAGGCCAGAATGCCCTTCGGCTTCGATACACCATCGCCCGAAATGAAGGCTGCTGCTTCCGAACGCGCGAACTTGTCGGCGATCCGCTCGGCCAGCCATGCCTCGACGTCGAAGGCGGCATCGTCCAGCAGGCGCTGACTGGCCTTCGGCATCGCCGACAATTCGTGAACCGGGATCGAGATCCGTTCGACACCGCCGGCGCCGGACTCGACCGGCTCGGCCTCGTCGGCCCAGCCCGCACCCATGTCACCCTTGTCCACCAGAACCTCGTAGGCCGAGGATTCGACGGTCACGACATTGGCCAGCTTGCGCAGCGACGCACCGGTGGAGAGCACCGATTGCACGCTGTCGGCGACCTGGGGGGCCGCCAGGAAACCACCGTCGCTGGCCACGCTCAGCCCCTTTTCCTCGACCGCAAGGCCGCGCAGACCGTCGTCATCGCCGCTGCGCAGATAGGCGTTGAATGCCTTCTGATGCGGAACCTCGGTCTCGGCCACGGTCGAAAGAGGCGCGCGGCCCCGAATGGCGGTCTTGCGATCAAGCATGTTCATACGCTCTTCCTGTGCATTGAGCTTCTTCTGAATGTCGTCTCGGAACCCTCTGAGTTCGCTCACGAACCCTGTCATGGCCCCTTTCAGATCGGCGGACGCGTCACCGCCGCCCGCGGCCTTCACCTCGGTCATAATCTTCTCCTCATCGCGATGATCGGGGCCGATCCGCCCCTGCTGCCGGGTCAGGAACGACCCGAACCCGAATGATGCGTCCCGGCGCATCTTGCCGCGGCCGCGCCGATGCGGCGCGACCCCGGATTTCAGTCTGCCCGCAGCGCCTCGACGGCCGCCGAAAACAGCGCCGCGATCTCGCGCAGATCGTCCGTTTCCTTGCGGCCGACCTTGGCCTCGGGCAGCATCGGAAAGGTCACCAGCGACACTTCCCACAATTCGACCTCGGCCAGGGCGCGGCGCCCTTTCTGATCGCGCTCGGCGCGGATCGTGCGATAGCCGATGGACAGGCCATCGATCGCACCGGCCTGAATCAGCGCCGCCGCTTCGCGGGCCTGCGCGACCTCGCGCAGCAGGCGACCCTTGACCCACAGCCCTGTCTGATCCTCGCGGATCTCGTCCCAGACACCGATGGGCCGTGTCGGATCGTGCTGCCACAGCATCCGAACCTTGTCGCCCTTGCCCGCCAGCTTCTTCAGCGAGGCTGCGAAGGCGCCCGGAAGAACCGCGTCGCCGCCCTGATCCGTCATCCCGAACAGGCTGGCATAGCCTTCGATTACATGGCCTTCGCTCAGGACCGGAGCCCCGCCCGCGAATTTCACCTCAAGTCCCGGAACCATCCCTCAGCCTCCTTTGGGCACGTAGTCGATTATTCCCTGAATGGCCTGGGTCAGGATGACGGCGACGACGCCGTAAACCGTCATCCACAGCCGCCGCTCCAGGCCCTCCATCAGCGCCTCGATGCGCTCCAGCCGCTTCTCGACGGTGCCGAATTGCAGCGCCATGATCCGCTCCTGCGCCTCAAATCGCTGGTCGCGCCACAAGCCCGCCTCGATGAAACGCGATCCTTCCATCGGCTCACCCATCGGTCAGCGGAGGCAGCCCCAGCAGCGCCCGCTTTTCGGCATCGCTGAGAAAACTCGCCCCGCCGATCCGGGCCCATTGCTGATCCCGCTCTTCTGCCAGGGCCGGAATTCGGTCGGGATCGGGACGCAGATCGACCTCGGTGCCCATATGCTCAGAGAGCCACCAGGCCACTGACGCGGACACCCGCGTCGCCAGCGGCAGAACGGTCAGCCGATAGAAGGCCCGGTGCGCCTCGGCATAGTTTGCATAGGTCGCATCCCCGGGGATCCCCAGCAGCATGGGCGGAACGCCAAAGGCCAGCGCGATCTCGCGCGCCGCCGACAGCTTGGTTTCATGAAACTCCATGTCGCTGGGGCTGAATCCCATCGGCTTCCAGTCCAGCCCGCCTTCCAGCAGCATCGGTCGCCCGGCATTGCGTGCGCCCTGATGGTTCATCTCGATCTCGCCGACCAAGCGGTCATATTGTTCGGGGCTCAGAACCCCCTGCCCGTCGACGCCCTTGTAGACGATGGCGCCACTTGGCCTCGCGGCGTTGTCCAGCAGCGCCTTGGACCAGGCGCTGGCGCTGTTATGCACATCCAGCGCCACCGCCGCTGCCTGCATCGGCGACAATCCGTAGTGATCGTCCTGCGGATGAAAGCTCTTGATGTGGCAGATCGGATCGGGGCTGCCGGTCATGTCGAAACGATGCTTGCGCCCGCCAACGGAATATTCGAACGCCACCGGCCAGCCATCCGTGCCGGGAACGATGCTCATCCGGTCCGAACGCAGAACATGCAGTTCTTCCGGCAGCCCCGCCCCGGACAATCCGACCGCCTCGACATAGCCGTTGCCCGACAGCAGCAATTGCCCGAAGAGGGCTTCGAACAATTCCGCCCGTCCCTGGCCCGGGTTGGGACGTCGCAGCAGATCCAGCACCGGATGCACGTCATATCGCCGCTCGCGATCCTCGCAGACCAGCGGCACCGCCGCCGCCGCCTCGGCGATCAGCTTGACCGACCGGAACCCGACCGGATTGCCCATGAAACCGCCGCGCGTCAGCGACCCGGTATCACGTGCCGACCAGATCGGCCGTCCCGCTCCGGACGCAAAGGCCACCACCCGGCCCGTCGCGCTGGCCTTCCTCTCCGGTGCGGGAATGGATGTCTCCTCCCGCGAAAACAATCGAAACGCCATGCTCGCCTCCATGCCTCGGCCATGAAAAAGGGCCGGCCCGCAGGCCAGCCCCTTCTTCGTTGTCCAAATACCCCGGGGGACGCCGGTTCGTGCGTGTGAAACCCCCGCCTTTTCTCACAATCGCCGCATCTGCGGCCGCCGCCAGCCCGCCGCCGGCTCGATCATCAGCTCGTGAATCGCCCAGACCATCGCATCCAGCCGATCCGGAGAGCCGCGTCCCTCATAGCCGCGAACCGTCATCTGGCACATCTGGTCCTCCAGCGCGCCCAGATTGCCGGACCGGACATGCCTGATGCGCCCCTGTTCATACAGCGCGGCGACCGGTTCGGCACGCAGGCCCTTGCCGCGGCCGGCGCGCAGCGCCTTGAACGGCACCAGGGGATCGACCTGCCGGATCACGCTTTCGACCAGATCACCGCCCTGATTGACTTCGGCCACCAGCTTTTCGGCCCCGTGCCGGTCCATCGCGGCAATCGCGGCACGCGCCCAGTCCACCGGGCTGCCCCGCAGCGTCGCATCCTCCAGCAGATAGGCCCGCCAATCCTTCGGCTCGCCGTCGCAGACGACACCGGCGACGACGATGCCGCATTCGTCGCTGGCCCGGCCGGCCGTCACCGCCGGATCGACGGCAACCACGACGCGGCTCAGTTTCGGCGCCTGCTCGATACGCGCGCCCTCCAGCATCGCCGTCGTCCAAAGTGCGCCCTCGATATCGTCCAGCAGCACGCCCTCCAGCTCCTGCCGACCCATCCGGGTCCCGCCATAGCGGGCCTCGACCTCGGCCAGAAAGCTCTCGGCCAGATAGGCCCGGTTGGCATCGGTCGGCGCATGCGTCGTGACGGTGCTGGCATTGCCCAGAATGCGCTTCAGCACGGCCACATTGCGCGGCGTCGTGGTCACGACCTGCTGCGGATGGCTGCCCAGGCGCAACGCGAATTGCAGCATGTCCCAGGTGTCGTCGGCCTTCTTCCACTTGGCCAGTTCATCCACCCAGGCCGCATCGAATTGCGGGCCGCGCAAAGCCTCGGGCTCATGCGCGGAATAGACCGTCGCCGTCGCTCCATTGGCCCAGACCAGCCGCCGCCGCCCGGTTTCCCAGACCGGCCTGCGGTCGGGGGGCGAACAGGCCAGGATCCCGCTCTCGCCCATGACCATCACTTCGCGGGCCTGATCGAAGGTCTCGCCGACCAGTGCCACCCGCTGACACTGACCGGGCGCGGTGGCGGTCGGACCCTCGACCATGCGGCGGACCCATTCCGAGCCGGCGCGGGTCTTGCCCGCGCCGCGCCCGCCCATGATGACCCAGCTTTTCCAATCGCCCTCGGGCGGCAACTGATGCGGCAGGGCCCAGAACTCGAACAGCCAGGGCAGCGCCATCAGTGCGTTTTCGCCCAGCCCTTCAAGAAATTCGTCAACCTCCTCCGGCTCGGCGGAGGCAAGCCAGGCGGCGCCCGATCTCAGTTCTTGCCGCGTCAAGGTCGAGGCAGCCTCCTCCGACCCCGCCGGCGATGTCCTTGCGAAGTTTGTCAACGCGGCTCCTTTCCGACAACATATGATTGACCGCATCGCGCACCGCCCGTGCGCTGTGGATCGCGGTCTTCAGTTCACCAGGATCGACAGCACCCCGCTCGCGTTCCTCCAGCGCGTCCGTATGGCGCCGCAGGTCCCTGATGCAGGACGCAAGCTGTCCCTGTGCTTCGGCCAGCAGATCTTCCAGATCCGCGGTCCGCCGGTCTTCTTCGGCCTGGTCCGCAGCGCGATCGGTGACATGCGCATCGGCCGTGACTGGCCCTTCAGGATCACCGATCCCGCTCCATTCCATATCGTTCATGCAAACTGTCCCGCCTCGTGTCCTGTCCGCACGAGCCAAGAAACGAAAAAGCGGCCCTGGGGTCGCCCCCCGGCCGCTTGCCCATTTCTCCCAGCATGGAAAACTTCTACTTCAGGGCGTCCGGTAAGTCAATCGCTAAACCATAGCGCGATCACTTTACCAAGTCTTATGCATCGAAAACAATGCCTTAAGACAGGCAACACCCATGCGTTCGCAGCGCAACACCGCGCGTGACATCACGCAAAGCCAAGGCCGGAAGGCCGCGATCGCACGGGAAAGAGGCTGCCCTCAGCCCTTCTTCTTGCCGTCCTTGGCGCGCGCCTCGGTCGCGGCCGCGATGGCGTTGCTGGCCTCGTCCTGCATCCGTTGCGCAAAGGACACCATCTGCGCGGCATAGGCCTCGGCCCAGTCAGGGAAATGACCGCCCTTCATCGCCTGTTCGCGCATCTCCTCGCTCTTCTCGCGCATCTTCTGGAACTGCTCTTCCCAGGCTGATTGCATCACCTGCAGCTGGCCGCGGACATTCTCGCCCGCCTCTTCGAAATAGCTGCGCATCTGCGCGTTCATCTCGTCCTGGCGCTGCAAGGCGGTTTCCTGCCATTTGCGGGTGCTGGCCATCATCTCGTCATTCTTGACGTTCATCTGGTTTTGCCACTCGGCCGCCCGCTCTTCCATCCGGCGGGCATTGTCGGCCAGCGTCGCGAACATGTCGGAAAATTTCATCATCAAGGCTCTCCTTTGCACAAGGCGCATGGGGACGGCCGCCCGGCAAGATCTGCGAAGCGCCAGCCCCCTCGCCAACAGCCTGCGGTGCCGGGCGAATTTTGTCAAAGCCGTTGACCTGCGCGCGTCCCGCCTGCGACGGCCCGTCCGGTTGCACGGGCCCGCGCAAGGGGCTATCTGCGCAGGGCAGCATTGTTCCGGGATAAGCCATGATCGTGATCGCAGCCATGCTTCTGGGCGCCTTTCTGGGCTGGCGCCGCGCCAGCCAGTTGGGCGGCAAGGGACGCGACAAGGCGCAATATGCGGCTGCCTTCGCGCTGGCCTTCGCCGCCCTCGGCCTTTTCCTGACGATCTTCATCGACCGCATGATCTGATGTTCATCCCCTTCCTCGACGCGCTGCGCAGGCAAGGGGTTCCGGTTTCGCTGCGCGAATGGCTGGACCTGATGGCCGGGATGCAGGCCGGGATCGCCGCGGGCCGGGTCGAGGATTTCTACCATTTCGCCCGTCTCGCGCTGGTCAAGGATGAACGCCATCTGGACCGATTCGACCGCGCCTTTTCCGAAAGTTTCTCGGGCCTGGATCGGGTCCCGGTCGAGATGCTGGTCCACGAACAGGCGATTCCGCAGGACTGGCTTCGGAAACTGGCCGAAAAGCTGCTGAGCGACGCCGAAAAGGCCCAGATCGAAGCCGGTGGCAGTTTCGACACCCTGATGCGCAGGCTGCGCGACAGGCTGGCCGAACAGCAATCGCGTCATCAGGGTGGCAACAAATGGATCGGCACGGCCGGAACCTCGCCCTTCGGCGCGCATGGCTACAATCCCGAAGGCGTGCGAATCGGTCAGGACGCAAGCCGCCACAGACGGGCGGTCAAGGTCTGGGACCGGCGCGAATTCCGCGATTTCGACGATTCGGTCGCTCTGGGCACGCGCAATATCAAGGTGGCGCTGAAACGGCTGCGGCAATGGGCCCGGCACGGCGCCGCCGATGAACTGGACCTGCCCGCCACGATCCGCGCCACTGCCAATCACGGCTATATCGACGTGCAGACCCGGCCCGAACGGCGCAATGCCGTCAAGGTGCTGCTGTTTCTGGACGTGGGCGGCAGCATGGACGACCATATCCGCATCGTGGACGAATTGTTCTCGGCCGCACGGTCGGAATTCCGTCAGATGCAGCACTTCTATTTCCACAACTGCCTCTACGAGGGCGTCTGGCGCGACAATCGCCGCCGCTGGACGGAACAGATCCCGACCTGGGATCTGCTGCACCGCTACGGCCGCGATTACAAATGCATCATCGTGGGCGACGCGTCGATGTCGCCCTACGAGATCGCCGTGCCGGGCGGCGCGAACGAACACTGGAACCCCGAATCCGGCGAGGTCTGGCTGCGCCGTCTCTGCGAAACCTGGCCCGATCACGTCTGGCTGAACCCGGTTCCAGACAGCCACTGGCGCCATGTGCAATCCATCGCCATGATCGGCAGCATCTTCGAAAACCGGATGATGCCGCTGACGCTGGAGGGCCTGACAGGGGCGATGCGCGTTCTGGGATGACAGGCTCTCGCCGAGGCTCGCAACCCGGCGCTTGATGGCATGGCGGATCAGTCGCCGATATCACAAGACCGAAAGCGCAGCGGCGATCTTGGGGTGCGCGGCGCGATAAGTGCTGGCGCGAAGGGCGATCAGCCCCCAGATTGGACTCATGCTGAAGCTGACGCCCATCCTGCTGCTTTTCGCCTATATGGCGCTGATGTGGTTCTTTTCCGCATGGCGGCTGAAACAGGACCTGAACCAGAAATCCACGCCGCTGCAACATCCCCGCCTGTCGCCGATGCTGAAACGTCTGGGCGAGGCGATGGACCTGCCGCCGGTCAGCGCCCATATCTACGAGATCGAGCCAGTGAACGGCCTTGCCGCGCCGGACGGTCGCATCTTCCTGACCCGCGGCTTCATCCGCAAGCTGGATGCCTGCGAGGTCACACCCGAGGAACTGGCCAGTGTCATCGCGCACGAACTGGGCCACGTCTCGCATGGTCATGCGCGGCGGCGGATGATCGATTTTGCCGGCCAGAACGCGATCCGGCTGGCTCTGACCGGCGTGCTGGGACGGTTCCTGCCGGGGGTTGGCGCATGGATCGCCAACATGGTCGCCAGCGCCGTCGCCGCCCGTCTGTCGCGGCAGGACGAATTCGAAGCCGACCGCTTCGCCAGCGCGCTGATGATCCGCGCGGGCCTTGGGACGGACCCACAGAAATCGCTGTTCCGCAAGCTGGACGGCCTCACCGGTGGCACGGCTGCGCCGGCGCCCGCATGGTTCCTGTCCCATCCGCCGACGGCGCAGCGGATCGCGGCAATCGAGGCGCACGAGGCGCGCTGGCGATCCTGACGCTTGCCGCCCCGGCCCGTTCGCCTATTCTGCCCGGGCACAACAAGGCCGCAGCATGACTCGCCCGTTTCGCCGCATCACCCTGTATCTGCCGGGCTTCGACCCCTTCCCCGCCCGCCGCTACCGCGAGATCTATCGCCGCGAAAGCGCCGCCCAGGCCGCAATCTCGGGCTATCGGATCCGGTTGCGCCCTGGCGCCGGGATCGCGGGCTATGGCTGGCATGTCCAGGCTTCCTTTCCCGGCGCCCGGATCCGTTCGCAGGTCGAGGTGTTGCCCTGGGCGGATCTGGTCCGCTCCTCGATGCGGGGCGGCGTCATCGCGCCCTATCTGCAACTGGCGCGGACGGCGTGGATCTATGCGGCATCGGGCACGTTGTCGCGGCTGGTGCGGCTGCGAAAGGGCCCGGTCCTGGCCATTCTCTACCCGGTCGGGGTGCTGGTGCTGCAAATGCTGTCGGCGCTGCTGCTGGCATGGCTTGCCGCATGGCTGGTGGGCGGGATCGCGGGCTTCGTGGCGGGGCTGGTTCTGGCATGGTTGACGCTGCTGGTGTTTCGCCGCCTCGATCACCTGCTCTATGCCCGATACCTGATGCATGATTTCGCCTTTGCCGCGCAGCATCGCGGCGCCTATGCGCCGGCGCTGGAAACCCGTCTGGACCACTTTACCGACCGCCTCCGCGCCGCGCTGACCCAGGACGTGGACGAAGTGCTGGTCGTCGGCCATTCCTCGGGGGCCTATCTCGCCGTGACGGTGGTGGCCGACCTGCTGCGACGCAGCCCCGGCCATCGTCCTGCCCTGTCGCTGCTGACACTGGGCCATGTCGTGCCGATGGTCTCGCTTCTGCCGCGTGCGGACCGCCTGCGCGCCGATCTGGCGCTGCTGTCGGAAAGCCCCGCGATCTTCTGGCTGGATGTCAGCGCACCGGGCGATGCGTGCTGTTTCGGCCTCTGCGACCCGGTCGCCGTCAGCGGCGTCGCGGGTCCGGACCAGCGATGGCCGCTGGTCATCTCGGCCGCGTTCAGTCGAACCCTGCTGCCCGGAACGCGCCGGCGGCTGCGCGGACGCTGGTTCCGGCTGCATTTCCAGTATCTCCATGCCTTCGACCGACCCGACGGATACGATTATTTCGCCATCACCGCCGGTCCGCTGACGCTGGCGCAGCGATATGGCGGGCGCGGCCATTCGCCGGGCCGGATCGCGAAACCTGTGGGCAGGCGCGCGTGATTCCGCCGCGCCCGCAATCCGGCGACGCGAAGGGCACGTTGCCCCGCCTGATCCGCGCCTTTCGCCGCGATCTGCTGTCGGGCCTGCCGCAGCGGCTCTATCGCGGCTGGATGGCGGAATACCGCAACCCGCTGATCCACAGCTTCTTCTGCAACGATCCGGCGCTGATCCGCCTGATCCTTCAGGACCGGCCCGGCGATTTCCCGAAATCCGACCGCCTGGCCGAAGGGCTGCGCCCGCTTCTGGGCGATGGCGTCTTCATCACCAACGGGACCCAATGGGCCCGCCAGCGCCGCATCATCGACCCGGCCTTCGAGGGCGGCCGCCTGCGCCAGACCTTCCCGGCCATCTGGGCTGCGGCGGGCGCGATGGTGGACCGGCTTGAACCCGGCGAAACCGATAT
>CERQ01025499.1_pt1 | contig 40392 bp, 40 predicted proteins | sample 530711 | NCBI WGS metagenome assembly CERQ01 (sample SAMEA2620882, study PRJEB7988) | marine metagenome | biome: marine biome (ENVO:00000447); feature: mesopelagic zone (ENVO:00000213); material: "saline water (ENVO:00002010), including plankton (ENVO:xxxxxxxx)" | depth 850 m | reverse complement strand
GAGCCAGTAGGCGAGCTCGCCGAAGGACACGTCCCGCATGAGGTCGCCGATGTCGGTTCCCATCACGCGGATGCCGGTCGGGGTGCTCTCGCCGATCGCCGTGCGGTATTGCCGGTCACCCATCGCGGGCACCGCCTCTCGTCTCGTCGCGGAGCTCGTCGCGGACCGTCGCCGTGTGCTCGCCGAGGACCGGAGGTGCGCCCCGATACCGCGGCGGCGTCGCCGACAGCCGCAGCGGCGAGCGGATGCCGGGGATCGCGCCGACCGCGCCATCCGCGCCGTCCGCGCCCAGTCGCAGGACGGGGTCGAGGCCGAGGCGCTCCGCCAGGGCGATCCCCTCATCGAGCGTGTTGATCGGTCCGCACGGGACACCGGCCGCGGTGAGTGCCGCGAACCAGTCCGCACTCGTCCGCGTCGCCAGCGCGGCGGTGAGGAGCCTTCGGAGCGCCTCGCGGTTCGTGTTGCGGTCGGCGCTCGAGGCGAAGCGGGCGTCGTCCACCCACTCGGGGTGCCCGAGGGTCTCCGCCAGCCGCGCGAACTGGCGGTCATTGGCGGCGACGACGACGAGCAGCCCGTCGGACGTCGGCAGCGGCTCGTAGGGGAACAGACTCGGGTGCGCGTTCCCCCACCGGCGCGGGGGAGCGCCGGTCGCGACGGTCGCCACCGCGTGGTTCGCCATCGCCGCGAGGGCGGTCGAGAGGAGGTTCACCTCGACGTGCTGACCCTCGCCGGTGCGGTCGCGGTGCCGCAGCGCGGCGAGGATGCCGATCACCGCGTTCATGCCCGTCATCACGTCAAACACCGACACGGCGCTGCGCTGCGGGTCGCCGTCGGGCGCACCAGTCATGCTCATGAGCCCCGACATCGCCTGCACGATGAGGTCGTACCCGGGGAGCGCGGCGCCCGCGCCGGAGCCGAAGCCGCTGATCGAGCAGTAGACGACCGCGGGGTTGAGCTTCGCGACGGAGGCGTGGTCGAGTCCGAAGCGGGCGAGGGCGCCGGGGCGGAAGTTCTCGATGACGACGTCGGCACGGGCCACCAGTCGGTGGGCCGTGCCGCGGTCGTCCGGATCGGCGAAGTCGAGGACGACCGAGCGCTTGCCGCGGTTGACCGACAGGTAGTACGTCGACACGCCGCCCGTCTCCGGCGGCATCCAGTGCCGTGTCTCGTCGCCCGCGGGCGACTCCACTTTGAAGACGTCGGCGCCGAGGTCGGCCAGCAGCTGGGTGGCGTAGGGACCGGCGAGCACGCGCGAGAGGTCGGCGACGACGATGCCGTCGAGGGCGCCCGTCACCGCGCTCTCAGCTCCGCCGGGTCGGTGCCGGCCCACGCGGCGCGGAGGATGCGCACGAGGTCGGCGGCCGCGACGGGACGCGGATTGGTCGGCGGCACCGACGGGAGGATGATCTCCGCCGCCTCCTCGATGGACGCCTCCTCGAACCCGAGGTCCCGCAGCGCCCGCGGCGCGTCTAGCTCCTCTCGGAGGGCGACGAGACCGGCGAGAGGGTCGTCGGCGCCGAAGGCCGCCTGCAGCCGCCGGGCAGCGTCCGGGGCCGAGTCGACGTTGAACGCCGTGACGTACGGGAGGACGACGGCGTGCGTCTGCGCGTGCGGCAGGCCGTATGTGCCGCCGAGCGCGTGGCAGATCTTGTGGTGCAGCCCTGACCCCGCCGACGCGAACGACACGGCGGCGAGGTACGCGCCGTAGAGCGCCTCGTCGCGTCCCGGTAGCCCCTGCGGGTCGGCGACGATGCCGCGGAGGCCGCCGGCGAGGGCACGGATGGCCTCGGCGCCGAGGGCAGCGTTGATCGGGTCGGCGCGCGGCGCCCACAGCGCGTCGACGCAGTGCGCGATGCCGTTGAGTCCGGATGCTACCGACAGCGCGACCGGAAGGCTGAGGGTGAGTTCGGAGTCGTAGACGACGCTGACGGGCAGCACGCGGGGTTCGACGCCGGTCGTTTTGCGCTCGGCCTCGGTCAGGCCCCACACGTTCGTCGCCTCGGAGCCGGCGTAGGTCGTCGGGACCGCGATGATGGGGAGTCCCGTCTCGAGCGCGATGGCCTTCGCCATCCCCGTCGTCGAGCCGCCGCCGACGGACACAAGCAGGTCGACCGACGCCTCGATCGCCGCCGCGCGGGCCGCGACGGCGATGTCGACCGGAACATGCTGGGCGATCTCGGTCCACTCGAGCACCGGCTCGATCCGGCCGGCCGCCCGCGCGACGAGCTGCGCCTCGTCGGCGCTCGCGAGCACCATGACGCGCCGGGCGCCGAGTCGCTCGACCTCGTCTCGCACATGCTCGGACGCCGCTCCGGCGCCGAACAGCACGCGCTGCGGCAGGGCGTCGTGCACGAAGCGGAGGGGAGTGGACTGCGCTGACATCATCGTCTCCTCGTCGGGGAAGGTCCTGCTGGGGAAGGGTGCGAGTGCTTTCCAGCATCCCGCGCGGGACGGCTCGGGGGGCGCCTGGGCGGTCCGATGTGACTAAGCGTGCCGTCTCGCGTGAACGAGTCGGCCGCTTCCGGACGACAGGCTGATTCACGCGCATACGATCTCGGCAAGCGGTCGACGACGATGCGCGAACGCTGCTTCGAAGAAGAAGAACACAGGCGAAAGGACTCTCCGTGACCTATCTCACCGGTTCCCACCACGTGACGCTGTCGGTCGGCGGCGCCCAGGAGGACGTCGACTTCCACACCCGCGTGCTGGGCTTGCGATTCATCAAGAAGACGGTGCTGTACGACGGGTCGACCCCCGTCTACCACCTCTACTACTCCAACGCCGCCGGCGACCCCTCGTCGGTCGTGACGACGTTCCCGTGGGCGCAGCACGGCATCTACGGCAGCCGCGGCACCAACCAGGCGCGCGAGGTCATGCTCTCGGTTCCGGTCGACTCGCTCGAGTACTGGAGCAGGCGCCTCACCGAGCACGGCGTGGACAACGTCCGCACCGACGCGTTCGGCACGCCGCGCGTGGAGTTCGCTCACCCCTGCGGCATCGAGTACGTGCTGATCGAGCAGCCCGGAGACACCCGCGTCGGCTACACCGAGAACGGCGTCCCGGCCGAGTACGCGATCCACGGTCTCTACGGCGTCGGCATCCACGTCTACGACCAGGACCGCATGGTCGACTTCGCCGAGCAGGTGTTCTTCGCCTCGAGCGCGATCGAGGAGGAGGGCGACCGTGCCCGCTTCCGCGTCGGGACGGCCGAGTTCGGAAACTTCATCGAGTTGACCGGCAACCGCACCGAGGACCAGGGCACCTGGCGCTACGGCGCGGGCGCCTACCACCACTTCGCGTGGAACCTCGACACCCTGGAGAACCAGGAGGCGGTCAAGTTCGACATCGAGGGCGCCGGGTACACAGACATCTCCGAACTCAAGAACCGCACCTACTTCAAGTCGCACTACGTCCGTACGCCGGGCGGCGCGCTGTTCGAGCTCGCCGTCACCCACAACGAGGGCGGCTGGGACTGCGACGAGTCGCCCGAGGAGCTCGGCAAGGCCTTCATGCTCCCGCCGCAGTTCGAGAACGAGCGGGTGTCGATCATGTCGCAGCTCGAGCCCATCACCACCTGAGCAGGCTCCGGGGGCCGGCCGATCGCGCCGCCGAGCCGGCCGGCCCCCGGTCCACCCGAACGGAGCGACCATGGTCCACGACCCCTCCGCCGCACTCGCCGAATGGGGCGAGCCCGCCGCCACGGCCACCGTCGCCGTGCTCGCGGTGCACGGCCGCGGACTGTCGCCGGAATGGATGCGGGAGGCCTCGGCGCGCTTCGCCGCGGCGCCGACCCGGTTCTTCGCCCCCGCGGCGGCCGGCGGCACGTGGTACCCGCACCCGTTCCAGCGGCCGCGCGAGGAGAACGAGCCCGCGCTGACCTCGGCTCTCGCCGTCGTCGATGCGGCGCACGAGCGGATCGCGCGGGTGGGGTTCCCACCCGCGCGGATCGTCGTGTGGGGGTTCTCGCAGGGCGCGTGCCTGCTGAGCGACTGGCTGCTTTCCCGCGAGCCCACGGCCGGTTCCGCCCTGCTGTTCACGGGCGGGTTCCTGGCGGCGGAGCCGCCGGCGGCATCCGTTGCGGGGACTCCCGCGCGGCGCGTCGTGATGAGGAGCATCTCGGAGGACCCCTTCGTCCCCGCCGATCGCGTGCGGCAGACGGCGGCGGAGCTGCGTCGACGCGGCAGCGACGTCGACGTCCGCATCGATCCGGGCATCGAGCACATCATCTCGGACGAGGCATTCGCCACGGGCTCGGCTCTGATCGCCGAGGCGGGGTCAATCTGACCGGCGCCGGGCGGGTCTCGGAGGTGCGAGGACGCTCGTCGCTCGGGGAGTGCCCGTACTGACGGCGGAACACATGCGCGAAGCTCGACGGCGACCCGAACCCGACCTTCTCCGCGATCTCGCCGATCGTGTGCGTCCGCCACGCCGGATCGCGAAGCATCGCGCGCCCCCGGGCGAGCCGGAGTTCGGTGATCGTCGCGGCAACGGTGGCGTTCTCGGCGGCGAAGGATCTCGCCAGCTGGCGCTCGCTCACTGACAGGCCCTGCGCGACGCGTCGGACGCTCAGCCCTGTATCGGCTAAATGGTCGAGGATAAACTGTCGCGCGAGGGTTACGTGGCGCTTTCCGCCGCACGCCGCGACAAGGCAGGCGATCGCGTCGTCGCGCACGTGGTCGGCGGCGATTCGGCCGCGCAGGGCGCCCCGCAGCCGCGCGATGCGTTCGTCGTCGGGGCCGTGACCGCCGGAGGTGACCATCCGGCGCACGATCCGCGGCTCCGGGATCGCACGCTCGCCGGTGCGGAGGGTGAACAGGGCGCGCGGCAGCCGGATCGACAGGACGCGGCTCGCGGTGGAGTACCCCTGGATGCCGGGTTGGTCGGAGTCCAGGACGAGCGCGTCCCCGGGCTCGAGCACGACTGTGCCGCCGCGGTGGTGGTGGAAGGCCGACCCCGATAACAGCAGGGTGAGCATCACCGTGTCGGACGGGTGCGCGCTGATGTCGGCGGGCGTCCGCTGCACGATGAACTCGTTGCTGGCCCCCTCCGAAATGAGCACGCCATCGGGTTCAATCTGTCGGAGAGAGATCACGGCTCCGTCAGCGGACAGCGACGTCGATTGCGTGGCGAGCACCCGTTCCCGGGCGAACGCTGCCCAGGCCTGGGTACGCTCCGCGCTGCGGCGGTTTGACGTCGTGAACCCCCGCACGGGGAACGCCTCCGGTGCATCGCTCGACTGTGGAGACATCATCGTTCCTCGGACAAGATCAGGCAGTTGTGCCAGAGCCGGCGCTGCCGGCATCTTCAGTCTGCCATATATCTGTCTGACAGGAGAGGCCCCCTGAGGATGGCTCGATGTGCTTCGCAGTTCTCGGACGACCGCGCTGTCGACTTTCCTCTGGGCTGGGCGTGTGAACACCCTCGCGCTTGGCGCCGGAGGAAACAAGTCCAAGCTAGCTGACAGCAAGCTAGCAATCTTGCTGACATCTCAGTAGTGTGGCAGGCGAGTGCTACCCACGCGCCCGCTCGAAGGAGAGAAAACATGGCAACCTTGCAGCACGTCAGCACCGCGCGCGAGGCACGTCGAGCTGCTTTTGGCAGCTATCTCGGTGCCACTCTGGAGTTCTACGACTTCACCCTTTATGCCACGGCATCCGCCCTGGTATTCCCTGCGGTGTTCTTTACTGGCGTCAGTCCTGCGCTCGGCGCGGTGCTGTCCTACGTCACTCTCGCGATCGGCTACGTGGCTCGACCGGCCGGCGCTATCCTTTTCGGGCACTTCGGCGATCGCATCGGGCGCAAGCGGATGCTGGTCATCACGATCGTCGTGATGGGGGTGGCGTCGATCGGAATCGGGCTCATCCCACCAGCGGCGTCGATCGGCGCTGCTGCGCCAATCCTGCTTGTGGTGTTGCGCCTCGTGCAGGGCGTGGCCGTCGGCGGCGAGTGGGCTGGTGCGAGCCTTATGTCCATCGAACACGCTCAGGAAAAGCGCCGGGGGCTTGCCGGAGCTGTCGTGCAGAGCGGTGGCCCGAGCGGTGCTGTCCTCGCGACCCTTGTGTTCGCGCTCATCTCTCTGATGCCGCCAGAGCAGCTACTCTCCTGGGGCTGGCGCATACCGTTCCTCGCGTCGATCCTCGTCGTCATCCTCGCCGTGCTGATCCGGCTCACCGTGACTGAGTCACCGGAGTTCGAGCGCGCCAAGGAACATCTCGACATTGCCCGCATCCCGATAATCAGCGCGTTCGCAGAAAACTGGCGCAGCATCCTTCTCGTCATTCTCACGGCTCTATCTCCCTTCTTCCTGCAGTCGCTCACAGCGACATTCGGCCTGGGCTTTGCGGTGGCGCACGGCAACTCACAGGCCGACACTCTGTGGATGCTCACGATCTCGAACTTCTTGACCATTTTCGCGACGCTGGCCTTCGCGGCGCTGTCTGACCGTGTCGGGCGCACGAAGGTCATGATCGTCGGATTCATTCTCGGAGCCGTCCTTGTATGGATCGCATTCGCCCTGCTGACGCTGCCGAGCCTCGCTGCCGTGCTCGTCGCGTTCGTCCTGCTCACGCCTATCGGTAACGCGATGGTGACTGGACCTCTCGCCGCATACATGGCAGACCTCTTCCCGGTGCACAACCGCTTCACGGGCGTCGGCATCTCGTACCAGGTCGCGGCCACCCTCGCGGCGGGCTTCGCCCCGCTGGTCGCCACCGGCCTGGTCGGAGCAGCGGGCGGCGCGACGTTCCTCCTGACCGGGCTCGTCTCCGTGCTCGGCTTGGTCGGCGTTGTCGCAGTGATTCTCAGCCGCACGGTTCGGATGGCGGGCAAGGCCTGAGCCGCACGGCACGTGCACGCTGGACTTACGCCAAGCGCATATACGCGAACGAGGAGAGGAGCCGGTCACCGTGATCGACAAGACCGTGCCGGATGCCGCGACGGCGATCTCCGGCATCCGCGACGGCGCGACGATCATGATCGGCGGGTTCGGTCGCGCCGGACAGCCCGTCGAGCTCATCGACGCCCTCATCGCGCACGGCGCAGGCGACCTCGTGATCGTGAGTAACAACGCGGGGAACGGCGACACGGGGCTCGCGGCGTTGCTCGCCGCTGGGCGCGTGCGCAGGGTCGTCTGCTCCTTCCCGCGGCAGCACGACTCGTGGGTGTTCGACGACCTATACCGCTCCGGGAGGATCGAGCTCGAGCTCGTCCCGCAGGGCAACCTCGCCGAGCGCATCCGCGCCGCGGGTGCCGGCATCGGCGCCTTCTACACGCCGACCGGCGTCGGCACGCAGCTCGCCGACGGCAAGGAGACGCGGGTCATCGACGGGCGCACCTACCTGCTCGAGTACACGTTGCGCGCCGATGTCGCGCTCGTCTCGGCGCTGCGGGCGGACCGGTGGGGCAACCTCGTCTACCGTGAGACGGCACGGAACTTCGGTCCGATCATGGCCGCCGCCGCGACGACGACCGTCGCGCAGGTCGACGAGGTCGTGTCTCTCGGCGCGCTCGACCCCGAGTCGATCGTCACCCCCGGGATCTTCGTCGACCGCGTCGTCGCGGTGGGGGAGCGGGCCTGGCTGCGGGATGGCCGGTTCGTCGGAGGCGTCGACATCGAGGGCGCGCCGCTCGCGGCGGCCGCGGGCGAAGGGCAGAGCGACGACGAGGGCGCCCGATGAGCACGCGGATCAGTCGTGACGATCTGGCGGCACGGATCGCCGCCGACATCCCGGAGGGCTCCTACGTCAACCTGGGCATCGGCGCTCCGACGCTCGTGGCGAACTTCCTGCCGGCGGGCCAGGAGATCATCCTGCACACCGAGAACGGCCTGCTCGGCATGGGCGAGGCGCCCGCGGCGGGGCTCGTCGACCCCGACCTGATCAACGCGGGCAAGCAGCCGGTCACCGCCCTGCACGGCGCGGCGTACTTCCACCACGCCGACTCCTTCGCGATGATGCGCGGCGGTCACCTCGACGTGTGCGTGCTCGGCGCGTTCCAGGTCGCGCAGAACGGCGACCTCGCCAACTGGTCGACCGGAGCGCCCGGCGCGATCCCGGCGATCGGGGGCGCGATGGACCTCGCGATCGGTGCGAAGAACGTCTACGTCATGACCGATCTGCTCACGCGCGACGGCGTCTCCAAGCTCGTCGAGCGCTGCACCTATCCGCTCACCGGAGCCGCCTGCGTCACCCGCGTCTACACCGATCACGCGATCTTCGACGTCACCGAGCGCGGCTTCGCCGTGCGCGAGGCATTCGGGGACAACACGACGGCCTCGCTCGCGGCGCTGACGGGCCTCGACCTGACCGAACCGCGTCCGACCGAAACCGAACCGGAGCACCGATGACCGCCTCCTTCATCTACGACGCCGTCCGCACGCCCTTCGGCCGCGCCGGGGGCGCGCTCTCCGGCATCCGCCCCGACGACCTCGCCGCGCTGGTGATGCGGGCATCCGTCGAGCGCGCCGGGATCGACCCGGCGCGGATCGACGACGTCGTCTTCGGCGACGCCAACCAGGCTGGCGAGGACAACCGCAACGTCGCGCGCTTCGGCGCACTGCTCGCGGGCTTCCCGACGAGCGTCACCGGCGTGACGGTCAACCGGCTCTGCGCGTCGAGCGTCGAGGCCGTCGTCCAGGGGTCGCGGGCGATCGAGGCGGGGGACGCCGACATCGTGCTCGCGGGCGGTGTCGAGTCGATGAGCCGTGCGCCGTTCGTCGTGGAGAAGTCGCCGAAGCCGTGGCCGAGCGTCGGCAACCAGACGCTGTGGAACACCTCCATCGGCTGGCGGATGACGAACCCGGCGCTGCCGACGCACTGGAGCATCAGCAACGGGGAGTCGGCCGAGAAGATCGCCCGCGAGTGGGGCATCTCCCGCGATGCGCAGGACACCTTCGCCGTGCGCTCGCACCGACTCGCCGCGCAGGCGTGGGCCGACGGCGTGCACGACGACGAGATCGTCGCGGTCCCCGGAGCGGCACTGACGCGCGACGAGGGCATCCGCGACGACACATCGGTCGAGAAGCTCGCGGGGCTCCGCGCGCTGTTCGCCGCCGACGGCACGGTGACGGCCGGCAACTCCTCGTCGATCAACGACGGCGCCTCGGCGGTCCTGCTCGGCGCGGAGGGCGCGGTGGATGCCGAGCCGCTCGCCCGCATCGCGGGGCGCGGTGCGCACGGCGTCAACCCCGACGACTTCCCGATCGCGCCCATCGAGGCGGCGAACAAGGCCCTCGCTCGAGCGGGCCGCTCGTGGGCGGACGTCGACATCGTCGAGCTCAACGAGGCGTTCGCCTCGCAGTCGCTGGCGTGCCTCGCGGGATGGCCGGACCTCGACCCGGCGAAGCTCAACATCCATGGCGGCGCCCTCGCTATCGGTCACCCGCTCGGCGCGTCGGGCGGGCGCATCATCGGCCACGCCGCGCACGAGCTCGCCCGCCGCGGCGGAGGCGTCGCCGTCGCGGCGATCTGCATCGGCGTCGGGCAGGGCCTCGCGGTCGTCCTCGAGCGCTGAGACAGTGCTCACTCCCGCTGGCTGGGGTCGGCTCCGCAGACAATGGGCGCAGTGAGCCGTCAGCGTTTGCTTCACCCTAATCGAAGTGGCTGAGTCGACGAACGTGGCCGGTGGATGGCCGCAAGGGTGAATCAGTGCCAGGGAGCGGGGGCATCGAACCTTCCGTGATCCGGCCGCCATCGCCTGTGCCGAGGGATCGATCGCATCTGTGACCGGGACTCTCTCCTCGATCTATTGGTGGTGATCTGGGGCCGCGACCCTCGAGTAGGATCTGCCACTTCGCTTGGAATCGTGGGGCGGGACATTTCGAGACAACGAGCCTCGCTCGCGCTTTCCCAGATTCGATGGTGCTGAGGAGCGAGTGGACCGACCGATGCTCTCAAATAGCGCGGATGGCCTGACCGGCGAGGTCGGTGAGCATTCGGTTGGGTGCGACGATGCTGGTGACGAGTTCGAGGGCGGAGCGGACCCACCGATCTGGATCGGCGTCGAACCTGTAGCCGAGGGCTGATCGGAACTGTTCGCGCAGGTTGACGGGCAGCGTTTGCGAGAGTTCCTCGGCAAAGCGCTGGGCTCGATGCATCTCCGGCGTGAGGGTCACCCGCGCAGTGTGCATCCCCATCGGGCGGGGCGGGACCTCGGTTGCGGTGCGGATGTCGTCGGTGGTGGAGGTGGCCCAGTCCTCATCGAGGTTCGTGGCTGTCGGTATGGCAACCTGTTGCGTCGCGGCGATCGCATCCCGGCCCAACGCGAGAGAAAGCCCGCCGGGGTCCTCATGATAGTTGAGGTAGCGGGCGACGTCGATGCCGGGTGGGCAGACCTCGGCGAGTTCTACATCGCCGACGAAGTTGCTCGGGTCGATCAGCCAGCTCTCGCGCACGACGATGTCCTGTCTGAGGTGCACCCGATACGGGTAGAACTGCTTTCCGTCATCGCCCTGATCGTCGAGGCGGCGCAGCATGTTGTGAATTGCCGCCTCATACGTGCCCACGTGGAGCGCCTTCGCCCGCTGTCGGTCAGCCCACGCTGCGACCCGGGCGTCGCCACCCATCATGAGCCTGGTCTGTGGTGTGAGTCCTGCCGCGGGGTCGATCCCTACGGGAGGCCAGTCGGCATGCGTGCTTGTGTGGTACCAGGAGAACCGCGGGACGTTCTCGTCGACGAGGGCTGGATCGTTCGGGTCGACGGTGACTCGCGGTGCGTTCTCCTCGGTGCAGTCGACGCCACATCCCGGGCACCTCTCGTGGCCCTGAGCCCAACGTTCAATCCAGTCAAGATCGACAGTCCACCGGTGTCCGCACTTTGTGCAGAGGAAGTGGCGGTCACGGTGGAAGTCGATCGGTCGCTCAACCCGCGCGTCAGACCCCTGCGCGGGAGTCCGGATCGGCTTCATTCCAGCGGCGTCCTCCACAGCATGATTCTCGCCCATCTCCGATGCTCGCAGAGCGCCCTTTGGCACGTTGCTGGTGGCGCGAGGGACGCATTTCGGCTGGCTGTCTCACTTACCATGAGATTGTGATTTTCGCAATTCTCTGCGAGGATTGGCGTATGGCTGATGACCCGGTAGTCGCGCGCGTCAACGAAGTGATCGAGCGCACGGGCCTAAGCAAGAAGGATTTCGCCAAAGCGATCGGCATTGACGGTCCGAAGCTTGCGAAGTCGCTGGTTGGCAAACGCAGGTTTACCTCTCTCGAGTTGGCGCTGGTCGCGGAGCAGGGAGATACCACCGTCGATTGGCTGCTGACTGGTGATTCGACGCGCGAGTTGGTGCTCGCGCACCGGGCCGCTGAGCATGCGATCGAGGCGAGTGACTTGCTCGGGCGGGAGACGATCGAGATGCTCGTCGAAAAGCTCGAGGGTCTTCAGTTCTTGGGGCGCCCGCTGCCGTTCCCTGCATTGCCGTCGAAGCCCACGGTGGGTGGATACGTAAAGCAGGCGCAGAGACTCGCCGATGAGTACCTGCAGATGCTGGGTTCCCTCGTGGGAGGTCTGACGAACTCGGAACTGATCGGGTTGATCGAGGACAGGTTCGGCATCGACGTGGTCGTTACGAGCTTGCCGGAGGCCTGCGATGGGCTGTCCTTCTCGGACGGGGGTGTGCGAGCGATCGTCCTTGCCACTTCGGACGCGCCGTTCCGGCAACGGTTCACCCTTGCGCACGAGATTGCGCACTTGGCATTCGGTGATTCCAAGGACGCGGTTATCGAGGAGCGGCTGTGGTCGGACAAGACGCAAACGGAGAGCCGAGCGAACACCTTCGCTGCCAGCTTCCTCGCCCCGAAGAGTGAGATCGTCGCGCGGCTTGCGGGACGTTCTGCGGTGGATGCGTTCGACGATCTGGTGTTGCACTTCCAGATGTCGCCGAGTGCGATGTCGTGGCGGCTACTCAACGAGCAGTTGATCTCTCAAGAGGACCAGCGGCGACTGGAGTCGCAGACCGCTCGCGCAACGGCAATGCGCGCGGGGGAGGCAGCGGAGCACACGAACCGTGCCCGGCTCGCAGGAGTTCCCAGGCCGGCACAGCGTTTGGTCGACGCGTATCTCGACGCCTATCGTGATGGAGCCACAACGCTAAGGCCCGCCGCCAATCTGCTTGGCCAGCCGGTGGAACAGCTCGAGTTGTACTTCGTCGACAGCGCGTCTGCGGATGACAGCGCGCTGCACTTTGCCTAGGCGCTGCGTTGCAGTACCTGTTCCCGGACAACTCGGTCATCGTCTGCTTCGCTCGCGCTGAAGAGCTCGACGTTCTCGAACAGTATCTGCGGGGCAAGGGGCGCGTCGTTGAAGCGGTCTCCCGGGAGATTTCAGACTCTGCCGGGCACGTCCCGGCGCTCAGCGGGCTAGACCAGCAGGTGTGGTTCGGCGATCCGATCCCGGTCGTCGGCGCCGCGAACATCCGGGCCGTGGAAGGCGTTCGCATCGCCGTGTTCGGTGGAGGCAAGGCCAAGCCTCGCGAACACCTGGGCGAAAGCCAGACGCTTCACCTTCTACGCACGGACGTCGACTACCAGGACTCGATCTGGCTCACGGAAGATCGAGAGGCCTTCCGGTTCGCGCAACGCCAGCACATCACTACTCGCGACGCATTCGGGATCCTCTGTGACATGGTCGGCTACCTCGATCTGTCCATCGAGCGGGCGTTCGAGGTGGCCCAGCACATCCTCGATGCCGGTGAGCCTATGCTCCGCGAACCGTCATCGCCTCGCGACTTCCTCGTCTGACTCACGCCACCCCCATGCCCCGGCGGGGGCATCCTTGTCGTGTTGCGATTATCGCAAGCCGTGGTAGCATTGCGATTATCGCAAGCAACCCGATTGCGTGGGCGGCTCCGGCCGTGCGGCACGAGACAAGGAGCCCGGACGTGGCATCTCCGATTCACATCTACATCGACGGGGAACAGGTACGAGTGCCGCGGCGCCGCCTGTCCGGGGCGGAACTGCGGGCACTGGTCTCGCCGCCCGCGGACACCATCTGGGTCGACGTCCCGGACGCGCAGGACCGGCCGGTCGCCCCGGACCAGGTCATCGAGCTGGAGGACGGCGTCCGGTTCTTCACCGACCGCTCACGCACGATCTACCTCGACAAGGTCCCCTACGAGGTGCGATCGGCGGTGATCTCCGAGACCGACCTGCGTGCCCTGCTGACCCCGCCGGTCGGACCCGAACGTGGCGTGTGGAAGGACATCCCCGACGACATCGACGACCCGCTCTCGCCGGGAGAACTGGTCCGCGTCACCGATGGCGATCGCTTCTTCACCAAGCTGCTGCCGCAGCGCGAGATCCACATCGTCGTGAACGGCCGCCGGAAGACCGTCGCCGACCGGGTGGTCAGCTACGAGCAGGTCGTGGCCATCGCCTTCCCCGACGGCCCCACCGGCGAGAACGTCACCTACAGCGTCGTCTACAGCAAGGCGGTCGCGCCCAAGCCGGAGGGCACGCTCGCCGAGGGCGGCCAGGTCACCGTGAAGGACGGAACCCGCTTCAATGTCACACCCACTGATAAGTCGTAACCCCGACCTGCGGCGACTGCGCGACGAGGGGTACGAGGTCTCCATCCTCAACGCACACCTCCTCGTCAGGCACGTCCCCTACGTCGACAGCGCCAAGCAGGTGAGGTACGGCACGCTCGTATCCGATCTCACCCTCGCCGGCGACGACACGAAGACACCGGAGAACCACGTCGCCTACTTCGTCGGGGATCAGCCGTGCGATGCTGACGGTCGCCCGCTGAGCAAGCTGATCCTCGACGGACAGTCGCCCTACCCGGTTGGCGCGGGCGTCACAGCCACCTGGTGGTTCTCAAGCAAGCCGATCCCGCCGGCACGCTACGAGGACTACCACGAGAAGATGACCACCTACGCTGCCGCTCTCAGCGGCCACGCCGAGTTGCTCGACCTCACCGCGACCGCCCGCACCTTCCGCGTGGTCGATGCGGCCGAGGACGATGTGTTCAGCTATCACGACACTGCGAGCTCCCGTGCTGGCATCGCCGCGATCAGCCAGACACTTCGGACAGGACCGGTCGCCGTCATAGGGCTCGGTGGGACGGGCGCCTACCTGCTGGACTTCCTGGCCAAGACCCCCGCGGCGGAGATCCACCTGTTTGACCCGGATACGTTTCTGCAACACAACGCATTCCGCAGCCCCGGCGCCGCCACCATCGAGCAACTGCAGGCTCAACCGGCCAAGGTCGACTACCTCGCCAGCGCGTACGCCGCGATGCGCCGCAGCATCATCCCGCATCCGGTCGAGATCACCACAGAGAACCTCCAGCTGCTGGAAGGGATGCAGTTCGTGTTCCTCGCGATCGACAACGGTCCCGCGAAGGCTCCGATCATCGAACATCTCGAGTTGCGCGGCATCCCATTCGTGGACGTCGGAATGGGCCTGTACGCCACCGAGTCCCGCATCGGCGGCATCGTACGCAGCACGCTCAGCACCGACCGTCCCGGCAGCCGCACCGCCGCCCGCGCCCGGATCTCGACCAGCGACGCCGGCCCCGGCGAGTACAACACGAACATTCAGATCGCCGAGCTCAACGCCCTCAACGCCGCCCTCGCGATCATCCAGTACAAGAAGCACCTCGGCTTCTACGACGACGCAGACGACACCCACTTCGCTGGATATGTCATCGACGCGAACAGCATCGTGAACGAAGACGGTCCCCAATGACCGACACATTCCATCCCGTCTTCGTCGACGAGATCCCCGAGGACCTCGCCCCCGACACCCTGTACATCTGCATCCCGTACGCGACAGCGGTGCACCGGTGCGCTTGCGGGTGCGGCAACGAGGTCGTGACGCCACTCACTCCGGTCGACTGGCGTCTCAGCTTCAACGGCCGCGTCTCGCTGTCGCCCTCGATCGGCAACTGGAGCTTCCCCTGCCGATCCCACTACTGGATCACCGACGAGCGCGTGCACTGGTCGACCACCTGGGACGACGAACGGATCGAGCGCAACCGTGCACGCGACCGCATCGCCAAGGAAGAGTTCTTCGGCGACGGCGCAGAGCGCGTCGAACCACCCGCAACAGCGGAGAAGCGACGTTGGTGGAGGTTGTGGCGACGGCCGGCAGCCACACGAAGAGGATCCTTGTGAACGGACCAACGGCTACAGCATGAGAACTGGCGTCGTTCACGGAACGCTCCAGCTTCGCTCAGGTTCATGCCGCATCTCGTATGGTGAGCGGAGAAAAGCGGTCGGATGGTGCGGAGGTCGGGATGGGGAGGGTGACGTCTGGGGCGCGTGTGGTGCGCCTACCCACGCCTGTTGGGAGACAGAGCGAAGTGGTCTATCTGGACTCGGATCGGGACCAGGTCGTCTTGGGTACCGCAGGGTCGGGAAAGACAACGATGGCCGTCCATCGCGCCATCTATCTCGCGAACTCCATGCTCGGCCACGGAGGGCGCACGCTGCTGGTGACATGCAACACGGCACTCACGGGGTACCTGAAGCACCTTGCAGGCAACTCGGGCGACCTCGACATCCGCACGTACCACCATGTCGCGCGGGGCTACCTCAACAGTCGGAATCTGATGCACTACGGCGCGATCGTCGACGATCGCCCTCGACGGACACTCCTCACGAAAGCGCTCGAAGACGCTCAGGTGGCGTCCAAACCGTCCGAGATGTTCTCAAAGCCGCTGGACTTCTTCAAGGACGAGTTCGACTGGATCTCAGGTCACGGCTATCGAGAACGGGCCGCGTACATGGCGGTGGAGCGGCGGGGGCGGATCGACCCCTTGCGTACGTCCCAGCGGGAGGTGGTGTGGGCAGCCCGTGAGGCGTATCTGGCGCGTCGCGCGGCGGCGGGCCTCTCTTATGACTGGTGGGACCTTCCCTCCGCGATGCTCAACGCGCTGACGGCGGATGCGTCGCCGAGGATGTACCGCCATGTGGTGATCGACGAGGCTCAGGATCTGCCACCAGAGGCGATCCGTTCGCTGAAGCATCTTGTGCAGCCCGGCGGAACGGTGACACTGTTCGCGGACTATGCGCAGCAGCTGTACGGGCAACGCAGCTCCTACGCGGCCTGCGGACTCAAGATCTCGAAGGTCGAGGAGTTCAAGGAGAACTACCGCAACAGCGCGGGGATCGCGAAGCTGGCGATTGCGACCGCGGATCTGCCCCACTTCCGCGACCGTACGACGGGCGGGTGACGCTCGTCGCCCGCGATCAAGCTCCCCGGCTCGACCTCGAGAGTCTCGTCACACAGTCCGACCCGAAGGCGCTCGTCTACGCCTGCGGACCGGACCGCATGCTCACATCGCTCGAGGAGCTCCTGGGGCGACGCGGCGAGATCGATCGCCTGAGAACGGAGCGCTTCGAACCTGTGGAACTGGGTGACACCGCCGACGAGCCGTTCGAGATCGAGGTCGCGTCGTCCGGGGAGGTCATTCCCGTGGCCGGTGACGAGACCGCGCTCGACGCTCTCGAACGCGCCGGCGTGTACGTCCCGTATTCCTGCCGCGAAGGAACCTGCGGAACCTGTGAAGTGGCGGTCGCGATCGGGATACCGGAGCACCGCGATTCGATCCTCACCGAACGCGAGAGACGCGCGAACGACGTGATGTACCCGTGCGTGTCGCGCGCAGTCACACCGCGACTCACCCTGGACCTATGAGCCTGTACACATGATCATCCGAGGGCGCGTTCCCCTGTGGCTGACGACGACTGTGCTCGCTGTGAGCGGGATGGCGGCTGCGTTCCAGTTCACGATGACGCTCCCGCTGTTGCCGGAGATGCCTGATCTGCTCGGAGTGACCGCGAACGATGCGTCGTGGATTGTGACTGTCACGCTTCTGGCCAGTGCGGTCGCAACTCCCGTGCTGTCGCGGATGGCGGACATGTACGGCAAGAGAAGGATGATCATCGTCGCGCTTCTCGCGATGACGGCGGGAAGCTTCATCATCGCCATCGGAGGCACGTTTCCGACGATGATCATCGGGCGCACGCTGCAAGGCTTCGCACAATCCGTGATCCCGATCGGGATCAGTCTGTTGCGCGACCTTCTTCCGAGGGAGCGCGTCGGGGCGGCTGTTGCGCTCATGAGCGCCACGCTCGGCATAGGCAGTGCTATGGGTTTGCCGCTGTCGGGCGTGTTCTACGAAACGCTGGGCTGGCAATCAGTCCTCTGGTTCGGAGGGATCACCGGAGCGATCTTTGTCGTGGGCATCTTGCTCGTCGTCGATGAGTCTCCCGTACGGGCGCCCGGAAAGTTCGATGCGCTCGGAGCGGTGTTGCTCTCCGTCATCCTCACGGCGGTACTCCTCGTGGTGTCAAAGGCAGGTCGCTGGGAGATCCCCGTCATCGTCTCCCTCGCTGGTGTCGCGGTGGTCGGCCTCGTCGGATGGGTGCCACTGCAGCTGAGAACCAACAACCCCATGGTGGATCTGCGGACGACCGCGCGTCGGCCCGTTCTGCTCACCAACGTGTCGACGCTGTTCTCCACGGCTGCCACGTTCGCGAACATGCTACTCACTGTCCAGCAGGTACAGGCGCCTGCCGAGACCGGGTACGGATTCGGACTGACCGTGATTGGTGCGGGGTTGGTGATGCTCCCCGCGGGGTTGGTGATGGTCATCCTGTCACCTTTCGCCGGGGGACGCCTGAACCGATGGGGCGCGCAGCGCGTGCTCGTGTGGGGAAACGTGACGATCGCCGGCGCCTTCGTCTTCCGTGTCTTCGTCTATGACAGCGTGCCCGTTGTCATCGTCGGTGCTGCGATCGCGAGTGTTGGATCAGCGCTCGCATTCGCAGCACTCCCGACACTGCTGATGGCGGCCGTGCCGCTGACGGAAACGGCATCCGCCAACGGGATCAACTCGCTCGTGCGCTCCATCGCAATGTCCGGCAGCAGTGCTCTGATCGCCTTGCTGCTGACAACGTCGGTGGCCGTCACAATCAACGACCATGACTTCCTCTCGACCGAAGCACTCCATCTCTGCTTCTGGATCGCTGCGACTTTCGGTCTCGTCGCGGCCGCGATCGCGTGGTTCATACCCGTCGATACAAGGGTCGCGCCCGCGTCGGCAGGCGGTACGCACCCCGAAGTGCTCCTTCGCGGTCGAGTGATCCTCGGCGATGATGTTCAGCCGCGCAATCCGGCCATCGTGACCTTCATGAATCTTGATGGCACGCCTGTGGATTGGTCACGCGCCGATCTCGATGGCAGCTACTCGGCCGTGCTTCCCGCGCCGGGTCGGTACCTCGCGGTGGCAAACGCGGCGGGATGGGCGCCGCAGACTCATGTCGTCGAGGTGAACGGAACAGAAGTCGAATGGGACGCCACGATCTCGGAGCAACTCATGCTCTCCGGACGTGTGACCAAGGCGGGGGAGACGGTTGCCGGTGCTGTCGTCGCGATCCATCGGGTCGACGGCGGCTATTCCGGCTCGGTGCGCACAGTCGACGGCGGGCGATACGCCGCGCCGCTCCCGCCATCCGGCCCGTACATGATCACAGCGATCGCCCCGGACGCAGAGTGGGCGCATTCGCGCAAGCTCATCGTGGGGGTTCAGCTCACCGTGCTCGACATCGAAGTGCTGGACTCGTGAACCGGGTGGCAGTGGGCCGCCCGGGCGCGACTCGAGGGACAAGGAAAGAGGAACCATGACTCGCATTGCCGTGATCGGAGGAACCGGCTATGCCGGCGGGCGCGTGATCGCAGAGGCGGTAGCCCGCAATCACGAGGCGGTATCGATTGCCCGCTCCGCCCCCTCGGCGCGCATCGACGGTGCGGTCTATGTCGAGGGAACGCTCCTAGATGTTCCCGCGCTGATGGCTGAGCTCGAGAGTGTAGAGGTCGTGGTCGTGTCGGTGCCCGCACGCGGGGACATGCTCGGCCGAGTGCAACCCGGCGTTGAACATCTTCTCGCCTTGCTCCCGGGCCATGTGCGCCTGGGTGTGATCGGCGGCGCCGGAGGCAGCCTTGTCGCACCGGGGGGCGTGCGTGTGATCGACGACGGATTCCCCGAGGCCTTCAGGGCGGAGGCGCTGGAGGCGATCGACATCCTGGAACTGCTGCGGGGTGCCGATGGCGCGCGCGACTGGTTCTTGATTCACCCGGCGCGCGGATTCGGCGCGTGGAATCCAGGCGAGCGCACGGGTTCGTATCGGGACGGCGGCGACGTCGTGGTGACGGACCAGAATGGCGTGTCGTTCATCTCGGCCGACGATCTCGCCGTTGCCGTCCTCGATGAGATCGAGACCCCCCGTCACCGGCGGGAACGCTTCAGCGTCGGATACTGAAGGCGCGTCAGCGTCAAGACGAGGCTGGAGCAACGCGCGCCGTGGGCAGCGGTAGCCTCTACACATGTCCACTCCGGTGCCGATCGCAGAGACGCCGTGGGAGCCTCTCATGCCACGGGACGCATCGGATCTGCTCGGTGTGACCCCCGTGCGATGGTGGCTGTCCGGGGGAGTGGCACTAGATCATTGGCTCCGAAGACCGATCAGGTCACGACCCAACACCGATGTCAGCACGACGACCGATCAGCTTCCCCTGATAGTCCCAGCGCTCCCGACGGGGTTCAGTGCATGGGCTTCGGTAGGCGACGACGAGGTCATCCCCTGGGAGGAGGTATCCGAGGACGCGGACGTGCAGCCGATACTCGTCCGCGATGACCACGTCGGAGCATGGGCGCTTCGGATCAACCTCGAAGATGGTACGGACGCGTTCTGGCTGTACAGGCGCGACCCGCGACTGCAGCTGCCGTGGGACCGTGCGGTGCTCGATGTCGACGGTATCCCGACTGGCGCGCCTGAGGTGCAGCTGGTCTGGAAGGCGCTCCGCCCGCGCCCGGAGGACGACCTCGACAAGGACGCGGTGCTCCCGCACCTCTCCGACGAGGCCAGGTCGTGGTTCGAGCGTGCGATCCTGTCGATCCACCCTCATTCGAACTGGTCCATCCACGTCCGCAGCCCTCTGACCCCGGCCAAGGCGAGTTGGAACCGGAAGGGCTAGTCGGGCCGGTGTTCGCCGGCGGCCACCGCGTCGAGCACGACGGAGCGGAACCACGACTGCGCGGGGGACAGACTCAGCTCGCGCCGCGTGTAGAGGGCGACTGGCGTGCTCTGGCTGGGCCAGGGGAGTTCGGCGATACGCAGGCCGGGGAACCAGCCGCAGAACACTTCGGCCACGTGTCGGGGCAGGAGCACCACGAGGTCCGTGGCCTCGAGCACGGCGGGAACCGTCGCATATTCTTCCACCGTCAGCGCGACCTGCGGCATGAGGCCCTGCTCGATCATCGCCTGCGCCGGGTACACATGGCCGCCGCGGGACGACACCCGAACGAACCGGCGCCCGGCGAACATCCCCGGATCAGTCGCCGGCAGCGGGTACGCGTTGGAGGACAGCGCCACGTACTCCACGCTGCGCACGGGAGTACGCCACAGCCGCGGTGAGCCCAGCAGCGACACCGTTATCGCGAGGTCGATCGTTCCCCGGGTCAGCCCATCCTCCACTTGGTCTGCATCCAGCCGCTGTACTTGCAGATGCAGAGCGGGTGCCTCGCGCGCGATCACGGGCATGATCGGCGGCAGGAAGGTCTGCTCGCCGATCGAGGTCAACGCCAGCGCGAGCTCACCATCAAAGGTCGCGGGGTCGAACACGGCAGGAGTGCTCACCACGGCATCGATGCGCGACAGCGCTTCGTGCAGCGGACCGAACAGCTGCGTCGCTCGCGCCGTGGGCACCATGACTTGGCCGTCCCGCCGGAACAGGTCATCGCCGAACCGCTGCCGGAGCCGCCTCAGTGTGTAGCTGACGGTGGGCTGGGTGACGTGCAGCTGCTCGGCGGTAGCGGTCAGGCTGCGCGACTCGTAGAGCACGACGAACGTGCGGAGCTGGTTGAGATCCGCGGTCGACATGAATAGATCCCATCTATGGCGGCTGACTCTCGTATCTATTGGACCACAGCTTATCGGCCGCCTAACCTCGAATCGAGGGGGTGCGTCCCGCGCCCGATCTGTCAACGACGAGGACCTCGCGTGATCATCGATATCCATGGGCACTACACCACGGCCCCCGCGCAGCTCGGGGCCTGGCGTGATCTGCAGATCGCCTTCGCGGCGGGAGACAGGGATGCGCCGGACCCCGTGGCGCTGCGGATCAGCGACGATGACATCCGCGAGACCATCGAGGCGAACCAGCTGCGGCTGATGAACGAACGCGGCAGCGACCTCACCGTCTTCAGTCCCCGCGCCTCGTTCATGGCTCATCACATCGGCGATCTCGCCGTCAGTGAGATGTGGGCGCGGATCTGCAACGACCTCGTCGCACGCGTCGTGGGGCTGTTCCCTGACCGGTTCTTGCCCGGGGCGATGCTGCCGCAGTCCCCCGGGGCCGATCCGAAGACCACGCTCGCCGAACTCGACCGTGCGGTGAACGACCTGGGCGTGGTGACGGCGAATCTCAACCCCGACCCGTCGGGCGGATTGTGGACGTCGCCGCCGCTGACCGACAACAGCTGGTATCCGATCTACGAGAAGCTCGTCGAGTACGAGCTGCCCGCGATGATTCACGTGAGCACGTCGTGCAAGCCGCAGTTCCATACGACCGGCGATCACTACCTGGGTGCCGACACGACCGCGTTCATGCAGCTGCTCAAGGGCGACCTGTTCCGCGACTTTCCCGACCTGAAGTTCGTCATCCCGCACGGCGGTGGCGCGGTCCCCTATCACTGGGGTCGATTCCGCGGCCTCGCGATGGCGCTCGGCAAGCCCGAGCTCGAGGAGCACCTGCTGGGCAACGTGTACTTCGACACGTGCGTGTACCACCAGCCGGGCATCGACCTTCTCACCGACGTCATCCCGACGGGCAACATCCTGTTCGCGAGCGAGATGATCGGCGCCGTCCGCGACATCGACCCGCGCACCGGGCACTACTTCGACGACACCAAAAGGTACGTGGATGTCACGCCGAATCTCGACGAGAACCAGCGGGTCCAGGTGTTCGAGGGCAACGCCCGCCGCGTGTACCCGCGCCTGAACCGTGCCCTGGAAGCTCGCGGCCTGTGAGCCCCACCCCGGAGAACCCATGACCCAGCGACTGAACAACCTCGGCATCGTCCGAACCCGCATCGACCGTCCCGACTCCGCCGACGTCGAGCGCCTCTCGCAGTTCGGCGTCGCCACGATCCACGAGGCGATGGGCCGCGTGGGGCTGCTGCGCCCCTACATCCGTCCCGCCTACACCGGCGCGAAGCTGTGCGGTCCCGCTGTAACCGTGTTGCTGCAGCCGGGCGACAACTGGATGTTCCACGTCGCCGCCGAGCAGGTGCAGGAAGGCGACGTCATCGTCGCCGGCTGCACGACCGAGAGCGAGGACGGCTTCTTCGGCGAGTTGCTCGCGACCTCGCTCACTGCGCGCGGCTGCAAGGGACTCGTCATCGACGGCGGCGTCCGCGACGTGGCCGACCTCGAGCGGATGGACTTCCCGGTCTTCTCGCGGGCGATCAACGCCAAGGGCACGGTCAAGGCCACCCTCGGCTCGGTCAACATCCCCGTGGTCGTGGCCAATGCGCTGGTAAACCCGGGCGACGTCGTCGTCGCCGACGTCGACGGCGTCGTAGTGGTGTCACGTGAACTGGTCGGCGCGGTCGCCGACGCCTCGCAGAAGCGCGAGGGCAACGAGGAGGCCAAGCGCCAGAAGTTCCGCGAGGGCGTGCTGGGTCTCGACATCTATGGCATGCGTGAGCCGCTCGCCGCGGCCGGCCTGGAGTACGTGGAGGACTGACGATGGCGGATGCGAAGACGACTGAGCACGGGGCCACCAGCGGTGGCTTCGAGAAGACCCCCGGCTGGCTGGACTGGTTCGACGGCCCGGCGACCCCGACCTTCCGGCTCCCCGCCGGGGCAGTCGACGCGCACTGCCACGTGTTCGGCCCGGGGGGCATGTTCCCCTATGCCCCCGAGCGCAAGTACACGCCGTGCGACGCGTCGGCGGAGCAGCTGTTCGCTCTGCGCGACCAACTGGGCTTCGACCGCAACGTCATCGTGCAGGCGACCTGCCACGGCGCCGACAACCGAGCCCTCGTCGACGCCCTCCGCCGCGGCGACGGCCGTGCGCGCGGCGTCGCGACCGTGCGGCGCGACGTCACGCCCGAGGAACTGGCCGAGCTGCATGAGGCAGGGGTTCGCGGCGTGCGGTTCAACTTCGTGAAGCGTCTCGTCGACCGCGTGCCGACCGACTCGCTTGACGAGATCGTCGCGAAGATCGCCCCGCTCGGCTGGCACGTCGTCGTCTACTTCGAGACCGAGGACCTCCCCGACCTCTACGACTTCTTCTCCGCGATCCCGACCGACGTCGTGGTCGACCACATGGGCCGCCCCGACGTGACCAAGGACCCCGACGGTCCCGAGTTCGCCTTGTTCCTGCGCTTCATGCGCGAGAACCCGCAGGTGTGGACCAAGGTGTCGTGCCCCGAGCGGCTCAGCGTCACCGGTCCCCGCGCTCTCGACGGCGAACAGCAGGCGTACACCGACGTCGTGCCGTTCGCCCGACGCGTGGTCGAGGAGTTCCCAGACCGCGTGCTGTGGGGCACCGACTGGCCCCACCCCAACCTCAAGGACCACATGCCCGACGACGGCCTGCTGGTCGACTACGTCCCGCAGATCGCCACCACCCCCGACCTGCAGCGCAGGCTGCTCGTCGACAACCCCCGGCGTCTGTACTGGCCCGAAGGAGATTGACATGGCACTCGACAAGCCGTACAAGAACGTTCCTGGCACCACGATTTTCGATGCCGAGCAGGCCCGCAAGGGCTACCACCTCAACCAGTTCTCGATGTCGCTCATGAAGCCCGAGAATCGTGAGCGCTACCTGGCCGATCGCGAGGCGTACCTCGACGAGTGGCCGCTGACGGAGTTGCAGAGGGAGGCGGTGCTCGATCTCGATCTGAACACCTGCATCCGCGAGGGTGGGAATATTTACTTCCTAAGCAAGATCGGCGCGACGCACGGACTGAGCTTCCAGCAGATGGCTGGCTCAATGACCGGGATGTCCGAAGCCGCCTACCGCGACATGATGATCGGCGGCGGTCGGCGGCCCGAAGGCAACCGGCTGAAGGACCTCGACGGCTGGGCCCCGCCGTCGACCGAGAAGTCCGAAGTGATGCGGCAGGATGCCCCGGCGAAGTTCACGTCGGCGCTGTTCACCTCGCACGTGCCGGCGATCGGGGCGGCGATGGACCTCGGCAAGACCGAGGAGCCGTACTGGAAGATGGTGTTCTCGGGCTATGAGTGGACGCGGAAGTGGGCGAAGGAGAACACGCCGGACGTCATCATCCTCGTGTACAACGACCATGCGACCGCGTTCGACTCGAACATCATCCCCACATTCGTGCTTGGCACGGGTGAGCACTACCCGGTGGCGGACGAGGGCTACGGTCCGCGGCCCGTGCCCGACGTCAAGGGCTTCCCGGAGTTGGCCGCGCACATCGCCCAGTCGGTCATTCAGGACGACTTCGACCTGACCCTCGTCAACGAGATGGTCGTCGACCACGGCCTCACCGTGCCGCTGTCGCTGGTGTTCGGAGACGTGGAGGAGTGGCCGTGCCGGGTCATCCCGCTCCCGGTCAACGTGGTGCAGTATCCCGTGCCGTCGGGGCGCCGCTGCTACGAGCTGGGCAAGGCGATCCGTCGCGCGCTGGACAAGTGGGACGGCGAGCCGCTCGACGTGCAGATCTGGGGCACGGGCGGGATGAGTCACCAGCTACAGGGACCCCGCGCCGGCCTCATCAACCGGGAGTGGGACAACGCGTTCCTCGACCACCTCATCGCCGACCCGCTCGGACTCACCGAGTGGCCGCACATGGAGTACGTCGATGAAGCAGGCTCAGAGGGCATCGAGCTCGTCGATTGGCTCATCGCCCGCGGGGCCATGGACGACCAGTTCGGCGGCGGCGGCCCGGAGGTGGACCACAGGTTTTACCACGTGCCGGCCTCCAACACCGCCGTGGGTCATCTCGTCATCAGCAATCCCGTCAAGGCCGACCAAGAGGTCCCGACACAGGAAGCCGCTGCCATCGACGAGAGCGCGGACCGCCCGCTGGCGACCGCTATGACCAACTGACGGCTCGACAGAGGGGCTCGCATGAGTAGGGAAAAGGTTCGTCTTGCCGTCGTAGGGGCGAACGGTGCCTTCGGCATTAAGCACCTCGACGGTCTCCGGAGCATTGCGGATGCCGAGGTGACCGTCGTGAGCGCCACGTCGCAGGAGAAGGCGGATGCCGTCGCCGACCAGTACGGCGTCCCGAATGCTGTCGTGGGTCTCGAGGCCGTGCTTGGACGCGAGGACGTGGACGCCGTCATCCTCGCCACTCCGACCGGGTTGCACGCGTCGCAGACCCAGGCGACGCTCGCGGCCGGCAAGCATGTGCAGGTCGAGATCCCGCTCGCGGACTCGCTGGCCGACGCCGAGGCCACGCTCGCGGTGGCCGAGGCATCCGATCTTGTCGCCATGGCCGGCCACACGCGCCGATTCAACCCGTCTCACCAGCTGGTGCACAACTGCATCCTGGCCGGCGAGTTCGACGTTCAGCAGATGGACGTGCAGACCTACTTCTTCCGCCGCACGAACACCAACGCTAAGGGCGAGCCCCGCTCGTGGACCGACCACCTGCTGTGGCACCACGCCGCACACACCGTCGATCTGTTCGCCTACCAGGCGGGCCGCATCGTCCAGGCGAACGCGATCCAGGGGCCGATCCACCCCGACCTCGGCATCGCGATGGACATGTCCATCCAGCTCAAGTCGGAGTCGGGGGCGATCTGCACGCTGTCGCTGTCGTTCAACAACAACGGCCCGTTCGGCACGTTCTTCCGCTACATCGGCGACACCGAGACCTACATCGCGCGCTACGACGACCTCTGCAACGGCCGCGACGAGCAGATCGACGTCTCGAAGGTCGCCGTCAGCATGAACGGCATCGAACTGCAGGACCGCGAGTTCGTCTCAGCGATACGTGAGGGCCGCGAGCCAAACTCGTCGCTGCGCCAGGTCATCGACTGCTACCGCGTGCTCGGCGCGCTCGAGGAGCAGCTCGCGTGACGCTCACCCTGCCTCGGATAGGCCTCGGTTGCATGAATCTCAGCCACGCCTACGGTGTGCCCCCTTCGCCGGAAGAAGGTCTCGCGGTGCTGCGCGAGGCGCTCGACAGCGGCGTGCAGCACCTCGACACGGCAACGCTGTACGGCGGGGGTCGCAATGAAGAACTCGTCGGGCGCGCGATCGCTGGTCGCCGCAACGAGGTCGTGCTGGCCAGCAAGGGTGGCATGGCTATGGTCGACGGCGTGAAGGTGATCGACGGGCGCCCCGAGACGCTGCGCACACAGGTCGACGCCTCGCTGGGGCGCCTCGGCGTCGACCACATCGACCTCTACTATCTGCACCGGTGGGATAAGAAGGTCCCCATCGGTGAGAGCGTCGGTTCATTAGCGGAGATGGCGGATGCGGGCAAGATCGGCGCCATCGGGCTGTCGGAGGTGTCGGTGGCCCGGCTTCGCGAAGCGCAGGCCGTGGTGCCCATCGCGGCCGTGCAGAACGAGTACTCACTGTGGAGTCGCAACCCGGAGCTGGGCATGCTCGAGGCCACTCGCGAGGCCGGCGTGACGCTGGTCGCGTTCTCGCCTGTCGCGCGCGGGTTTCTCGCGAACTCGGTGGGCGAACCGGAAGATCTCGCGCCCGAGGACATCCGCCGCGCCATGCCGAGGTTCCAGCCCGACAACTGGCCCGCGAACGCGGCGCTGCTGCCCGCCTGGCGCGCGCTCGCCGCTGAGGCCGGCTGCACACCCGCGCAACTCGCGCTCACGTGGCTGCTCTCACGCGGCGAACACGTCGTGCCGATCCCGGGCACCACGAACGCCGCCCACCTGCGCGAGAACCAGGGCGCGCTCGCCGTGCCGGTCGACCCCGCGCTGCTGGCGCGAGCGGGTGACCTGATCGACACGCACACCGTTTCGGGGCCGCGTTACAACGCGACTGGCACGCGCGAGGTCGACGCCGAGGTGTTCGATCAGGCGGTGCCGATCCCGCGATGAAGGCGATCTCCTCGATGGCGACGCGCTTTCTGCTCGCCAATCTCGCCTCGGCTGCGGTCGACGCGGGGCTTCCCCGTGTCGACATCGAGTCGGTCGGCGGCGTCGACGCCGTGCGTCGCGTGGCGTCGGGCGAGCAATTCGACGTAGTGTTCCTCGCTGCGGACCAGCTGGACAAACTCGCCGCAGACGGACGGGTGGAGCCAGCATCCCTCACTCCTCTCGTCCTCTCCCAGGTTGCCGTGGCTGTACCTTCGAAAAGTGACGACCCCGCTGCCCGGCCCGACGGTGCGGCATTCGCGGACGCCGGCGGCTTGCGTGATGTTCTTCGAGCCGCCTCCCGCATCGGATATTCAACCGGACCCAGCGGCACCGCACTCGTCCAGGCGATCGACGAATGGGACCTGAAGGGGGAGATTGGCGACCGCTTGGTGCAGGCGCGGGCAGGAATACCCGTCTCTCGGTTGCTCGCGGAAGGCGATGCCGACCTCGGATTCCAGCAACTCAGTGAGCTTGTTGGCCAGCCAGGCGTGCGTGTCTTGGGCATTCTGCCCCCTGATTGCGCCATCGAAACGGTGTTCTCCGGCGCGATCGCCACACTGTCGAAACACCACGCCGCCGCCGAGCGCTTCCTGAAGTTTCTGTCCACTGATGAAAGCATGCGCATCAAGACTGAGCACGGCTTTCAATTGGTCTGACTTTGTCTGGGGTTCCTAGTAGCAGGGGAGCCCGCGAACGGGCGGTCGAGATCGCCCTCGCTAGGCGCCGGAGACGCGATGGCCGGGGGTCCGAGCGCGGCACTGGCCAGTAGGCCGTGCTGACTCAGCCCGCCCGGCCCGATCGTGTTTCCCGCGCGGAACCCGCATGAGAATTCAAGCGCCGGCACATCGTGGCCGTCGAGCATCCGTCCGACCTCCTCGCCCGCTGCCCGACCCTTGGCCTTGGCCGCCTGCACCGCCGTCGTCAGTTCATACGGAGCCAGACCGTCGACGACGATGCCGTCGAAACCGGTGACGCTAACGTCTTCGGGTACCCGGAGTCCGAGGACTTCAGCAGCGCGGATCACGCCATCGACGAGCAAGTCGCTCGGCGCAATTACTGCTGTCGGCCGCGCCGTTGGGTCAGCGGGCACGGCCTTGCCGGCGGCGAAGCCGGCATCGATCGAACTCGCGGTGGCGGCGTATGCGGGGCTACTGGGTATACGTCCCAAGCCCCTGCAGACGGTTTGTCGTCGGTGCCAAACCGGGGCCGTCTCCTTTACCAGTCTCGATCCAGCCTGGGATGCGCCCAGAATCGCGCGGCAGGGTGACAACGGACACTCGTGTGTGGCCGAGCGAGCGAAGATGCGTGGCGACTTGGCGTTCCGCTTCGCGATCGTTGAGCCTTACGCTGGGCACAGCGGCGCCGGCATCACCCTCGATCACGACGAGGGGAATCCCGCGCGCGCGAACAGTGGCCAGCGACTCCCACAGAAGCGGGCCGCACCCGATGAGCACCGCGGCGTCGATCGGCGCCGAGGTTAGTGATGGAGCAGACTGCGCTTCTCCGCGTCTAGTCGACGGACGTCGAACTCCGTGGATAGGGCACCCGGGGCGCCTTCTCTAGGATTTCGTCATTTCGCGTGGAATCCTGACCGCTTTAACGCTGCCAACTACCGTGGATTCCCGGCTTTCTCCGCCAACTCAGCCGAGAACCTACATCGTCGTCGAGGTCGTCGTTGCAGTGAGCTTCCGATGGTCGGCGACATGCGCGGGTTCGTCGCGGGGGCCTTCGATCTCGAACCCGCAGACACCGCAGCTATGCAGCCCGATGCCGTCGACGTCGTCCGAGGGGATGTACATCGTGGTGGGCTCTTCGCACATCAAGCAGCGCATGGTGTCTCCGTTCGTGATTGTCAGGTGATCGGTTGGACGGTGGCGGAGTATCCGCGGTGGGAGCCCCAGGCCGCGGCGATGCGGTCGGCAATGTCGCGGTCCTCGCCGAGGTATGGCCGGTATCTCTTGCCGCGAGGGTCGGTGATCACGACCTGGACGACGCCGGCGGGCTCGCGCACGGTGACCCTGGCGGCGGGGATCGGATATGCCTGGACGCGACCGGCGATGATGAAAGTCGGGTACAGGTCGCGTGCGAGCTCCGGGGCACGGAACACGTCGTGAACCCACGCCGTGATGGCGAGCGCGCCGGCGGGGCTGAACCCGATGAGGCGGGCGGGGAGTTGCTCGAGCCCGGCGCGGACGAAGTAGTGCTCGTCGACGAGGATCGGCGTCGGCGGGAGCAGGGTTTGCTCGTCGTGGGCGGGGTAGATGGTGAGGCTGGTGCGGCTGTTCATGAGGCGCTCGTTCATGCGGTGCGGCGGATGCCGGCGGCGATGATGTGGGCCTTGGTGGGCCGGGAGTAGAAGCCGAAGCTGTCGTCGTCGTCGGAAGCGGAGACGGTGGCGGTGAGTAGATCTTCGCCGTCCGGCGTGTGCTGCCGTCGCTCTCCGTGGAGATGGAATCCCGGCTGTCGGTCTCGTCCTGGCGACGGTCTTCACGCAGAGCGGCTGGGTCGGAGCAATGGCGGTGACCGCCGCGACTCTCGTCGTGGCGGCGCTGATCGTCTGGCACCGTGCCCGATCCGGTCTCGTTCGTGCGCTGGATCCTGATCATGCCGTGCGCCGGAGCCGATCTCTGTCGTGGTCACCGGGCAACCCGGGTGAGCTGTTCCAAATCGGCACAGCGCTGTGGCGGAATCCTCCCTGAGAGTAGAGCTCATCCACCGAGTGGTCGCCTCGTTCCTGCAGGCGCCGAGCATCAACGAAGGAGTTATGCGATGTCCTCGTCATCCACCGCGACCGCAGTCGTCCCGAGCGCCCTGCGTGATCTGTATCTGGGCTGGTCCGAGCTCATGGCCACTCACGAGCTGGACATGCGGCTGTTCCGCAGCATCTTCGATGAATGGCATCAGCCGACCATCGAACCGGAAGATGTCACCTACAAGGAGGAGACGGTCGGCGGCGTGCCCGGCATCTGGGCGTTCCCGGCCGGAGCCGATCGCTCCAAGGTCCTCCTCTACACGCACGGCGGCGGGTTCGCCGTCGGCTCTGCGGCCAGCCACCGGAAGCTCGCCGCGCACGTCGCGAAGGCGGCCGGGGTAACAGCGTTCGTGCTGGACTACCGTCGCGCGCCCGAGCACCCGCACCCCGCCCAGGTAGACGACGGGGTCGCGGCGTTCGAGGCCCTGCTGGAGCGGGGGGTCCACCCCGAGGACGTCACCACGATCGGCGACTCGGCGGGAGGCAATCTCGCCATCGCCATCCCGTTGGCGTTGAAGGCGAAGGGGCGGCCGCTGCCCGGGCACGTCATCGCGTTCTCCCCGTGGCTGGACATGGAGAACCGCGGCGCGACGCTGGTCACCAACGATGCGACCGACGCGCTGATCTCCGTGCCGCTCCTGGAGGGCATGATCGCCGGCGTGCTGGGGGCGACCACCAGCCCGTCGGCGCCGCTCGCGAACCCGCTCTACGCGGATTTCACCGGGTTCCCCCCGCTGTACGTCAACGCCGGTTCGGTCGAGTCGTTGGTCGACAATGCCATCCGCGTGGCAGAGCGCGCCAAGGGCGCCGGCGTTGACGTCACCCTGCATGTCGCCGAAGGACAGCAGCACGTCTACCCGTTCCTGGCTGGCCGCGACGCGGACGTCGACGCGGAGCTTGCGGCGATCGGCCAGTGGCTTCGCCACTGACCTGCAACACACCCCCGCTTATTCAACGAAGGAGTTGCACCATGACATCCACACAGACCACGGACTTCGACGCGATCGTCGTCGGCGCCGGTTTCGGCGGCATCTACCAGCTGCACACCCTGCGCGACAAGCTCGGCCTGCGCGTCCGCGGCTTCGAGAAGGGCGCCGGCATCGGAGGCACCTGGTACTGGAACCGGTATCCCGGCGCCATGTCCGACACGGAGAGCCCCTTCTACCGATACTCGTTCGATGACGAACTGCTGCAGGAGTGGGACTGGGCGCGAAAGTACATCGACCAGCCCGACATCCTCCGCTACCTTGAGACCGTCGTCGACCGGTACGACCTCCGCAAGGACTTCCGGCTGAACACCGAAGTCACGTCGATCGTCTTCGACGAAGCCACCAACACCTGGACGGTCGGCACCTCCGCCGGAGAGTCCTTCACGGCCCGATACGTGGTGACGGCGCTGGGACTGCTCGCAGCAACCAACATCCCCGACATCCCCGGGATCGACTCGTTTGAAGGCCGCCTCGTGCACACCGCGGAGTGGCCGGACGACCTGTCGATCGAGGGCAAGCGGGTGGGCGTCATCGGCACCGGCTCGACCGGAACCCAGTTCATCGTCGCCGCAGCCAAGCAGGTGTCGCACCTGACCGTGTTCCAGCGTTCCGCGCAATACAGCGTCCCCTCTGGCAACGGACCGGTCGAGCCGGGAGAGGTGGAGAACTACAAGTCCCGGTTCCCGGAGATCTGGGAGCAGGTCCGCAACTCGGGCGTCGCGTTCGGGTTCGAGGAGTCCACCGTCGCGGCCACCGATGTCGACGAGGCCGAGCGGGAGCGCGTGTTCCAGGCGGCATGGGACCGAGGCAACGGATTCTATTTCATGTTCGGCACGTTCAACGACATCGCTATCAACCCGGAGTCGAACGAGGCAGCCGCTGCGTTCATCCGCCGCAAGATCGCTGAGACGGTCAAGGATCCGGAGACGGCGCGATTGCTCACCCCGACCCAGCCGTATGCGAAGCGGCCGCTGTGCAACCAGGGCTACTACGACGTGTACAACCAGGACAACGTGAAGCTGGTGTCGATCAAGGAGAACCCGATCGTCGAGATCACCCCGCGAGGCGTGAAGACCGCGGACGGCGTGGAGCACGAGCTGGATGTGCTCGTGCTGGCTACCGGGTTCGACGCGGTCGACGGCAACTACCGCCGCATCGACATCCGCGGGCGCGGAGGGGTGAGCGTCGACGAGCACTGGGCCGACGCCCCGACCAGCTTCCTCGGCATCATGACGGCCGGATTCCCGAACATGTTCATGATCCTCGGCCCCAACGGGCCGTTCACCAACCTGGTGCCCAGCATCGAGGCGCAGGTCGAGTTCATCACGACCCTGGTCACCGAGGCGGAGCGGAGAGGCGGGCTCATCGAGGTGTCGCAGCAGGTCGAGGACGAATGGACCGAGACCTGCACGACGATCGCGAACTACACGCTGTTCCCCAAGACCGACTCGTGGATCTTCGGGGCGAACATCCCCGGCAAGAAGCACGCCGTGATGTTCTACCTCGGCGGCCTAGGCGCCTACCGCGGCCTCCTCTCGGAGATCCAGGCGAAGGACTTCGAAGGATTCAGCATCGGACAGCCCGTCCCGGCCTGATCGACGGTAACCGTAGGCCGGGAGTGTGCTTCCCGGCCTACGGTCGTCCTATGAGCGACTCCATGTCAGCAGACGTCACATTCCGGTCACGCCGCTGGGTCCGTCCCGAGGACCTGAACGCGCACGGCACCCTGTTCGGCGGCAGCCTGCTGCGCTGGATCGATGAAGAGGCCGCGATCTACGCCATCATCCAGCTCGGAAACTCCCGGGCGGTCACCAAGTACATCTCCGAGATCGACTTCGTCAGTTCCGCGCGACAAGGCGATCTGATCGAGATGGGACTGCGCGCCACCGCGTTCGGGCGCACCTCCCTCACGATGCGCGCCGAGGTGCGCAACATGATCACTCGTGAACGCATTCTCACGATCGAGAAGATCGTCTTCGTCGGCCTCGATGACCACGGCCAGCCCATTCCTCACGGCTACACCGACATCACCTACGAACGCGACCGGCTTCCCCACCACCATGGACTCATGCGCACAGAGGATAGATCCACAGCGGATTAGGTATTGGCGGGTTCCAATAGGGAGGCGGATACTGGGTGTGACCACTTGCAGTGACGCGAGGTCCCAGCTATGTCCATCGACACCTATTCCGCCGCGAGCGTGCGGCAGGCTCGTGAACGCCTTCTCGAAGCTGGCGTCGGCGCGCACGGTCTCACTCCCCGAACACTGAACGTCCCCCCGGTGATCGAGCGCAGTTGGCGTCGCTCGATCACCACCGGTGGCGGCTGCGATCCGACTGCGACTCCTGCTTACCACCCGTTCTCCGAACTGGCGGGACGCTTCCAGGACACCGCTGAGACCGTCCTGGCGCGATGGGCGGAATCACTCGCTGACATGCGTGTCGCGCTGCTGGTCAGCGACCGATCCGGACGGATCCTCGCCCGAAAGGTAGGCGACCCGAGCCACGCGAGACGGCTCGACAAGGTGTCCGCCGCCGAAGGATTCGAATTCTCGGAGTCCGCGCTGGGCACGAACGGACTCGGAACGGCGATGGAGGAAAGATCCGCAGTGTTCGTGCGCGGCGCCGAGCACGTCAACGACCGGCTGCAGACCCTAGCCTGCGCCGGCGCCCCCATCCACGACCCCCTCTCGCAGCGTGTCATCGGCTCGCTCGCCCTCGCCTCTCCAGTCGGGGCATCCCATCCCGCGATGCTCGCGATCGCGAAGCAGGCCGCTCGTGACCTCCAGGACGCGCTCCTGAACACCGCACCGCTGGAGTTGCAGGCGCTGCTGGCCCGGTTCGCGGGCGGCACCGCCGGCCACCGCGTGCTGGCCATCGGTCGAGGAGGCGTGCTCGCCTCGACGGGCGCGTTGCCGATGCTCTCGGCCGAGCGGCACGTGACGCTGTGGGACGAGTTGCAGGCTCACCATTGGCAGGGGGATGTCGCATCCGTCCTGCTCGCGGGTCGGCCGAGCACTGCCCGCCGCATCGTGAATCGGGCAGGCGAGAGCATCTACCTCGTTGAACTGCCCGAGGACGAGCCGACCGCAGCGCCGGAACCCACCCGACTCTCCCGCCTTGCCGCGCACCTCGACGTGCTCGGTCGCACCAGCGGGTGCATCGCGATCCACGGTCCCCGCGACAGCGGGAAGACGCTTCTCGCCCAGCTCTGGCTGCGCGAACGCGACCGCCACGACCCGGTCGTCATCGACGCCCCGGCGCTTCGGGAACCGGGGGCCGTGGTCACGGCGGTGCAGGCGCTGAGCACAGGCACGTCGGTGGTCGTCCGCAGCGTCGAGTCTTTGACCGACGCTGACTTCCCGGTCCTGCAGCAATTGGCCGGCGCGGCAGATCCCGTCCGGTCCGCCCGGGTGGTGTTCTGTGTCGCAGACGACCTGACTGGCGTCGTCTTCAGTTTCCTGGGCCGCCTGGGGCCGCGACTCGACCTCCCAGCGCTGCGCGATGACCCAGACCGTGTCATCGGCCTGGCCGTGAGACTCGCTCAGGAGCACTCGGTGACACTGAGCCCTGCTCTGCTGCAGGCGCTTTCCCGGTGGGACTGGCCTGGTGGCGCCTCGGAGCTGCGGGTTCTGATTGCCGCGATGGTGGCGTACCGCCCCGTCGGCACCGTCCTGGACGTCGACCTTCTGCCCGTCGAGATGCGCACACGTGCCCGCCAGCTGCGCGGCATCGCCGCATCCGAGTACCGGGCGATCGATGCGGCGCTGCGGGAGGCGGACGGAAACCGTTCGCGTGCAGCGGAGATCCTCGGTATCGGGCGCACGACGCTGTACCGGAAACTGCGCGCGTACGGTCTCGACGGGCAGAACACCCTGATCTCCTGAAAACAGCGCCCCCGCCTGCCGACCAGGGAGGCCTGGATTCGCAGTTGCGTACTCGGCGCGGCGGAGGCGTTACGCGGGGATATCAGGCGGGGGTTCGGATGAGCTTCTTGTTCGCGAACTCGTCCATGCCGTACCGGGCGAGCTCGCGTCCGATGCCGGAGCGCTTCACGCCGCCGAAGGGGAGGTCCGGTGCGCTGCGGCTGGTGCTGTTGATCCACACCATCCCGACCTCCAGTTCGCGGGCGATCTGCGCGGCCGCCAGAGGGTCCTGCGTGAAGACGCTGCTGGACAGCCCGAAGGGCGATTCGTTGGCCAGGGCGACCGCGGCCTGCGGGGAGGGCACCCGGTACACGACCGCGGTCGGTCCGAACAGCTCCTCCTCGTAGGCTCGCATCGGCGGGGTGACCCCGGTGAGCACGCTGGGCGGGTAGAAGGCGCCCTCTCGGCGTGCACCGGGGGCGATGTGCAGGGTGGCGCCCTTGGCGACCGCGTCCTCGACGAGCTCCTCGAGCTCCTTGCCGGCATCCGCGGACGCCAGCGGGCCGAGGAACGTGTCGGGGTCCGTGGGGTCGTCGGGGGTGATCTTCGTGATCGCGTCGATGAACTTCCGGGAGAACTCGTCGTAGACGGCATCCACGACGATGAACCGCTTGGATGCCGTGCACGCCTGGCCGCCGTTGGCGATGCGGCCGCGCACGCCGGCTGCCACGGCCGCGTCGACGTCAGCATCCTCCAGGACGATGAACGGGTCCGAGCCGCCCAGCTCGAGGACGACCTTCTTCATATGCCTGCCGGCCACCTCGCCGACAGCCGAGCCCGCCTTCTCGGAGCCGGTCAGCGACACCCCTTGCACGCGCGGGTCGGCGATGATGCCGGCGATCTGGCGGCTGTCTACGAACGCGTTGATGTACGCGTCGGCCGGAAGCCCGGCATCGTGGAGCACGCGTTCGATGGCGAGGGCGGACTGCGGGCAGTTGCGGGCGTGTTTGAGGATGATCGTGTTGCCCAGTGCGAGGTTGGGGGCGACAAACCGGGCCACCTGGTAGTACGGGTAGTTCCACGGCATGATCCCCAACAGCGGCCCGATCGGCTCGGTGCGGACGAGCGCTTCCCCTCCGCCGACGATGTCGAGGGTCTCGTCGGTGAGAAACGCTTCGGCGTGGTCGGCGTAGTACTGGTAGATCGAGGCGACCAGCTCGACTTCCCCGCGGGCCTGCGTGACGGGTTTGCCGACCTCGAGGGTCAGCAGCGCGCTCAGTTCATCGATGCGGTCCCGGTGCAGTTGCGCCGCGCGTGCCAGGATCCCCGTCCGTTCGGCGAGCGGCAGCTCCCGGTACCTGCGGTAGGCCGTGTGCGAGCGGGCGACGATGTCGGCCACGTCCGCATCGCCGATCACGGGGTACTCGGCGACCGTCTGGCCGGTGGCTGGGTTGATGGTCCGGTATGCACCCATCGTGGTCTCCTCGCTTCATTGCTGTCGTGCGTCTCTCGGGCCACGCCCGCCCAGATCGGCGGTCGTCTGGCGCGGTACTGCCCACTCAGCCTGTCGCGCCGTGGCCGAGTTCGTCCAATACCGATCCCGGCCGAGATTGATGACGATGGCGCATCAGATGTACGTGGATCGGGTATTGGACGCGCATTGATCGGTGATGGGAGGCTGGGACGGTGACCACTCTGATACTCCGCGAGGGCGCGGACCGGCTTCACGTCGAACTGAACCGTCCTGACGTGCGAAACGCGATCAACGACGACATGGTCGACGAACTTCACGCGGTATGCACGAGCCTGGAGCGAGAGCCCCGCATCCTGATTCTCACCGGAACCTCCACGCCCGAACGGGGTGTGTTCGCGGCTGGCGCAGACATCCGGCAGCTGCTCGAGCGCGGCCGCGACGAAGCGCTGGCCGGCATCAACTCCGGGCTGTTCACCCGTATCGCGCGGCTGCCTATGCCGGTGATCGCCGCGGTCGACGGGTTCGCGATCGGGGGCGGTGCGGAACTCGCGTACGCGGCCGACATCCGGATCGCGTCCACCCGCGCCGTGTTCGGCAACCCCGAGACGGCGATCGGAATCCTGGCCGCGGCCGGGGCGACCTGGCGGCTCGCCGAGCTGGTGGGGGAGCCGCTGGCCAAGGAGATCCTGTTCACGGGGCGCCGGCTGGACGCCGAGGAGGCGCTGCGGTGTGGGTTGGTGGCCTCGGTGCATGAACCCGACCAGTTAGCGGCCGCGGCGGATACCGTCGCCGATCGGATCGCTGGCCAGGATCCGCTCGCCCTCCGCCTCTCGAAGCGCGTGCTCGCTGCGCCGCGGGACGCCCACCCCCTTGTCGACGAACTCGCGCAGGCGATCCTGTTCGAGTCGGACGCCAAGACGCAGCTGATGACCCGATTCCTCAACCGTTCTCAGGAGACCCGATGATCACTGTTCCCTCCACCGTCGGCGTGATCGGGGGCGGCCGCATGGGCGCCGGTATCGCGCAAGTGTTCGCTCAGGCGGGCGCCCAGGTCACCGTGATCGAACGTGACCCGGCGGCGGCGGGCGCGGCCGCCGCGCGGTTGGCCGATGGGATCCGCAAGGCCGCGGAGCGGGATGCCTCGGTCGACGTCGACGCAATCGCCGGCCGCGTCGCGGCCAGCGCCGACTACGAGGCGCTGCGGAATGCCGAGCTCGTGATCGAAGCTGTCCCAGAGACATTCGCACTCAAGGTCGAGGCGATGCAGAGAGCAGAGGGGATCGTGGAGGAGTCGGCGTGGCTGGCCACGAATACCTCATCGTTGTCGGTGACAAGGCTCGCGGCGCAGCTGGCGAGGCCGGAGCGCGTGTGCGGACTGCACTTCTTCAATCCGGTGCCGCCCTCGTCACTCGTCGAGATCGTGCTGACGCCGTCGACCGACCCGGACCTGCGGCAACGGGCGGAGCAGTGGGTGACATCGCTGGGGAAGACCCCGATCGTCGTCAACGACGCGCCCGGCTTCGCGAGCTCCCGCCTGGGCGCGGCAATCGCGCTGGAAGCGATGCGGATGCTCGAAGAGGGGGTGGCCAGCGCTGAGGACATCGACACGGCGATGGTGCTGGGATACCGTCACGCGACAGGTCCGTTGCGCACCTCCGATCTTGTCGGGCTGGACGTGCGTCTCGGGATCGCCGAATACCTCTATGAGACGCTCGGCGAGCGGTTCGCCCCGCCGCAGATCCTCCGCGACAAGGTCGCGGCCGGGGAGCTGGGACGCAAGACGGGACGCGGCTTCTTCGACTACGCGTGAGTCGTGGCCGGCTGGACGCCCGGCGCGGTCACGCGCTGAGCACGATCCGGCCGGGCACGCCGCCCGCGGCGAGCCGGTCCAGCGCATCCTGCACCGCCGTCGCAGACAACTCCCCGTCGATGATCGGGAGATGCGGGAGCGCGCCGCGCCGCGCGAGCCCGACGAGCTCCTCGAGCTCGCCGAGGGACCCGACGAAGCTTCCGCGGATGGTGATGATCTTCAGAGTGAGCAACGCGGTGGGGATGACCAGCTCTCCGCCGAACAGCCCGACCTGAACCATCGTTCCGCCCTTGCGGAGCGCGGCGAACGCAGCGGGAGCTGTTGTGGAGTTGTTGACGAAGTCCACGATCGCCGCGACCGGCCCACCGGCGCCGGCGACGATGGCGGCGGCAAGGTCTTCCTGGCGGGCGGAGATCGTCGTGGTCGCTCCGAGCTGCCGCGCCAGTTCCAGATTGCGCTCCTGCAGGTCCACCGCGAGGACTGCTTCGTGGCCGAGCGCGCGCAGCGTGGCGATCGCCATCAACCCGACACCGCCGGCGCCTATCACCACGACCGGATCGGACGCGGTGGCCGGAAGGGCCTTGCGCGCGGCACTGTAGGCGGTCAGGCCGGAGCAGGCGAGAGTTGCGGCCCACCGCTCTTCGATCCCGGTGACGTCGAGGAGGTAACGGGGGTGCGGGACGAGGATAAACTCGGCATACCCGCCGTGGCGGGCGACGCCGAGGTTACGGGGCGAGGGGCACAGGTTCTCGTGACCTGCCTGGCATGCGTCGCAGGAGCCGTCGCCGATCCATGGGTAGACAAGGCGATGCTCACCCGGCGAGACCCCGTCGGCGTCGGGGCCGGCCGCTTCGACGACGCCGACGACCTCATGGCCGAGGACAAGCGGGTAGGTGACGCCCCGGTCGATCAGATTCAGACGCCCCCGGCTGCCGAGATCGTAGTACCCCTCACGCAGGTGCATGTCGGTGTGGCACACCCCGGACCGAACCACGCGCAGGAGGATTTCGGTGCCTTCGGGGGTCGGGGTCGGCAATTCCACATCGGTCACCGTGTGATCGTCTTGGAAGATCGCGAATGCGTGCATGGTTGTCCTCGCCGTTGATATACGCACAGTGGACTCCACGCTTCCACTTCGTTCTGATTCTCTCCAATACCAAATGGCAGGCGGATTGATACCTGGCGACCCTTAGCCTCGATCCACCGATGAGCCGTGGGTGTGCCGGGGCGGCATGATCGGGGCGCGGTGACGCGTCGAGGGCAGGGTTGAGTTCCGGGCGTCGCATCCCGGTCGTCCACTTGGTCCTCGGTCGTGCCGCGTTGCGGCGATGGTCAGGTGGTCACCGTTGGCGGTGGCGCGTGCGTGGCTGTGAAGAGCCGGTCGAACGCGGTCTGCCATGGCCAGGCCTCGGGCAGGTGCAGCGTGATTCGGCGCGCGGAGCGCGCCAGCCGTGCGGGGACGTGGATCAGGGTGCGGCGGATCGTCGCGGTCGTTGCTCTCGCGAGCCGTCCCGCTCGGTCGGCGACGAGACCGGCAGCGCGGGTGAGGTTGAATGCGATCACGGCGATGACGAGCCAGGCGCTGTTCGCGGTGAACACCCCGGAGGGCAGGTGCGCGAGCGGCCCCGCTTTGAGGTCGGCGTGGACCTGCTCGATGATCGCGTGACCGCGGTGGGTCTTGTCCGCGGCCACCGTGTCCATCACCTCCTTCGCTGTGGTGGTGAAGAACGCGTGATGCCGGTAGACGTCGAACAGGGTCGGCTGCTCCACCTGTCTCGGGTTCAGATCGGGGATGCGCCGCACCACCAACCGTCCGGCGACCTGTTCCGCCTTCTTCCTCGAGCGGAACGCGGTGAACGGGACCTCGGCGACCTCGGCTTTGGAGATCAGCTGCCCGGTGGTCTCGTCACGGATCGCGTCGGTGTACTCGATCATCTCCCACGCATCATCCGGGATGGTCGCGATCGCGGCCTTCACCGCCGGGTCCATCCTCACGGTCACCGACACGTCGGCGCCCGCCTTGATCGCGGTGCCGACGGTCGCGTGTCCGTAGAACGCGGAGTCCGCCCGCAGCAACGGCCTGGCCCCGGTCGCGGCGCGGGTGCGGCGCAGGGTGGCGAGAGCATCGCCGACGATCCGCGCGGCCCCCTTCGGGGACCCGGTCTTCCCCTGCCGCAACCGCTGGGCCAGGATCACCGGCGCCGACGAGGTGGTCGATGCCGTGGCGAGGAGGGCGTTCAGCCCCCGGACGCCGGAGTACCCGAAACCGGCGCCCTGCTTCTGGTATCCGTGGACCTCGATGATGGTGTCGTCCAGATCCACCATCACCCGCTCGCCATCGCCTGCTCGGAGCAGCGGCGCGTCGACAGCGAGATTCGCGAACACCCGGGAGGCGACGGCGTCGAGCTGGC
>CERQ01039695.1_pt1 | contig 40946 bp, 38 predicted proteins | sample 530711 | NCBI WGS metagenome assembly CERQ01 (sample SAMEA2620882, study PRJEB7988) | marine metagenome | biome: marine biome (ENVO:00000447); feature: mesopelagic zone (ENVO:00000213); material: "saline water (ENVO:00002010), including plankton (ENVO:xxxxxxxx)" | depth 850 m | reverse complement strand
ATAGACGATGGAAAAGCTGCGGCTCTCGGGCTCGCCGCGCACGACGAACTGGTCGAAGCCCATCGACAGGCCGACGGTCTGCAGTTTCAGGTCATACTGGTTTGACCAGAACCACGGCGTCGCCTTGTAGGGCTGTTTTTCGCCGCAGATCGCCAGCGCCGCCGTCTTGGCCATGTCATTGGCGTTCTGCACCGATTCCAGCCGGATCACCGCGCCGTCGGCATAGTCGTTGGCATGCGCCGCGCAGTCGCCGATGGCATAGACGTCCTCAAGCGAGGTGCGGCAATAATCGTCGACGTCGACCCCGTTCGCCCCGGTCGCGCCCGCCACGATCAGCGGGCCGATGCAGGGCACGATGCCAATGCCCACGATCACCATCTCCGCCTCGATCTCGCTGCCGTCCGACAGGCGCACGCCGGTGACCTTGTCCCCGTCGCCCAGGATGCAGTCGACGCCGGTTTCCAGCATGATATTGACGCCGTGGTCGCGGTGTTCCTTTTCGTAGAAGCGCGACAATGTCTCACCCGCCACGCGCGCCAGCACGCGGTCGAGCATTTCGATCAGCACCACCTCGATATCCAGCTTGCGCAGCACCGCCGCCGCTTCCAGCCCGATATAGCCGCCGCCGATGACGACGCAGCGTTTCGCGCCCGCGTCGATCTCGGCCATCATGCGGTCGACATCGGCGCGCGTGCGCACGGCATGCACGCCGCGCAGCTCCGCGCCCGAACAGGACAGCCGCCGCGCGTCGCCGCCCGCTGCCCAGATCAAATGGGAATAGCCCATGTCCTCGCCATTGCTCAGCTTTACGGTCTTGGCGCGGGGATCGATCTCGGTCACGCTGGTGCCCAAAATCAGATCGATGTCCTTCTCACCCCAGAACTGCGGCGGACGGATATACAGCCGCTCGAACTCCTTCTCGCGCGCCAGATATTCCTTGGACAGCGGCGGACGTTCGTAAGGCGGCTCCTTCTCGCGCCCGATCATGGCGATCGAACCCTCGAAACCGGCCTGCCTCAAGGCGAGTGCGGCGGCGGCACCGCCGTGCCCTGCGCCCACGATGATGACGTCTGCTTGATTCATCCCAATCCTTCTCCCCCCGGCATTCGGGCCGGGCCAATCGCGCACAGGGCTAGGGCAAAGCCGACCGGGATGGCAAGACGCTTGCGCTGCATCAGGCGGGAAGTGCCGCCTCCATCGCCTCCATGGTCAGCGAGAGCGAGCGTTCGCGCGCGGCGGGGTCGAAGCAATTGCCCGCCAGAATCAGCTCGTCCGCACCCGTGCGGCGGACCAGCGCGGCCAGCTGCTCGCCCACTTCCTCGCGCGTGCCGATAGCGCTGACCGAGCGCATCGATTGCAGCATGGCGGCGGCCTGCGGGGGAAGGCTGTCGCGGTATCCGGGAACGGGCGGCGGCAGCTTGCCGGGCGTGCCGGTGCGCAGGGCCACGATGCTCTGGTCCCCGCTCGAGGCGAGGAGATAGGCTTCCTCGGTCGTGTCGGCGGCAAAGGCATTGGTGCCGACCATCACATGCGGTTTTTCGTATTGTTCCGACGGCTGGAAGAACTCGCGATAGACGCGCAAGGCATCGTCAAGCTGAGTGGGCGCGAAATGGGCCGCGAACGCATAGGGCAGGCCCAGCCGCGCGGCGAGCTGCGCGCCGAACAGGCTGGAGCCGAGCAGCCAGATATCGATATTCGCGCCCGCGCCGGGGGTGGCTTGCAGCGGCAGCCTTTCGTCGCCTGCGAAGATCGCCTGCAGTTCGACGACGTCCTGCGGGAAATTCTCCGCCGCGCCGTGCAGGTCCTTGCGCAGCATGCGTGCGATCCGGCCATCGGCGCCGGGTGCGCGGCCCAGCCCCAGGTCGATGCGGCCCGGAAACAGTGCCTCCAGCGTGCCGAACTGCTCGGCAATGACGAAGGGGTTATGGTTGGGCAGCATGATCCCGCCCGATCCGATCCGGATGGTGCTGGTCGCATGGCCGATATGCGCAAGGCACACCGATACCGCGCTGCTGGCGATGCCGGGCATGGCGTGATGTTCGGCCAGCCAGAATCGGTGATAGCCCTCGGCCTCGGCATGGGCGGCAAGGCGGGCACTGGCGGCCAGCGCGTCGGAGGCGGTGCCGCCTTCGACAATGGATACGAAATCGAGAACGGAGAATTTTGTCATGGGACCGATATGGGGATCAGGCCCCCAGCCTCAATGCAGCAATTCTTCCAGCGTGGACAACAGCAGCTTTATATCCTGTTCGCGTGACAGGCGGTGATCGCCGTCCTTCACCAGCACGACGCGAATGTCATCGCCCGCCAGCGTATGCGCCAGCCGGATCGAGGTTTCCCACGGCACGTCATCATCGCGCTGGCCGTGCAGCAGGCGGGTCGGCGCCGTGATCGCCAGAGGCTCTCCCAGCAGCAGCTGCTCCTCGGCATCGGTGAAGAAACCGGGATGCGTCGGCGTGGGTTCGGGGCCATAGGGATTGTCCTCGTACAGCACCTTGCCGCTGGCCAATGCGCGCCGCTGCTGTTCGTCAAAGCCCCAGCTGGTGAAATCGGGCGCGGCGGCAATGCCGATCATGCCCGCCACCGACGCATCGCCATGCGTCGCCGCCAATTCGCGCGCGACCAGCAGCATCAGCCAGCCGCCCATCGACGATCCGATCAGCAGCACGGGCCTGTCCGGTGTGCCCGCGCCGTGCTGTTCGATCAGGTGCAGCACCTCGTCCCGCCAGCGCGACAGCGTACCATCTGCAAATCGCCCCGCGCTTTTCCCGCAGCCCGAATAGTCGAGCAGCAGGCACGCGCGCCCATGGTCCGCCGCCCATTGCAGCACGGCCTCCGCCTTCGATCCCGCCATGTCGGACATATATCCGGGCAGGAACACGATCAGCGGGCCGTCACCCTCGGCATGGCGGCAGGCGAGCGCAAGGCCGTCCGGACCGGAGCAGCGCGTGATCTCGGGAAGCGGGGTCGCGGTTTCGCTCATGCTCGTTTCACTCTCCGGTCGGGGGCAGCGCTAAAAATAGAATTCCTCGACGTCTTCGTCTTCGTCGCACATGGTTTTCAGCGCGCCGAAATCCTGTTCGGACAGCGCGGGCCGGTAATCCGCCCCTTTTTGCGCGGCGCGTTCGAACTGTTTCTGCCGTTCGGAGGGGACGGGATGGCTTGCGACCCATGCGGCCCAGTCGGGCCCGTCGCCGTGCTCCTTCTTCAGCCTTTCGAAAAACGCCGCCGCGCCCAGCGGAGAGATATCCGCCGCCGCCAGCCTTTCGCGCGCATATTCGTCGGCCTCGCGTTCGGCCGATCGGGTGTAGCTGGTCGACGCGATGCCAAAGATGCCGCTGCCGACGTCGGAATTGATCCCGCCCAGCAGGATCGACAGGCCGAACTGCCGCAGCAGCGCCTGCATGACGTGGCGTTCGCGCACATGGCCGATTTCATGCGCGATCACGCCCGCCAGCTCGTCCGCGCTTTCCGCTTCCTGCACCAGCCCGTCGAATACGACGACCCGCCCGCCGGGCAGGGCGACGGCATTCACCATGTCGATATTGGCGATGTCGACGCGGGTGACCGGGCGTTCGGGGTCGATCGCGGCGGCCAGCTGCTTCAGCGCAGGATCGCCGAATTCGGAATGGCACAGCGTGTTGCCCATGTCGCCGATCACCGCATCGCCCGCGCGCCGTTCCCACGATTGCGGGATCAGCGGGCCAAGCCAGTTGGGCAGCGTCAGCACCGCCGCCAGCGCCACCGCGCTGATCCCCGCAAACAGGGCGGCGGCCTTTGGCAGGCCCAGCCGGTCGATCCAGTGGCCATAGCGGCTTTCGCCCGGCAGGCGTTCGGCCAGATCGGGCGGGATCGTGCCCAGCAGGCGCAGGCGAAAACCGCGATTATCGTTGAGCGACAGAACCGGACCTTCGGGGCGGCGCTCGACAAAGCGCAGATCCTGCAAGGGCAGGGCGGTTTGCGTCCCGTCATCCTCCCGCAATAGCAGGACGCTGCCCGACAGAGAGGCATGGCCGGTCCGCTTGCGCGCCGTCAGCCCGTCGTACCACTCCGCCTCGACCATCTCCGCCACGAAGCTAGATCGCACCCATATCGAACGCGTCCAGCAGACCTTCGCCATGTTTGGCCATCGGCGTGTCGGATTGCATCAGCGCGTCGGGATCGATCACGCCATAGGCTTCCACATAGGTGATGAAGAACTTCCAGTGGCGATAGGAAAGGAAGATCCAGCCGACGCCCAAGGTCACCAGCACCAGACCCACATCGCCCAGGATCAGGCGGAACCAGTCCTTGGTGGTCGCCGAAAAGCCGAAACTGATATCGTCGCCCAGCCGCATCTCGCCGATCACCACGCGCAGATATTTGGCATAGAAGAACAGATAGGCCAGCCCCCACAGCAGGTAGAAGGCGACGAAGCCGATCGCGATCAGCCCGCCCAGCGCGCCCCACGCCAGTTCCTTGCGGTCGAACTCTCCCGCCGCACCGATACCCAGCGCGACCGCCCCGATGGCAAGGAAACCGACGATCAGCAGGATCAGCGGCGCGAGATAGAACAGCAGATATCGCTTCATCACCGGCGAGAAATCGGCCTGTCCGCTGAAACGCAGTTGCCCGAAGCTCATGTGCCCCCAGCGCTCGTTCCACAGCGAGACCATGGCCCACGGCACCATCAGGCCCATCGCCAGATAGCCGACCGCATATTTCCACATATAGGACAGGCCATAGCGAAAGCCGGGGTCATAGCTGCCGCCCCGGATTCCGCGCCAATGCGTGCGGCCCAGCCGGTAGCGCAAGGCCCGATAGCGCGCGACGCCCGACAGGTAGAAGATCGTCAGCACCATCGCCACCATCAGCGCCGCGCCGAGGCCCGGATAGCCCTGGATCATCAGCGCCTCGACCACGAATTGCAGGACGAGCACGGGAATGCCGAACAGCACCGCGACCATCAGGAAGCCGAAGAACAGCTCCTTGCCAAGACCGGTCCATTCGAGATGCTCGTCGATGAAGCGGCTGCGGCTCCACAGATATTGCCGTTCGCGGGTGGTCGCCCAGAACCGGTAGATGCCCAGCGTGACGATGGTCAGCAGCAGGTTGGTAAAGGCGATGGGCGCGAATTCGCGCCACGTCCCTTCGAACACGAAGGCCGATGCGGGGCCGCCGTCGGCATTGGCCGGGTCGCCGCCCGAAGGCGCGCCGCCGTCTCCGCCGAAACCGCCAGCCATACCGTCCATGTAACGACCCCTCGTGACCCTTGCCGTAAGGGTCACGCCATAGCGGCAGAGTGTCAAGCAAACGGTAACGCGCCCGGAGCGTTTTTCACGGCTTCGAAAGGGTGACAGGGCGCTGCATCGTCGCTATCTGTCATGGCATCATGAAGCAGATCCAGACCGCGACCACGACGACGACTAACACCCGGCTCGCCCGGGGACGGCTGGTCGCGCATTGACGCTGCCGCCGTCGCCCGGGGTTCGGGCGGACGGCGTCTCTTCCCGATATCCCGCTTTTTTCGCCGACGCCGCCCCTTCCGGCTGGGCCGTGCATGTGCCATGGCGCGCCCAGCCCTTTTGATCGGCCTGAGAGACTATGAGCGAACTTCTGAAAATCAGCCTGCCCGACGGTTCGGTGCGCGAGATGCCCGCAGGCTCAAGCCCCGCCGATGTCGCCGCCGCGATCGGCCCCGGCCTTGCCAAGGCCGCGATCGCCGCGCGCGTCGATGGCGAACTGCGCGACCTTGGCCGCCCGTTCGACGGCGATGCCGAGCTGGCGCTGGTGACCGCGCGGGACGAGGATGACGCGCTGGAGCTCGCCCGCCACGACTATGCCCATGTGCTGGCAGAGGCGGTGCAGACGCTGTGGCCCGGCACGCAGATCACCTTTGGCCCCGCGACCGACGACGGGTTCTATTACGACGTCATGGCCCCCGCCACCCGCGACCCGTTCAGCATGGACGACCTTCCCGCCATCGAGGAAAAGATGCGCGAGATCATCAAGGCCGACAAGCCGCTGCGCCGCGAGGTCTGGACTCGCCAGCAGCTGATCGACCGCTGGAAAGCCGAGGGCGAGACTTTCAAGGCCGAATGGGCCGCCGAACTGCCCGAGGGCGAGGAACTGACCGTCTATTGGTCGGGCGAGGACTGGCTCGACATGTGCCGCGGCCCGCATCTGCCCTCGACCGGAAAGCTCGACCCGCAGGCGTTCAAGCTGATGCGCGTCGCCGGTGCATACTGGCGCGGCGACCAGAAGAACGCGCAGCTGACGCGCATCTACGGCACCGGCTGGCTCAATAAAAAGCAGCTGAACGCGCATCTGACGCGGCTGGAAGAGGCCGCCAAGCGCGACCACCGCAAGCTGGCACGCGAGATGGACCTGTTCCACTTGCAGGAAGAGGCGCACGGGTCGGTCTTCTGGCATCCCAATGGCTACAAGGTCTGGCGCGAGCTTGAGGCATATATGCGCCGCGCCATCGACGGCGCGGGCTATCAGGAGATCAAGACTCCGCAGGTGATGGACGCGCGCCAGTGGGAGAAATCGGGCCACTGGGGCAAGTACCGCGAGAACATGTTCGTGGTCCCCGACGAGGTGCCCAACGTCGAGGACGAAGGCCCCGTCGTGTCGCATGACGCCGACTGGATGGCGCTGAAGCCGATGAACTGCCCGGCCCATGTGCTGGTGTTCAAGCAGGGCATCACGTCCTATCGCGAGCTGCCGATCCGCCTGTACGAGAACGGCTGCTGCCACCGGAACGAGCCGCATGGCGCGCTCCACGGGCTGATGCGGGTGCGCCAGTTCACGCAGGACGACGCGCATATCTTTTGCCGCGAGGACCAGATCGTCGACGAGGTTCGCGCCTTCTGCGAACTCGCCGACCGGGTCTATCGCGATTTCGGTTTCACCTATTCGATCAAGCTGGCGCTGCGTCCCGACCAGCGTTTCGGCAGCGATGCCGACTGGGACAAGGCCGAGGACGAGCTGCGCAACGCGGTGATCGAGGCGGGCCTCGCGACGGAAGAATACGGTTGGGAAGAACTGCCCGGCGAAGGCGCGTTCTATGCGCCCAAGCTGGAATGGCACCTCACCGATGCCATTGGCCGCACATGGCAGGTGGGCACGATCCAGTCCGACCGCGTGCTGCCCGAACGGCTGGACGCGACCTATGTGGGCGAGGACGGCGAGAAGCACCGCCCGGTCATGCTGCACCGCGCGATCTTCGGTAGTTACGAACGTTTCATCGGCATTTTGATCGAGCATTTCGCGGGCAAGCTGCCCGTGTGGCTCGCGCCGGTGCAGGCGGTCGTGGCGACCATCGTGTCCGATGCGGACGATTACGCGAACGAGGTGGTCGCGAAACTGCAGGCCGCCGGCGTGCGGGTGGAGAGCGATCTTCGCAACGAGAAGATCAACTACAAGGTCCGCGAGCACTCGGTCGCCAAGATCCCTCACCTGCTGGTCGTCGGCAAGCGCGAGGCCGAGGAAGGCACCGTCGCGATCCGCACCTTGGGCGAACAGCAGCAAAATTTCTGCTCGCTGGACGAGGCGATCGCCATGCTGAAGGCGGAGGTCACCCCGCCCGATCTGACATGACCGTGCAGACGGGCAGACACGGGTGATGACCGCGCGCAGCTTTCTGTGGCTGGTCGGGATCTGCCTCGTCTGGGCGCTGAACACGATCGTGTCGAAAATCGCGGTGAGCGATCTGGGACTGCCGCCGCTGTTCTACGCGACGCTGCGCTCGGCGGTGGTGGCGCTGGCCCTGCTGCCGTGGTTGAGGCCGCTGCCGGACCGTTTCCTGTTCGTCGCCGCCACCGCGCTCTCGGTCAGCGGCGGATCGTTCGCGCTGCTGTTCATCGGTCTGACCGATGCCAGCCCCTCGGCGGCTGGCATCGTCAGCCTGACCGGCGCGCCGCTGACGGTGCTGTTCGCGATCATCCTTTTGCGAGAAAAGGTGCACTGGCGGCGCGCGCTCGGTATCGCGCTGACCTTCGTGGGCGTGGGCATCGCCGTCGCCTCGCCATCGGGCTGGCAAAGCAGCATCGGCCTGCTGTTCGTGGGTGCGTCCTCGGTGGTGGGCGCGCTGGGCAGCGTGGGCCTGAAACGCATATTGCTCGAACCGCTGCGCATGCAGGCGTGGGCGGGGGCGGTATCGGCCATCGTGCTGCTGCCCCTGTCGCTGGCGCTGGAGCATGGACAGGTCGCCGCCGTCGGAGCGCAGCCATGGGGCGCGCTGGGCGCGATCCTGTTTTCCGGGCTGGTCGTCTCGGTCGGCGCGCACACGCTCTATTTCCGCCTGCTGGCCGAGCATGACGTCAATCTGATCGCGCCGCTGACGCTGATGACGCCGGTGTTCACTGTGCTGCTGGGCGTGTCGCTGACGGGCGACCAGGTGGGGCCTACTCTGGTCGCCGGCGCGCTGGTCGCGGCGGCAGGCGTGCTGGTGATCGTGCTGCGGCCGGGACGGAACTATCTCAAGGCGATGCTGGTGCGGACGCGTTTGTAGGTGTTAGCGGGTTTTTCAGAACTATCCGCATACCCAAAATGAATGACGATCGCCGACCATAGTTTTTATCCCGGAGAAGGCGCCAACCCAGAGCAGATGCTCCGGCTGGCAGATGAATACAAGGCGGCAGCCGAAGCATTGCGTAATATGAAATGCGGAGGTGAGCGCGCCCCTTTTCGCCTGCTCGCCATCCATGCGATTGAGCTATACTTAAACGCTTGGCTTTCTGTCGAAGGACATCCGAACCGCCGGATCAGGGGTCTTCAGCATGATCTGATGAAACGGATCGAGCTGGTTGAGGAGGGCAAGCTGCGATTGAGAAAGCTGACACTGCAGCATCTGAGGCAAATTTCATTATCGAGAGAATATCTGGTTTCCCGCTATCAGCCATCGGGCTCTAAGCTGTCGGAACTGAACCGCCTTGAAGCGACGTTGAACGAAATCGCCAGGAAGATTTCCGCCCATGTGGTGCACGAGCAATCCCGGCGCAGCGCTGAGATCCTGCCTCACGTGCACAAACAAAAAGGGCCGGAAGCCCCAACGCCTCCGACCCAATTTCGTCCAAACCGGTAAGGCGGATCAGTAGACCCGCTTCTTCGGCTTGATGTATTCGATATCGTCGGTCAGCGTGAACTCGTGCACCGGGCGGTAGTCCAGCTTGACCGATCCGCCCTTGCCGCCCCAGCCATCGAACCAGCTGGCGGTGTGCTTCATCCATTCGGCATCGTTGCGCTCGGGAAAATCCTCGTGCGCGTGGGCGCCGCGGCTTTCCTTGCGGTTGAACGCCGAATGCATGGTGACGGTGGCTTGGCTGATCAGATTGTCCAGCTCCAGCGTCTCGATCAGGTCGCTGTTCCAGATCAGCGACTTGTCGGCCACGGAGATGTCCTCCATCCGCGCATAGGTGGCGGCCAGCTTTTCCTTGCCTTCCGCCATCAGTTCGTCGGTGCGGAACACGGCGGCGTGGGCCGACATGGTGCGCTGCATCTCGTTCCGGATTTCCGCGGTGGGCGATCCGCCCTTGGCGTAGCGGAAATGATCCAGCCGCGACAGAGCGAAATCCGCGCTGTCCTTGGGCAGGTTGTCATGCGCCGTGCCCGGCTTGATCGAGGACTTGAGGTGGTGGCCGGTCGCGCGGCCGAACACGACAAGATCGATCAGCGAGTTGGAGCCGAGGCGGTTCGCGCCATGCACCGACACGCAGGCCGCTTCGCCCACGGCATAGAGGCCGGGGACCACGGTTTCGGGATCGCCGTCGGCGCCGATGGTCACGACCTGCCCGTGATAGTTACACGGAATGCCGCCCATGTTGTAATGCACGGTCGGCACCACGGGCAACGGCTGGCGCGTCAGGTCGACGCCCGCGAAGATCTTGCCGCTCTCGGTAATGCCGGGAAGCCGCTCTGCCAGCACCTTGGGATCGATGTGATCGAGGTGGAGGAAGATGTGGTCCTTGTCATTGCCGACGCCGCGTCCTTCGCGGATCTCCAGCGCCATCGAGCGCGAGACGACATCACGCGAGGCGAGGTCCTTGGCCGAGGGGGCATAGCGTTCCATGAAACGCTCACCCTCGGAATTGGTGAGATAGCCGCCTTCGCCGCGCGCGCCCTCGGTAATCAGCACGCCCGCGCCATAAATGCCGGTGGGGTGGAACTGCACGAATTCCATGTCCTGCAGCGGCAGGCCCGCGCGCAGCACCATGCCGCCGCCGTCGCCGGTGCAGGTATGCGCGCTGGTCGCGGTATAATAGGACCGGCCATAGCCGCCGGTCGCCAGCACCACCGCATGCGCGCGGAAGCGGTGGATCGAACCGTCGTCCATGCACATGGCGATCACGCCCTTGCACTCGCCGTTGACCATGATGAGGTCGATGGCGAAATATTCGATGTAGAAGTCCGCGTCATACTTCAGCGACTGCTGATACAGCGCGTGCAGCATGGCATGGCCGGTACGGTCGGCCGCCGCGCATGTCCTCTGAACGGGAGGCCCTTCGCCCATGTTCTGCATATGGCCGCCGAACGGGCGCTGATAGATCGTGCCCTCCGGGTTGCGGCTGAACGGAACGCCCGCGTGCTCAAGCTCGATCACCGCCTGCGGGGCTTCGCGCACCAGATATTCGATCGCGTCCTGATCGCCCAGCCAGTCCGACCCCTTGACGGTGTCGTACATGTGCCACGACCAGTGGTCGGGCGTGTTGTTGCCCAGCGATGCCGCGATGCCGCCCTGCGCCGCCACGGTGTGGCTGCGGGTGGGGAACACCTTGGTGATGCAGGCGGTCTTCAGCCCGGCCTCGGCGCTGCCCATGGTGGCGCGCAGGCCCGAACCGCCCGCGCCCACGACGACGGTGTCGTAGGTGTGGTCGATGATCTTGTAGGCGGGTGCAGTCGTTTCGGCCATTTTACGCGCCTCCCAGCGCGATGCGGATCACGCTGACGACGCCAAAGACGCCCAGCGCGACAAACGCGAGATTGAGGAGCAGCAGCACCGCGAAGCGGTTGGCGCCGTGCAGATAGTCTTCCATCATCACCTGCATGCCCAGACGCGCATGCCAGAAGGTCGAGACGATCAGCAGCACCATCGCGGTGGCCGCGAACGGGCTGGACAGCCAGCCATAGACGGTGCCGTAGGAATAGTCGGGCATGGCGAGCAGGCTGAACACCAGCCACAGCACCAGCAGCAGATTGCCGACCGCGGTGAATCGTTGCAGCAGCCAGTGATGCGCGCCCTGATGCGAAGAGCCGAGCCCGCGTACGCGGCCGATGCGAGTTCCGTTACCCATGAATCAAATCCCCGTGTGGCTCACTTGGCGAACAAGATCACCGCCCAGAACAGGACGGTCAGCAGAATGCCCAGCAGGATCGAGATCGTCGACCAGCGATTGTTGCGATCGACCTCGTACCCCGCGCCCACGTCGAGCACGAGGTGGCGGATCCCGCTCATCAAATGGTTGAAGAACGCCCAGCTGATGCCGATCAGCACGATGATGCCGATGGGGCTGCCCATCACGGCGGCAAAGGTTTCATACGCCGCCGGACCCGAAGCGATCGCGCCCACGAACCAGAGCAATACGGCCACGCCTGCCACCGCTAGCCCATTGCCCGACACGCGGTGCAGGATGGAGACGGCCATCGCCGGGCTCCATTTCCAGATGGACAGATGCGGCGAGAGCGGGCGGGCCGCGTTGCCTTTGGGATGCGCCATGGATTTCAATCCCCTGCGATATGCGGCCAGCAAGCGGATCCCGCCAGGATGGAATCCACGCCGCGTCAAAGAAAGGTGCTGCGGGCGCGAATGGCAGGCCCGTGCGGCGTAGGCAAGGGGTTATATGGTGCCTCTTGCGATGCGCAGGGGGACGGCCTATCTCGAAGGCTTGCCCGCCGCGCCTGCGCGCACTACCGGGTTTTCCATGAAAAAGCATCGCACGACCACGGCCCTCGTCACCGGTTCCACACGCGGCATCGGCCTTGCCATCGCCGATGCGATGGAAGCGCGCGGGATCCACGTCATCCGCCACGGCACCCGCGCCGAGGGCCCCGCCAGCGTCGCCGCCGACCTCGCCGATTCTGCCGAAACCGCCCGCCTGTGGGACGAGGCGCGCGAGAAGGCGGGCGGCCGCATCGACGTACTGGTCAACAATGCCGGCGTGTTCGAGGCCAGCCCGATCGACAACACCGACGGATACTGGCTGGCGGAATGGGAGCGCTGCCTGCGCATCAACCTGACCAGCGCGGCGCAATTGTCGCGGCTGGCGGTGCGGCAGTGGTTGAAGGATACGGTCGAACCGGTGGCAGGCAGGCTGGTCAATATCGCCAGCCGCGCCGCCTATCGCGGCGATTCGCCCGATCACTGGCATTATGCCGCGGCCAAGGCGGGCGAGGTGGCGATGACCAAGACCATCGCGCGCGCTTATGCGCGGCAGGGCATTCTGGCCTTCGCGATCTGTCCGGGCTTCACCGATTCGTCCATGGCGGGCGACTATCTTGCCTCGCGCGGCGGGCCGGGATTGCTGGCGGACATCCCGCTGGGCCGCGTGGCCGAACCGGCGGAGATCGCCGCCATCGCCACATTCTGCGCCACCGACGCGCCGCCCAGCATGACGGGCGCGGTGCTCGACGCGAATGGCGCCAGCTATGTCCGCTAGGGCCGTGGCGGCACTGGCCGCCCTGCTGGCAAGCGGATGCGCCGGTGCGGGTGAGGCTCCTGCCGAAACCGTGCCGCCAGCCTCCGGCTGGGTGGCCGCCTGCGAGGACTGGGACGAATGGGACAAGCGCGGACCGCCGTTCCGCATCCACGGTGACAGTTTCTACGTCGGCACCTGCGGCATCGCGGCGATCCTCGTCACCGCTCCGCAAGGCCATGTGCTGATCGACACCGGCACCGAAGCCGGAGCCGAAACCGTGCTCGCCAATGTCGCACGGCTGGGCTTCGACCCGCAGGACATCGCGGTGCTGCTGTCCAGTCACGAGCATTTCGACCATGTCGGCGGCGCGGCGCTGGTCCAGCAGAGGACCGGCGCTAAACTATATGCCAGCGCCCCCGCCGCCGCCGTTCTGGCCAGCGGAAGGGCGAGCGGGGACGATCCGCAGGCGGACATGCACGACCCCATGGCGCCCGCCCGCGTCAGCCGCATCCTCGCACCCGGCGAAACGGTCGAGGTCGGCCCGCTGCGCCTGACCATGATCGCCACGCCCGGACACACGCCGGGGGCGGTCAGCTGGCAATGGCAATCCTGCGACGGTGCGGATTGCCGCAGCATCGTCTATGCCGACAGCCTCTCGCCGGTCAGCGCGGACGATTACCGCTTTTCCGATCACGCCGCCTATCTGGCCGCCTATCGCGCGGGGCTGGGCGATCTGGCCGCGCGCGATTGCGACATCCTGCTCACCCCGCATCCCTCGGCCAGCCAGATGCGCGAGCGGCTGGTCGCCGGCGATCTGACCGATGCGAACGCCTGCAAGGCCTATGCCGCGTCTATCTATGCGCGGATCGACGAGCGGCTGGCGGCAGAGGCCGCACAATGAGCTGGAAGATCACCGCCCATGCCCCGCGCGACGTGGTGCAGGCCGCGCTGGTCGCGCATGAGGATGTGTGGGACTGGGACCCCGAGATCGTCATCGCGGGCAGCGAGATTGCCGAGGACAAGCCGCACGACTGGAAGCTGGAGGCATGGCTGCCGCGCAGACCCACCAAACAGGACAAGGCCGCCGTGGCAGGCCTGTTCGCCTATGGCGCGCCCGCGCTGGGGGTTGAGAAACTGCCCGACACCGACTGGCTGGTCGCCAGCCAGAGCCTGACCCAGCCGATCCGTGCGGGCCGGTTCCATGTCCACACGCCCGACTTCCCCCCGGTGGACGAGCCGGGGATGCGCGACCTGCTGATCCCCGCCAGCCAGGCCTTCGGCACCGGCCGGCACGAGACGACGGCGGGCTGCCTCGCCATGCTGACGCTGATGAAGCGCGAGGGCGTTACCGTGCGCAATTTCGCCGATATAGGCACGGGCACGGGCCTGTTGGCCTTTGCGGCGATGGATCTGTGGCCGCGCGCACTGGCGCTGGCGTCCGATATCGACGCGGTCTGCACGCAGGTCGTGGAATATAACGCCGAGGCGAACGGCTTCGCGATGGGCGGCGGTGCGGGCGAACTAGTGATGACCGTGGCCGAGGGCTGCGATTCCCCGCTGATCGCGGCGCGCGCGCCCTATGATCTGGTGATCGCCAATATCCTTGCGGGGCCGCTGATCGAACTCGCCCCCGATTTCGCGCGCATCTGCGCGCCGGGCGGGCATCTGGTGCTGGCGGGCCTGCTCGAAACGCAGGAACAGGCGGTGCGCCGCGCCGCGTTTCGCGCCGGTTTCCGGCTGGCGCGCAGGGCGGTGAACGGCGACTGGTCGATCTTGTGGCTGCGGCGGCGATCCGCGCGCTGAGGCTCCTGCGCGCCGCCCTTGGCTGGGCGTCGCTGGCGCTTGGCGCCTATTTCCTGCTGGGCTGGATCGGCTCGTCCTTTCCGGTGAACCGCGATTTCCGGGAGACCGATGACGGGGTGGAGATCCTGATCGCGACCAATGGCGTCCACAACTCGGTCGTCATGCCCGCCCGCACCGAGGGGCTGGACTGGCACCGCGTCTTCCCTCCCTCCGACCTCGGCAATCCATATCGGCCCTATACCCATGTCGGCATCAGCTGGGGCCAGCGCGAGGTGTTTCTCGACACGCCGACATGGGCGGATCTCTCGCCCCTGCTGGTACTGCGCGTGGCGGTCGTGGGCGGCGAGGGGCTGATGCATGTCGAGCATTGGGTGAACCCGCAGCCCTCGGAACATTACCGCCCCTTGCGCATCAGCCGCGCGCAATATCGCCGCCTCGTCCGCGCGCTGCTGCGCGACCTGCCGCCGCCGGAGCAACGCCGGTCCTATCCCGGCTATGGCGCGCAGGACGTGTTCTACGGCGCGCGCGGCACCTACACGCTCTACCTCACCTGCAACGAATGGGTGGGCGAAAGCCTGCGCCGCGCGGGCATCCTGACCGGCGCATGGACGCCCTTCGAAAGCTCGGTCATGAAATGGGTGCCGCCCCCGGAACAATAGGGGGAGCGGCACCCATCAGCCTATCAGAACGTTTGGCTGAGGCTGAGCGCCAGACGCCAGTCCTCGGGCAGCTGGATGCCGTTCAGGTCCTGATAGAGCGGGAAGGCGGCTTCCGCGCTCAATTGCGGGCGCTTGGCGGAACCGAACGGCAGCAGCGCGTTGACGCCAAGGCCAAGCCGGACGGTATCGCCGCCGTAATTTCCCTGTATGTCGGCGGGCGAGCTATGGCCGTGGGCCGCGTTGTAATGCCCCTCGATCGCGCCCTCATGTTCCCAGCCCAGACGCGCCACCGCGCCGACCGAAGGCGTCAGCGCATAGCTGGCCCAGCCGGTCGCCAGCGCGACATCGCCAGAGGCAAAGCCCGACCTGTTCTCGTCCTCTGCCCGCCATTTGTAGCTGGCCTGCGCGCCCCAGCCGAACAGGCCGTCCTGCGCGGATACGGTCACCGAAGGCTCTATGTCCCAGGTCCCGCTGCCGGGCTGCATGCCGTAATGGACGAAGCTGCCGTCACCATTGCGTTTCGAGACCGAACCGGTCGGCACCCACACGCCCAGCGTGGCATGGGCGTTGAAGCCGCCGGTCCGCGCCAGCCGGTATGAGGCCGACACCAGCGTATCGGAAAAGCCCTCGACCGAATGGGTCATGGTGTCGCCAAAGCCGATGGAATGGCCGCCGTGGCCTCCCATGCCGTTCATGTCGTCCATGTCGCCCATGCCGTGATCCATGCCCTCCATCGGATCGATGCCCAGCATGGTCATCCGGTGCCGCATCCACATCGGCATCACCATCAGCGTGACATCGTCGCTTGGCGCATACATCAGGTCCAGCATGACCATGTCCATCGTCATGTCGCTGGCGCGCACGGCATAGCCTGCGGCGAGAACCTCAGCGTCGGTCAACCTGTCTGTTCCCGACTGGTTCGCCCCGCCGTAATTCTCGCGCATCCAGCGAAGCCCGACCATGAACTCGCCGCCGTCATGCATGTGGTCGTTCATGAGCGATGCGCTGGGGTGCATCAGCGTCGGCTCCACCAGTATGGGCGGTGCTTCGCCTTCCATGGTGGCGGTATCGGGGGCAATGGTGTCGTCCGCCAGCGCGGAATTGGCGCAGGCAAGGGTGATGAGCGCGCAGGCCATGCGCGCCGAAAAGCGTTTCATTTCGAATATCCTGTCTGTGTGCTTGGAAAGGCCGGAGCGATCCGGCCGAAGGCATCAGGCAGGAAGCGGCGGTGCGCGGCTGGGCGGGCGTTCGCGGGCGATCCGCTGAAGGATCAGCGGCGCGCGAACCGGAATGGCGGCCTGGCCTTCGGGCAGCGGCGGCTGCGGCAGCTGCGCGAAGGGCGGTTCGGGTGCATGGCCAGCCAGTGCGGTAAAGGCGCAGGGCGGGGCGTCGTGCGGATCGAAAGCGTCGGGTTCGTCAGCCGCGGTGCCGTGATGCGCGTGATGCGCGCCCTGTGTGTCGGGGCGGGGCGGCGAGCCAAAAATCCGCCCCATTGCCGGATCGGTGGGGCAGGGCATCAGGACCGATCCGTCCGCCAGATCGGCGGGCATCCATCCCGCGGGCACCAGCGCACGCACCGCAAAGGCAAATGCCAGCACGCTCCAGATCAGCCAGTGTCTATGCCGGATCGCGCCCATCGCCGCCGCGCCTAGAGCGCAGCGAGCCGCCCTGCAACAGTCCTTATCCGGCCTCGGCGACGATCGCGGCCCAGCCGGCCTCGTCGATGACCTCGATCCCCAGTTCCTCGGCCTTTTTCAGCTTGGACCCCGCGCCGGGTCCGGCGACCAGCAGGTCGGTCTTGGCGCTGACCGATCCGGCGGCCTTGGCGCCCAGACGCTCGGCCTGCGCCTTGGCTTCGTCGCGGCTCATGGTTTCCAGCTTGCCGGTGAAGACCACGGTCATGCCCGATACGCGGCTTTCGGTCGTTTCCACCACATAGGGCGGGGGATCGACCACGCCGCCGCCCGGCTCTGCGCCGATCAGGTCGTTCCAGACGTCGCGGTTGTGATCCTCGTGAAAGAAATCCGCCAGCGCCTCGCCCACGGCCCAGCCGATGCCGTCGGCGCCGCCCAGCACGCTCTTGGCCTTGTCGGCCATGCGCGACTTGAACGGGCTGATCGCCTCAGCAGGGCCGCGGGGATGGGCTTCACGGTAATCGAACAGTTCCTGCGCCTTGGCGGGCAGCAGGCGGATGTCGCCTATGCCCTTCAATATGTCGCGCGCCGTCACCGCGCCGACATGGCGGATGCCCAGCCCGAACAGCAGGCGCGCCGAATCGGGCGTGCGCTTGTTTTCCACCGCCGCCAACAGGTTGTCGACAGACTTGTCCTGCCACCCCTCAAGGCTCAGGATCGCCGCGCGCCGGTCTTTCAATCGGAAGATGTCGGCGGGGCTTTCCAGCCAGCCCAGCGCGAAGAACTCGTCGATGGTCTTCTCGCCCAGCCCCTCGATATCCAGCGCGCCGCGGCTGACGAAATGCTTCAGGCGCTCGGTCCGCTGGGCGGGGCAGATGAGGCCGCCGGTGCAGCGCACGTCGACCTCGCCCTCCTCGGCCACCGCCTCGCTGCCGCATTCGGGGCAATGGTCGGGGAAGGGGAAGGGCGGGCGGTCTTCGTCTCGCGTCAGGTTCTCGACCACCTGCGGGATCACGTCGCCCGCGCGCTGGATCACCACGCGGTCGCCGGGGCGCACGCCCAGCCGCGCAATCTCGTCCCGGTTGTGCAGCGTGACATTGGTGACGGTGACGCCGCCGACCAGCACCGGGGCAAGGCGGCCCACCGGAGTCAGCTTGCCGGTGCGCCCGACCTGTATGTCGATGCTTTCCAGCACCGTCTCGGCCCGCTCCGCCGGAAACTTGCGCGCCAGCGCCCAGCGCGGCGCCTTGGCGACGAAGCCCAGGCGCTGCTGCCAGTCCAGCCGGTCGATCTTGTAGACGACGCCGTCGATTTCATAGGGCAGGCCCGCCCGCCCCTCGGCAATCGCGTTGTAGGCGGCGAGCATCTCGTCCAGCGAATGGCAGATGCGGAAATCGGGCGAGACGGGCAGGCCCCAGCCTTGAAGCGCCTTCACCACATCGTGCTGCGTTTCGCCCGGAACGTCGCTGGCCGCGCCCCAGCCATGCGCCCAGAAGCGCAAGGGGCGTTTCGCGGTGACGCTCGCGTCCTTCTGGCGCAGCGATCCGGCGGCGGCATTGCGCGGATTGGCGAACTGGCGGACGGCTTCGGGGTCGAACGTCTCGCCCTTCGCCTCGGCCTTGCTGCGCGCCTCTTCCATCAGCGCTTCGTTCAGCGCGGTGAAGGCGGCGCGTTCCATATAGACTTCGCCGCGCACCTCGAACAATTCAGGCACATCGCCCTTCAGCTGCTGCGGAATGTCAGGGATATGCGCGACATTGGCGGTGACGTCCTCGCCCACCTGCCCGTCGCCGCGCGTGGCGGCGCGCACCAGCCTCCCCCCTTCATAGCGCAGCGAACAGGACAGTCCGTCGATCTTGTCCTCGGCGGTGACGGCCACCGGCTCGTCGGCATCCAGCGCCAGGAACCGGCGCACCCGCGCCACGAAATCGGCCACCTCCTCGTCGTCGAACGCATTGTCGAGGCTCATCATCCGAACCTCGTGGCGAACCTTCGACAGCGGCGAGGCGGCGATTTCGTGCCCCACCTCCTGCGACGGGCTGTCGGCGCGCACCAGATGCGGGAACGCCGCCTCCAGCTCGGCATTGCGGCGCACCAGCGCGTCATATTCCGCGTCCGAAATCTCGGGCGCATCGTCAGCATGATAGAGCCGGTTGTGCCGGCCGATCTGGCGCGCCAGCCGCATCAACTCGTTCGCGGCTTCCGCTTCGGTGATTCCGTCCAGCGTCACGCTTTTTCGCCCTTTTGCTTGTTCCATGCTATCCCGCCGGCAGGGGCGCGGATGATCTGGGGGGACTGTTAGCATGACGGACCGGATTCTGAAGGCGCTGATGAGCGCAATCGTCGGACTTATCGCGCTGCTTTATGTCGCGCATAATCTGGCGAATGTCGGCGCGGCCTATGATTTCTTCACCTACACCACCAGCCACGCGGACCAAGAGGCCTATCCGGTCACGCTGCTGCCGGTGCCGCCGCCGTTCGTGATCGTGATCGCCATGGGGCTGGTCTTCACGCTGGAAATCGCCGCCGGTCTGCTGTGCCTGTATGGCGCGTGGCACCTGTTCGCGCTGCGCCGCGCCGATGCTGCCGCCTTCGAAGCCGGCAAGAGATGGGCGAAGATCGGCCTCGGCTGCGCGGTGCTGAACTGGTGGGGCCTGTTTCAGGGGATCGCGATCGCGGGCTATCAACTGTGGCAGATGCCGCTGGGCGAAGGGCCGATGATGGGGTCGTGGATCTATGGCGGGATCGCGATGATGGTCCTGATCTACATCGGCCAGCGCGGGGATTAGGGCCTTACCCGGCCGCCATCTCGAATGCCTCTATCCGCCATTCCTCGTCCTCGGCCCCGGCGATCCATTCCTGCATCCAGTCGTGTTCCCACAAGGCTTCCATGTATGTCTCGGCAAACTGCGGAACGCCGACGCCATAGGTGATGAAACGGCTGACAACCGGCGCGTAAAAGATGTCCGCAGCCGAATAGCCGCCGAACAGGAACGGCCCGCCCGATCCGAAGCGCGAGCGCGCCTCGGCCCATAGCGACAATATCCGCACGATATTGCCCCTCGCCTCGTCGCCCAGGGCTATCCCTTCGACCCGGCGGCGCACGTTCATCGGCATCTCGCGCCGCAGCGGCAGATAGGAACTGTGCATTTCGGCGACCATCGACCGGCACAGGCCGCGCGCGACCGGATCCTTGGGCCAGAACCGGCTCTCGCCCCCGGCGGCCTTGTTGGCGGTGCGGCATTGCTCGCGCACCTTGTCGTCGAGATATTCCATGATCGCCAGGCTGTCCCAGATGACGACCTCGCCGTCCCACAGGATCGGCACCTTGCCGCTGGACGGCTGAACGTCGGCCCAGCCCTTCTTGGCGTCTTCCCATTCCTCACCGCTGATATTGACGGTGATCTCCTCGAACGAGAGGCCGGACTGCTTCGCCGCCAGCCACCCGCGCAGCGACCAGCTGGAATAGTTCTTGTTGCCGATGATGAGTTTCATGAACGGCGGATTAAACCCGCGCGCTCGTTAAGTCGAGCGGTCAGAAGCCCGTCGGCCCGATCCCGCCGGCTTTCTCCCGCGTTCAGGCGGATCTGACGAAATAGCCGATGACCGCCCAGCCCGTTTCTTCCTTCGCAAGCGTCACGACCTCGACCGCTTCGGGCATCGTCTCGAACGCCGTGGCGAATTGCAGCACGACATAGTCGCCATCGGGCGCGCCGGGCAGGCTCTCGGCGGGCTCGGCATTTAGAAACGCGCGCGAAACGACGCCGCCTAGCTGCTCGCGCACCGGCCGCAACTGATGCGTCCATCGGCCCGAGGTGATTTCGGACCGGAACAACAGGCCCGCCTGCTGCCAGCTTTCCTCCCACTGCCCGTTGTCGATCAGGGCCAGCCATTCCCGCGCGGCAGCGGCAGAAGCCGGTTCGGCCATGACCGAAGGCGCGGGCGGGGCATCGGGCTGGGCGGAGCCGCCGACCGAAAGGGAGAGTGCAAGGGCAGCGAATACAAGCGACATGATGATCCTTTTCCGGAGGAGACGGCGCGACCATAGGGGCGCAGCGAAATTGTTTCCAGCGCAGTAGCCGCCGCTTGGGGCTTGCGCCGCGCGCCGCGATACGCAAAAGCCGCGCGCAGGCCCGCGTGCGACGACACGGCGGCCACGACAAGAGGATGCCTGGCCGTTTCGTGATGCGAAGGACGCCATGCAGCAGTCGACCGACACCAGTTTCCCGCCTTCCGGCCCCGTAGCCCAGCCCGCCTCGCACCCCGCGGCACGCGACGGCACGCGCCATTCGCTGGCAGAGGACTGCTATGCCATCGTGATCGGCAGCAGCATGATCGCCTTTGCCGTGGTGCTGCTGAAACAGGCGGGGCTGGTGACGGGCGGCATGGCTGGCGTGGCGCTGCTGGCGTCCTATCTGCTGCCGGTCCCGGCCACGACCCTGTTCATCGTCATCAACATCCCGTTCTTCTTCTTGGCCGCGCGGGTCATGGGGCGCGCCTTTGCGCTTAAGACGCTGCTCGCCAATGTGGCGATCATGGTGCTGGGCATGGTCTTGCCATGGGGCATCGTGACCGAAAGGGTGGACCCGGTGTTCGCCGCGCTGCTGGGCGGCTGGATGGCGGGGCTGGGGATCTTGTCGCTGGCGCGCCACGGCGCGGGCGTGGGCGGTTCGGGCATCGTGGCGCTGGCGCTGATGAAGACGAAGGGCTGGAACGCGGGCCGCACACAGATGATCGGCGACGCGGTGATCGTCACGGCCTCGCTCGTCACACTGGACTGGCGCGCGTTTTTTGTGTCGATCCTGTCGGCGCTCGCGATCAATTCGATCCTGATGGTGAACCACCGTCCCGGCCGCTACGTCGGCCATTAGGCGGTGCGGACAAATTCGAATGTCCGCTGACGGCCTGATTGCGGTTATGATTGTTCGACAGGTTCAATGTCTGAAATCGGGTGGGTAGCCGCCGCTTGCGATGTTAGGATCAAGTGATGAAGCCCGGTTCGTTCGCTCATAAAAACGCTCGCTTCCTCCGAGGCTATGGTCGAATTTTCATACCGATTTGGCTGGCAGTCGCTGGGCTAGGCGCAATCGTTGCTGCCGCTGACTCCTTCTTGGAGTTTGGGTTGGGGTACGATTGGAATGACGCAAAAACCGGCCTGATACTGTTCGGTTGTGGGATCCCATTTTGGTTTGTTTGGCAAGGCGCTTTGACACTTTACGAGCGGCTCAACGAGATAATGTTTGGACCTGACCCCTACAAGAAAGACGATTAAGTCCGCAAATACGGTCGTTAGCTGCCATCGGCGAGCGATGTTTGCAAACGTCAGCTTTCACCCGATCTCAGCCGTCAAACCGGTAATGAATTTTGCCCACGCGCCTACGTCGCCCGCCAGACGTGCAGCGGATCAGATCTCCGCGCTCTCCAGCACAAAGCCGCGCAGTTCGGCGATGCCCATGCCCTTTTCGGCGGAGGTCACCGAAAGCTCGGGGTAGGCGCCCGAATGCTTGCGCGCTTCGGCCAGGGTGCGGGCGGTGACCTCTTCCAGCTCGCTCGCCTTGATCTTGTCCGCCTTGGTCAGGACGATGCGATAGGACACCGCCGCGGTGTCGAGCATCTCCATGATCTCGTGGTCCACCGGCTTGATGCCGTGGCGCGCGTCGATCAGCAGCAGCGTGCGTTTCAGCACCTGCCGCCCGCGCAGATAGTCGTTCACCAGGAAACGCCATTTCTTCACGACCGCCAGCGGCGCCTTGGCAAAGCCGTATCCGGGCATGTCGACCAGCCGGAACTGCACCGGTCCGCTCTCGCCCCCGCCGACGTCGAAATAGTTCAATTCCTGCGTGCGCCCCGGCGTGACCGATGTGCGCGCGATCGCCTTGCGCCCCGTCAGCGCGTTGAGCAGCGACGACTTGCCCACGTTCGATCGCCCCGCAAAGGCGATTTCCGGCACCGTCGGTTCGGGCAGGAACTTCAGCTGCGGCGCGCTGAGCAGGAAACTGACGGGGCCCGAGAACAGCTTGCGCGCGCGTTCTTCATATTCGGCGCGGAGGTCCTGTTCTTCGGGCGTCAGATCCTCGCTCACGCCTTGGCCTTCGCTTCTTCGGCCTTGCGCTTCTTCTCTTCCGCGTCCTTCGCCGCCAGCTCCTTCAGTTGCGGGTGGCGCGAATAGAGATATTTCTGCTGCGCGATGGTCAGCGTGTTGGAGGTGATCCAGTAGATCAGCAGACCCGCCGCAAAGGGCGCCATCACGAACATCAGCACCCAGGGCATGATCATGAAGATCTGCTGCTGCGCCGGATCCATCTGCGCGGGGTTCAGCTTGAACTGCAGGAACATGGTCAGGCCCAGCAGCAGCGCCAGCACGCCGATCGCGAGGAAGCCGGGCGGCTGGAAGTCGAGCAGGCCGAACAGGTTCAGGATATGCAGCGGATCGGGCGCGGACAGATCCTTGATCCACAGCACGAAGGGCTGGTGGCGCATATCGATGGCGATCAGCAGCACCTTGTAGAGCGCAAAGAAGACCGGGATCTGCAGGAACATCGGAAGGCAGCCCGCCAGCGGGTTCACCTTCTCTTCCTTGTAGAGCTTCATCATCTCCTGCTGAAGCGTCTGCTTGTCGTCCTTGTACCGCTCCTGCAGGCCCTTCATCTTGGGCTGCAGCGCGCGCATCGCGGCCATGCTTGCGAACTGCTTCTGCGCGATGGGGAACATGATGCCGCGCACGATCAGCGTCAGCAGGATGATCGCCACGCCGAAATTGCCGACCGCGCTGTTCAGCGCCTTCAAAAGCCACAGGATCGGCTTTTCGAACCAGCGGAACCAGCCCCAGTCGATCGCCAGGCTGAAGCGGTCAATGCCCTGCGCCTCATAGGCCTCCAGAACGTCGCTTTCCTTGGCGCCCGCGAACAGCCGCGTGGTGCGCGACACCTGCTTGCCCGGCTGGACGGTGACGGGATCGTAGATCAGGTCGGCGCGGTAATGCTTGTCGCCCAGCGCGCGGAACGATCCGTCGGCGGACGCGGTCTCTTCGGGCACCAGCGCCGACAGCCAGTAGATGTCGGTAAATCCCAGCCATTCCGAGCTTCCCTCGGCAGGGATCACCTTGGTCTCGTCCAGATCGTCGTAGTCGGTGCCGAAATCGACCGAATTGTCGACATCGGCGATGGGGCCGGACTGCACGTTCCAGATGTCGCTGCTGGCGGTGCGGCTGGTGCGGTTGATAAAGCCATAGGGCTGTACCGCGACTGGCCCGTCGCCGGTGTTCGCCACCGTCTGCGTGGCGGTGATCAGGTAATTGTCGTCGACCTCGAAACGGATCGCGAAACGCTGGCCCGAACCGTTGTTCCAGCTGAGCGTCACCGGGCTGTCCGGGGTGAGCGGACCGCCTTCGGATTGCCACACGGTATCGGGACCGGGGACCGACACGCCTTCTCCGACCCAGCCGAACTGGGTGAAGTATTGCGCCGGCGTGCCATTGGGCGAGAACAGGCGGACGGGCGGCGAATCCCTGTCGACCGTCTGGCGGTGGCGGGTCAGCGTCAGATCGTCGATGCGCGCGCCGACCGGATTGATCGATCCCTCCACCGCGGGCGCCGCGATGGCGACGCGGCCCGCATCGGCTAGCTGGGTTTCAAGATCGCGCTCTTCTTCCTCAATATCGGCGGCGGACGTCAGCCCGCCCTCGCGATTGCGGCCGCGGGGCGCAGGTTCGTCCGCGTCGGCGGCGGCCTGCGCGGCATTCTGCGCCTCTACCGCGGGCTGCGGATAGAAATACTGCATGGCCGAATCCCAGCCGAACAGCAGCAAGGCCACGAGGACCAGTGCGACCAAGATATTGCGCTGGTTTTCCAAAATCCCAATCCAGTCGATCTAAAATTCAGGCGCCGCGAAACCGGGCGCACGTCCAAACTGTTCGAGGCCTGCCGATCCGGTCAGGGAACCGGATCGTGGCCACACCCGCCCCAAGGGTGGCAGCGCAATAGTCGCTTCGTCGCCAGCCATCCACCCTTAATCGTGCCATGCCTGCGCAGCGCCTGGATCGCATATTCCGAACACGACGGCGTAAAGCGGCACGAGGGCGGCAGGATCATCGAGGGACCAAGCTGCCACGCGCGGGCGAGGGCAATGAAAACATATTTCACCGTTTCGGCCCCTTGCGTCCCGGATTTCTCTTGCGCGGCGGATCGCCCTTGCCTTCGCGCGCGCGGGTGAGGGCGGCGCGCAGTTCCTCGCGCAATTGGGTGAAATCGCGTTCCACCCCGCCATCGCGGCCGATCAGCACGTGATCGTGACCGGCAAGGCCGTGCACGGGCAGTTCGGCGCGCAGCAATTCGCGAAAGCGCCGCTTCATCCGGTTGCGCACGACCGCATTGCCGATCTTCTTCGTCACCGTAATGCCGAAGCGCATGGGCGAATCGTCCAGCCCGTTGGGCCGCGCCAGCAGCACGAAACCCGGCCGCGCGACGCGCAGACCCTTGTTCGCCGCCAGAAAGTCGCGGCGCTTGCGGATGACGCTGGGAGCAGGCGCAGGGGGCATGGGCACGAATTTAAACCCGCGAAGCGCAAACGCAAAACGCCGGCTCGGGCGGACCCGGCCGGCGCTTTGCTGATCTCGCGAATCGCGTGAGCTAAGGCTCGAAAGCCTCAGGCGCTCAGCTTCTTGCGGCCGCGGGCACGGCGCGCACGCAGCACGTTGCGGCCACCGGGGGTGGCGCTGCGGGTGCGGAAACCGTGGCGGCGCTTACGCACGAGATTGCTCGGCTGAAAAGTGCGCTTCATGGTGAAATTCCCAAATCCGAAAACTGTGTTCCGACACCGCCAGGGGAATATCCCGCACAGTGCCAACAAAAAGGGCCGCCCGTACAAGAGGCAGCCTCTGCTGGGGCGCGGTTACTGGCGTTGCAGCTGTGAGTCAAGCGGCAAGCGGGCTGGACAGCGCCGCCGGTGCTGATTCATAGCCATGGGCCAAAGGGTCGCAAGGAAATACATCAATCATGGTCGCGCTGGTGCAGACGGTGGCCTATCTGGGCCTCGAGGTTCGCCGCGTGGAAGTCCAATGCCAGCTGGCATCGGGGCTTCCCGCTTTCCAGATCGTAGGCCTGCCCGACAAGGCCGTGGGCGAAAGCCGCGAACGCGTCCGCGCCGCGCTGGCCGCGATGGGCCTTGCCCTGCCGCCCAAGCGCATCACCGTCAACATGTCGCCCGCCGACCTGCCCAAGGAGGGATCGCATTTCGACCTTCCCATCGCATTGGCGCTGCTGGCGGCGATGGGCGTCACCGATGGCGAGCAGCTTGTCGATTACGTCGCGGTGGGCGAACTGGCACTGGACGGTCGCATCGTGGCCTCGTCCGGCGTGCTGCCTGCCGCGATCCACGCGGCGAGCGAGGACAAGGCGCTGATCTGCCCCGCCGCGCAAGGGGCCGAGGCACGCTGGGCGAGCGAGACCGCCGTGGTCGCCGCGCCCGATCTCGTCAGCCTGCTCAACCATCTCAAAGGCGTCCAGCAATTGCCGCTGCCCGAAAAGGGCGAACTGGCCGAGCGCGCCCATGGCCCCGACCTCAAACAGGTGAAGGGCCAGGAAACCGCCAAGCGCGCATTGGAAATAGCGGCGGCGGGCGGTCACAACCTGCTAACTTAGTAGGCCACAAGACCCATTAGTCGACGATTTTGAACTCCTGTTGGAACGTGCCGAAATGGATGAAGAGGCGCTGAGTGCGCCCAATCCGTCTTTGACCCTCGGGTACTCCTAAATACCGGCGGGCGGCATTTTCACAGTCGATAGCCAACCCACGCAGTTCGCCGATGCACTCTGATTCAATGCCTGCCCTTAATTCATCCCACTCCCTGAGCTTATTATCTTCGGGAAGGGGGTGGGCGCGAATGTCTGTCGCAAGCCGCTCCCATCTTCTAAGCCATTCTCCATGTCGCGCACCGGCAAGGCCGAACGAGAAGATAACCTGCAGAATGGTGATGAAGGTGACCGAAAGCGCCGCAGCACGACCGAGCCATTGCGGGCTCTGATCCAATAGGGCGACGAACGCGCCTGCGCCGCAAACCAGAACCAGCGCCGTCAGGAGTTTGTCTAAATTGATAAGAAAGGCAGCCCTTCGGCGATGATAGCGTGCTGAATATTCAGCACGAAACGCCAAGCGATACCTTTCATCAAGTCGCTCTTCTTCCGTCATTTCTTCTTAGGTCGATCTGGTGGCTTGATCTCAGAAGTTATTTTTGTCGCTTGATTCCTGACACGCTTGTATTCGAGTTTGACCCCATCATTTAGCCGCTGAATGATGACTTTCGAACTGCTTCTGTCATCCTTGGTTTTTTTCGTCATTCGCCTGCCCCTCAGAACTCCAAATCACGCTATCAGGATCCCCTGCGCGGACAATCTCCCAACGGGTAAAACCGATAAGATTAGACACGTGTGGTGAGATCTTCCCACTGGCGAGATCGATAAATCCAGCACGGAAACCTCGGCCTCCGAGTACAGGGCAATAGAGCCCCGCATCGCTTACGAAAATCCGAGCATCCACGCCGTCTGTCGCTGCTGAAGTTTCATCTACTCTAGCCACTGCATCTTCAAGGATTAGGGCCCACCCCGGGAAATGCGACTGGTAAATGCCGACTCCCACGCTTCCCGGCGATGCGTCATATTGCAGCGGAATAACCTGTCGCTGATCGGCACCTCTCTCCTGCGTAGAATCGCCGGAGATACACAGGACGCCCTGACCGGCATTTAAGTGGTAAAAGAGCGTCCCCGGTTGCAAATCTTCAACTCGAACAATCTTCGGAACTTCTACGTTCATCCCATCCTCCGCTAACACTGATAGCCTTTTCAAACGATTGGCCTTCCGGCAAGATAGCCTTGAGCGATTTTCGTGAAAAAAGCAGGGCAACAGACAACTGCCCCTCTTCAACGCCCGCTAAAGCCAAGCCATCAGCGTTGGGCTGGCGGGATTAGATCAGTCTATCTGAGGGCTGGGCGTGCAAGCTTCGGTCCCTTAGACCCTCTGACAGTACCTGCTGACGGTCGCGGTCGAGATCCCGAACTGCTTCGCGGTCTGGGCGATGCTAGCAGCATTGGCTTTGCGCCACACAGTGACTTCGACTGGATCGGCTGCAGGAAGACGGCCTAGGCTCGCCTTGCCCCTGTGGGTCTTGCCGGTTTCCGCGAGAGACCTTCGGGCCTCTTCCCGTCCCGCTGCGGTCCTTTCAGCGATCCGGCGGCGCTCCATGTCGGCCACCTGCGCTAGAACAGCCAGGACGAGTTCACCCACGCCCCTGCCAATCGGCCCAAGGCCATGAATGTCTACGGTGACCCCGGCGTCCAGCAGGCGGCGGACGGTGGCCTGTACGTCGAGAGCATCGCGGCCCAGCCGGTCCACTGCATAGACGCAGACGGTGTCACCCTCGCGCACATAGGCAAGGAGGTCGGAGAAGCCGGGACGGTTGGCGGCAAGCGTTGCGCCGCTCACGCCCTCGTCGGAGAACTCCCTGTCGAAGGTGCCACCCATGGCACCCCGCTGGGACGCAATGGACTGATCGGCGGTGCTGACGCGGTAATAGGCGATGCGGGTCATATGGCGGTCTCCATCAGAAGTTACCGCCGCCATATGAGGCATGCCTCACAATGCGTCAAGGTATCTTGTGATGGAAAAGTGCAGGGCCGTTTGGCCGTACCTCACAAGGATCAAGTTTTGAGGGAGGGGTGATGCTGATGGATAAAGCTGCCCTTCATCAATTCACCGCAGAAACGACTCGTTTGGAGTCAAACAGGCCATTGGTACCGTTTGGCCGATAGATCGCTGCGCGGGTCCGTGCCAGCCAATCCCCTCCACAAACGAAGAGAAGACCGTGACGAACGAACGACAGGCAAGGCGTGACGCGGATGAAATCGAAGGCAAGGCGGCTGCAGTGCATGAACGGCTAGGCCGCTTGCTGGGTGTAGCTACCTCCCCCGAATGAAACGCCACCGGAGCAACCGAGGGAACGCTGCCCGCGATCATGGGGCGCTCAACCTCGGTGGCTCCGGTAGCTCCCGGCGGACCCCCGCCCCATGGGGGGACACGCGGGCTTGTAACGTACGATATGCAGCTTCGGATTTTTGCAGCAAAACTAACCGGCCGCTAAGGCCGCCAGCATCCACGCCGGTGACCAGTCGCCGAATGCTTCGCCGAAGGCGTCGTCATTGTCGTCCTCGGGTTCGCTATCGGGGTGCTGCAAGGCCTCAATGGGGCGCGGGGGCGGCAAGGTAAGCCATGACTGCTTCATTTGACGGGTGCGTTCGAAAGTGGGCGTGGCCTGCTCAAGGATGCGGACAGCACCGGCGGCGGCTTCATATGTCTTGCAGGACTTGGCAGCGCGTCTGCATGCCTCGCGTTCGGCATGACGGCAGGCAAGCTCCCCGATAGAAATGAACCCTGCGGTGTCTTTTACGCGGATGCGGTGGCTGCCCTGCGGAGATGACTTCACAGCCTGCAAGGCTCTTGTGGACCTTCCGCGTTTCATCGCTGCCCAGATGTCATCCCGCACCGATGCCTCCCGTTCCCCTCGCTCTGCCTGCTGGGCTTCAAGCTTTGCTGCGCGCTGGGCAGCTCGGCAATCCTTGCAGCTGCGGCGATAGCCGCCTCTATGCTGGCGTTCGAAAGCATCCAGCGGCTTGGTCTCGTCGCATGATTTGCATGTCTGAAAATCGGTCATTGGCAGGGCTTTTTCTGGAGGTGGAATAGGGCGCGGGTATGATGACCCTCGGGAGCGACAGACCTTTCGGAAATGTCGCCCCTTCGGGGTCATTTTGGACCCTAGCGGGGCCGTTCAGCGATTAGCTGCAGTTGCTTTCGACCGGCACCGGACCTCGTAGAGAGGACAAGCGGTGATGGTGCATGCTTCCACCTGCTGACGCCAGCCGCCGGGTTCTGCATCGTCGTAGATACAGTCACGGCATTTGGCGTCGATGGAGGCACGGAGCGAGCGGCTGGCCACTATCCGCCTTTCATCAGTCCGTAGTCCTTCCGCCAGTCCCTTTCGGGTGGCGGGGACACGGAAGCCGGTTTGGCCGGTTCGGGGCTAGCTGCCGGGGTGCTGGCGGCGACCGAGGGGGCCACGGGTTCGTCCTGCTCGAGCGGAACGCTTTCCCGACCAATGACGCGCAGTGGCTCGCCCTTGCAGATGATGCGCATGCCGCCGGGCGTCACCGAAACGGTCTGCCGGTGCCGCTCGGCATAGAAGGCGGAGCCGGGGCGGTCGGGGTCCGTGATAGCAGGCGGCGTCTTCATCCGCTTCGGCATGATGTGCCGGGGCTTTCGGCCTCGCATCAACGGACCTCATTCTTCAGAATGTTTGCCCTGGACCTTGCCCGCTCCTTAATCCGGTCTTCCCGCACCATCTGACGGGCAAGCGTTTCGACCTCTTCTGCATCCTTGCGGGCATCGTCGATGGCCTTCAGGGCCTTGGCGGATTCTTGCGCTGCCTCGTGCATCCGCTTCATGCCTTCGACACCATAGGTGCCGTCGTCCTTGACCAGCAGGAGCCGGTGACGACGGAGGCTACGGATATGGGCGGCATAAGCATCGCGCCGGGTCTGGGGCAGGAAGGGGACTTCCACAGGCTCGTTCTTGCCCGTTTCCTCGTTGTACTCGGTACGAAAGACAACGCGGTCAATCTGCTCCTGATAGGTCGCCATCTCACGTTCGATGTCGAGAACCTGACGGGCAACCAGAGCCTGCTCCTTATGATACGGCAGAGCGTCATCGCTTACGCCGACCCAAGCGCGCTGGCGGGCCGCGACCTCACGCATCTTCGCGAGGACGAGCTTAGATTCCTGCTCGTCCCTTTGCTCTGGCGGCAGGTCGCGGAGAGCGGCCAAGATCTCGTGCCGGTCGTCTTCGTGCAGAACCTTGACCGTCGGAGGCGAAAAGCGGGTGCCCGGTGCGACCTTCACGGGACCGGGTACGTCGTCAAAAGGATCCATCTTGTAGATCCGGTCGAGGTAGGGGGTCAGTTCGGGGTCGGCATTCTGGACGCGGGGCTGCGGGTTGCCGATGTTATCGACCACGGCGCGCATGCCGGTGTCGCTGGAAGTTTCGTTATCAGCCATTGATTGGCCTTTCGTGTCTGATTGTGTTGGGGCAGCGGCGTGAGGCCGCATGGGGCTGGCTCGGCGCTCCTGCTGGAGACCGAGGGAGGACAGAAGCGAACGTGGAAACGTTTCTCTGTCCAAGGGTATGGGTTATTCGGGAATGGGGGTGAGACAGGGATGGCCGGTAGCGGCCGAAGCCTTTCGCTTCTGCAGGTGCCCCGAAGGATCCTTTAGGAATCCCTCATGGTCCCTTACCTGTATCTCCACCCTCCAAGGGTATGGGTTAATTGCGGAATGGCGGGAGACGAACCGCTGAAACGCTTCTCTGTCCATGGGTGAGGGTCATTTAGAACGCTAGGAGTTTTGCGAGCTTTTGGCATCAAGGTCGAACTCGCGCAGCTTGCCATCATCGGCTGCGGCTGACACACTTACGCGATCAGTACGGGGGGAAAGCATGAGACTTTCAAAAATGAACTTGGTCGCGGCGTCTGTGGCCATTGCAGGCGTGTTAGCGACATCGGCTCATGCGCAGAGCATGCAACAACTATTGAAGCGAAAATACGACATTCAAGAGCAGCAAGCCAAGGCTGCTCAGGCCGCTGCGGATGCGGAGCGGGCGAGAGTCGAATCTTCTAATCGTGCCACCAGCGGTACACCGGCACCTAGCGGCACATATTCCAACCTCCCGACCGGGGACCCACTAGAAGGGACAGACGCGACCTCCTGTAAGCTTGCCAATGGCGCTGGGATTAAGGTTAGCGGTACGATCCGCACCGCTCCGGGAAGTGCTACTAAGTGCGATTGATCAGTTTGCATCACCGCCGGAGCTTCCAAGTCAGTCGCTAAAATGACCATGGCCTGACGTCATAATTTGGAGACGAGGCCGAAAGGGGACCGGAGGCGCCGGACGGGCTAGCCCTGTCCAAAATGACGGCAGGACGCGGTCATTTCCTATGGCATGGCATGGACCAGCCCGGCACCTCTTGGCCTCCGGCGGATCAATCAACCCAAGCGAACATCATCGCAGTTTCACCGCCTTGCCGCCAATGGAACCGCAGGAACCCCGTCCGGTAATCGACGGTGACCCTTTCGAACAGTGTCCGCAGGGCAGCATTTATCTGACCGACGTTGACAGGTTCCGCGGACCCATGCGCCTCAGGTTCAATGGCTTCGGCTAGGGCCTCAAGTCTGGCAATGACCAGCCCGTGATCTGCCATGGCCCGCTGATGCTCCACCTCGTCAAGGTCGGCACGGTAGGAGGCGAGCGCAGCCTCAAGAGCGCGGCGACGAACTCTCAGAACGTGAGAGGGGCTCCGTTCGTATGCACGCCGAACCTCGTCCAGTTCTAGCTCGGTCGCGTCGATTGTCCCTGTCAGATCCTGATGGTCACAATCCAATCCCGCGCCCGCGCTTCCAGCCGGAACGTCAACCATTAGCGATCGCCAGTTGGACAGGAGCTTGTCCTGCACCTCGTCGAGGTTGACTGACCGGTAAGCGTGACTGGCAGCGCCGACCTTAGCCTTCGTGCAGACCAGCTTCGGCTTGCCCCCTTTCGGACCCTTGCCCTTGTTGACCCGTGTCATTGACGAGCCACACTCGGGGCAGCGGGCCAATCCGGCAAAGACATTTGTCAGAGGCGCTTTAGCGCCCCTGCCACGAACTGCTGGAGCCTTGCCGTCCTTCAAGGCCCTGACCGCCATCCAATCCGCTTCGGAGATGACCGCCGGGAAGGCTTCAGGGATTGGCTGCTCCAGCCGACGGAGCCGCTTGCCGTCGCTGTGATCGATGCGGCCCGGAACAAGGGTGCCAATGACTGCCGGGCTGCGGAGGATCTTTGCGATAGTGGACCGATGCCACATCTTACCCCGCCCCATGACAGGGATACCTTCGGCGTTGAGTGTTTGCGCTATCTTGTTTTCGCCCATGCCGCCGAGCGTCAGGCCAAAGATCCGGCGCACAGCATCAGCGTTCGGCTGTAACTCGCGCCAGCCCTCCGAGGTCCATTGGAGCCAAGAGGGGCCTTTTGACGTCAGTTTGTCGTCGCGCCCATCGCGCACCCGCTGCCGCTTTTCGGCCCAAGCAGCCGAAAGGCGCTGTCCCTTCACCTTGCTTTCTTCGTGTGCACGCCAAGAGACCATGAGGGCAATCAGGAGCGCCGTGGGGTCGTTGTCCAGCCGGTCGGCGTCATATTCCTGCCCGTCGCTTAGGGTCGCTACAATGACGCCTGCGTCGACGATGTCGTCAAGGAGCCGTGAGACCCGGCGAGGTGTCATGCGGCTGACGCGGTCCAAGCTCTCGACGATTAGAAAGGAGCCGGATGGGATGAGGCCGGTACGGCAGGCGGTGAGGAACCCGCCCAGCCCCTTGTCTTCCCCGGTGTTCGCGCCGCGATAGGCGGAGACCCCGAGGTCATTAAGGGTGAGGCGCTCATCAAGCGCGAGAGGTGCAAGGCCGTCTCTCGTCCGCTCGATATTCTTTCGCTCCAACCAGCGCAGCACCCCGTCGTACTGGCGGCGGCGGCTATCGCCCTCGGCCTGCTCAGGGGTGGAGAAACGGGTGTAGCTATAGACGCGGGGGGCGGCTTCCATAGCCGCTAAAGGCGTAACAACTTGCGCGATGGCAGCTTGCATTTTCATGATCTCCTGTGGCTGGCGAAACGTTCCCTCGCCAATGGTGCGGGTTATTTCGGGTCCACAGACACACTAGGTGCTGATGGTCGGCCCGCCCGGCGCGGGCAAGTCGCTGATGGCCAGCTGCCTGCCCGGCATTCTGCCCGACCTCACGACCGAGGAAGTGCTCGAAATCTCGATGGTGCAATCGGTGGCGGGAATGCTGCAAGACGGCCGCATCAGCCGCGCGCGCCCGTTCCGCAGCCCGCATCATTCGGCCAGCATCGCGGCGCTGACGGGCGGCGGGCTCAAGATCCGTCCCGGCGAGGTCAGCCTGGCGCATCTGGGCGTGCTGTTCCTCGACGAATTGCCCGAATTTCAGCGGAACGCGCTCGATTCGCTGCGCCAGCCGCTGGAAACGGGCGAGGTCAGCGTCGCGCGCGCCAATGCGCATGTCACCTTTCCCGCGCGGGTCCAGCTGGTGGCGGCGATGAACCCGTGTCGCTGCGGCCATCTGGGTGATCCCGCGCTGGCCTGTTCGCGCGCGCCGAAATGCGCCGCCGATTACCAGAGCCGCGTCTCCGGCCCGCTGCTCGACCGCATCGACCTGCATGTCGAGGTGGAGCCGGTGTCCGCCCGCGACCTGGCCCTGCCGCCGCCCGGCGAAGGCAGCGCGGAAGTCGCCGCGCGCGTCCGGGCTGCGCGCGCGATCCAGACCGCAAGGCTGGAAGGCACGCCGATGCGCAACAATGCCGCGCTTGACGGAGAGGCGCTGGACCGCTTCGCCGCGCCGGACGAGGCGGGGCGCAAGCTGCTGATGGATGCGGCGGACAAGATGCGCCTGTCGGCCCGCGGCTTCACCCGCCTGCTGCGCGTTGCGCGCACCATCGCCGATCTGGCAGGTGCAGAGACGACGGGCCGCGCCCATGTGGCCGAGGCGCTGAGCTATCGCCGTCAGGCGCCGCGGGCCTAACCATGCTCTGAATGCGAACGGCTTGCCGTTCATGCTGGCGACCGGGCAGGCATTCGCGCGCCTACCAAGCCGCCCTTGCCCGTCCTCAGGGTAAACGCTGATTATTCGCTGCGCCCAATTGCTCCACTTTCCTGCCGTCGCCGCTCCCTCGCGGCGGACGCAGAATTCCGCCGTACGGAAAGCAGGAGCATGAAATGGCCAAGCAACCCAATATCCTCATCCTGTGGGGAGACGATATCGGTCAGTCGAACATCAGTTTCTTCACCAAGGGCATGATGGGCTACAAGACGCCCAATATCGACAGCATCGCCGAACAGGGCATGGCGTTCACCGACTATTACGCCGAGCAGAGCTGCACGGCGGGCCGCGCCAGTTTCATCATGGGGCAGAACGGCGTGCGCACGGGCCTGACCAAGGTCGGCATGCCGGGCGCCAAGGAAGGCATGCAAAAGGAAAACCCGACCATCGCGACCGTGCTGAAATCGGCCGGTTACGCGACCGGGCAGTTCGGCAAGAACCATCTGGGCGACCGCGACGAGCATCTGCCCACGATGCACGGGTTCGACGAGTTCTTCGGCAATCTCTACCACCTCAACGCCGAGGAAGAGCCGGAAAATCCCGACTATCCCAAGCCCGAGGATTTTCCCAATTTCCGCAAGAACTATGGCCCGCGCGGCGTGCTGCATTGCAAGGCCGACGGCAAGGGCGGCCAGACCATCGAGGATACCGGCCCGCTGACCAAGAAGCGGATGGAGACCATTGACGACGAGGCCTATGAAAAGGCCAGCGCCTTCATCCGCAAGGCGGTGAAAGACGATGTGCCCTTCTTCGTCTGGTTCAACACCACGCACATGCACTTCCGCACCCACTGCAAGCCCGAAAGCCGCGGGCAGGCCGGACGCTGGCAGAGCGAATATCACGACGTGATGATCGATCACGACAAGACCATCGGCCAGATGCTGAAGCTGCTGGACGAGCTGGGCGTCACCGACAACACCTTCGTGATGTATTCGACCGACAACGGCCCGCACCGCAACAGCTGGCCGGATGCCGGCACCACGCCGTTCCGCAGCGAAAAGAACACCAGCTGGGAAGGCGCCTATCGCGTCCCCGCCATGGTCAAGTGGCCGGGCCATATCGAACCGGGGCAGGTGTCGAACGACATCGTCTCGCACCTCGACTGGCTGCCCACCTTTGCCGAGATGGCCGGGATCGACGACATCACGGGCAAGCTGAAAAAGGGCCACGAGATGAATGGCCACAAGTACAAGGTCCATCTCGACGGTCATTCCATGGTGGGGCACCTGACCAAGGGCGAGAAATCCCCGCGCGAAGGCTTCATCTACTGGACCGACGAGGGCGAGGTCGCCGCGCTGCGTGTCGACAACTGGAAGGCGCTGTTCATGGAGCAGCGGTGCAGGGGCACGCTGGCGGTCTGGGGCGAGCCTTTCGTCACCGGGCGCATACCCAAGCTCTTCAACCTGCGCACCGACCCGTATGAGTTCGCGGATGTCACCTTGAACACCTATTGGGACTGGTATCTCGACCGCGCGTTCATTTTGGTGCCGATGCAGGGCATCATCGCCAAGTTCCTTGAAACGCTCAGGGAATTCCCGCCAAGCCAGAAGGCGGGCAGCTTCAACCTCGAAAAGGTGATGGCGACGATGACGGATGCGGCCTCGGGCAGCGCCTGACCGATCGGATCGCCGGATAAACGAACGGGCCCTGCCATCGGCGGGGCCCGTTTCCGTTTGGGCAACCGCCGTGGCCGGAGATTACTTCTGCAAGTTCGCCAGCGGCGCGGACATTTTCAGCGAAAAGCCCTTCTCGCCAAAATTCATCTCGACCTCGCCCTCGGGGTCGAGGCCGCGGTCGATCAGCCGCGTGCCAAGGCCCTTGCCCTTTGGCTGGACCGCGGGCGGGCCGCCGCGTTCGGTCCATTCCAGCGTCAGCCATTCCTTGCCTTCTTCGCAGCGGTGACGGCGGACGTGCAATTCGACCTCGCCGTCGGGATGCGACAGCGATCCGTATTTCATCGCATTGGTGCTCAGCTCGTGCAGGATCATCGACAGGTTCAGCACCGGGCGCGACGCCAGTTCGCAGTCCTGCCCGCTGACCTTCACGCGTTGTTCGATGCCCAGCTTTGAAAACACGCCCGTCGCCAGTTCCATCAGGCATCCCGACGCACGGCTGCGGCTGAGCAGAAGATCGTGCGCCGTTGCCATCGCGGCGATACGGCGGTTGAATTCGCGCACCGGGCCGGGATCGGGAATATCGCGCAGCGTGTGCCCGGCCACCGCCTGCACCAGCGCCAGCGTGTTCTTCAGCCGGTGGGCGATTTCCTCGTTCACCGTGTGCTGGTCGGTGACATCGGTGATGATGCCGACCAGCACGGGTGCCGCGCCATCCTCGCCCTCGACATAGCGGCCGCGCATCTCGACCCAGCGCAACTCGCCGTCATTGGCGCGCGTGATCTCATATTCCTCCACGACCTGGTGGTCGGGGTCGGTCTTGCTGCTTTCTTCCACCCTGACGTCGACCGGGATCCTGCGGCGCTCTCCGATGATGCTGCCATGGATCGTCTCGACATTGTCGAAACCGTAGATCCGGCAGAACTCGGGGCTGACCTTGACCATGCGGGTTTCGCAATTGAGCTCGAACGCGCCGACATTGCCCGCTTCCTCGGCAAGGCGCAGACGGTCGGTGGCGTTCTTCAGCACCTCGGTCTGCGATTTGTGACGCTCCGCCTCGCGCTGGGCGGCACGCACCGTCTTGCGCAGTTCCAGCTGGCTGATGGCCTGGTTCGCCAGCGATTTCAGGATCCGCCGCTGCGTGGGGTTCAGCCCGCCGGGCCGCCGCGCCTGGTCCAGCACGCACAGCATGCCGATGATCGCGCCCGAAGGCGTCACCAGCGGCGCCCCCGCATAGAACCGCACGCCGCCCGCCACGGTCACCAGCGGATTGTCCTTCGTGCGCGGATCGGCGGCAAGGTCGGGGATCACCAGGATCTCGTCGCTGTAGAGGCCGTGCGAACAGACCGACTGGTCGATCGGCGTCTGACAGGCGTCGAATCCGATTCGTGCCTTGAACCATTGCCGGTCGCTGTCGACCAGGCTGATCAGCGCGATGGGCGTTTCGCAGACCGTCTTCGCAATGAACACGATCTCGTCGAACGCGTCTTCTGCATCAGTATCAAGCACTTCGTAGTCGGCGAGTGCGCGTATCCGCTGCCGCTCATTCGCGGACGCCGCCTGTTCGGTCGCCGTCGGGCCTCGGGTGGTGTCGCCATACGCCATAGCTACCCCTTTCTAGCGACATCGGGCGGGCGGGGATACAGTCTTTGTTAATCTGTTGGACATCTTTAGCCTGTGTTTCCAACCAAGGCGCCGGATTGTCTGGAAAAAGCAGCGAAAGCCCATCATGATACGCCCCGGACGCCCGCTGCGGGCCTCTGCGTCTAAGGGGGAACGGGGATGGAAGCTTTTCTGATCGCGCTGATCGTGTTCATCGTCCTGCTGCTGATGACCAGCGTGCGGGTCGTGCGGCAGGGTCATGTCTATACGATCGAACGGCTGGGCCGCTATACCAAGCCCGCGCATCCCGGCATGCACCTGATCGTCCCGCTGGTCGACCGCGTGGGTCACAAGATCAACATGATGGAACAGGTGCTCGACATTCCGGGGCAGGAGATCATCACCAAGGACAACGCCATGGTCGGCGTCGACGCGGTGGTGTTCTTCCAGGTGCTCGACGCGGGCAAGGCGGCGTACGAGGTGTCGGGCCTGCAGAACGCGATCATGGCGCTGACCACCACCAATCTGCGCACTGTGATGGGCTCGATGGACCTCGACGAGACATTGTCGCAGCGCGACGACATCAATGCCAAGCTGCTATCGGTGGTCGATCACGCGACGTCGCCTTGGGGCATCAAGATCACGCGGGTCGAGATTAAGGACATCCGCCCACCGATAGACATTTCCGAGGCGATGGCCCGCCAGATGAAGGCCGAGCGCCTGAAGCGCGCCGAAATCCTCGAGGCGGAGGGCGACCGCGCCAGCGCCATCCTGCGCGCCGAGGGGCAGAAGCAATCCCGCATCCTGGAAGCCGAGGGCCGCAAGGAATCCGCCTTCCGCGATGCCGAGGCGCGCGAACGCCAGGCCATGGCGGAGGCAGAGGCAACCCGCGTGGTGTCCGAGGCGATCGCCTCATCCGGCACGCAGGCGCTCAACTATTTCGTCGCGCAGAAATATGTCGAGGCGGTCAGCGATTTTGCGACCAGCCCCAATGCCAAGACCATCCTGTTCCCGGTCGAGGCGACGCAGCTGATCGGCACGCTAGGCGGCATCGGCGAACTTGTGCGAGACGCGGTGACGCCGCCCGCGGGCACGGTCAAGACCGACGTTCCCCCGCCGCAACCACCACGCGGCACGTCGTCAGGCTCGCCCTATGTCGGCAGCGTGCCGCGTTCGGGTTAGGGGCTGAACGGCGATGGGCTTTTTCGACGGCATCGACCATGTGTGGCTCTGGCTGATCCTCGGCGCGGTGATGCTGACGGCGGAGCTGATCGCGCCGGGCTATTTCCTGATCTGGCTGGGGCTCGCCGCCTTTGCGACCGCGCTGGTGGCGGGGGTCGCCGATGTCGATTTTGCGATACAGGTCCTGACCTTCGCGGTGTTCTCGGGCTTTTCGGTGCTGGCCGCGCGGCACTGGCTGTCGCTCTATCCGATCGAGAGCAGCGATCCGCTGATGAACGACCGCGGCGGGCGGCTGGTGGGCGAAAGCGTGGTCGTCAGCCGCGCGATCGAAGGCGGCAGTGGACGCGTGCGCCACGGCGACAGCGAATGGATCGCGCGCGGCGACGATGCGGCGGTCGGCACGCGGCTGGTGGTGACGGGGCATGACGGGGCGGTCCTGCTTGTCGGCCCGCCGGACACTTCCCATATCCCCGGTTCACCCACGAACATCCCGCCCGCATTGCCCTGACGCATGGCCGGGCGGCGAAAGGAAAGTCCCCTCATGGCCGAGAAACTGGACCTGCCCGAAAGCGAATGGCGCGACCGGCTGACCCCCGAACAATATCACGTCCTGCGCGAAGGCGGGACCGAGCGGGCCTTTGCCGGCGCGCTCTATCACAATGACGAGGACGGGCTGTATCGCTGCGCCGGGTGCCATTCGCCGCTGTTCACCTCGGACACCAAGTACGAGAGCGGATCGGGCTGGCCCAGCTTTTTCCAGCCGATCAGTCCCGATGCGGTCAAGGAAATCCGCGACACCAGCCATGGCATGATCCGCACCGAAATCCGCTGCGCCACCTGCGACGGGCACCTGGGCCATGTCTTTCCCGACGGTCCGCAGCCGACCGGACAGCGCTATTGCATGAACAGCGTGGCGCTGGATTTCGATGCCGAGAGTTCCGACGGCGACGTGACGTCCTGAAAACCCCTACTACCCGAACCCAAAAAAGCCGAGGATGGATCGGCCCGCCCGCTTGAACGGGGCTGCGCCATGCGCAACCCTGTTCAGCATGGGTTCTGCTCGCATATCGCATGCCGCCGTCCGTTTGGACGGGGCCGCGGACAATGCGGTGCCGATGATGTGATAGGCGGGTAATGGCCAGTAACGGCAAGCGGCGGTCCTCGGGTTCGGGCAGGCGATCGCGCAATTCAGATCAACCGAAGAAGCGCTGGTGGCTGCGCATACTGGTGACGCTGCTGGGCATCGGCGTGCTGGCCGCGATCGGGCTGGTGATGGCGGTGTTCGTCACCATGCGTTCGCTCCCCAGCTATTCCACGCTGAAGGCCAGCGAGCATGGCCAGATGATCGTCGTGCGCGCGCGCGACGGGCGCGAACTGGTGTCAATCGGCCCCAGCTATGGCGAATGGCTCGACGCGCGAGAGATTCCCGATGTCATGAAGAACGCGATGATCGCGGTCGAGGATCGCCGTTTCTACGACCACTGGGGCGTCGATCCGGTCGGCGTCCTGCGCTCGATCATGGTGCGGGTGGAGCAGGGATACTGGCGGCAGGGCGGATCGACCATCACGCAGCAGCTGGCGCGCAACATCTTCCTCAACAACAACAAGACCTTCGACCGCAAGGTGCGCGAGGCGATCCTCGCGCTGGCGCTCGAACGGAAATTCTCGAAGGACCAGATCCTCGAGCTATATCTCAACAAGGTCTATTTCGGCGGCGGCGCCTATGGCGTCGATTCCGCCAGCCGCCTGTTCTTCAGCCATCCCGCGACCGAGCTGAAACCGGCCGAGGCTGCGATCATCGCAGGCCTCGTCAAGGCGCCCTCGCGCTATTCGCCCACCGCCGATGCCGATGCCGCCGTGTCGCGCGCGGCGATTGTGCTGCGCCTGATGGAGCAGGAAGGCTATATCAGCGCGTCCGAGGCCGCGAATATCGACGTCAGCACGGTCAAGCTCAAGGAAGACCACGGCCAGAACTCGGTGCGCTATTTCACCGACTGGGTGTTGCCGCAGCTCGACTTCCTGATCCCCGACAGTTTCGAACCGATCGAGGTGTGGACCACGCTGGACGTCGGCATGCAGCGCGCGGCGACCACCGCGATCA
>CERQ01082981.1_pt1 | contig 41133 bp, 36 predicted proteins | sample 530711 | NCBI WGS metagenome assembly CERQ01 (sample SAMEA2620882, study PRJEB7988) | marine metagenome | biome: marine biome (ENVO:00000447); feature: mesopelagic zone (ENVO:00000213); material: "saline water (ENVO:00002010), including plankton (ENVO:xxxxxxxx)" | depth 850 m | reverse complement strand
GCGCGAGAACGGCTTTCCGGGTGGTGTGCTGACCCGCGTCGCGGCCAGCCATATCCGTGTCGGCACCTTCCAGTTCTTCGCCGTCAGGGGTGATGAGGCGCGGCTGGCGGCGCTGACCGACCACGTCATCGCGCGGCATTATCCGCAGGCGACCGGTCCCCTGTCGCTGCTGGATCACATCGTGGCCCGGCAGGCCGAAACCATCGCCGCCTGGATGGCCCTGGGCTTCATCCACGGCGTGATGAACACCGACAACATGGCGGTGTCGGGCGAGACCATCGATTACGGTCCCTGCGCCTTCATGGACGGCTATCATCCCGACACGGTCTTTTCCTCGATCGATCACGCAGGCCGCTATGCCTGGGCGCAGCAGCCCCAGATCGCGGTCTGGAACCTGGCGCAGCTGGCCAGTTGCCTGATCCCGCTGATGGGCGAACGCGATGCCGCGATCGAGGCCGCGACCCGATCGGTCCATGCCTTCGCGCCGCTCTACGAGGCGGCGTGGCTGCGGCGTTTCGGAGAAAAGCTGGGACTGACGGGCGTCGCGCCGGTCAAGGACCTGGCCGAAGGGCTGCTGACGCTGATGGCGCGGGAACGGGCGGATTTCACGCGCGTCTTCGCCGGGCTGGCCGATGGCGGCGCCCGCGACGAATTCACCGATCCGACGGCCTTCGATGCCTGGGCAGAGGGCTGGCGAAGGAGCGATCCCGACCCGGCGCTGATGGCCCATGCCAATCCGCGGCGCATTCCGCGCAACCACCGGATCGAGGCGGCCATCGCCTCGGCCGTGGCCGGCGACATGGCGCCCTTCGAACATCTCTTCCTGGCCGTGACCCACCCCCGCGAGGATCGCGCCGACTGGGCCGACCTGGCCCGGGCGCCGCTGCCGGAACAGGCAGTCAGACAGACTTTTTGCGGAACCTGATGGCGGCGGGGGGGCGTTGCCCCCCATCCTCTTGCAGAGGATTCCCCCCAAGGTATTTTGAAAGAGTGCGAGGGGACGGGCCGGGTGCTGAAACTGGCAAGCTACAATCTTCACAAGTGCCGGGGCGTGACCGGACCCCACGCGCCCGAGCGCAATCTGGCGGTCATCGCCGCGCTGCGGCCCGACATCATCGCCCTGCAGGAGGTGGATTTCCGCTTCGGTGCCCGCCCCGAGGCGCTGCCGCGCGGATTGATCCGCGACGCCACGGGGCTGGTCGCGGTCGAGATCACCGGTCGGACCGGCGAGCAGTCGCTGGGCTGGCATGGGCAGACCATCCTCATGCGCCCGGATCTTGCCGCGGCCGCGACCGTCCGGCGTCTGCCCCTGCCGGGGCTGGAGCCGCGCGGCGCCGTGGCGGTGCGGCTGCCGGGGTTGACGGTGATCGGAATGCATCTGGGTCTGGCGCGATCCTCGCGCCGGGCCCAGTTGCAGCGCATCACCGCGCAGGCGGCGCGGATCGCGGGTGATCATGTGGTGATGATGGGCGATTTCAACGAATGGCGCGACGATCGCGGCCTGGAATCGCTGGCCGGATTCCGGGTGATCGCGCCGGGCCCCTCGTATCCCGCCCCCCTGCCCCGGCTGGCTCTGGACCGGATCGCCATGTCACGGCACCTGCACCTGCTGGACAGCGGCGTCTTCGCGGGCGCACGGGCGCGCGACGCCTCGGACCACCTTCCGATCTGGGCCGAGATCGCCCTGCCCTGACGAAAGCGGCTTTCGGCCTGCCGCCTTCGCGGGTATGCAGGCGCCGACACAGCAACGGAGGGGCTTCATGTCTGCCATCATCGATATCTTCGCCCGCGAGATCCTGGACAGCCGCGGCAATCCGACCGTCGAGGTCGATGTGACGCTGGAGGACGGCACCATGGGCCGCGCCGCCGTGCCCTCGGGCGCATCGACCGGGGCGCATGAGGCGGTCGAGAAGCGCGACGGCGACAAGGCGCGCTACATGGGCAAGGGCGTGCTGGAGGCCGTGGCCGCCGTCAATGGCGAGATTGCCGAAAACCTGATCGGCGAGGACGCATCCGAACAACGCGCCATCGACGCGATGATGTGCGACCTGGACGGCACCCCCAACAAGGGCCGGCTGGGCGCGAATGCGATCCTGGGCGTCAGCCTGGCAGTGGCCAAGGTCGCGGCCGAGGATTCCATGCAGCCGCTGTATCGCTATGTCGGCGGCACCTCGGCGCGGATCCTGCCGGTGCCGATGATGAACATCATCAATGGCGGCGAACATGCCGATAACCCGATCGACATCCAGGAATTCATGATCATGCCGGTCAGCGCAAGCTCGATCCGGGATGCCGTGCGCATGGGATCAGAGATTTTTCACACGCTGAAGAAGGAATTGTCCGCGGCGGGCCTGTCCACGGGGATCGGCGACGAGGGCGGCTTTGCGCCGAACCTTTCCAGCACCCGCGATGCGCTGGATTTCATCCTGAAAGCGGTCGAGAAGGCCGGCTACAAGCCCGGCGACGACATCATGCTGGCGCTGGACTGCGCCTCGACCGAATATTTCAAGGGCGGCAAATACGAGATGAAGGGCGAGGGCAAGTCGCTGTCGCCGCAGGAAAACGTCGATTACCTCGCCGCCCTGTGCGACGCCTATCCGATCCTCTCGATCGAGGATGGCTGTTCCGAGGATGATTGGGACGGCTGGAAGCTGCTGACCGATCGCCTGGGCGAACGCGTGCAACTGGTCGGCGACGACCTGTTCGTGACCAATCCCGAACGGCTGGCCGAGGGCATCGAAAAGGGCTGCGCCAATTCGCTGCTGGTCAAGGTCAACCAGATCGGCACGCTGTCGGAAACGCTGGACGCCGTGCGCATGGCCGACCGCGCAGGCTATACCAGCGTCATGTCGCACCGTTCCGGCGAGACCGAGGACGCGACCATCGCCGATCTGGCCGTGGCCACCAATTGCGGCCAGATCAAGACCGGCAGCCTCGCCCGATCCGACCGGCTGGCGAAATACAACCAGTTGATCCGGATCGAAGAAATGCTGGGGGCGACGGCGGAATATGCCGGCCGCTCGATCCTGCGCTGACAGGCGCGGCACGGCCGCCCCGCCGCCCGTTTTCCGATGTCGCGGGCGGCGGCAGCAGCCTTGACGCAAGGGCAGTCGAAAATACCGGAAACATCATCCTCCTGCCCCCTCGACAGACGCCGATCCAGGGCTAAACTGCGGCGCCATGCAGGGCGGGAAAATCCCGGGGCGCAAGGCTCCACCCGTCCCAGCGGAGGAGAATGCATGAAAGAATCCAAGTCACTGGACCGCCGTTCCTTTCTGACGCGGGCCTCGGTCGGCGGGGCTGCGGCCGCCGCGGGCACTGCGCTGGCGGCACCCGCCATCGCGCAGGAAATGCCGACGATCAACTGGCGCCTCGCCTCGTCCTTTCCGAAGTCGCTGGACACGATCTATGGCGGCGCGGAAGAATTGTCGACACGGCTGAAAGAAGCCACGGACGGCAAGTTCACCATCCAGGTCTTTGCGGCCGGCGAGATCGTTCCCGGCCTTGACGCGATCAATGCAGCGACCGACGGCACCGTCGAATCCGCCCATTCGGTCGGCTATTACAACTGGGGCAAGGATCCGGCCTTCGCTTGCGGCGCCGAGTTGCCCTTCACCTTTTCCGCCCGGGCCAAGACGGCCTACCAGTATCAGGGCGGCGGGATCGAAAACTACAATGAGTTCCTTCAGAAATACGGGCTGATCGGCTTCCCGGGCGGCAATACCGGCGTCCAGTTCGGCGGCTGGTATCGAAAGGAAATCAAGACCCTGGCCGATCTTCAGGGGCTGAAGATGCGCATCGCCGGCCTGGCCGGGCGCGTGGTCGAGAAACTGGGCGTGGTGCCGCAGCAGATCGCCGGCGGCGACATCTATCCGTCGCTGGAGAAGGGCACGATCGACGCGGCCGAATGGGTCGGTCCCTATGACGACAGCAAGCTGGGTTTCCAGAAGGTCGCGCCGTATTATTACTATCCGGGCTACTGGGAGGGCGGGCCCACCGTCAGCTTCTTCTTCAACAAGGCCAAATGGGATGAATTGCCGGACGGCTACAAGTCTCTGGTGCGGACCTGCGCGCAGGCCACCGACCAGAACATGCTGGCGAAATACGACATGAAGAACCCGACCGCGCTGAAGGAACTGGTCGGTTCGGGCGCGCAGTTGCGGTCTTTCAGCGAGGAGATCCTGACGGCGGCGTTCGAGGCCGCGGGCGAGGTCTATGCCGAGATTTCGGCCGAGAACGAGTCCTTCAAGAAACAGTATGAGGCCATGCTGCAATTCCGCGATGACTGGTATCTCTATGCCCAGACCGCCGAATATACCTTTGACACCTTCATGATGATCCAGCAGCGCAACGGCAAGCTGGCCCCGCAGCAGGGCGGCTGATCCCGCCCTCGGATCGCGACTGAACGGCGCCGCCGCGGGGAAACCCGCGGCGGTTCTTCCGGCTCTGCCGCGCGCCTGCCCGCGACCATCGGCCGGGGCCGAAGCCGAAGCATCCCGCAAGGTGAACCCTTCGGTCCCGCCTCAGGCCTTGTCTCAGGCTTGCGGATCGCCCAGTCCCGTTTCGCGCAGATAGAGCCGAACCGCATCCGCGACATGGCGAAACCTGTCGCCGCCCAGTTGCTTGCCGCCATACCAGCGCGTAACCACCACGACATGGTTTTCCAGCCCGGCCCGGTCCAGCATCTGCAGGATCAGCGCCCCCGCGCCCGCCTCGCCATCGTCGTCCTTTACCGGTTCGCCATCCAGGATCGCGGCCCAGGTGTTATGGGTGGCCTTCGCAAATTTCTTCTGCCGTTTCAGACCGGCCAGCAGCGCCCGGACCTCGGCCCGGCTGGCCGCCCGCCCCCCCGAGACCGCGTATCGCGACCCGCGATCGACGATGATCCTGTCGAAAACCTGCATCCTCGTTTTCTTTCCGGTTGTCCCGCCCGGTCGCGGCGCACGCGCGCCTGCCCGACTAGACCGCACCCCTGCGCCGCACATAGAGTTCCAGCCGGTGATGCACGATGTCATATCCCATCTCGGCCGCGATCTCGGCCTGCAACCGCTCGATCCGGTCGCTGGTGAATTCGGTCACGGCCCCGGTCTCGACATCGATCATGTGATGGTGGTGGCGCAGGTCGGCGGCCTCCCACCGCGCCGGCTGATCTTGGAATTCCAGCTTCTCGATCACGCCCTGCGCCTGCAAACCGTTCAGCGTCCGATAGACCGTCGCCAGCGACACCGAAACCCCGGCCGCCGCGGCGCGCCGGTGCAATTCGGCCGCGTCCGGATGATCCTGGCTGGCCGCCAGCACGCGCAGCAGGGCGGCGCGCTGCCGTGTCACCCTGATGCCCGCGTCGCGCAAAGCGGCTTCCAGTTGTCTCGCGCGCCGATCGCCCATCTTCCGTTGATGCCGCATCGCGGATTCAGGTGCAACCGGTTCTCATCTTCCGGGGCCGCAGGACCGCCTGCACGCAATCGGGCCGCCTGACCCCTCTTTTCGCCGGCGCCGCGACATGGCAAAGCCGGGATCAGGAAGGAGACATCCGATGCTGCCCAAGCGATCCGACTTTCCGCCCGGTTTCCTTTTCGGGGCCGCCACCGCCGCCTATCAGATCGAGGGTTCGGCCTTCGGCGGGGCCGGACCGTCGCATTGGGACACCTTCGCGGCGACGCCGGGCAACGTCATCGACGGCAGCTGCGGTGCGCGGGCCTGCGATCACTACCACCTGTGGCAAACCGATCTCGACCTGATGCGGGATGCCGGCTTCGGGGCCTATCGCTTTTCCACATCCTGGGCGCGGGTGATGCCCGATGGCCGCGCGCCCAACCCGGAGGCGCTGGATTTCTATGATCGCCTGGTGGACGGGATGCTGGAACGCGGCCTGCAGCCCTTCGCGACGCTCTATCACTGGGATCTGCCCGCCGCGCTGGCCGACAAGGGCGGCTGGCGCAATCGCGACGTCGCCGGCTGGTTCACAGACTATGCGCGGCTGGTCCATGCCCGGCTGGGTGACCGGCTTGCCGCGACCGCCACCCTGAACGAGCCCTGGTGCATCGCCTGGCTGTCGCATTTCCTGGGCCACCACGCTCCGGGCCTGCGCGACATCCGCGCCGCCAGCCGCGCCATGCATCACGTTCTTCTGGCCCATGGCACGGCGTCCCGCGCGCTGCGGGCCGACGGCGCGGGCAATCTGGGCATCGTGCTGAACTTCGAGACCGCGCAGCCGCGCGACGACAGCGCCCAGGCCGCAGCCTCGGCCGCGACGCAGGACGCGATTTATAACCAATGGTTCATCCGCGCCGTCACCGGCCAGCCCTATCCCGAGGCTGCGATGGCCGGAATCGGCCCTCATCTGCCCGAGGGCTGGCAGCAGGACATGGATCTCGTCGCAGCGCCGCTGGACTGGCTGGGCGTCAATTACTACACCCGCAAGTTGCATGGTCACGCCCCGGGCCACTGGCCCAACAACGCGGACAGCGACGGGCCCCTGCCCAAGACGCAGATGGGCTGGGAAATCCGTCCCGAGGGATTGACCGAATTCCTGATCCGCCTGTCGCGCGACCATGTGGGGGATCTGCCGGTCTACGTCACCGAAAACGGCATGTCGCTGGCGGCCGGGCCGGACGTGACCGACGACATGCCGCGCGTGGCCTTTATCGGCGATCATCTGCGCGCCGCCCGCGCGGCGATGGATCAGGGCGTCAACCTGCGCGGTTTCTTCTACTGGTCGCTGCTGGACAATTATGAATGGGCCTTCGGCTATGGTCCCCGTTTCGGCCTTGTCCATGTCGACTACACGACCATGGCGCGCACGCCCAAGGCAAGCTGGCACGCCTTTCGCCGAATGCTGGGACCGGACCGCTAGGCCAGCCGCCGCCAGACAGGATGGTCGCCATGGAACCGCGCCAGCCGCGCCTTTTGCAGGCCGTCGCGATCCAGGCCCAGCCAGCGTCGTGCATTGTCGCCCATGATCGCGCGGGCGGGCGCACCGCCGCCGGTCAATTCCTCCGCGAAACTGCCGAGCCCGGCCAGATAGGCCGGATGGGCCGGCATCCGGGCGATCATCGACCAGTCGCTGCCGTATAGCATCCGTTCGCCCGCCAGCGGCTCGGCCTCGAACAGGTGCCGGGTCGTGGCCAGCGCGGCCGGCCGTGTGGCGGCGCCGGCCATTGCCTCGGTCCAGAAGCCAGTATCGAAGAACAGGTTCGGGAAATCGTCCAGCATCCCGATCAGTTCGGTCTCCCATTGCGGATTGCCGTGACCGCCGAAGCCGCCGAAATGCGCCAGGCTGACCCTCAGATCGGGGAATTCGCGCAAGGCAGGTGCCCAGAGCCAGGGTGCGGAATAGGCTGCGGTGCCCGGCCCGGCGCCCATACTGGCCGAGGCATGGGCCGCGATCGAGACATCATTGGCCTGGCACCAGCCATAAAGCCGGCGCAGTTCGCGATCGAGGGCCGCGCCGCCGCCGGCGGGCCGGGCGCGGGCATGGCCGAAACCGATGCCGGCATTCTCCAGCGGCTTGAAGCCCATCGGCGGATACAGTTTCACGCCGGCAAAGCCGTGTTCGGCGACGGCGCGACGAACCCGTTCATGGGCGACATCGCCCTCGATCGCGGCGCGAAGCGGGCAGAAGCCCACGAAATTCAGGATCAGCACATCGCTGCGGCGGGCCGAGATTTCCGCGAACAGCCGGATCAGCGCATCGGGATCGGATTGCTTCACCTCGCGTGCCTTCAGCCAGTAAGCCAGATCCAGCAGCTGATTGGCAAAGACCTGCACCTCGCCCGGACGGCCATAGAGATTGATCGCCTGCGCCACGATCCGTGCGCGGTCGCGCGTCATCAGTTCGGCCCATTGCATCATTCCCGCAAGCGTCTGTTTCAGCGGATCGCCAGCCTGATTGCGCGGATCATAAAGCCCTTCCGCGATCTGGCGTGCCTGACGGCGCGCGAGACCCGGCAGGGCCGTGCCGCCGGCGACGGGCGGGGCCGCCGCGGGACGGCTGGTCCGGGCCGCTGCCGGGGGCGCCTGCTCGATCACCGGCTGCGGCGGGATTGCGGGCTCGTCAAGACCGGCGGCGGCGGCGAGGTCGGCGAACAGCGCCTCGTCCTGGGCAAGCCTTTCGCGATCCGTCGCCGGCAGCAGTGCCATCGCCGCCGATGGCCCGGCCACGGCGGCCGTTTCGGCGCGATAGGCAGCCAGAAACCCGGCCAGCCGATCCACGCCCTCGTCGCGCATCCTGTCGGTCGAGGGCGTGGGCAGCCGGGCGGGCAGATCGGCCAGTTCATCTTCGGCGGTGCGGGTGGTGCTGGCCAGGAAGCTGACGATCAGCCGGATCAGCGGCGATTTCGTGACATCGGGCAGGCTGCCTCCGGATTCGGCGGTGAAATCGACCTGATCCAGCCAGCCCAGAACCGGAACATCCGCGCCGTTGAACAGATGCAGATGGGCGTCGATCGGGATCCCCGGCAGCGTCGTGACCGGCCCCGGCCGGATCACGCCCGAAATGCCGCAACCGGCCAGCGCGGTCGTGGACAGGACAAGGCGCAAAAGCTGTCGGCGGCTGGGCACGGGCATCTCGGCAAAGGCTGCTGGAGCCAGATTAGCATGGATCACAAGCGCGTGATACCGTGCATCATGGGGAAGGCAGGATCATCCGGGCGGCCTTTTCGGCGATCATCGTCACCGGGGCATGGGTATTGCCCGAGACGATCGTCGGCATGATCCCCGCATCGACCACCCGCAGACCGCCGATCCCGTGGACGCGCAGTTCCGGATCGACCACGGCCATCGGATCGGTGCCCATCTTCGTCGTACCGACCGGATGGAAGATGGTCGTTCCGACATCGCCGGCCGCGCGGATCAGGTCGGCATCGCTGGTCAGGTCCGGACCGGGCTTCAGTTCCTGCGGCTGGAAGGCGGACATGCGGGCGGTGGCCATCAGCCGCCGGGCATGGCGCAAGCTGTCGACGGCCACCTGCCGGTCGGCCGGGGCGGAAAGATAGCGCGGCGCGATGGCGGGCGCCGCCCCCGGATCGTTGCTGGTGACGTGAACCGCGCCCGCGCTTTCGGGCCTGAGATTGCAGACCGAGACGGTCAGCCCCGGAAAATCGTGCAGCGGCTCGCCAAAACGGTCCAGCGACAGCGGCTGCACATGATATTCGATATTCGCGGTCTCGAACGCCTCGGAGGATTTCGCGAAGATGCCCAACTGGCTGGGCGCCATCGACATCGGCCCGCTTCGCCGCAAGGCGTATTCCAACGCGATCCCGGCCTTGCCCAGCAGACCGCGCGCGCGGTCGTTCAGCGTCTTCGCGCCGCTGATCCGGAACACCATCCGCAATTGCAGATGGTCCTGAAGGTTCTCGCCCACGCCGGGCAGATCGTGGATCGGCGCGATTCCCAGACCCGCCAGCCGTCCGGCCTGACCGATGCCGCTGAGTTCCAGCAGCGCGGGCGAATTGATCGCGCCTGCCGCCAGCACGATCTCGGACCTGACCCGGGCAAGGCGCTGCCGGCCGCCCTGGGTGAAGATCACGCCCGCCGCGCGGCGGCCCGCGAAGGTCAGGCGCCGCACCTGGGCGTCGGTCTCGATCCGCAGGTTGGGCCGGCCCCGCACCGGGTCCAGAAACGCCTTGCGTGCGTTCCATCGCAGGCCGCGCCTCTGGGTGACGGGGAAATAACCCACGCCTTCGTTGTCGCCACGATTGAAATCCGCGCAGGCGGGCAGCCCCATCTCTTGCGCGGCCTCGGCCACGGCTTCCAGGATCGGCCATCGCAGCCGCTGCTGCGCGACCCGCATCTCGCCCCGGTCGCCGTGATGGTCGTCGGCGGGGCCGTAGTGACGTTCGCTGCGGCGAAAACAGGGCAACACGTCGTCCCAGCCCCAGCCGGGGTTGCCCGCCTGCCGCCAGCGGTCGTAATCGGTGGCCTGCCCGCGCATGTAGATCATGCCGTTGATCGAGGAACAGCCGCCCAGAACCCGACCGCGCGGATAGTTCAGGCGGCGGCCGTTCAGTCCCGGCTCGGGTTCGGTCCGGTAGCACCAGTCGAGACCCGGATTGCCCATCGCATGAAGATAGCCCATCGGCACATGGACCCAGAAGCGGTTGTCATGACCGCCCGCCTCCAGCAGCAGGACGCGGTTTCGCGGATTGGCGGACAGGCGGTTGGCCAGCACGCAGCCCGCAGATCCCGCGCCGATGACGATGAAATCGTAGTCGCCGAAATCCTGCATCCCCTCGTCCTTCCGCCGCAACGCTAGCGGCCGGCCGGCCAGCCGGCAAGCAAACCGCGAGGCCCGCGCGCGCAGCGGCGATTGCCCCCTTCACATCCCGGCCGGCCTGCGCTATAGGCCCGGCTCTGTCGCCATGCACCCTTGGAGGATGGCGGCGTCAACAACTGTTACAGGAATGGATATCATGGCCAAAGAGATCCCGGATCTGGTGGCCGAGGCACGCGCGGGGACAGGCAAGGGGGCCGCCCGCCAAGCTCGCCGCGAAGGCAAGGTGCCCGGCATCGTGTATGGAGACCACAAGGAACCGGTCGCCGTCGCGTTCGAATTCAACAATCTGCTGACCAAGCTGCGTGCCGGTCGCTTCATGTCCACGCTGTGGAACCTGAAGGTCGATGGTCAGGACGACGTGCGCGTCATCTGCCGCGCCGTGCAGAAGGACATCGTGAAGGATCTGCCGATCCATATCGACTTCATGCGCCTGCGCCGCACCTCGAAGGTGAACCTGTTCATCCCGGTCGAATTCGTCGGCCACGAGAACTGCCCCGGCCTGCGCAAGGGCGGCACGCTGGTGACGGTGCGCCCCGAGGTCGAACTGGTCGTGACCGCGGGTGATATCCCCGATCACATCACCGTCGATCTGTCGGGTCTGGAAGTCGGTGACGGCATCCATATCCACGATGTCACGCTGCCGGCCGGCGCGACGCCGACGATCGAACGCAACTTCGCCATCGCCAACATCGCCGCGCCGTCGGCACTGCGTTCCAGCGATGATGCGGACGAGAAAGCCGACGAGGCCGAAAGCACTGAAGAGACGGCCGAAGCCGAAGAATGATCGCCCGGCCTCTTTCGGGGCCCGGTTGATGCAGGGGGGCGGTGCCGCTGGCGCCGCCCTTTTCTTTTCGGCCATCCGCTGCTAGCAGATGCGCCATTCCGCCCGACCCAGAGGTGCCTCATGCAGCCCGTTCACATCATCGGCGCCGGCCTGGCCGGATCCGAGGCCGCCTGGCAGGCGGCCCGCGCCGGCGTGCCGGTGATCCTGCACGAGATGCGCCCCCGCGTCGCCACCTTCGCCCACAAGACCGGCGATTGCGCCGAGATGGTCTGTTCGAACAGCTTCCGGTCCGATGACGACGTGATGAATGCGGTGGGTCAGCTGCATTGGGAAATGCGCGCGGCCGGCGGGCTGATCATGGCCATGGCCGACCGCCACCGCCTGCCCGCCGGCGGCGCGCTGGCCGTGGACCGCGAGGCGTTCTCGCAAGCCGTCACCGCCGCGCTGCGCGCCGATCCGCTGATCGAGATCCGCGAGGACGAGATCACCGAACTGCCCCGGGACGGCAACTGGATCGTGGCAACCGGCCCGCTGACCTCGGAGGCGCTGGCGGGCGCCATCCGGGCCGTCACCGGGACCGAGGCGCTGGCCTTTTTCGACGCCATCGCCCCGATCGTGCACGCCGACACGATCGACATGTCCGTGGCCTGGGAACAGAGCCGCTATGACAAGGGCGAAACCGAGGCCGAGCGTCGCGCCTATATCAATTGCCCGATGACCCGGCCGGAATACGAAGCCTTCATCGACGCGCTGCTGGCCGCCGAGAAGACCGAATTCCACGAGGGTGAAACGGCCGGCTATTTCGACGGCTGCCTGCCGATCGAGGTGATGGCCGAACGCGGACGCGAAACCCTGCGCCATGGCCCGATGAAGCCCGTGGGACTGACGAATGCGCACAAGCCGCAGGAAAAGGCTTATGCGGTCGTCCAGCTTCGTCGTGATAACGCATTGGGAACGCTTTATAATATCGTCGGCTTTCAGACCAAGATGAAATACGGCGAACAGACCCGGGTCTTGCGCATGATCCCCGGCCTCGAAAATGCCGGTTTCGCGAGGCTGGGCGGAATCCACCGCAATTCCTTTCTCAATTCGCCCACGCTGCTGGACGACCGGATGCGCCTGCGGACACGCCCGAACCTGCGTTTTGCCGGACAGGTCACCGGCGTCGAAGGGTATGTCGAAAGTGCCGCGATGGGCCTGCTGGCCGGCCGCATGGCCGCCGCCCGCGCGCGGGAGGCGGATCTGGCGCCGCCGCCCTTCACCACCGCGATGGGCGCGCTGGTCAACCACATCACCGGCGGCGCCGAGGCCAGGACCTTCCAGCCGATGAACGTCAATTTCGGCCTGTTCCCGCCGCTGGACGAGGCACGCGGAGGCCGCAAGGGGCGCAAGGACCGCTATCCGGCCTATACGCAGCGCGCCAAGGATGATTTCCGGGCATGGCTGGCGACGCAGTAACCCGCTTTGCCCCCTCGCCCACCGGCCTGCTGCATCTGGGCCACGCCTATGCGGCCCTGATCGCCGCCCGCGAGGCGGGAACCGGCCGCTTCCTTTTGCGGATCGAGGATATCGACCGCGACCGCTGCAAGACGGAATACGAAACCGCGATCTTCGACGATCTGGCCTGGCTGGGCCTGGACTGGCCGCGACCGGTGATGCGTCAATCCGACCGGATGCCGGCCTACCGGGCCGCCTTGATCCGCCTTGCGCCGTTCTGCTATCCCTGCCGCTGCCGGCGCGGCGACATCCGCGCGGCCCTGTCGGCCCCACAGGAAGGCGCGCTGCCCGCGGGCCCCGACGGGCTGATCTATCCCGGCACCTGCCGGCACCGCGCGATGGCCGGGGCCGGGTCCGGCGACGTCATCCGCCTGGACGCGGCGCGCGCCTTCGAGGCATTGGCGACCGACCGGATCGCCTTTCGTGACGAGGTGGTCCTTCCCGGCACGGACCACGATTTGTCGAAAGAGGACTTCGCGGCCCGGATCGGCGACGTGATCCTGTCCCGGCGCGGCATGGGCACATCGTATCACCTGGCCGTGGTGCTGGATGATGCGGCGCAGGGCATCACCAAGGTTACGCGCGGCAAGGATCTGTTCGAATCGACATGGATCCACGTGCTGCTGCAACGCCTGCTGGATCTGCCGACGCCGCTCTATCATCACCACCGGCTGATCCGCGACGACGGGGGCAGACGCCTGGCCAAGCGCGACGATGCCCGCGCCATCCGCCATTACCGCGACGAGGGCGCCACCCCCGATGACATCCGCCGCCTGCTGGACCTTTGAACGGTCCCGGTCGTGACGCGGGACAAGGATTTCGCTGCAATGACGGGGCGGCGGCGTGCGCCGCTAGACCTTCAGCGGCGCCATGATCTCGACCTCATCGCCCTCGCGCAGCGCCGTGTAGAAACAACTGCGCCGGTCGGTGTGACAGGCCGGTCCGGTCTGTTCGACAAGCGCCAGCAGGCAATCGCGGTCGCAATCCACCCGCAGCTCGACCAGCATCTGCACATGACCCGACGTGTCGCCCTTGGCCCAGAACGCGGCGCGCGAGCGCGACCAGTAGGTCATGCGCCCCGTGTCCAGCGTCCGCGCAAGGGATCGGGCGTTCATCCAGGCCATCATCAGCACCTCGCCATTGGCGTGATCCTGCGCGATGCAGGGGATCAGCCCATCGGCATCGTATTTTAGGCTGGCCGGATCGAACATCGGGTTTCCTTTCGCGACAACGCTTCCTATCTAGGTCGGACACCCGCCGGGGGGAAGGACGAATGGCCGACAGCGACCTGATGCAGCTTTATTCGCGCCGTATTCTGGCGCTGACCACCGCGATTCCGCATCAGGGCAAGCTGCGTCAGCCGGATGCCAGCGCCATGCGCCGTTCGCCGCAATGCGGATCCTCGGTGACGGTTCACGTGGTGGTCAGCGACGGCCGCATCGCCGATTTCGCGCAGGAGGTGCGGGCCTGCGCGCTTGGCCAGGCCTCGGCCTCGGTGCTGGGTCAGGCGGTGATCGGTCGCGACCGGGCCGAGATCGCGGCCACGCGCGACCAGCTTCGCGCCATGCTGAAAGAGGATGCGCCGCCCCCCTCGGCGCCTTTCGCGGATCTCGAGGCATTGCTGCCCGCGCGCGATTTTCCCAACCGCCACGCCTCGATCCTGCTGGCATGGGAGGCGACACTGGACGCCATGGATCAGGCGCTGGCCGACGCCTGAACGGACCCCGCCGGGGGACGCGCCCCTCGCGGAACCGTTCCGGCTTTTTTCGACGGCGAGTCCGATCGCGATTTCAGCGCGGACCGGTGCGTCGTCAGTTCCGGTCCACGCCGTAATAGTCGCGATACCATTCGACATAGCGGGCGGTGCCCTCGGCAATGTCGGTTCGTGGCGCGTCCCCTGTCAGCGCGCGCAACAATTCGGCGTCGGCCCAGGTGGCGGGCACGTCGCCCTGTTGCATCGGCTGCATGTCCAGCCGGGCCTTTCGTCCGGCGGCATCTTCCAGCGCGGCGATGAAGTCCATCAGCTCGACAGGCTGGCCATTGCCGATATTGACCACCCGCCATGGCGCGACCGGCGACAGGCTGTCGCCCTCGCAGACCGGATCGTCGCCGCGTCCCGGCGGACAATCCATCAGCCGCCGAATCCCGCGGACCAGATCCGCGACGTAGGTAAAGTCGCGCCGCATCCGGCCATGATTGAAGACCCGGATCGGCCGATCCTCGAACAGCGCCGAGGTGAACAGATGCGGGGCCATGTCGGGCCGGCCCCAGGGGCCGTAGACCGTGAAGAAGCGGAACATCGTGATCGCCAGCCCGTGAATATGGGCGTGCGAGTGGGCCATCGTCTCGTTCGCCTTCTTGGTCGCGGCATAGAAGGACAGCGGATGGTCCACCTGGTCGGTTTCTCGATAGGGCATCCTCTGGTTCGCACCATAGACCGAACTGCTGGAGGCCATCAGCAGATGCACCGGCGGCTGCAGCCGCGCCGCCTCCAGGACCTCGAAGGTGCCGGCCAGATTGGCCTCGGCATAGGCGCGGGGATTGTCGATGGAATGGCGAACGCCCGCCTGGGCCGCAAGATGGACGACGATATCGGGCCGATGGGTGCGGAACAGATCGGCCAGCAGGCCCGGCTGCTCGACCTTGCCGCGCACCGCGACGTAGCCGGGCCGTTCGCTCAGCACCGCTTCGCGCGCGGCTTTCAGGCGCGGATCGTAATAATCGTTGTGGCTGTCGAGGCCGACGACCTCGGCGCCTTCGTCCAGAAGCAGGCAGGCGAGGTGAAAGCCGATGAAACCTGCCGCGCCGGTAACGAGAACTTTCACCGCATGGCCTCCGTCATCAGGGGGGAAACAGGGTCCGCCGCCGCCTCGGGCCCCGGACCGGCGATTCCCGGAGACCCGGCTTGCAGGCGATGCGCCACCGGCAGCTTGCGGCGGCGAATCAGCCATGCCGCCCCCAGCAGATCGACCGCCCCGACCAGGGCGCGCTGAAGATTGCCGTATTTCGACCGGCCGCTGCGTCGTTCGGCATGGGTGACGGGCACCACCACGACCTCCCATCCCTCGCGGCGGACCATTGCGGGCATGAAGCGGTGGATGTGGTCGAAAAAGGGCAGGTCCATATAGACCTTGCGCGGAAAGGCCTTCAGGCCGCAGCCGCTGTCGCTGACCCCGTCTCGCAGCAGGCCGCCCCGGATCCGGTTCGCCGCATGCGAGGCCCATCGTTTCGACCAGGTGTCGCGCCGGTCCACCCGCTGGCCCTGGACCAGACCGATGCGCCCCCGCGCCGGATCCGTCAGCAGCGGCGCCAGCAGGCCCGGCAGGTTCGCGGGCGGGTTCTGACCATCCGCGTCCAGCGTTGCGACAAGGCTGCCGCTGGCGGCCAGGACGCCGGTCCGGATCGCCGCGGACTGGCCGCAGGGGCGATCATGGCACATCACCAGCAATTGCGGCATGCGACCGGCCAGTTCCCGCAGCACCGCCCGCGTGTTGTCGGTCGAGGCATCATCCACCACCACGACCTCGTGGGGGGTGCCGGCCATCACCTCGGCGATCCCGGTCACGACCTGGGTGATGCTGCCCGCCTCGTCCCGGGCGGGCAGGATGATGGATACCAGTGCGCTCATCGAACAGCCTTGTCGGGCCGGAACAGCGTATAGGTATCGCTGCGATAGGGGAAGCGCGCGACCGGCCGGGTTCCCGGCGGCGGCACCGGATCGAGGCTCAGAAGAATGCCGTCGGGATGGCCGGCAATCCAGTCGGCCGCGGCCTGCGGATCGGTGACCTGCGCGACGGGTTGGCGCAGTCTGGCGGCAAAGTTGAACTGGGCGTGATAGCGCCCGTCGGTAATCGCGATACCGGTCGCGTCATAGGGCTGGATCGCGCGGGCGATGGCGTTGACGTCATACCGCGCGAACAGCAGCGGCTGGGCCGCGAAATGCAGCCCCAGCATGGCCGATAGCGGCAGGGCCGCCAGCGCCACCAGCCCGGCCCGCAGGCGCAGGAACCCCGCGATGCCGATGGCGGCGACGACCAGCCCCAGCCCCGCCGCCCAAAGCGGAATCCGGAAGGGCAAGGCCCGCAGCGCGGGCAACTGACCCGACGCCGCCACGACGATCAGCAGCATCAGCGCGAAGACCGGCAGCGCCTGCCACAGATCGCGCGGCCGACGTGGCGCGAAAGACCCCGCCCCCGACAGAAGCAGCGCCAGCGCGGGCAGTTCCGGCAGCAGATAATGCGTCTGCTTGCCGCTGATCAGGGAAAACGCCAGCAGCGTGCCAATGAACCAGATCGACAGGAATCGACCCGGCGCGCTTCCGGCCAGCGCCGATGGACGCAGCGCCCGCAATCCCGGCAGCGTCCAGCCGAAGGGCCACAGGAACAGGGGCAGCATGGCCAGGAAGAACCAGAACGGCCGCTGGTGCGCAAAGGACGACACCACCCGCCCCGCGCTCTGCCGCCACAGGACCTCGGTTCGGTATTCCTCGCCGCCCAGGATCAGCGCCGGCACCAACCACAGCGCCACAAGCGCAAGCGCCGTCAGGATCGACAGCCCGACACCGCGATACCAGCGCCAGGCCGGCAGTTCCCGCCCGGCCCAGAGCGGCGCGGTCAGCGCGACCGGCAGGACATGGATCAGGATCACCGGTCCCTTGGCATAGACCCCAAGCGCAATGGCCGCGCCGAGCGCGAGGAACGGGGTCCAGCGGTCCGGCCTTCGCCATGCCCAAAGCATCGCCAGCATCGCCCACAGCGTCGCCACCGTCAGAATCGAATCGAACATCGTGGTCGAGCCGAACAGCAGAAACACCGGCGAGACCGCCAGGATCAGCGCCGCCCGGGCCGCCCGCGCCGGATCTCCGGGCCACAGGCGCCGTGCCAGCAGCCCGGTCAGCGCCACCGCCGCCACCGCGAAGGCCGGCGCGACCAGCCGCGCGCCCAGCGTCGAGACACCGCCCATCAGCCAGACCAGATCGATCAGCCAGAACAGCAGCGGCGGCTTCTGCGCATAGAGCGCCCCGTTCAGATGCGGCACCAGCGCCGATCCGCCCTGATACATCTCCCAGGCGGCGGCGACGTAGCGCGTCTCGTCGATCGGCGTCAGCGGGCGCAGCAGGATCAGCGTCAGCACCGTCAGCGCGAACAGCAGCGTCGCGGACCAGATGGAAGGTCTCATGCACCGGCCTCGGCGAGGCTGCGGACATGGCGGCGGATCAGGATCAGGTTGCGGGTATAGACGAACAGCCCCATGCCCTGCCCGAGAATGAAGACAGGATCGCGCCGCCACAGCGCATAGGCCAGCAGCGTGGCACCGCCGCACAGCGACAGCCACCAGAAGGCCACGGGGATGATGCTTTGCCGCTTGCGCTCGCTGGCCAGCCACTGGACCAGGAAGCGTGCCGAAAACAGCGCCTGCCCCAGCAGCCCCACGGCAAGCCAGATCATGTTGACGTTCAGTTGCAAAATGAATTCCTGCCTTTTTGGCGTTCGCGGTAGGTAGGCAACCTTGCTCCTTCCTTACAGCCGCGCGCTTTTCTTCTGACCCCTCGATTGATATTGGACCGGAATGCCCGCCATATCAATCCGGCCGGGCAATGAATGAAACGAGGGGCTCATGCGGATTCTGCTGGTCGAGGACGGGCCGGATCTTGCCGATGCGGTGGTGCGGTTCCTGCGCGGCGGCGCCCATGCCGTCGATCACGCCGCCTCCCTGTCCGAGGCCCGCGATGCGCTGGACGTGGCCGTATATGACGCGATCGTGCTGGATCTGGCCCTGCCGGACGGATCCGGATTGCGGCTTCTGCGCGACATCAGGGCGTCGGGCAACCGGGTGCCGGTGATCATCGCCAGCGCCCATGACCAGATCAGCGACCGGATCGAGGGGCTGGATTCGGGCGCCGACGATTATGTCGTCAAGCCCTTCGATCTGGGCGAGCTGGACGCCCGCCTGCGCGCACATGCCCGCCGCGCCGACGGCGATCCGGCGGTGCAGCTGCGCCTGGGCGATCTGCGCATCGACCGCGGCGCCGCCCGGCTGTTCCGCGACGAGGGCGAAATTCGCCTGACCTCGCGGGAATGGGCGCTGTTCGATGCGCTTCTGGCCTCGCGCGGGCGGGTCATGTCGCGGCGGGCGCTGGAGGAACGGCTGTATTCCTTTGGCGACGAGATCGAGGGCAACGCCGTTGAGGTCTATGTTTCGCGCCTGCGCGCCAAGCTGGGTGCGCGGCTGATCGAGACCCGGCGCGGCCTGGGCTATCTGATCCCGTGAGGCGCGGCTGGTCCCTGCGCGGGCGTCTGGTCCGCCGGCTGGTTCTGGGCGTCAGCCTGGGATGGCTGTGCGGGATGGCGCTGACGATGCTGTTCCTGTCCCGCGAGATGACCGAGTTCATGGACGATATCCTGCGCGATTCCGCCCGGGTCGTTCTGGCGACGGGCGGCGATTTCACCGCCGCGGACAGAACGGTTTTCCCGGCCTACCGCATCGTGACGCCGGCCGGCGAACAGGGCGATGCGCCATGGCCGCGGCAGCAGGCGGACGGGCCCCGCAGCAGCGGCGGCTGGCGCATCTATCGCCTGTCGCGCCCCGCGGACGGGATCGCGGTCGAACTGGGTCAAAGCAACGAATGGCGGCGCGACGAATTGCTGGAAAGCATCGGAGGATTGGTGCTTCTGATGTTGCCGGTGCTGGGGCTCGTGCTGTGGATCGTGAGGATGACGGTGACGGGCGCGTTGACGCCCGCACTGCGCTTTGCCCGTTCGCTGGGCGGCAGACGGGCGGATGACCTGTCGCCTGTCGCCGCCGCCGACCTGCCCGAGGAGCTGATCCCGATCCCCGACGCGCTGAACGGCTATCTGGGCCGCATCGGTCAGTATGTCGAGGCGGAACGGCAATTCGCGACCCATGCCGCACATGAATTGCGCACGCCGCTGGCGGCGGCCTCGGCGCAGGCGCAGTTGATGGTCGCGGGGCGCGCGGATGCCGAAGCGCCCAGGCAGATCGACCGCGCCATCGGCCGGCTTGGGCGGATCGTGGAACGGCTTCTGGAATTGTCCCGCGCCGAGGCCGGGATCGCGAACGAGGCGGGCTGCGATCTGGTTGTCGTCCTGCGCATGATGATCGCCGAGCAAAGGCCCGCGCCGGCCTTCGATGACGGCGATCTGGAGGTCGCACAGGTGGCGATGCATCCCGATGCGGCGGCGCTGATGATCGGCAACGTCATCCGCAACGCCGCCGATCACGGAACCGGCCCGGTCCGCGCCAGGCTGCGCCCCGGCCCGGTGCTGGAGATCCGCAACCCCGTCGCCGCCTCGGCCGGATTCCGGCAGGGCACGTTCCGCAAATCGCCCGATTCCGAGGGTGTCGGCCTGGGCATGACGATCATCCGGAAGATCGCCGAACGCAGCGGCGTGGCGCTGTCCTTTTCGATCCAGGAGGGCGAGGCGCGGGTGCGGATGGATTTCACGGCCATCGCGCGCCCGGCCTGAGTTTCCGGTCCGCCCTAACCGGCCAGCAGCGCGGCATTGCCGCCCGCCGCCGTGGTGTCCACGCAAAGATGGCGCTCATGGGCGATATGGGCCAGATCCGGCATCGCGGTGATCAGCGGCACCAGCGCGCCCTCGCGTCCGGCCAGTTCCGTGGAATAGGCCCGCCCGGTATCCTCGTCACCCCACCACAACACGCCGGAAAAGCCGTTCAGCCGCGACAGAGCCTCAGCCGGGACCGCGCCATCCGCGCCAATGGCCCGGCCGCCCAGGGATTCGACCGCCGCGACCTGCGCGGCGACCGCCTCGGGGCCCGGACCCAGGCATAGCAGCGGCGGCCGCTGGTGGGTGGTCATGCGGTTCAGCTCTCCGGTCGGGCCGGGCATCAGCCGTTCGCCGATCATCCTGTCAGCGCCGGCCGCCAGCGCCCTGGCCAGCCTTGCCTCGTCGGCATCGCCACCCCAGGCCCCGGCCGCCCGGCCCGGCTCTGGCGCGAAGAAGCGCGGCACGTAGTTCGGCCCGCCCGCCTTGGGCCCGGTGCCCGACAGACCCTCGCCCCCGAAAGGCTGGCTGCCAACGACCGCGCCGATCTGGTTGCGGTTGACATAGAGATTGCCGGCATGGACCGCGTCGGTCACCTCCTGCACGCGGCTGTCGATGCGGGTATGCAGGCCGAAGGTCAGGCCGAAACCGCGGGCATTTATGTCGCCGATCACCTTGTCCAGATCGCGTGCCCTGAAGGTCGCCACATGCAGCACCGGACCAAAGATTTCGCGGTGCAGATCGTCGATTCCGGCGACCTTCAGCATCGTGGGTGCGATGAAATGCCCCTCGGACGGTGTCTCGAGGCGGTGCAGCACGCGATTGCGGTTCCGATCCAGATATTCGGCGATCCCGGCCTCGGCATCGGCGTCGATGACGGGGCCTACGTCGGTGGACAGGTGCCACGGGTCGCCCATCCGCAATTCGTCCATGGCGCCCGCGATCATCGCGGTCACATGCGGGGCGACATCCTCTTGCAGATAGAGACAGCGCAGCGCCGAACAGCGTTGCCCGGCCGAACGGAAGGACGAGGCGACGATATCGCGCACCGCCTGTTCGGGCAGCGCGGTCGAATCGACGATCATCGCGTTCAATCCGCCCGTCTCGGCGATCAGGGGCGTTCCGGGGGCCATGTGCCGGGCCATGGCGCGGGCGATGATCCGCGCGGTCTCGGTCGAGCCGGTGAAGACCACGCCACCGATGCGCGGATCGCGGGTCAGCGCGGCGCCCAAACTGGACCCGTCGCCTGGCAGGAATTGCAGGCTGGCGCGGGGCACGCCCGCCTGATGCAGCAGCGTCACGGCCAGATGCGCGATCAGCGGCGTCTGTTCGGCCGGTTTCGCCAGCACCGCATTGCCCGCCATCAGCGCCGCCGCGATCTGGCCGGTGAAGATCGCCAGGGGGAAGTTCCACGGGCTGATCGCGGTGACGATGCCGCGGGGCGCCCGAGCCTGATCCTGGCCCTGCGCCGCGTAGTAGCGCAGGAAATCCACCGCCTCACGCAATTCGCCCACGGCGTCGGGCAGCGCCTTGCCGCCCTCGCGGCCCAGAATGGCGAAGATCGGGCCGAAATGGTCTTCGTAAAGATCGGCCGCGCGACGCAGGATCGCCGCGCGTTCGGCCGGTGCGGCATCCCAGACCTGCGCATCCTCGATCGCGCGTGCCGCGCAATCGGCGTCGGCCTCGGTCACCTGGGCGATGGTCGCGCCGGTGGCGGGGTTGACGACCGGCCGGGCGGATCCCGAAGGCGCGCGCAGGGTCAGCGGCCCCGCATCGGCGATGGACACATCGCGCGCGGTCTCGATCCGCGCCAGCGTGCCTTCGTCGCTGAGGTCGAAACCCTTCGAATTCTTCCGGTCCTCGCCGAAAATCCGGTCCGGATGGACCAGCAGCGCCGGCGGCTTCGCTTGCGCCAGCATGTCGAACGGGTCGCGCGCGATGTCTTCGGGGCTGACATCTTCATCGACGATCTGGTGGACAAAGGACGAGTTGGCGCCGTTTTCCAGCAGCCGGCGGACCAGATAGGCCAGCAGATCGCGATGTGCCCCGACCGGAGCATAGATGCGGCATCGGCCGCCGGTATCGCGGATCACGATGTCGTGCAGCCGTTCGCCCATGCCGTGCAGACGCTGGAATTCATAGTCGATGCCGCCGGCCATCTCCAGGATCGCGGCGACGGTCTGGGCGTTGTGGGTGGCGAATTGCGGATAGATGCGGTCGGCGTGGCCGATCAGCTTGCGGGCATGGGCGATGAAGCTGACATCGGTCGCGGTCTTGGTGGTGAACAGCGCGAAGTCGGGAAAACCCTCGACCTGGGCGCGCTTGATCTCGGTGTCCCAATAGGCGCCCTTGACCAGCCGCACCATGATCCGCCGGTCCAGCCGCGTGGCCAGCGCGTGCAGCCAGTCGATGACCAGCCCGGCCCGCTTGCCATAGGCCTGCACGACGACGCCGAACCCGTTCCAGCCGGCCAGCGAGGGATCGGACAGCACCGCCTCGATCACCTTCAGCGAGATGACCAGCCGGTCCTGTTCCTCGGCATCGATGTTCATGCCCATGTTGGCGGCCTTGGCCTGTCGCGCCAGATCCAGGACGACCGGGACCAGCTCGGCCATGACCCGATCTTCCTGCGCCACTTCATATCGGGGATGCAGCGCCGACAGCTTGATCGAGATGCCCGGATTCTTCTCGACCGAGCCCTTGCCGCAGGCGCCCGCGATGGCGCGGATCGCGGCCGAATATTCGCTGGCATAGCGGGCTGCGTCATCGCCGGTCATCGCGGCCTCGCCCAGCATGTCATAGCTGTAGGTATAGCCCTGCGCCTCGCGCGTCTTCGCCCGGTCCAGCGCCGCCTCGATGGTCTGGCCCAGCACGAACTGGCGGCCCATCTCGCGCATGGCGCGGGTGACGGCGGTGCGGATCACCGGCTCGCCCAGGCGGCGAACGGCGCCGCGCAGCGTGCCGGCGATGCCCGGATGGTCATCATCCAGCACCTTGCCGGTCAGCATCAGCGCCCAGGTCGAGGCATTGACCAGGCTGGACGATGCCTCGCCCAGGTGCAGCCCCCAGTCCGACGGCGCGATCTTGTCCTCGATCAGGGCGTCGATGGTCATGCGGTCGGGCACGCGCAGCATCGCCTCGGCCAGGCACATCAGGGCGACGCCCTCGCGCGTGGACAGGCCATATTCCGACAGGAAATGCTCCATCAGGCTGGGCTTCGCCTCGCGGCGGATGCGGCGCACCAGTTCGGCGGCACGGTCGGTGATGCGGCCGCGCATGGCACAGGACATGTCGGCCTGTGCGACCAGATCGGACAGCAGGTCGGCTTCGGGACGGAACTTGGCGTCGGTGGTGAAGGCGGAAAAATCGGGCATGGCAGGCTCCTGTCGGTCGTCTTGCCGATCAGGTTACACGATCATCGCTGGACGAAGGGCCCAAAGCGGGCCAGATTGGCAGGCGAAACGCCCATAGAGGACGGCCGGGACAGATCATGGATATTCTTGACGCGACGAATCGCAAGATCATCGCCGAACTGGTGGCCAATGCCCGCATCCCGGTCAGCGACCTGGCGCGCAAGGTCGGGCTGTCCAAGACCCCGGTCGCGGCCCGCATCCGCCAGCTGGAGGAGGCCGGCCTGATCACCGGCTATCGCGCGATGCTGTCGCCGCTGAAACTGGGCCTGACCCATGTCACCTACATGGAGGTGCGGCTGACCGATACCCGCCAGAAGGCCCTGCAAGCGTTCAACATGGCCATACGGCAGATTCCCGAAGTCGAGGAATGCTACATGATCGCGGGCGGTTTCGACTATCTGGTCAAGGTGAGGTCGCGAGACATGGCCGATTTCCGCCGGATCATGGCGGACAAGATCGCCACCCTGCCCTTCGTCGGCGGCACGTCCAGCTATGTCTCGATGGAGGCCGTTGTCGAACAGAACTGGACCGCTGTCTAGCAGTCCGGGCCGCGCCGGGTTGCGCCTGCGGAACGGCGGCGCGGATGATGACCGGGGAAACCCGTCGCGGCGCATGTTCGGAACCGGGACGGGCCGGGCGAAGCCCGGCCCGGTCGCTGCCGCTGGGCGGCAGGCGCGCGTCCGGGACGCGCGCGGTCAGGCCCGGTCACGCCTGATGGTATTTCGCATCCACCGCGTCGATCGCCGCGACATTGCCGGCCGAGCGGCCCCGGGCGTCGAAATTCATCGCCTCGGCCAGGAACGCATCGGCGATGGCTTTCGCCAGTTCCGAGCCGATCACCCGCGCCCCCATGGTGATGATCTGCGCATTGTTCGACAGCGCCGCCCGTTCGGCCGAATAGGTGTCGTGTGTCAGCGCGGCACGGATGCCCGGCACCTTGTTGGCCGAGATGCAAACCCCGATCCCCGTCCCGCAGACCAGGATCGCGCGGTCATAGGTGCCGTCCCGCACGGCACTGGCCACCCGATCCGAGAGGGTCGCGTAGAAGGCATCCGGTCCCGCCTCGGTGCGGCTGATCTCGGACACGTCGTGGCGGTGCCTGAGGTGATCGGCCAAGACCTTTGCCAGCCCCTCGCCCGCGCTGTCGCCTGCAATTGCCAGTTTCATCTTGCTCTCCTTCAGATAGCAGCGGCGCAACGCGCCAGAATGTCCAGATATCCCTCGACCCTCCAGGCCGAGCGTCCGATGAACAGCCCGTCGATATGCGGGCATCCGACAAGTTCCGCGCAATTGTCGGGATTGACCGACCCGCCATAGAGGCACGGCACCGGACTTCCCAGCACATCGCGCGCGACGGCCGCAATCTCGGCCTGCCGCGCGTCGGCATAATCCGAGGTCGCGGGGATGCCGTTGTCGCCAATGGCCCAGACCGGCTCGTAGGCCAGCAGGATCCGGGCCGCCCTCTGGTCGTCGGACAGATGGGCCAGCGCGCCCCGCACCTGCTGCTCCAGCACCTGCTGCGCGCGACCGGCCTGACGCTGGGCCAGCGTTTCACCGATGCAGATCAGCGGGATCAGACCATGGCGGATGGCGGCCCGGGTCTTCAGGCCGACCGTCTCGTCCGTCTCGCCGAAATGTTCGCGCCGTTCGGAATGGCCCAGTTCCACGATGTCGAGCCCGCAATCGACCAGCATCGGGGCCGAGATTTCGCCCGTCCAGGCGCCTTCATCGGCCCAGTGCATGTTCTGCGCGCCCACCTTGACCGAAACGTCGGCCAGAGCCGCCTTGACCTGCCGGCAGGCGGTGAAGGGCGGGATCACGAAACGCTGGATCCGCGGGTCGTGATCGGCGTCAGCCTCGGCCAGTCTGCGGGCGAAGGCGCCTGCTTCGGCCAGGGTCTTGTTCATCTTCCAGCTTGTGCCGATCCAGATTGTCATCCGCTCAATCCTCCGCGATGGTCAGCGTCAGCCCGGCCCGGTCGATCGCGGCGCGATCCTCGGGCGCGGGGGGCGCGTCGGTGATGATGGCATCGAATTCGGCCAGACCGGCCAGTTCGTGCAGGGCGGAACGGCCGAACCGTGCATGGTTGACCAACAGGACCCTGCGCTGCGCCGCGTCCATCATCGCCCGCTTGGCGCCGACGACCGCATCGCTCATGTGAAACGCCCGCAGGCCCGACACCGCCGGGGTCGAGATGAAGGCCAGATCGGCGCGCAGCCGCGACAGGGCCTGTTCCGTCACCACGCCGAAAAAGCCGTTGAACTTGGCGTCGAACGCGCCGCCAAGCGCGATCAGCGTGATCCGCGGCGCGTCTTTCAGCGTCTCGATCACGGCGGCATTGTTGGTGATGATCGTCAGCGGCGCCCTTTCGACCAGCCTCGTGCCCAGCAGCGCCGCCATCGAGCCGTCATTGACCATGACACTCATCCCCGGCTCGACCAGATGCAGCGCCGCTGCGGCCATGCGCGCCTTGGCGCCGGCATCCTGCAAGGCGCGGATCCGGAAATCGCTTTCGAACTGGATGCCGGCCTCGACGGTGGCGCCGCCGCGCACCTTCCGCAGCAGTCCGGTCTGTTCCAGATCGTCCAGATCGCGATGGATGGTCATCTTCGAAACCGCAAAACGACCGGCCAGATCGTCCAGATCGACCGCCCTTGCCGCGATCAGCAGATCCATGATCGCCTGCCTGCGTTCCTCGCGCTTCATCCTTGCCTCCGGTTCGCCGCCCCCTGTCGGCCTCGCCATTTTTTAACATCTTGCCTGGACTTATCAACAATAATTTATGTTATTTTGTGTTATTTTTATGTTATTTCGCGCATCGCGTTGCCAGGTCCCGGCCGCAACGGCCCAGCGGCAGCGACCGGGACGGGCCTTGCCCGGCCCGCTTCCCCCAACGGCTCAGCCGGCAAGGGCGCGCGCCGTCGCCTCGTCGGTGATCAGGCCATCGGCACAACCGCTTTTCAGCACCGCGCGCAGTCCGGCGATCTTTTCGTCCCCGCCCGCGATCACCACGATCCGGCTGCCTTCCGGCCCGTCCAGATCGACCGACAGGGTTCGCGCGCTCAGCCCGGTTTCCAGCACCCGCCCGTCGGCATCGAAGAAATGGCCCATCATTTCGCCCACCCCGCCCGCCGCCCGGATCTCCTCGATCTCGCGCGGCTCGATCATGCCCGAAGCGACCAGTTGCGCGCCCGAATCCGCGGTGCCCATGCCGACGAATTTCAGCGTCGCGCTGTGCGACAGGTCGAAGATTTCGCGCACGCCGGGCTGGGCCAGCAGCACCGCCCGGTCCTGTTCGGAATTGGCGAAGAAGGGCACCGGCAGCACGAAGGCCTGCGCGCCGGTCTTTTCGGCCAGGCTGTGCATCACGTCATGGGGATTGGCCGCGTAGTTCCGGGTCAGGCCGCCCAGCAGCGACACGAAGCGCGCGTCCCGCGCCTCGAAGCGCGGCAGCTGATGCACCGCAGCGGCCAGCGTGCGGCCGTGGCCCAGTCCGATCACGGGATGCCGGCCGGCCTCGATCTCGCGCCGCAGGAACCCGGCCCCGGCCAGCGCCAGGGCGCGCAGCGGCATTCCCTCCTCGCCCAGATCCGGCGCGACCTCGCAATAGTCCAGATCGTAGCCCTTGCAGAGCCGGTCTTCCAGGATCGCGCATTCCACGATCTCGCCGTCGATCGAGACCTTGACCACGCCTTCGGCGACCGCCCGCGCGATCAGCCGATGCGCCTTGACCGAGGGCACACCCAGCCGCTTGGCCACCGCCGCCTGCGTCAGGCCGCCCGCGTAGTGCAGCCAGGCCGCGCGGATTGCCAGGCTTTGTTCCGGGTCGATCCCCGTTCCCCGCGCCATCAGTTCGCCTCCGCCATCACCGCGCGCAGATCGGCGGGCGACAGCGCGGCCGGATTGGCCTTCATCGAGGATGACGACGCGGCAGCCTCGGCCGCTGCCCGCTGCGCCGCGCCGTCGATCCCCAGATCGTGCAGCCGGGGCAAACCGGCCGCGCGCGACCACCGCGCCAGCATCCCGGCGGCCTGTTCCAGACCCGCATCCGGCGCATCGAACGCCGCGCCGATCCATTGCCCGACCTGTTCGAGCCGCGCGGGATCGGCCACGCCGCGCCGGTTCGCGACCAGCACATGCGGCAGCAGGGTGCCGCAGATCGCGCCATGGGCGGCGCCGGTCAGCCCGCCCAGCGGCCCGGCCAGTCCGTGGACCGCGCCCAGCCCCGCATTGGCCAGCGCCAGCCCGCCACACAGGCTGACCCAGGCCATCTCGTCGCGCGCGGCCGCGTCCTCGTCTTCCATCAGCCGCCGGATCGCGGCCAATCCGCGCGGGATCGCATCGCGGCACAGCGCGTCGGTCAGCGGATTGGCGCGGGTGCCGACATAGGGCTCGATCACCTGCGTGATCGCATCGAGTCCAGAGGCCAGCGTCACCCCGCGCGGACAGCCATCCGTCAGGCCCGGATCGACGATCGCAAGGCGGGGCAGCATCCGGGCGTCGCGCAGGCTGACCTTGCGGCGATGCTCGGGCACGCCGATGACCGCGTTGCGCGTCACCTCGGCGCCCGTCCCCGCCGTCGTCGGCATGGCGACGAAGGGCAAGGGCGGATGATCCAGCGGCAAGCCCTGGCCCACGACCTCCAGATGATCCAGCATCGGCCGGGTGGCGGGGATCAGCGCGGCGATCGCCTTGCCGGCATCGATCACCGCGCCGCCGCCCATCGCCACCACGACATCCACGCCGCGCCCGGCATCGACACCCGCGTCGATCAGGGCCATGTCGGGCTCGGCTTCGACGGGAAAACCGGCGATTGCGCAGCCCTCGGCCCGCAACCCCGCCCGCAATCCGGCGCTGCGGCCGGCATCGCGGCCATGGACCAGCAGCACCCGGCGCCCCATCGCCGCGATCCGGCCGGGGGCGCCATCGGCCTGCCCGCGCCCGAACAGGATCTCGGTGGCGGTGGCGAAGGCGAAAGCGGTCATCGGCATCTCCTGTCCGGGTTCGGACGTCAGATATTCAGCGTATCGGCCCCGGTGTCGATATGGGGCGCCCAGAACGCCACGCTTTCGGCGATCTGGGGGATGACCTCGCGGTCGTTCGGCTCGCGTTCCCGGAAGCTGAGTTCGAGGCAGATCTCGTTGTCGACCGCCCCGCCCCGGGCCAGGGCCGCCAGCAGCGGTCCGGGCTGGATCCGTCCGCGTGCGTTGAAATCGGCGGTGAAGGGCCGGTGGCCGCCCTTGTCCATCAGCGATTGCTTGATGTGGATGATCGGGCTGACCTTCGGCACGGCCCGCGCCCAGGCATAGGGATCATGATCGCGGGGATCGGCGCTGGTCACGTCGCCATGATCGATATCGGCCATCATCCACATCGGGATCGCCATCCCGGCTGCCGACAGCCGGTCCTGCAGGACCAGGCATTCCGCGATCGTGTGACCGAATTCGCGCCCCACGCTCATCGGTTCCCAGAAGATGTAATCCAGTCCGGCCGCCCTGCCATGTTCGGCGACCTCGGCCCAGCATTCGATGGCGATCCGGATCAGATCCTCGCGGCGCGCCGGATCGTCATGGTCGCGATAGGTGAGGATGGCGAATTGCGTGCCGATGGATTTGCCGCCCAGATCGGCGATGATGTCGGCGAAGGTCTTGAACCAGTCCACGTAATGGCGCCGCACGTCGCGATCGGGATGGCCGAAATGGTTGAGCCGCCCGTATGGTCCGGTCATGCCGCTGGTGACCCGGACACCCGTGCGCTGCAGTGCCGCGCCCATCGCCCGCGTCAGGCGGCGGATGACGGGCGCGGGCCATGAAGGGTTGATGAATTCGTGGGTCAGTTGCAGATCGCGGATGCGCAGATCGCGCGCCACGGTGTCGATCAGGTCATCGGGCTCGGCAAAGCGGTTGACCAGCGGATTGGTGTTCAGCGACAGGGTCAGCGGCATGATCCGTCCTTACGCGGCCCGAGCCAGGTCGGCGGTGTCGAACCAGTCCGCGAAGGCGCGCTGCTGGTCCTCGGTCAGGTGCAGGTAATGCTTGGTGCGGCGGCGCAGGATGTCCTCGGGCCGCCGGGCCCATTCCCTGGCCACCAGATAGCGTGCCTCGGCCTCGTAGAACTGGCCACCGAAATGCCGGCCCAGATCGTCGAGACCGAAGGCGCCGCCGATCACGTCCCTTGTCCGCGCACCGTAGAGGCGGCCGTAATGCAGCAGCAGATCCCGCGGCGCCCAGGGGTAAAGCTCTCGCAGCAGCTGGACGAAGCTTTCGTAATCGGCGTTGGCGATCTCGCCGCCCGGCAAGGGTGCGGACTCGGTCCAGTCGGGACCCATCTGCGGAAAAATGTCCTTCAGCTTGTGCATCCCGCGCTCTGCCAGTTCGCGGAAGGTGGTGATCTTGCCGCCGAAAATGTTCATCAGCGGCGCGCCGCCGGTCTGGTCGAGGTCGAAGACGTAATCGCGCGTCACCGCAGAGGGATTGCCCTGCCCGTCATCGAACAGCGGCCGCACGCCCGAAAAGCTGTGCAGCACGTCCTGAGGTCGCAGCTTTTCCTTGAAATAGCGGTTCACGGCGGCCAGCAGGTATTCGATCTCGGATTGGTCCGCGGTCACGTCCTCGGGCCGGCCCTCATAGGCGATGTCGGTCGTTCCGATCAGTGCCTTGTCGCCCTCGTAGGGGTTGATGAAGATGACGCGTCGGTCGTGGTTCTGCACCAGATAGGCATTGGCGCCTTGCCAGAATTTCGGAACGATGATGTGGCTGCCCTTGACCAGCCGCACGTTGCGCGCCGAATTCGCGCCCGCGACGCGGGTGATGATGTCGCTGACCCAGGGGCCCGCGCAATTGACCAGGCAGCGGGCGCGAAAGCTGCGCACCTCGCCCGTCGCCTCGGATTTCGTCCGGACGACCCAGATCCCGTTCTCGCGCCGGGCCGAGATGCAGGGGCTGCGGGTCAGCACCCTCGCCCCCTTCTCGGCCGCGTCAACGGCGTTCAGAACGACCAGACGGGCATCGTCCACCCAGCAGTCGCTGTATTCGAAACCCCTGATATAGGTGTCCAGAAGCGGCGCCCCCTCGGGATCGCGGCGCAGGTCCAGCGTCCGGGTGCCGGGCAACTTCCGCCGGCCACCCAGGTGATCATAGAGAAACAGGCCCAGCCGCACCAGCCAGGCCGGACGGTCCTGCGGGCTGTGGGGCAGCACGAAGCGCATCGGCCAGATGATGTGCGGCGCCGCGCGCATCAGCACCTCGCGTTCGATCAGCGCCTCGCGGACCAGGCGGAATTCGTAATATTCCAGATAGCGCAGCCCGCCATGGACCAGCTTGCCCGACCGCGACGAGGTTCCCTCGGCCAGATCGTCCTTTTCGCACAGCACGACCTTCAGCCCGCGGCCGGCGGCATCGCGGGCGATACCGGCGCCGTTGATGCCGCCGCCGATCACGAACAGGTCGATTGTTTCGCTGTCATTGCTCATCCTGCTGTCCTTTCGCAAAGGCCGCGCGGGCGGCGGCAAGCGCATCCCAGACCGGCGGCAGGGCATGCCGCGCGGCGCTGAAGGCGGGAAACAGGCCGTCATAGGCAGCCATCAGCGCCGGATCGGGCGCTTCGGCCTTGCCCAGCAGCGGGGTTACCCATTCGGCGATGCAGGCCTCCATGTCGGGATAGGCGCCGATGGCGACGGCGGCCATCATCGCGGCACCGGCAGCGCCCGCCTCGTCCCGCGCTGAGACCCGGACCGGCGCGGCCAGCGCGGCCGACAGGATACCGCGCAGGGCGGGTGACCGCGCGGCCCCGCCGGTCAGGCGCAGTTCGGCCGGCAATGGCCCCATCGCGGCATAGCAATCGCGCATCGCCATCCCCAGCCCCTCGGCGACGGCCCGGACCAGGTCGGGATAGCGGTGACCTGAGGCAAGTCCCACGAACCCCGCCCGCGCATCGGCATTGACGAAGGGACCGCGTTCCCCGGCATCCGAGATATAGGGGTGATAGACGATCTGGCCCGGCCGCGCCTGTCCCAGCCATTCGTCCAGATGCGCGACCAGATCGCGGTGCGTCACGGGGCGACCCAGATCGGACAGGATCCCGGCCGCGATGCCCAGCACCCAGTCCAGGTTCAGCGTCGCCGCCATGTTGGTCTGGACCTGCGTCACGATTCCGGGGATCGGCAGGCAGATGACATAGCCTGTCCCCTGCTGGTTCAGCTGGACGTCGCCGGCGGCCACCGCGCGCAGATGCACCCCGGTCGATCCGACAGTCGAACAGGCGACATCGCCGGCCGTGCCGCCATAGACGCCCGCGCCAAGCGCCGTCATCACCATGTCCACATAGCCAAGGCTGACCGGCGTACCGGCCCGCAAACCGGTCTGGCGCGCGGCGTCGCCGGTCAGCGGATGCGTAGCCTGGCTGCCATCGACGATTTCGGGCAGCAGGGCCCGGCGATGGGACAGGCCAAGCGCCGCGATCGCCGTGTCGTCATAGCGGCGATGGCGGAAATTGCCGAAGGTGAAGCTGGCCTCGGACGGATCGGTCGCGCGCTGGCCGGTCAGGTTCAGATACAGCCAGTCCTTGCAATGCAGCGCGACTTCGGCCCGGTCCAGCATGTCGGGCGCATGTGTATCCATATGCGCCATCTGCGCACCCTGCTGGCAGGTGTTCAGCCCGGTTCCCGTGGCCTCGAACCGGGCACGATTCGCCGGGCTCGCCGCCAGCCGCGCGACCGTGGGCGCGGCACGGGCATCCAGCCACAGCCAGGCATCGCCCACGGGTCCGTCAGGCCCGACAAGCCATGTCCCGTCGCCCTGACCGGTCACCGACAGGGCCGCGACCCGCCCGGCCAGTCCGTCGATAGCCTCGCCCAAACCGCGCAGCGCGGCGGCGCAATCCCGCCATGTCCGGTCCATGGATTGCGTGGCCGCGCCGCCTTTGGCCGTCAGATAGCGGTTCGGCACCGAAAACGCCCCGATCTGGTGTCCGGCCATGTCGAAGGCAACGGCCTTGATGACCGATGTCCCGGCGTCGATGCCGATCAGGATATCGGCGCGATCCATACCAACCCTCCCGGCGGATGCCTTGCGCGGCAGCCTTGCTTCGGGCTTGTATAGCATGAGTTCTTTCGGATGCATGTATTTTTTTACAGACACGGCAATTTATTTCGGCTAGATTGATCCCGAGGGGTCCTGCGCCATGCGACGGGCCAGGGGAAGAAACGATGACCGCGCGTTCGCGCAGCGGCATCGGCGCAGGACCGGAGAGGAGGCCGGCACGATGAGAATTGCTTCTGAAAAGACGGGCCAGACCGCGCCTGCAATCCTCGAGCCGGGTGCCGTCGGCGCGGCGAACCGGCCGTTCCGTGCACCGCGCTGACCTCGATTCGCCCCCGGATCGACCGCCGCAACCAGAGGATCGCCCGATGACGCATTTTTCGTCCCCCGCGCCGAAAGCGCCCGCCTCGTCCCGGCGCGGATTGTATCTTGGGCTCGGCGTGGCCGCCGCCCTTCTGGCGGGCATCGCCTTCGACACCACGATCGTGACCATCGGTTCCGAGTCCGATGTCCGCGCGCAGGTCTTCTCGCCAGACGATTACGGGCAGCAGGAATTTCCCCGCATCGCCGAATTCGTGAAGGGCAAGGCGGTGGATGCGGCCACGCTGGCCCCGGCGGTCTTGCAGGACAAGGCGGCGGCGGCCGAACAATACGGCACTCCGGCCTCGACCGGGGCAATCATGTTCACCACCGTCACCGGCGCCGTGGCCGAGGGAAAGTCCGGCATCTACACGATCCAGGCCGAGGATGTGCCCGAGGAGATCACCATCCGCGTCCAGACCGGCCCGGCGATCAACGGCACCGATCTGCGCGACGCGCCCGGTGACATCACCTTCGGCCAGTTCAAGAACCAGATCGAATATCAGAATGCCGGCGCAGGCATCAATCGCGCGATGAAGACGGCCGTTCTGGAACCGATCGACACCGCCGGTCTGACCGGCAGGACGATCACCGTCACCGGCGCCTTCCGGCTGATCAATCCGAAGAACTGGCTGATCACGCCGGTCGAGGTCAGCGTGCAATGAACAGCGCAAGAACAGCAGGGGGCGGGATCCCCGAAGGCGAACCCGATGCGCGCGAAGTCGTTCTGGCCGCCCGCAACGTCGCCAAGTCCTATGGCAATGTCCATGCGCTGAAGGGCGTCAATTTCGACATCCATCGCGGCCAGGTCACGACCCTGTTCGGCGAGAACGGCGCCGGCAAGTCGACGCTGATGAAGATCCTGTCGGGCGTGATCCAGCCCAGCAGCGGCGACATCATCCTCGACGGCCAGCCGACGGCATTCGCCAGCGCGACCGAGGCGCGGGATCGCGGCATTTCGATCATCCACCAGGAATTGTCGCTGGCGCCGAACCTGTCGGTGCGCGACAACATCTTCATGGGCCGCGAGATCATGGGCCGGACCGGCGTGGATTTCGCCGAGGAAGAACGCCAGACCCGCAGGCTGATGGAGGAACTGGAGGAGGATATCGACCCGCTGACCGCGGTCGAGGAATTGCGCCTGGGCCAGCAGCAGATCGTCGAGATCGCCCGCGCCCTGTCGGTCAACAGCCGCATCCTGATCATGGACGAACCGACCAGCGCGCTGTCGGCCAGCGAGGTCGAGGTGCTGTTCAAGGTGGTGCGCGACCTGACCGAGAGGGGTGTCAGCATCGTCTATATCTCGCATCACCTGGAAGAGGCTCTGACCATCACCGATCACGCCGTGGTCCTGCGCGACGGCGCCATGACCGCCTCGGCGCCGCGCGCGCAGATCGACCTGGAATGGATCGTGCGCAACATGGTCGGCGACAATTACGACCTGGGCAGCCCGCCCGACACGCAGATGGGGCAAGCCGCGCTGTCGATCCGCAACCTGACCCTGCCGGACCCGTCGGGGGGCTTCGATCTGGTGGACCGGCTGTCGCTGGATGTTCGCGCGGGCGAAATCGTCTGCATCTACGGGCTGATGGGGGCAGGTCGCACGGAGCTGCTTGAAACCTGTGCCGGGCGCCTGCGCGCCAGCGCCGGCGAGATCGTGCTGGAGGGGCAGGAAATCTCGCACCTGTCCATCGCCGAACGCATCGCGCGCGGGCTTGCCCTGGTCCCCGAGGATCGCCAGCGCGACGGACTGGTCCAGACCATGAGCGTGGGCGAAAATCTGTCGCTGGCCTCGATCCGGCGTTTCACCAGGGGTCTGTTCACCTCGGCCCGCGCCGAGCGGCGCCTGGTCGAAAGCAGCATCCGCGAGGTGACGGTCAAGACCTCGGGTCCGGCCGCGCCGATCGGATCGCTGTCGGGGGGCAATCAGCAGAAGGTCGTGATCGGCAAGATCCTCGCGACCAGACCCAGGGTGATCATGCTGGACGAACCGTCGCGCGGCATCGATATCGGCGCCAAGGCCGAGGTCTTCCGCCTTCTTGCGGAAGAGGCCAGGCAGGGTCTTGCCGTGATCTATTCGACCTCGGAAGTCAGCGAATGTCTGTCCATCGCGCACCGGATCGTGGTCATGCACAAGGGCCGCATCTCGGCCGAATTCGATTCCACCGTCACCAAGGAAAAGATCATGGCCGCCTCGGGCGAGTCCGTGGCCGCCTGAGCGCGCTTGAGGAAAGACCCAATCATGTCGGACACCACAGCCACCGCCGCCACCGCCCGCAAGAAGCGCGATTTCAGCATCGGCCGATTGCTGCTGGAAGGCCGCGCCTTCTTTGCGCTGATCGCCATCATCGTCGTCTTCTCGATCCTGTCCCCGAATTATCTGACGATCGGCAACCTGCTGATCATGGCCAGCCACGTGGCCATCTACGGCATCCTTGCCATCGGCATGTTGCTGGTGATCCTGAACGGCGGCATCGATCTTTCGGTCGGCTCTATCCTGGCGCTGGCGGGGGTCAGTGCGGGCGCCATGATGCAGGGGATCCAGATCGACGCGATGGGCGTGATCCTGTATCCGCCGGTCTGGGCCGTGGTGGTGCTGACCTGCGTGCTGGGCGCGGCGGTGGGGGCGGTCAACGGCGTCCTGGTCTCGATCTTCAAGGTGCCGGCCTTCGTCGCCACGCTGGGCGTGATGTATGTCGCCCGCGGGGTGGCGCTGCTGATGACCAACGGGCTGACCTACAACAACCTGTCGGGCCGGGCCGAGCTGGGCAATACCGGCTTTGACTGGCTGGGTTTCAACCGCATCGGCGGTGTGCCGATCTCGGTCATCGTGCTGGCGGTCCTGGCGATCCTGGGCGGGCTGATGCTGTCGCGGTCGTCCTTCGGGCGCTGGCTCTATGCTTCGGGCGGCAACGAACGCGCGGCGGAATTGTCGGGCGTGCCCACGCGGCTGGTCAAGATCACCGTCTACACGCTGTCGGGGATGCTGTCGGCGATCGCGGGACTGGTGCTGGCCTCGCAGCTGACCTCGGCCGGACCGACGGCGGGCACGACCTACGAATTGACCGCCATCGCCGCGGTGGTCATCGGCGGCGCCGCGCTGACCGGCGGGCGCGGCACCATGCGCGGCACGATGCTGGGTGCCTTCGTGATCGGGTTCCTGTCGGATGGCCTGGTCATCATCGGCGTCTCGTCCTACTGGCAGACCGTCTTTACCGGTGCCGTGATCGTTCTGGCCGTGCTGATGAATTCGCTTCAATACGGGCGCGGCGGCCGCAAGGGCTGAGTGTCCGACAACCTTCCCCGCGCGGTCGAACAGGAAACCGGGCCGCGCGGAAAGACTGCCTGACGCGACAAGGGCGAAGGCAGGTCCATCAACCAAGGGAGAGAAGACCAATGATGAAGATGACGCGCCGCCTGCTTCTGGCCGCCGTGGCCGCCGCGCCGCTGATGGCCGGGGCCGCGAATGCCGAGGGGCTGATAACCATCATCGTGAACGACCCGGCAAACCCCTACTGGTTCACCGAGGGCGAGGTCGCCCGCAAAACCGCCGAGGAACTGGGCTATACCGCCAATGTCGCCGCCCACAAGGGCGATACCAATACCGAAAGCACCCTGATCGACACGGCGATCACCAACAAGTCCGAGGCGATCATCCTTGACCCGGCCAATGCGGACGGATCCATCGGCGCGGTCAAGAAGGCCGTCGATGCCGGCATCCCGGTGATCCTGGTCAATGCCGAGATCAACCAGGAAGGCCTGGCCAAGGCCCAGCTTGTGTCGAACAATGCCCAGGGTGCCGCGCTTGGCGCGCAGGCCTGGGTCGAGGCGGTGGGCGATACCGGTCAATATGTCGAATTGTTCGGCAACCCGGCCGACAACAATGCCCAGACCCGCTCGAACGGGTACGAGACGGTGCTGAGCCAGTATCCGGATCTGGAAAAGGTCGGCCGCGAGGTTGCCAACTGGGACCGCACGCAGGGCTATCAGAAAACCCAGTCTCTGCTGCAGGCCAACCCCGACATCATCGGCGTGATCTCGGGCAATGACGAGATGGCGCTTGGCGCGATCGCGGCGCTGAAAGAGGCCGGCAAGCTGGATCAGGTCAAGGTCGGCGGCTTTGACGGCTCGCCCGACGCGGTCGAGGCGGTCAAGGCCGGCGAGATGCAGTATACCGTGTTGCAGCCCGTCGCGGTGTTCTCGGCCGAGGCCGTCAGGCAGGCCGACAATTTCATCAAGAACGGTTCGACCGGGGTGGACAGCGAAAAGCAGCTTTTCGACTGCCTGCTGATCACCAAGGACAACGTCGACAAGTATACCGGCCCCTTCGTGCTGGAACAGTAAAGCCGCAAGGCTGGGGCGCGCGACGACGCCACCGCGCGCCCCAGCCCCGAATTTCCGCGGCGCCCGTGATCCCAATGTCGCTTCTGCTTGGCATCGACAATGGCCTGACCGTCACCAAGGCGGTGATCTTCGATACGGCAGGCCGCGTGGTCTCGATGGCCCGGCGCCGGGTGCCGCAATCCCTGCCACGGCCGCGCCACGTGCAGCGCGACATGACCGGTTTGTGGACCCATACAGCCGAGGCGATCGCCGACGCCCTGTCGGCCTGCCCCCGCCCGGCCTCGGATATTGCCTGCATTGCCGCGACCGCCCACGGCGATGGCCTCTACCTGCTGGATGGCGAGGGCCGGCCGCTGGCGCCGGGCATCCTGTCTTTGGACAGCCGCGCGGGCGAAATCGCGGCGCGGTGGCAGGCCGACGGCACCGCCGCTCTTGCCCTGGAACGGACCGGCCAGCGACCTCATGCCTCGGCGCCTTCGGCACTGTTGGCCTGGCTGCGCGCCAACGAACCCGACCGCTTCGCAAGGATCGGGCATGTGCTGGCCTGCAAGGACTGGCTGCGGTTCTGCCTGACCGGCGGCATCGCCACCGACCTGACCGAGGCCAGCACCGCCTTTACCGATGTCGCGACACAGGATTATGCCGATGACATCCTGCCGATCTTCGGGCTCGAGGCATTGTCCCATGCCCTGCCCCCGATCCTGGCCCCCGATGCCGTCGCAGGCCATGTCACGCCCCAGGCCGCCGCCCTGACCGGCCTGGTCGCCGGCACGCCGGTCGCGGCCGGACTGCATGATGTGACGGCATCCTCGCTGGGTGCGGGTGGCTATGCCGAGGGTGTCGCGGCCATCGTCGCCGGAACCTATTCCATCAACGAAACCGTCTCGCGCGCGGCTCGGACCGGCCCGGGCTGGTTCTGCCGCAACGGCATCGCGCCGGGCGAATGGAATGCGATGGCGATTTCTCCTGCCTCCGCCAGCAATTACGACTGGTTCCTCGATACATTCTGCGCCGCCGAACGTGCCGCTGGCGGCCCGGATCTGCACGCCCGGATCATTCCCCAGATCGAGGCCGCGATGGCCCGCCCCTCGACCGCCATCTTTCACCCCTACCTGTTCGGCGCACCGCAGGGCGCGATGGCCAGCGCCGGCTTTTTCGGCCTGCGCGGATGGCAGGATCGCGGCGACATGCTGCGCGCCGTGATCGAGGGGATCACCTTCAATCACCGCGTCCATGTCGATGCCCTGCGCGAAGGCTTTGCCATCGACCGGGCGCGGCTGACCGGGGGCATCTCGCGCAGCCCTGTTTTTGCCCAGCTTTTCGCCGATACCCTGGCCATGCCCGTCAGCACAAGCGACACCGAAGAGGCCGCCGCCTGGGGCGCGGCCCTGTGTGCGGGATCGGCGGCGGGCCTGTTCGAAAGCCCGCGCCACGATCCGCGCGATCCGGGCGCCCTGACCCGGAATTTCACCCCCGATGCCACCCGCAGCGCCGATCTTGACCGCCGCTATGCCGTCTTTCGCGAGATCGGGCGGGCGATGGAACCAGTCTGGCCCAGTATCGAGGCCCTGGGCGAATGACAGATCCGCACGACATCGATGTGCTGATCCTGGGCGCGGGAATCAACGGGGCGGGCCTGTTTCGCGATCTGTGCGAACAGGGCGCAAGCTGCGTGATCGCCGACAAGGGCGATTTCGGCGGCGGCACCTCGGCGGCGCCGTCGCGGCTGATCCATGGCGGGATCAAGTATCTGGAGACCGGCGAATTGCGGCTTGTGGCGCAATCCACCTATGAACGGAACCTGCTTTTGCGCAATGCGCCGCATCTGGTGCGGCCGCTGCCGACGGTGATCCCCATCTTCTCGTGGCTCAGGGGCATCGGGCCGGCGCTGCGGACGCTGCTGGGTTCGACCACGGCGCCGCGCGGCCGGGGCGCGGTGCTGATCAAGATCGGGCTGGCGATCTATGATCTCTATGGCCGGCGGGCCCGCGTCATGCCGCGCCATCAGCTGTGGTCGCGGGCGCGCGCCCTGCGCGAAATCCCGCCGCTGACACCGCGCATCGCCGCCGCCGGCCGCTATTACGACGCGATGGTGACGCAACCCGAAAGGCTGGTCTGGGAATTGCTGGCCGACGGGATCCGCGTCAATCCTGCCGCCCGGGCGCTGAATTACACGACATTGCAGGATACGGATGGAACCACGATTCGGCTGACCGGCCCGGACGGCACGCTTGCGCTGCGGCCGCGGATCGTGGTCAATGCGGCCGGACCCTGGATCGACCGGGTGAATGCGGCGCTTGGCGCGCCATCGCGGCTGATCGGCGGCACCAGAGGATCGCATCTCCTGCTGGATCATCCCGACCTGCTGGCGGCGCTGAACGGACGGATGCTGTATTTCGAGGCCGATGACGGCCGCATCTGCCTGGTCTTCGACTATCTCGGCAGGGCGCTGGTCGGATCGACCGACCTGCGCGCCGACGATCCCGACACGGTCGCCTGCGACGAGGCCGAGGTCGATTATCTGCTGGGGGCGCTGCGCGGGCTGCTGCCGGGGCTGCGCTTTGGCCGCGATCAGATCGTCTATGCCTATTCCGGCATCCGCCCCCTGCCCGCCAGCGATGCGGCCATGCCGGGCCTGATCAGCCGCGACCACTCGGCCCCCGTGGCCGAGCCGCAGGGACCGCGCGTCTGGCCCATCCTGTCGCTGGTCGGCGGCAAGTGGACGACCTTCCGGGGCTTTGCCGAAGAGGTCGCGGACGAGGTTCTGGCGCGGCTTTCGATGTCCCGGCGCATCGGCACGGCGTCGCTGGCGATCGGCGGCGGCCGCGATTTTCCGGCCGATCCGGAGGTTTGGGCCAACGCCGTGGCCGCGCGGACAGGCTGTGCCCCCGACCGGGCGCGAGACCTGCTGGACCGCTATGGCACCACCGCCGGGCCGATCCTGGCGGCCGAGGGCCCGGCGCCCGCGATGCTGGCGGATGCCGCCTATTCGCTGGCCGAACTGGACTGGCTGATCCGACATGAACGGGTGCGGCATCTGGCGGATCTTGTCATGCGGCGCACCGCGATTGCGGTCACGGGGCGGTTGACGGGCCGCGATCTGGACCGCATCGCCGGCCTTTGCGCGCGGGCACTGGACTGGGACGATACCCGCCGCCGGCAGGAAATCGCGGATACGCGGGCGATGCTGACCGGGCGGCACCGCCTGCGGATGGATCAGGCGGCGTCAGAGTGATCCGAGGCGGCAAGATCCGCCTCCAGCGCCAGAACCTGCTGCACCGCCTGGGCTGCCTCGGCGCCCTTGCGGACGAAGTGATCGCGGAAGAACGCCCTGTGCGCGGCGGTTTCCTGATAATGATGCGGCGTCAGCGAGACCGAAAAGCAGGGAATGCCGGTTTCCAGCCCGACATTCATCAACCCGGTCACCACCGCGCCGGCGACGAAATCGTGACGATAGATGCCGCCATCGACGACAAGGGCGGCGGCCACGACGGCATCATAGCGCCCGGTCCGGGCCAGTTTCTTGGCCAGACGCGGCATCTCGAAGGCGCCGGGAACGTCGAAGGCGTCGATCCGCGCGCCGGGAAACAGCGTGGCTGCCTCGGCCAGAAAACCGTCATGGGCACGGTCCACGATCTCGGCGTGCCAGCGGGCCTTGATGAAGGCGATGCGGGGATTGGTCTTGGTCATCTTTCGGAACCTTCCGTTTTGCAACAGCACAGGCCCCAGAGCTTCGATCCTTGACCGCCCCAGGCAAGGGCGGCCTCGGTTCTCTTCCATCCGGACTATACCGTCGGCCCCGGAATTTCACCGGATCTGCTGACCCTTCCGACAGGAAGGCGCTCGCGGGCTGTCACCGCCGGTGGGGAATTGCACCCCGCCCTGAGAACGAGAATCG
>CERQ01024986.1_pt1 | contig 41227 bp, 39 predicted proteins | sample 530711 | NCBI WGS metagenome assembly CERQ01 (sample SAMEA2620882, study PRJEB7988) | marine metagenome | biome: marine biome (ENVO:00000447); feature: mesopelagic zone (ENVO:00000213); material: "saline water (ENVO:00002010), including plankton (ENVO:xxxxxxxx)" | depth 850 m | reverse complement strand
CGCTGTCCGCCTCTATCCCCGAGGAGCCCGCCGATGAATGAGATTCGCAGCATCGGCATTCTCGGAGGCGGTCAACTGGGTCGGATGTTGTCGGTCGCGGCCAGCCGTCTTGGCCTGCGCTGCCATGTCTTCGACCCCGGCGCGGCGCCAGCGGGCGAAGTGGCATGGCGGCTGACGACCGCACCCTACGAAGATGACCACGCCCTTGCCGCCTTTGCCGAAAGCGTGGACGTGATCACCTACGAATTCGAGAACGTGCCGACCTCGGCACTGGATCTGCTGGAACGCCTGCGCCCGATACGCCCCGGCCGCCATGCGCTGGCGGTGTCGCAGGACAGGCTGGCCGAAAAGACCTTTCTGAACGAGATCGGGCTGGCCACGGCGGCTTTTGCCGATGTGCCCTCACAGGCCGATCTGGATGCCGCGATCCGGCGGATCGGGCGGCCCGCGATCCTGAAGACGCGACGCATGGGCTATGACGGCAAGGGCCAGGTCAGGATCGGCGGCGAAGCCGCCGAATGGACCGGCGCGCCTTCAATTCTGGAAGGTTTCGTCGATTTCTCGGCCGAGATCAGCGTCATCGTCGCGCGTGGTGCAGACGGGCAGGTGGCGGCCTATGATCCCGGCCTGAACGTCCATCGCGACGGCATCCTGCGATCCACGACGGTGCCTTGCGGGCTGCCCGCGCGCGCGACCACCGACGCGGTGCTGATCGCGGGCCGGATCGTCAACGCATTGGATTATGTCGGCGTGATGGGGGTCGAGCTGTTCGTGACGCCCGACGGGCTGATCGTGAACGAGATCGCGCCGCGCGTGCATAATTCGGGCCACTGGACGCAGGCCGGCTGCGCCGTCGATCAGTTCGAACAGCATATCCGCGCCGTGGCGGGCCTGCCCCTGGGCGATGGCAAGCGTTTCGCCGATGTGCTGATGGAGAACCTGATCGGCGATGATATCGGCCGCGTGCCGGATCTGCTGGTCGCACCGCGCACGCAGGTTCATCTCTATGGCAAGGGCGAGGCGCGGCCGGGCCGCAAGATGGGCCACCTGAACCGGATCGCGGAATGAGGGTTGCGCGCCCGAGGCTGGCGGTCCGCGCCGCGATCCTGCATCGTGACCGGCTGCTGATGGTCAACGCCTATCCGGGCGAACGCAGCGATCTGTGGTGCCTGCCCGGCGGCGGGGTCGAGCCGGGCCAGTCCCTGCCAGAAAACCTGATGCGCGAGGTGGCCGAGGAAACCGGTCTGCTGATCAGCGTCGGCGCGCCGTTTCTGGTAAACGAATTTCACGACCCGGCGCGCGGCTTTCATCAGGTCGACCTGCTGTTCCGCGCCACGCTGATCGCCACCGACGAGGTTTCGCTGGCCGATCCCGAAGGCGTGGTGAACCGTTTCCGCTGGGTCACGCAGGTCGAACTGGGCGCGTTGCGCCACAAGCCGGACAGCCTTGCCGCCGCCATCTGGGGCGATGCCGCGGCGCATTACGACCCCCTGGAAACCATCGTTCCCTGACTGGCCTCGGTCTTCGGCCAGGGACGATCAGCCCCGGCGTTTGCGGAACGCAAGCCTTACTCGGCCGCCTCGTTGATTGCGGTTTCGGAACCCGGCTTCATGCGAAAGCCGCGTTCGAGCTGGTCGAAGGGCGCGACCGGGTAATCGCCCGAGAAACAGGCATCGCAATATTGCGGGCTCTTGGTGTTGCGGCCTCCCGCCTCGCCGACCGCGCGGTAGAGCCCGTCCAGCGATACGAAGGCCAGGCTGTCGACGCCGATCCAGTCGCGCATTTCCTCGGGGCTCATCTGGGCCGCCAGCAGCTTGTCCCGCTCGGGCGTGTCCACGCCGTAGAAGCACGGCCAGGCGGTCGGAGGCGAGGCGATGCGGAAATGCACCTCGGCGGCGCCCGCGTCGATGATCATGTCCTTGATCTTGCGGCTGGTCGTGCCGCGCACCACGCTGTCGTCAACCAGAACCACCCGCTTGCCCGCGATCAGCGATCGGTTGACGTTCAGCTTCAGGCGCACGCCCATGTTGCGGATCTGTTCGGTCGGCTCGATGAAGGTCCGGCCCATATACTGGTTGCGGATGATTCCCATGCCATAGGGGATCCCGGATTCCTGCGCGAACCCGATCGCGGCCGGCGTGCCGCTGTCGGGGACCGGACAGACCAGATCCGCCTCGATCGGCGCCTCGCGGGCCAGTTCGACCCCGATCTGGCGCCGGGTCTCATAGACCGAGCGGCCGCCGATGATCGAATCGGGACGCGAGAAGTAGACATGTTCGAAGATGCAGAACCGGCCGGTCGAGGGCCCGAAGGGGCGAGAGCTTTCGACCTTGCCCTTGGTGATGACCACCATCTCGCCCGGTTCGATCTCGCGCACGAAATCGGCACCGATGATGTCCAGCGCGCAGGTTTCTGATGCCAGACAGAAGCCATCGTCGCCGACCTTGCCCAGAACCAGCGGCCGCACGCCCAGCGGATCACGCACGCCGATCAGCTTGGTCCGGGTCATCGCGATGACGCTGAACGCGCCCTCGACCCGGCGCAGCGCATCCTTCATCCGTTCGGGGATGTTGCGCTGGATCGACCGCGCCATCAGGTGGATGATGCATTCGCTGTCCGATGAGGACTGGAAGATGCTGCCGCGTTCGGTCAGCTCGCGGCGCAGGGCGGCGGCATTGGTGATGTTGCCGTTATGGGCGATGGCGCAGCCGCCCATCGAGAATTCGCCGAAGAACGGTTGCACGTCGCGGATCGCGGTATTGGCCTTGGTCCCGGCGGTGGAATAGCGCACATGCCCGATCGCCAGCGGTCCCGGCAGCGTCGCCATCACGTCGGTCTTGGTGAAATTGTCGCGCACATAGCCGAAGCGGTGGGCGCTGTTGAACCCGTGTTCGGGATCATGGGCGACGATGCCGCCGGCCTCCTGCCCGCGATGCTGCAACGCGTGCAGGCCGAGAGCGACGAAATTCGAGGCATCCGCCATCCCGATCGCGCCGAATACCCCGCATTCCTCGTGCAGGCGGTCCGAATCGAACGGATGGGCCAAGAATGGCTGCATCATGGCATCCTGACTGGCTTTGGACTGTCGAGGGCTATGTAGTGCGGGCCGGACCCAGAGTCACGCCCCGGCTATCCGCAGAAGCGGAATTTTCGTCACATCACCGACATCAGCGGCCATGGCCGGGCACGCCGCCTCAGTTCGAGGCCGGCGCCGCATCACCGGTCCGGGCCGGGGCGGTGTCCGGATCGACGGTTTCGGTCGTCGCGCCGCAGCCGCCGACCATCTGTTCGTAGCGGCTGACGATCCAGCCGGGCGCATCTTCGGGGATACGTTCGTCCATCTGGCCGCGCATCCGTTCGAACACCTGCGCCGAGCGTGAATTTTCGACCATCGCGACCTGCTGGCTGGTCATCACCCGGTCGTAGACGATGAAGACGATGGCGACCAGAAGGATGCCGCGCGCCACGCCGAACAGAAAGCCCATTCCCTGATCCACCCCGCCCAGGGCCGACCGTTGCACGACCGAGGAAAACAGCGGCGTGATGATCGAGAAGACGACCAGGGCGAGGGCGAAGACCACCGCGAAGCCCGCGATCGTGGCCAATTCGCAACTGTCGCCCAGGAAACGGTCCAGAACCGGAAGCTGGGCGATCATCGGCCGCACCGCAGCGGCGAAGAGAAAGGCCAGGATGGCCGCCGCGATCCAGCCCAGGATGGCCAGCGATTCGCGCACGAAGCCGCGCGACCATGCCAGTATCGCGGAAAGAATGATGACCGCCGCCACCACCGCGTCGATGATCGTGAAACCGTCCATGTAGTCCCGCCCCCGCGCCGGATATCGTTGCATTTTCAGGCGGTTCAGCCGGCGCCGAAGATCTCGCCCACAAATTCCGTCAGATCGGCGATGCGCCGCGTTCCCATGCCGCCGCGATCCGATCCGACCCCCTCGACCTTCTGGCCTTCGGGTAAGATCGCCTGTGAAAAACCAAGTTTCTGCGCCTCTTTCAACCTGTTTTCGGCCTGCGCGACGGGGCGCAGCGCGCCCGACAGGCTGATTTCGCCGAAAAGCACCGCCTCGGGCGGCAGCGCGCTGTCCTCGCGCGCCGACAGCAGGGCGCCGGCGATGGCCAGGTCGGCGGCCGGTTCGCTGACCCGCATCCCGCCGGCGACGTTCAGGAACACGTCGAGCCCGGCGAAGGGAATGCCGCAGCGGGCCTCCAGCACGGCAAGGATGGTGCTGACACGGCCGCTGTCAAGCCCGACCACGGTGCGGCGCGGCGAGGCAAGGGTGGAGGGCGCGACCAGGGCCTGAACCTCGGTCAGCACCGGCCGCGTGCCCTCGATCCCGGCAAAGACCGCGCTGCCGGGTGAAGGCTGGCCGCGTTCGGACAGAAACAGCGCCGAGGGGTTGGCAACCTCGGCCAGCCCCGCGCCGGTCATCTCGAACACGCCGATCTCGTCGGCGGGGCCGAAGCGGTTCTTGACGCTGCGCAGGATGCGGAACTGATGACCGCGCTCGCCCTCGAAATACAGCACGGTATCGACCATGTGTTCGACCACGCGCGGCCCGGCGATCTGGCCCTCCTTGGTGACGTGCCCGACCAGAACCACCGCCACGCCGCGCCGCTTGGCGAAGGTCACGAGCTCGTGCGCGGCGGCGCGCACCTGCGCCACGCTTCCGGGCGCGGCCTCGACATGATCGGACCACAGCGTCTGAACCGAATCGATGATGGCAAGATCCGGGCGTTCGCCGTCCAGCGTGGTCAGGATGTCGCGCAAGTTGGTTTCCGCCCCCAGCCGGACCGGCGCATCGGCCAGACCCAGCCTTTGCGCGCGCATCCTGACCTGTGCGCTGGCCTCCTCGCCGCTGATATAGACCGCATCGAGGCCGCGCCGCGCGAAGGCCGCAGCGCCCTGCAACAGCAGGGTCGATTTGCCGATGCCGGGATCGCCGCCGACCAGGATCGCGCTGCCGGGCACCAGTCCGCCACCCAGAACCCGGTCCAGTTCCGCCATCCCCGAGACGCTGCGCGGCGGCGGCGGCTCGTCGGTGGCAAGACCCGTCAGCGCAACGCGGCGCCCCTTGGCCGCGCCCAGACCGCGCCCCGGCCCGTGGCTCAGCGGAGCTTCCTCGACGATGCTGTTCCAGGCCCCGCAGGCATCGCAGCGCCCGGCCCATTTCTTGTGTGCGACGCCGCATTCGGTGCAGCTGAAGGCAGAGACGGATTTGGCCATGGGCGTCTTGTGCCATCTGGCCAGGGCGCCCGCAATACGCGTTGCAGCGGATCGCGCAGGCCCTTGGAGGGGTCGGCCTGCGCCCAGGCCCCGGTGCAGGAAAAAAGAACGGCGCGCCGGATTCGGCGCGCCGTGTGTCAGGTCCGGCATCGGAACCGATCAGGCCAGGCTATTGTCGATATCCTTGCAGGCCGCGACAAGACCCCTGACCGCCTCGACCGACTTGTCCAGCATCGCCTTTTCGTCCTTGTCCAGCTTGATGTCGATGACCTTCTCGATCCCGTTCGCGCCGATCACGGTCGGCACGCCGACATAGATCCCCTTCAGGCCATAGGCCCCGTCCACATTCGCCGCGCAGGGCAGCACACGCTTCTGATCCTTCAGATAGGCCTCGGCCATCTCGATGGCGCTGGTCGCGGGGGCATAGAAGGCGCTGCCGGTCTTCAGCAGGCTGACGATCTCGGCCCCGCCATCGCGGGTGCGCTGGACGATGGCATTCAGCTTGTCCTGCGTGGTCCAGCCCATCTTGACCAGATCGGGCAGCGGGATGCCCGCGACGGTCGAATAGCGGGTCAGAGGCACCATCGTGTCGCCGTGCCCGCCCAGCACGAAGGCGGATACGTCGCGCATCGAGACGCCGAATTCGAGGCTGAGGAAATGGCGGAAGCGGGCCGAATCCAGCACGCCGGCCATGCCGCAGACCTTGTTCGCGGGCAGGCCGCTGAATTTCTGCAGCGCCCAGACCATCGCGTCCAGCGGGTTGGTGATGCAGATGACGAAGGCGTCGGGCGCATGGGTCCTGATACCTTCACCGACCGATTTCATGACCTTGAGGTTGATCCCCAGCAGGTCGTCGCGGCTCATCCCCGGCTTGCGCGGAACGCCGGCGGTGACGATGCAGACATCGGCGCCGGCGATGTCTGCATAATCATTCGTGCCCTTCAGCGCCGCGTCGAAGCCTTCGGCCGGGCCCGATTCGGCGATGTCCAGCGCCTTGCCTTGCGGCGCGCCCTCGGCAATGTCGAACAGGACGACGTCGCCCAGTTCCTTCATCGCGGCCAGATGGGCCAGCGTGCCGCCGATCTGCCCCGCACCGATAAGTGCGATCTTGGGTCGGGCCATGGTTAACCTCCGATGTCATGGATGGAATCTCGCGGCGTTGGTTAAGCCCTCGACATCCGAATCGCAAGTCTCTGCCCGTGGCGTGCGGCATGGCAGCAGCCTTGGTCGCCGTTTCCGGATGCGGACCCAAGCGGCCGGCGAACCGGATCCGCAGGTCCGAAGGCAAAGGCGCCCCCATGGGCTGATATGGGGCTGATCCGGCCGGCGCGGGGGGGGGCGATGCCGCGCCGCGGCAATTTTTTCCTTGCCATTTCTGGCTGCCAGAGGCAGTTTCGCGCAACATTATTTCCCGGAGGTCTGTCATGGCGCGCCCCTATCGTTCCGTCCTCTACATTCCGGCAGCCAACCGGCGCGCGATGGAAAAGGCGCAGGGGCTGCCGGCCGACGCAATCATCTTCGATCTTGAAGACGCGGTGGCGCCGCCGGAAAAGGTCGCGGCGCGAGAAGCACTGGGGGCGGCGCTGACCAGGGATTACGGAGCCCGTGCCCGGATCGTGCGGATCAACGCGCTGGCGAGCGAATGGGGCGATGACGATGCCCGCTTCTGCGCGGATCTGGTCGGATGCGCCGATGCGGTGCTGATCCCCAAGGTGGATACCGCGGCCGATCTGGATGCGGTCGCGGCGCTGTGCCCGGATCTGGCCCTCTGGGCGATGATGGAAACGCCGCTGGCGATGCTGAACGCGGCCGAGATCGCCGCCCATCCGCGCCTGCAGGGCATGGTCATGGGCACGAACGACCTGGCCAAGGAACTGAACAGCCGTTTTCGCCCCGACCGATTGCCGATGCAGACCGGGCTGGGGCTGTGTCTGCTGGCCGCGAAGGCCTTTCGAAAGGTGATCGTGGATGGCGTGTTCAACGCCTTCAGGGATGACGCGGGCCTGCGGGCCGAATGCGAACAGGGCCGCGACATGGGCTTTGACGGCAAGACCCTGATCCATCCGGCGCAGCTGGCCGTCGCGAACCAGGCCTTCGCCCCGACCGAGGCCGAGATCGCGCTGGCCCGACGCCAGATCGAGGCGTTCCGGCAGGCCGGCGCCGATGGCCGGGGCGTGGCCGTGGTGGATGGCCGGATCGTCGAGAACCTGCATGTCGAAACCGCCCGCAGCACCCTGGATCGCGCCGAGGCTATTGCAGCCATGGCCGGTTAGCGTCAACGTGAGGCCGATCCAGCCGAAACGAAAGGAAGCCAGATGCTGATCCTGATCCTTGGCGTGGCCCTGTGGTGGGCTGCGCATCTGTGGAAACGCGTGGCGCCCGCCCAGAGGGCCGCGGTGGGAGACAAGGGCAAGGGGATGGTCGCCGCTGCTCTGATCGTTTCGGTGCTGCTGATGATCTGGGGATACAAGGCCGCCGACGGCCCGGTCTGGTGGGGCCCCTCGGCGGCGCTGGTCGGAATCAACAACCTGCTGGTGCTGATCGCCTTCTACCTGTTCGCGGCCAGCGGCATGAAGACGCGGGTGACGGCGATGACCCGCCATCCGCAACTGATCGGCTTTTCGCTGTGGGCGGTGGCGCATCTGCTGGTCAATGGTGATCTGCCCAGCCTCGTGCTGTTTGGCGGTCTGCTGGTCTGGGCGCTGGTCGAGATGGCGCTGATCAACCGCAGCCCCTGGACCCCGCCCGCCGGCCCGTTCCCGGCCCGCAAGGAGGCGATGGCCGCCGTCGGCGCAGTCGTCGTGCTGCTGGTGGTCGGTCTGATCCACGGCCTGATTGGCCCATGGCCCTTCGGAGGCTGAGATGACGACGCTTTACCGCTGCATTACCGATGATGACACCTCTCGCTTCTGCCACCGCGTCAGCGAGGCGCTGTCGAAGGGCTGGACCCTGCATGGCGGCCCCTCGATGGCCTTCGATCCGCAGAAGGGGGTGATGCGGATGGCGCAGGCGGTGACCAAGGACATCCACGCCGAATACCATTCCGAGATGAAGCTGGGACAGCAATGAGCAAGACCGATCCGGGCCGCTTCTTCGAGGATTACCGGGTCGGTCAGGTGATCCGCCACGCCGCGCCGCGCACCCTGGCCGAGGGCGAACGGGCCCTTTATCACGCGCTCTATCCGTCGCGGCATGCGTTGTATTCCAGCGACGATTTTGCCGCCGGTTGCGGCCTCGAAGGCAGTCCGCTGAATGATCTGATCGGCTTTCATGTCATCTTCGGCAAGACGGTCCCCGATATCAGCGTCAATGCCGTCGCCAATCTGGGCTATGCCCAGGGCCGCTGGCTCAACCCGGTCATGCCGGGCGACACGCTGCGCGCCGAATCCGAGGTGATCGGCCTCAGGCAGACCTCGAACGGGACATCGGGCGTGGTCTGGGTGCGCACGCGCGGACTGAACCAGATGGGCGAACCGGTGCTGGATTACGTCCGCTGGGTGATGGTGCGCAAACGGGCGCCCGACGCGCCGGCGCCCGACACCGTGGTGCCGGATCTGGATCCGGTCGTCGACCCGGCCGGTCTGGCGGTTCCCAAGGGTCTGGATTTTTGCGATTACGACTTCGAACTGGCCGGCGAGCCGCATCGTCTGGGCGATTACCATCCGGGCGAGCGAATCGACCACGTCGATGGCGTCACCATCGAAGAGGCCGAACATATGCTGGCCACGCGGCTGTGGCAGAACACCGCCAAGGTGCATTTCGACGCCACCTTCCGCAACGATGGCCGGCGGCTGATCTATGGCGGGCATGTCATCTCGATGGCCCGCGCCCTGTCCTTCAACGGGCTGGCCAATGCGCAGATGATCGTGGCGCTGAATGGCGGCGCCCATGCCAATCCCTGCTTTGCGGGCGACACGATCCGCGCCTGGTCCGAGGTGCTGGACAAGGCCGAGACCCGCGCGCCGGGCGTCGGCGCGATCCGGCTGCGGCTGGTCGCGACCAAGGGCGACAGCGCGGCCTTCGCGCTGAAGGGCGCGGATGGAAAATATCTGCCCGAGGTTCTGCTGGACCTCGACTACTGGGCCTTGATGCCGGTCTAGGATGCGGATTCTGGCCCGCCTGATCGCGGTATTCTGTCTGATCGGGCTGGCCGGCAGCCTTGCCGGGGCCTGGCATCCGGCCGGGGATTCGCTGGCCGTGTTCCGTCCGGCGCTGGCCGTCGCGCTGCTGCTGACGGCGCCTGTCCTGCGCGGGCGGGCCGGTTTGGCCGCAAGCGCCGTGGCACTGGTCGCGCTGGCGCCGATCCTGTGGGATCTGTGGCGGCCGGTGCAGGGGCCGGCGAACGGGATCGTGGTCTATCAGAAGAACCTGCGTTTCGATCTGGCCGATCCGGCGCCGATCATCGCCGATATCCGGGCCAGCGGCGCCGGAATCGTCTTTCTGGAAGAGGTCAGCTGGCGCAACCTTGCCGTGTCCGAACGGCTGAAAGCCGGGCTTCCCTATCAACTGATCTGTCCCGGAGACACCACCGGCGCCATCGCGATCCTGTCCCGCTGGCCGCTGGATCGTCGGGATTGCGTGCCGAAAAGCGGCCTGGCCTCGGCCCGCGCCCGCACCCCGATGGGGGCGGTGTCGGTCGCGGTGCTGCATCTGACCTGGCCCTGGCCCTACGGGCAGGCGGCGCAGCTGGACACGCTGATGCCGAAGATAAGAGGCATCGCGCAGCCGGCACTGGTCGGAGGAGATTTCAACATGGTTCCTTGGTCCCGCGCGGTCCGCGCGATCGCATCCGCGACCGGCACGGCGCCGCTCGGCCCGCTGCGCACGACGTTCATGCTGAAAGGGATCTATCCGATGGCGATCGACCATGTGCTGATCCCGCGGGGCTGGGCGGGCCGCGGCGGGACACGGCCGCGATTGGGCTCGGATCATCGCGGTGTGCTGACGCGGATCGGGCCGTGACAGGCGCCAGGCCGGGCTGTGCGGCCGGGAAGCGGGCAGGTGGCGCCAATGCGAGACATTGCGGCATTCCTGCTGTGATCACGCAGGCCGTGGCCGTGATCACAAACCGCGAATTCGACTTCTTTTCCACCGAAGCTCTGGTAACTGCGGATGACAGGTGGCACAAACGCGGTCAGTAACGGCACCAATCGCCAGCCCGTGCGGCCAGCCATCGCGCCCGCGCCGGGTCTGACAGAACCGACAAAGGAGGGCCGCATCATGGCCGATGTGAACCGGGGCAACCGGCCGCTTTCCCCCCATCTTCAGGTCTACAGGCTGCCCATCGCGGCGATCGCCTCGATCATGACGCGCATCACCGGGCACGCCCTTGTCGCGGGGATCGTGCTGCTGGTCTGGTGGCTGGTGGCCGCCGTCGCCAGCCCGGGCGCGTTTGCCGCCGCCGATTGGGTGATGCGGTCGTGGATCGGCTTCATCGTGATGACGGGATCGGCCTGGGCGCTGTGGTTTCACGCGCTGTCGGGTGTGCGCCACCTGTTCTACGATGCCGGTTACGGGCTGGAAATCGACGAGGCGAAAAGAAATTCCTGGGTGATCATCGTGGGGTCGGTCGTGATGACGCTGATCTCGCTGATCCTGTTCTTCATCGGCTGACCGAGGGCAACCATGCGCTACATCACCCCCCGCAAGGCCGCCGAAGGTCTTGGCAGCGCCCATAGCGGCACCGCACATCACTGGGCCATGACGGTCAGCGCCTGTGCGCTGGTCCTGCTGACCCCGGCCTTCATGCTGGTGGTCGGCAGCGCGATCGGCCTGCCGCGCGAGGGCGTCGCGGCCTATTTCGGGCGCCCCTATCCGGCGATCATCACCGCGCTGTTCATCGTCGTGGGCATGCTGCACTTCATCAAGGGCACGCGGATCATGATCGATGACTATCTGAACCATACCGAGCGCAAGGTCGCGATCATCGTCTCGGTCATCTTCGGCTGGGCCGTGATCGCGGCCGCCCTCTTCGCGCTGGCGAAGATGGCCCTTGTGACCATCGTGATCTGAGGAAACCATGGCTGCTTACGAAATCCAGACGCATGATTATGACGTGGTCGTGGTCGGCGCCGGCGGTGCCGGGCTGCGCGCGACGCTGGGCATGGCCGAACAGGGCCTGCGCACGGCCTGCGTGACCAAGGTTTTTCCGACCCGCTCGCATACCGTCGCGGCGCAGGGCGGGATCGCGGCCAGCCTGTCGAACATGGGGCCCGACAACTGGCAGTGGCACATGTATGACACGGTCAAGGGCAGCGACTGGCTGGGCGATACCGACGCGATGGAATACCTGGCCCGCGAGGCGCCCAAGGCCGTCTACGAACTGGAACATTACGGCGTGCCCTTCAGCCGCACCGAAGAGGGCAGGATCTACCAGCGGCCGTTCGGCGGCCACACCACCGAATTCGGCGAGGGCCCCCCGGTCCAGCGCACCTGCGCTGCCGCCGACCGGACCGGCCACGCGATCCTGCACACGCTTTATGGTCAGTCGCTGAAGGAAAACGCGGAATTCTTCATCGAATATTTCGCACTGGACCTGGTCATCACCGATGGCCGCTGCACCGGTGTCGTCTGCTGGAAGCTGGACGACGGCACGATGCATGTCTTCAATGCCAAGATGGTGGTGCTGGCGACCGGCGGCTATGGCCGCGCCTATTTCAGCGCCACCAGCGCCCATACCTGCACCGGCGATGGCGGCGGCATGGTGGCGCGTGCGGGCCTGCCGCTGCAAGACATGGAATTCGTGCAGTTCCATCCGACCGGCATCTATGGCTCGGGCTGCCTGATCACCGAAGGCGCGCGCGGCGAAGGTGGCTATCTGACCAACAGCGAGGGCGAACGCTTCATGGAGCGTTACGCCCCAACCTACAAGGATCTGGCCAGCCGCGATGTGGTCAGCCGCTGCATGACGATGGAGATCCGCGAGGGTCGCGGCGTCGGCGAGGAAAGCGACCACATCTTCCTGAACCTGATGCATCTGCCGCCCGAGACGCTGCATGAACGGCTGCCGGGCATCAGCGAAAGCGCCAGGATTTTCGCCGGCGTCGATGTCACGCGCGAACCGATCCCGGTTCTGCCGACCGTTCACTACAACATGGGCGGGATCCCCACGAATTACTGGGGTGAGGTGCTGAACCCGGCCGAGGGCGCCCCCGACGCCGTATTCCCCGGTCTGATGGCGGTGGGCGAGGCCGGCTGTGCCAGCGTCCATGGCGCGAACCGGCTTGGCTCGAACAGCCTGATCGACCTGGTGGTCTTCGGCCGCGCGGCCGCGATCCGGGCGGGGCAGGTCATCGACCGCGAGGGCCCGATCCCCGCGACCAACCAGGCGCAGGTGGACCACGCGCTGGAGCGGTTCGACAAAATCCGCAATGCCGATGGCGGCACGCCGACGGCGGAGTTGCGCAACGAGATGCAGCGCACCATGCAGGCCGACGCGGCGGTGTTCCGCACCGACAAGACGCTGGCCGATGGCGTCCGGAAGATGGAGGCAATCGCCGCAAAGCTGGATGATCTGAAGGTGACCGATCGTGGCCTGATCTGGAACACCGACCTGATGGAGACGCTGGAACTGACCAACCTGATGCCCAACGCGCTGGCCACGATCGTGGCCGCCGAGGCGCGCAAGGAAAGCCGTGGCGCCCATGCGCACGAGGATTACCCTGAGCGGGATGACGCCACCTGGCGCAAGCATTCGCTTGCAAGGGTAGAGGGGAACACGGTTAAACTCGACTACCGCCCCGTCCATCTGGAACCTCTGACGAAAGAGGCAGAAGGCGGGATCGACCTGAAGAAGATTGCTCCGAAGAAGAGGGTTTACTGATGCGTTTCAAGATCATTGCCGCCTCGGGCCTCGCCGCGCTGACGCTGGCAGGCTGCGTCGCACCGATGCCGACCGCGACCGTTTCCACGCCGACCGCACCGGTCGTGACCACCCCGACCACCCTCGACGCCGCCTCGCGTCAGGTGGCGCGCAGCGTTGTCAACAGCGAGATGCAGAAGCGTTTGCCGGGCGTGAACACGGCGCCCTATACCGATTGCGTCATGTCGAACGCCACCACGGCGGAACTGATCGACATCGCGCAGGCCACGCGCAATGGCGTGGCGGGCACGGCCGACAGCGTCGCTTCGATCGTCTCGCGTCCCGCAACCACGCAATGCATCGCCAACGCCGCGCAGACGGCCTGAGCCGATGCGCGCCTGGGCGGCCCCGTTCCGGTCCGTGCCGCTGCTGGCGGCGCTGGCAGCCTGTGCTCCGATACCGGTGGAGCAGGCGGAACGGGTCTGCCTGCGCGATGCCGAACTGGCCCAGGCTCCGCGCGGCGAAGTCGCCCTGGGGGTGGGCAGCGGTGGCGGAGGTTCGCGCCTCGGCGGTTCGGTCGATCTGGAAATTTCCAGCGATTACATCATGCAGCGCGATCCCTCGGACGTGTTCAACCGCTGCGTGGTGAATCGATCGGGACAGATGCCGACGCGGGTTCTGGCCGACCAGCCTGGCTGGCGGGGCTAGGCCGATGACGGCAGCGCCGACGAAATCCGACCAGCGCCGCCTGATCCTGCATCTGGGCGTGCAGAAGACGGGCAGCACCGCGATCCAGCGCCATCTGAACCGCAACGCCGCCGCGCTGGCCCGGCGGCTGATCGTGCGCACCCCCGAGGAGGGCTCGCCCATGCGGCCTTTGGGACGCGCGGCGATTGCCTATTCGCTGGGACCCACCGAGGACCGCGAGATCGCGCTGCGGATCGCCTTCGAGGATGTGCTGGAGACGCTGCCCGCCAATGACCTGCCGGTGCTTCTGAGCCACGAAAACCTGGCCGGCGCGATGCCCGGCAATGGCGGTGAGACGCGGCTTTATCCGCAATTGCCGCGGATCGCGGGTCTGCTGTCGCGCTGCGCGGCGGGCTTTGCGGTGGATTTCGTCATCTACACACGCAGCATGACGGCGTGGAAGGCCAGCGTCTGGGCGCAGGCCGTACGCACCGACGGCTATCAGCACGGTTTCGAGGATTTCCTGAACCGGACCGATGCGATGCCTGGCTGGGGCGATCTGATCCGCCGGATGGCCGATGTCCTGGGGCCTGATCGTTTGTGCCGCTTCAAGCTGGAAGACGAGCCCGATCCCGGTCGTCCGGGGCGGCTATTGCTGCACCATGCCGGGCTGGACGATGCCATTATCGAGGCGCTTGCCCCGCTGGATGGGCCTGCGATGCAGCGACTCAATGCCGGTTCGACCGAATTCCTGAGGCGGCTCAACGGCCTGACGCTTAATCCTCATGCGCGCGGAAAGGTGGTCGATCTGGTCGCCCGCGCGCAAAACCTGTTCATCGCCGAGGTGCCTGGAAAAGGCACGTCCTGAAAGGAGCATCCGATGGTCCAGTTCACCCTGCCCAAGAACAGCCAGATCCGGGTCGGCAAGACCTGGCCCAGGCCCGAGGGCGCGACCAATGTGAAGAAGTTCCAGATCTATCGCTGGGATCCCGAGGCGGGCGAGAACCCCCGTCTGGACACCTATTTCGTCGATCTCGACAAATGCGGACCGATGATTCTGGACGCGCTGATCAAGATCAAGAACGAGATTGACCCGACGCTGTCGTTCCGGCGGTCCTGCCGAGAAGGGATTTGCGGATCCTGCGCCATGGTCATCGGCGGCGGCAATCATCTGGCCTGCATCTACGGAATCGACGAGGTTCCGGGCGACATCGCCATCTATCCGCTGCCGCATATGCCGGTGGTCAAGGATCTGATCCCCGACCTGACGCATTTCTATGCCCAGCACGCTTCGGTCAATCCCTACCTGGTCACCAAATCGCCGACGCCGGGAAAAGAGTGGAAACAGTCGATCGAGGATCGCAAGAAGCTGGACGGGCTATATGAGTGCATCCTCTGCGCGTCCTGTTCGACCGCCTGTCCGTCCTATTGGTGGAACGGCGACCGCTATCTGGGTCCGGCCGCGCTGCTGACGGCCTATCGCTGGATCGTCGACAGCCGCGACGAGGCGACCGGTGAGCGGCTGGACGAGCTGGAGGATCCGTTCAAGCTGTATCGCTGCCACACGATCATGAACTGCACCAATACCTGTCCGAAGGGGCTGAATCCGGCCAAGGCCATCGCCTCGATCAAGCACATGATGGTTGACCGGGTGGTCTGATTGCGTCCCGCGACAGCCGGGGGGCTGTCTGACCCCCGGACCCCCCGAAGGTATTTGGAAAGAGTGCGAGGGCCGGTCAGGTCCCGGCCTTGTCAGCCTTCGATCTTCGTGAAATCAGCGATCTCGCGGCCCGCGTTGCGGATGCGCGACAGCAGGTTCAGGCGGTTGCGGCGCAGGATCTGGTTGTCGCTGTTGACCTGGACGGCCTCGAAGAAGGCGTCGATGGGCGCGCGCAGCGCGGCGATGGCGGTCATGGCGGCGGGGAAGTCTTCGTCCGCGATGGCCCGTCTGATCGCGGGTTCGGCTTTGTCGAGGGCGGCAAAGAGGGCGCGTTCCTGATCGGTTTCCGCGAATTTCGCGTCCGCGCCGAAGCTGTATTCGACGCCGTCCTTCTCCTCGGCCTGCGCGAGGATGTTTCCGGCGCGCTTGAGGCCCTGGGTCAGGTTCCGGCCGTCTTCGGTTTGCAGCATGGCGTTCAGCGCCGTGGCGCGGTTGACGACCAGCACGAGGTCGTCATTGCCGGGTTGGGCCAGGACCGCGTCGATGATGTCGTGGCGGATGCCCTGATCGCGCAGATGGACCTTGAGGCGGTCGTGGAGGAAGGCGAGGAGGTTGTGCGACGTATGGTTAAGGGTGCCCGGGCGGTCAGGGTCAAGTTTGACCCTATCAGGGCTTTGCGCCTTTGCCTTCTCAACGGCCGCGTTCCAATCGATTTTTGAATTCCGATCATTCAACGCCTTTGCAAAGATTTTTTGAGCATGTTTTGCCAATCGTCCGTCTTCCGCGACGATGGTCTCCCATGCAAGATCGACGGCCTTGGTTCGCTCCTCTCCAATAGTGTTGAGCTGATGAGAAAAATTGGCCAAGAGACCGGTTTTTGCAGCGTCCAGTAGATGACTTCTAACAACATTGTTAACGATCAATCGAATAGTCCCCAACGCCGCCCTTCTCAGCGCAAAGGGATCCTTCGAGCCGGTCGGCTTCTCGTCGATCGCCCAGAACCCGGTCAGCGTGTCGATCTTGTCGGCGAGTGCGACGGCCACGGAGACCGGGGCGGTGGGCACCGCGTCGGATGGGCCGAGTGGCGAGTAGTGGTCGCGGGCGGCGTCGGCCACCGCGTCGGGATAACCGGCGGCCTGCGCGTAATATCGGCCCATGATGCCTTGCAGTTCGGGGAATTCGCCGACCATGGCGCTCTGCAGGTCGAGTTTCGCGACCCGGGCCGCGGTTTCCGCCTGATCGGGGTCGGCGCCGACCATGGGCGCGATCTCGCGAGCCAGTGCGGCGACGCGGGCGATGCGGTCGGCCTGGCTGCCCATCTTGTTATGGAAGGTCACGGATTTCAGGCCCTCGGCCCAAGCGTTCATGCCCGATTTTGCCTCGCGCAGGTCGTTTTCCCAGAAGAAGGCCGCGTCGGAGAGGCGGGCGGCGAGAACACGCTGATTGCCAGCCAGGATCGTTTCGCCGTCATCGGGGGTGGCGATATTGGCGACGGTCACAAAGCCCTCGATCCGGCCGGTTTTCGGGTTGCGGGCCGAGAAGAATTTCTGGTGCTCCTTCATCGAGGTTTGCAGCACCTCGGGCGGCAGGTCCAGGAAACGATCCTCGATCACGCCCATCAGCGGCACCGGCCATTCGACGAGGCCCGCGACCTCGGACAGCAGCGTATCATCGGGGACGATCTGCCAGCCGCGTGCGAAGGCCAGATTCTCGGCCTGCTGGCGGATTTCGGCCTCGCGCTCGGCCGGGTCCAGCATGACATGGGCGCGGCGCAGCCTGGCGACGTAGTCATCGAAGCCGGTGACGGTGAAGGCGTCGGGCGACAGGAAGCGGTGACCGCGTGTGCTGTTGCCGGACGCGATGCCGTCGATGTTCAGCGGCACGGTGGTCGCGCCGGATTCGTCGCTGAGGATGCAGAGGATCGAATGCAGCGGGCGGACCCAACGCAGAGAGCCCGTGCCCCAACGCATGGATTTGGGCCAGGGGAAATCGCGGATCGTGGTTTCCAGAACCTCGGCCACGATCTCGGATGCCGGGCGACCCTTGCGGGCGATGACGGCGAACCAGACCTGACCCTTCTTGTCGTCGCGGACTTGCAATTGGTCGCGCGTCAGGCCCGCCCCGCGCAGAAAGCCCTCCAGCGCCTTTTCGGGCGCGTCGGTGCGGGGGCCCTTGCGTTCCTCGCGCGTGTCGGGGCTTTGGGCGCTGAGCCCCTCGACGGTCAGGGCAAGGCGCCGGGGCGTCGAAAAGGCGCCCGCGCTGGCATAGGTCAGCCCGGCCTGGACCAGCCCGTCGGTGACCAGCCGCTTCAGATCATCGCGCGCGCGGGCCTGCATCCGGGCGGGGATTTCCTCGGAAAAGAGTTCGATCAGCAGATCGGGCATCAGTCCATCACTCCGCGTTCCGGGGTCTTGTCGTTGAATTGCTGCCAGCCATAGGCCCGGCCATCGGGATAGATCGCCAGCACGCGGTCCACATCGGGACGGATCTCGGACTGGCTGAGAAATGCCCTTGCGGCACCCGATTCCAGATCGGCGCCGATCCGGGCGGCGTCGTAGCAGTCGAACCAGAACGGGCCGTTCAGCGGCGTGGCGGCCGGGAAGGGCACGGCATCGGCGGGCAGATCGCCCTGGATCCGGAAACAGGCCCGCCAGCGGATCGGTGAACTATCGGCGTCGATGGCCTGAAAATCGGTCATGTTCAGCCGCGACGGTCCCTCGGCGGTCTGGATCGGCACCGCCGCATCCGGGCTGGCCGGATCGATCGGCTCGTAATAGCCGTATTGCTGCGCATACCAGACCCCGGCCCCCGAGGCGAGGGCCGTCAGCGCAAGCCCGATCGTCGCGATCCTGCCCCAGTTCATGCCGATGCCCCCGCTGCTTCGGTCGTCAGGAACAGATCGGCGCAGGCGCGGGCCAGTGCGCGGACGCGGCCGATATAGGCCTGCCGCTCGGTCACGGAAATGACGCCGCGCGCGTCCAGCAGGTTGAAGATATGGCTGGCCTTGATGCACTGGTCATAGGCCGGATGCGCCATCGGGATGCGGCGGCCGGCGCTGTCGGTTTCGGACGCCGCGATGATGCGGGCGCATTCGGCCTCGGCATCCTTGAAATGCTGAAACAGCGTTTCGGTATCGGCCTGATCGAAGTTCCAGCGCGAATATTCCTGTTCGGTCTGGCGGAAGATGTCGCCATAGGTCAGCGCAATCGCGGCCCCGGGATCGTTGAAGGGCATGTCCATGACATGTTCCGCGCCCAGCACATACATGGCCAGCCGTTCCAGCCCATAGGTCAGTTCGCCCGAGACGGGGCGGCAATCATGCCCGCCGACCTGCTGGAAATAGGTGAACTGGCTGACCTCCATGCCGTCGCACCAGACTTCCCAGCCAAGGCCCCAGGCGCCCAGGGTCGGGGATTCCCAGTCGTCCTCGACAAAGCGTATGTCATGGATCATCGGGTCCAGCCCGATGGCTTTCAGGCTGCCCAGATACAGGTTCTGCAGATCGGGCGGGCTGGGCTTGATGATGACCTGATACTGATAATAATGCTGAAGGCGGTTCGGGTTTTCGCCGTAGCGGCCGTCGGTGGGTCGGCGCGAGGGCTGGACATAGGCCGCCGCCCATGACCGCTGTCCCAGCGCGCGCAGGGTCGTGGCCGGATGGAAGGTGCCGGCGCCGACCTCCATGTCATAGGGTTGCAGCACGGCGCAGCCCTGACCGGCCCAGTAGGTCTGCAGGCGCAGGATGATTTCCTGAAAGCTGCGCGGAGGCTTTGGGCTGGTCATCGGGCCGTCCTTTTGCATAGATCGGGCTTGGGCTTTCGCGCCTTCTAGGCGCAGGGTAGGACAGGGTCAATAAAGGGCCCGCGGACAGGCGCCATCGGGCGCGCGACAAGGAGACCGGAATGCGGCGACTGGCTTTCATGATGGCTGCGGTTCTGGCGGCCGGGGCGGCCTCGGCGCAGGAGGCGGTGATCCGGATCGAGGCCAAGCGCGGCGCGGCGCAGGCAGCGCAGGCTGCGGCAAAATGGCGCGAGTCATTCGACGACGTGGTGACCTTTCCGTTGACGGGCGGCTGGATCGCCATCGCCCTTGGGCCGCAGGAACGATCCCAGGCCGAGGCGCGGCTGGCCGGGCTGAAGGCCGCGAACCGCGTGCCCGGCGACAGTTTCGTGGCCGAACCGGCGGCCGGCATCGCGCTGTCTCCGGTTGCGGCCGATGCGGTCGCGACACCATCTCCGGTGCCGGAAGATGGCGGACCCCTAACAGGGGCCTCGCAGGATGCGGCAAGGCCCGCCGCGACCACAAGCGAAGGCGAGGCCGCCACCCCGGATCGCACGCCGATGCCGGAAGCCGGCAGCTATCTGCGGCTGGAATCCCTGCGTGGTGATGCGGAAAGCCGCGCGGTGCTGTCGAAATGGCGCGAAACCTTTCCCGAAGCCGGGCTGATGGCTCTGCCCGGTGGCTGGCGGACGATCACGCTGGGGCCGCTGCCCGCGGAGGCGGCGGCGGAATGGCTGGCCGCGTTCAAGGCCTCGGGCGATGTGCCCAGGGATGCCTTTCTTTCGCAGGCCTCGGATCTGGGCGAGGTGATCGAGCCCGGCGCGGATCCGGACCTGCCGGCATCCGCGGGCGCGCAGGAGATGCCGCCCGTGGATGAGATCCAGCGCGCCTTGCGTTGGGCCGGCCGCTATGATGGCGCGGTCGACGGGCAATGGGGGCCGGATACGCGCAAGGCAGTCGCGCGCGAGGTCGCCGAGGGGCGTCTGTCGCCCGATCCCGGAACGGCGATGCGCAGACTGATCGAACGCCGGGACGCGTGGCGCAGGACGATGGGGCTGACGACGCTGACCGATGAACAGACCGGCCTGTCGGTCAGCGCCCCGATGGACAAGCTGGCTTTCGAACGGGCCGAACGGGCCTTGTCGATCTACGGACCCAGGCAGGATTCCGGTGTCGCGCTGATCCTGTTCAGCCAGCCCGGCGGACAGCAGGAATTGCTGGACCTGTCGGGGTTGGTGACGGCGCTTGGCTGGGTGCCGCATCCGACACGGATGATCGAGCCGGGCCATATCCTGCTGAAGGGGGCCAACATGGCCCAGAGCGCCATGGCCGAAGGCTGGGTGCGCGACGGCCGGGCCGAGGGCTTCGTCCTGATCTGGCCTGCCGGCGATCAGGAAAACCAGGCCCGTGTCGCGGCCGAGCTTTCCGACAGTTTCGCGCGGGTGGCCCCCGCTAAGAACGACGGACGCGACCCTTTCGCGGTATCGCCCTGAACGGACCGGGCCGATCGCGGTCTCCTTCGGGAGAAACCGTCTGTCCGCTGGCATGACCGCAGGGTGGCAAGGCCCGAATTTTTGGCAATGCTGGTCCGGCGCGCGGCCGGATCCCGGCGGGGCTTGCAAAAGGGTGTCCTTGCGTTAGTGTGAACCAATTCATGATTGGTTCAGGATTTCATGACACCCGACCGGATTGCCGCCGACAGCCACGCGCTTCTTCACCTTCAGCAGGCCACCTTGCGCCTGCCACGGCACCAGGCCGCGCTGCTGGACGATGTGTCGCTGTCCGTTTCGCGGGGTGAAACCCTGTGCATCGTCGGCGAATCGGGCTGCGGCAAAAGCCTGACCTCGCTGGCGATGATGGGGTTGCTTTCGCCGAACCTGCGCGACGGGCTGTCGGGACGCATGGTCTTCGAGGGGGACGAGATCGCCTTGACCGACCGCAAGGCGCTGGCCGGGCTGCGGGGTCGGCGGATCGGCATGATCTTTCAGGAACCGATGTCCAGCCTCAACCCCGCCCATCGCATCGGCGACCAGATCGCGGAAGCATGGCGGCGGCACAATCCCGGCGACGGGCGCGATCGGGCGCTGGCCATGCTGCGCCGTGTGGGCATCCCGGCCGCGGAACGCCGGATGCGCGACTATCCGCATCAGATGTCGGGCGGGATGCGGCAGCGGGTGATGATCGCGATGGCGCTGGTCAACAATCCCGACCTGCTGATCGCGGACGAACCGACCACGGCGCTGGATGTGACCATTCAGGCCCAGATCCTGGATCTGATCGCGGAATTGCAGGCGGGCGGCGAGATGGGCACGATCCTGATCACGCATGATCTGGGCGTGGTCGCCGAGGTTGCGACCAGCGTCGCTGTCATGTATGCGGGACGCATCGTCGAGACCGGTCCGGCCGAGGCGATCTTTCGCGATCCGCAACATCCCTATACGATCGGTCTGATGTCCTCGGTCCCCGCGCTGCGCGGTCCGCGCCGCAGGCTGGCCACGGTGCCCGGTATCGTGCCCTCGATCGAAACCATGCCCCGGGGCTGCCGCTTTTCGACCCGCTGTCCCTTCGCGCGGCCAATCTGCGCAACCACGCCGGATCTGACAGAGGTCGCACCCGACCATCGCACGGCCTGCCATTTCGCGCCGCTGGAAACCCGGCTGGAGGGCGCCGCATGACCCGTCCCATCGTCGAGGTCGAGGGCCTGACCAAACGGTTCGCAGTCGGTGGTGGGCTATTGCAGAAACCGCGTCCGCTGCATGCCGTGGACGGCGTCGACCTGCACGTGAACGAGGGCCAGACCTTTGCCATCGTCGGCGAATCGGGCTGTGGAAAATCGACCCTGGCGCGTCTTCTGATGCGACTGCTGGAACCCTCGGAGGGCCGGATCCGCGTGGCTGGCCGCGACATTTCCGACCTCGCCGGCGCCGATCTGCGCGCCCTGCGTCGTGATGTGCAGTTCATCTTTCAGGATCCGTTCTCATCGCTCAATCCGCGCCTTTCGGTGGGGCGTCTCGTGGGCTAGCCGCTGGAGGCGCACCGACCCGAGATGAGCAGCCGTGACCGCCGGTCCGAGGTCGCGCGCCTCCTGGCGCAGGTCGGCCTGCGCCCCGAGCATATGGATCGCTATCCGCATGAATTCAGCGGTGGCCAGCGCCAGCGCATCGGCATCGCGCGGGCGCTGGCTTCGGGACCGAAAGTCCTGATCGGGGACGAGCCCGTCAGTGCGCTGGATGTCAGCGTTCAGGCGCAGGTGGTGAACCTTCTGGGGGACCTGCGCGACCGGCTGGGGCTGACGCTGATCGTCATCGCCCATGATCTTGCGGTGATCCGGCAGATGAGCGATCGCGTCGGTGTCATGTATCTGGGCCGCATCGTCGAAACCGGCCCGACCGACACGATCTTCGAAGCCCCGCGACATCCCTATACGCGCGCGCTGCTGGCGGCGATCCCCGGACCCGATGGCGGCCATGGCGGGCCGGGCCTGTCGGGCGAGACGCCAAGCCCGCTGGACCCGCCCTCGGGCTGCCATTTCCGCACCCGCTGCCCTCATGCGCAAAGCCGCTGCGCCGAGATCCGGCCGGCGCTGGAAGAGACCGGACAGGGCAGTCAGGTGGCCTGTCTGCGCTGGCGCGAGATTGTCGGCGATGGACAGGCCGCGCCACCCCGGTCGGCCCGCAGCGACGGCGCCGAGATCCGCTTTCGTCTCTATCGCGAGGCTTTGGCGCAAAAGGAAAACACCAAGAAAACCCAACAGGAGACAAAGACATGAACATTCGCAGAACCCTGCTGCTGGCGGCCCTGCTTGGCACCAGCGCGATGGCCGCGCAGGCCCAGACCCTGCGCATCGGGCTGGAAAGCGATCCTGATGCGCTGGATCCGGACAAGAGCCGCACCTTCGTCGGGCGGATCGTGTTCACCGCCCTGTGCGACAAGCTGATCGACGTGACGCCGGATCTGAAACTGGTGCCGCAACTGGCCACGGAATGGAGCGTCAGCGAGGATGGCAAGACCGTGGACATGACCCTGCGCGAAGGCGTCGTCTTCCATGATGGCACGCCCTTCGACGGCGAGGCGGTCAAGGCGAATATCGAACGCTCGCAAACGCTGGAGGACAGCGTGCGCAAATCCGAAGTCAGTTCGATCACCGAGGTCGAGGTGGTCGATCCGACCCATGTCAGGCTGCGCTTGTCGGCCCCCGACGCGCCGCTTCTGGCGCAGCTGGCCGACCGGTCGGGGATGATGATGTCGCCGGCGGCGTTCGATGACGATTTCAGCGCCCAGCCAGTCTGTTCGGGGCCGTTCAAGTTCAAGAACCGCGTCGCGCAGGACAAGATCGAGCTTGAGAAATTCGCCGATTACTGGAACGCCGACCAGATCAAGGTCGATGCCGTAAGCTACCTGCCGATCCCGGATTCGACCGTGCGGCTGGCCAACCTGCAATCGGGCGATCTGGACCTGATCAACCGACTCGCCGCCACCGATGTCGAAGCGGTCAAGAGCGCCGGGAACCTGAAATACGAACGCGCCGACGGGCTGGGCTATCAGGGGATCACCTTCAACACCAACAACGGCGCCAAGGCCGACAACCCCTTCGGGCAGGATCCGAAGCTGCGTCAGGCCCTGTCGCTGGCCATCGACCGCAACGCCATCAACCAGGTGGTCTTTGCCGGCCTGAATGCGCCGGCCAGCCAGTTCGTGCCGGCCGTCAGCCCGTTCTTCGATCCGGCCTATCCGGTCCCCGAACGCGATGTCGAGAAGGCCAAGGCGCTGCTGGCAGAGGCCGGTATCGAGGGCGGAATCGATCTGGAACTGCAATTTCCCAACCGTCCCGAAAGCCAGCAGGTCGTGCAGATGATTCAGGCCATGGCGGCCGAGGCGGGCATCAACATCACCCTTACCGCCAAGGAATTCGCCACCATGCTGGCCGATCAGGCGGCGGGCGATTTTCAGGCGTCCCAGGTGGGCTGGTCCGGTCGGATCGACCCGGACGGAAACATCTACGGCTTCGTCACCACCGGCGGCGGCTTCAATGACGGCAAGTATTCGAACCCCGAGATCGACCGTATCCTGGGCGAGGCCCGCGCCGTCAGCGACGAGGCCGCCCGCAAGGATCTGTACAAGCAGGCCAACCAGATCCTGCAGACGGATCTGCCGTTGTTCTATCTCTATAACGAGGCGTGGCTCTATGGCGTCTCGGACAAGGTCGCGGGCTTCACGCCCAGCCCGGACGGGATGATCCGGCTGGAAGGCGTCAGCCTGTCCGAATGAGGCCCGGCCGGGGCGGCGTCGCCGCCGCCCCGGCCCTTTCCGAAAGGCGCCGCCATGCTGACCTATCTTGCCCGCCGCGTGATGATCGCGATCCCGACGCTGATCCTGATCTCGATTTTCGTCTTCGCGTTGCAGAAGATGCTGCCCGGCGATCCGGTGCTGGCGCTGGCCGGCGATGACCGCGACCCCGAGACGCTGGCGCGGCTGCGTGAATTGTATCACCTGAACGATCCGATCTGGATGCAATATCTGCAATGGGTGAAGAACGCCCTTCAGGGCGATCTGGGGCGTTCGATCCGGACCGGGCTGCCGGTCAGCGACATGATCGCCCAGAAGCTGCCGGTGACGATCCAGCTTGCGGTGATGTCGATGATCTTCGCCGCCGCGATCGGGATCCCGGCGGGGATCATCTCGGCGGTGAAGAAGGGCACGATCACCGATTACGCAGCCAATGTGATCGCGTTGTCGGGCCTGTCGATCCCCAATTTCTGGCTGGGGATCATGCTGATCCTGCTGGTTTCGGTGAAATGGCGGCTGCTGCCGGCCTCGGGCTATGTGCCGCTGAGCGAGGATCCGGTGCAGTCGATCCGCACCATGCTGATGCCTGCCTTCGTGCTGGGCACCGCGCTGGCGGCGTCGCTGATGCGGCACACGCGATCGGCGATGCTGGGGGTGTTGAGGCAGGACTACGTCCGCACCGCCCGCGCCAAGGGTCTGGCCGAACGCAGGGTGATCATGCACCACGCCTTCCGAAACGCCCTGACGCCGGTCGTCACGCTGATGGCGCTGCTGTTTGGCGAACTCATCGCGGGGGCTGTGCTGACCGAACAGATCTTCACCATCCCGGGCTTCGGCAAGATGGTGGTCGATGCCGTCTTCAACCGCGATTACGCGGTGGTGCAGGCGGTGGTTCTTGTCACCGCGCTGGGCTTTATCCTGATGAATCTTCTGGCCGACCTGGCCTATGTGGCACTGAACCCGCGGCTGAGGACCGGCTGATGAACGAGACCGCCGCGACCGATCCCGTCCTGTCGAAACGCCCGCAAAGCCGCGTCTGGCGCAAGCTGCGCGGCCATCGCAGCGCCATGTTCGGCGCGGTGCTTGTGGGAATGTTCGTCCTGCTGGCGCTGGCGGCGCCGATCCTGCCCGTGCCCGATCCCGCCGCCGTCGACTGGACCGCGATCCGGCAACCGCCCTCGGCCGCGCACTGGCTGGGCACGGACGAGTTGGGCCGCGATCAGTTGTCGCGGATGATCTGGGGCGCGCGCGCCTCGTTGATGGCGGGGGTGGTATCCGTCGGCATTGCCATCGTGATCGGCGTGCCTCTGGGGATCATTGCCGGGTATTTCGGCGGCTGGACCGATGCCGTGATCTCGCGCTGCACCGAGGCGCTGCTGGCGATCCCGTTCCTGATTCTCGCCATCGCGCTGGCGGCGTTCCTGGGGCCCTCGCTGACCAATGCGATGATCGCCATCGGGATCGCGGCCACGCCGGTCTTCATCCGACTGACGCGAGGCCAGGCAATCAACGTGGCATCCGAGGATTACGTCGAAAGCGCCCATGCCATCGGCCTGTCCACGGGCGTCATCCTGCGCCGCTATATCTTTCCCAATGTCCTGCCGCCGATCCTGGTGCAAGCCACGCTGACCGTCGCCAGCGCCATCATCGCCGAGGCATCGCTGTCCTTTCTGGGGCTGGGCCAGCAGCCGCCCGCGCCAAGCTGGGGGGCAATGCTGAACGTGGCCAAGGGCTTCATGACGCAGGCGCCCTGGATGGCGCTGTGGCCCGGCATCGCGATCTTTCTGGTGGTGCTGGGATTTAACCTTCTGGGCGACGGTCTGCGCGACGCGCTGGACCCGCGCGAGGATTGATCGACAGGAACAGGCATGAACAATTTCACCACACGACCCGATATCCGCGGCACCTTCGGCACCGTCACCTCGACCCATTGGCTGGCCTCGGCGACCGGGATGGGCATTCTGGAACGCGGCGGCAATGCCTTTGACGCGGCGGTGGCGACGGCGCTGGTCCTGCAGGTGGTCGAGCCGCATCTGAACGGACCGGCCGGCGATCTGCCCGCCATCGTCCATCTGGCCGAGACCGGCGAAACCCGCGTGCTCTGTGCGCAGGGCGTGGCGCCGAAGGCCGCCACGATGGACCATTACCGCAGCCTGTTCGGCGACGGACTGATCCCCGGATCGGGGCTGCTGGCGACGGTGGTGCCGGGCGCCTTCGATGGCTGGATGCTGATGTTGCGCGATCACGGCAGCATGGAGGTGTCGGAGGTTCTGGCACCGGCCATCGCCTATGCGCGGGACGGCCATCCGGTGCTGCCGCGCGTGGCCGATACCATTGCCGGTCTGGCCGATTTCTTCCGCGCGGAATGGCCCAGCAGCGCCGCCACCTGGTTGCCCGGCGATGCCGCGCCGCAGCCCTGGTCGCTGTTTCGCAATCCCGATCTTGCCGCCGCCTATCAGCGGATCGCGGACGAGGCCAGGGGCGACACCCGCGCGGCCCGGATCGACGCGGCCCGCAGCATCTGGTCACGGGGTTTCGTGGCCGACGCGATCGGCGATTATCTGGCCGGGGCAAGCGTGATGGATGTCTCGGGAAGCGCGCATTCCGGCGTGCTGTCGCGGCAGGATCTGGCGGAATGGAAGGCGACATGGGAAACGACGCTGTCGCTGGATTATCATGGCTGGACCATCCACAAGACCCATAGCTGGTCACAGGGGCCGGTGCTGTTGCAAGCGCTTCAGATCCTCAAGCATTTCGATCTGGCGGCGCTGGATCCGCTGGGCGCGGATTTCGTTCATGTCGTGGCCGAGGCGATGAAGCTGGCCTATGCCGACCGCGAGGCCTATTACGGCGATCCCGATTTCTTCGAAATTCCCATGGCGACGCTGCTGTCCGAGGATTATGCTGCGGAACGCGCGGCTCTGATCGGCGAGAAAGCCAGCCTGGAACAGCGCCCTGGCCGCCTGCCGGGTCTGGAGCATCTGGCCGACGACGCCATCGCCCGCGCCGCGCATGATTTCGATGCCGCGCGCGGGGTCAGCGCCGGCGAGCCGACGATGGCGCATCTGACCGAACGGCGCGGGGATACCGTTCACCTGGACGTGATCGACCGCTGGGGAAACATGGTCAGCGCCACGCCCTCGGGCGGATGGCTGCAATCCAGCCCGGTGATCCCGGGCCTGGGTTTTCCGCTGAACAGCCGCGCCCAGATGTTCTGGCTGCGCGATGGCTTGCCGAGCTCGCTGCGGCCGGGGGCGCGGCCGCGCACGACGCTGACGCCGTCGATGGCGGAAAAGGGCGGCACCCGGATCGCCTTTGGCACGCCCGGCGGCGACCAGCAGGATCAGTGGCAACTGATCTGGTTCCTGCGCTATGTCCATCACGGGCTGTCGATGCAGCAGGGAATGGACGCGCCGCTGTTTCACATCATGCATTTCCAGTCCAGCTTCTATCCGCGCGAGGCCAAGCCCGGTGAATTGATGGTCGAGCCGAATTTCGGCGATGCGGTGATCGAGTCTCTGCGTGCGCGGGGCCATATCGTTACCGTGGCCGAACCCTGGAGCATCGGCCGCCTGACGGCCGCGAGGCGCGAACCCGACGGGATGCTGACCGCCGCCGCCACGCCCCGGCTGATGCAGGCCTATGCGGTGGGCCGCTGATGACCTGGTCCCTGATCGCCCGCGATCCCGCGTCCGGCGCGCTTGGTATCGCCGTCGCCAGTCGCTTTTTCGCCTGCGGATCGCTGGTGCCGCATGTCGGTCCGGCAGCCGCCTTCGCCACGCAGGCCTTCGTCAACCCGGTCTGGGGCACCGAGGGGCTGCGCCGCCTGGGCGCGGGCGAGGCGGCCGATGCCCTCCTGGCCGATCTGGTTGCGCGCGATGCGGGGGCGGCGCAGCGGCAGGCCCATGCGCTGGATGCGCGGGGCGGCGGCGCGGCCCATACCGGCGCGGAATGCGTGCCCTGGGCGGGACATGTGACGGGTCAGGGCCTTTCGGTCGCGGGCAACATGCTGGAGGGGCCGCAGGTGATCGAGGACACGGCGCGCGTCTTCGCAGACCGCGCCGACCTGGACTTTCCCGACCGGATGCTGGCCGCGATGCAGGCGGGCGAGGATGCGGGCGGCGACCGTCGCGGGCGGCAGGCGGCCGGGCTGCGCATCCATCGCGGTCAGGCCCATCCCTGGCTGGATCTGCGGGCCGATGATCATGCCGATCCGCTGGCCGAACTGCGCCGATTGCTGGCGGTGGCGCGCGAACGCTATCTGATGGTCGCCGAGATCATGCCGACCGCGGAAAATTTCAGCGGCGCCCCGGATCGCAGCGATACCGACCGCCGCATCGCAGAGGCGGAACGGGCGAGGATCGCGACCGGCCGCGCCAGCGCCTCGTTCGCGACGACGAAAGGCTAGCGAGATGGAGGCAATCACCACAGCCGCGCTGCTGGAACTGGCCGCCGTCGCCGTGGGCGCGGGCATCGGCGGCGGCATTCTTGCCGGCTTGCTGGGGGTCGGCGGCGGGATCGTCATCGTTCCCGCGCTCTATTTCGCGCTGAACCTGACCGGCATGGATCCCGGCCTGACGATGAAGGTCGCGGTCGGCACCTCGCTGGCGACCATCGTGTTCACCTCGCTGGCCTCGGGTCTGGGTCATCACCGCAAGGGCGCCATCGACACCGCGCTGCTGAAACTATGGGCGCCGTCGATCCTGGTGGGTGTGGTCATCGGCAGTGTTCTGGGCGGCTATGTCTCGGGCAAGGTGCTGATCGCGGTCTTTGCCGTGGTGGCACTGGCGGTTTCGGCCGACATGATCCTGCGCAAGGGGCGCGCCGATCCCGAACCCAAGGGCTTTTCCAGACCCGTCTGGGCGGCCTTCGGGGTCTTCGCCGGCGGGGTCAGCGCGATGATGGGGATCGGCGGCGGCACGATCGGCGTGCCGCTGCTGAATTTCCTCGGCTACGACATCCGCCGCGCGGTCGGCACCTCGGCCGCGATCGGTTTCCTGATCGGGCTGCCCGGCGCGGTGATCTATGCGCTGACCGGGCTGGGCCAACAGGGGCTGCCGCCGTTTTCGCTGGGCTATGTAAACCTGCTGGCTGCGATCGTGATCATTCCGCTGACCACCAGTTTCTCGCAACTGGGCGTCAGGCTGGCCCACTCGATCCCCCGGCGGGCACTGCGCCTTGCCTTCGGCGCGTTCCTGCTGCTGACCGCGATCCGCATGTTCATCGACCTCTTTTCGGGCTAGGACATGGAGCCGCCGACCGACGACCCGGCAGCGGTCATCGCCGCCCTTGCGCCGATCCTGACCGAGGCCGCCAAGACCGGCGGCCGGCTGCCGCCCGAACGTCGGCTGGCCGAGATTCTGGGCATCCCCCGTCGCCGGCTGCGTCTGGCGCTGGACGAATTGCAGCGGCGCGGGGCGGTCTTTCGCCGCCACGGGCAGGGCACCTTCGTCACCCCGCCGCCCCGCCCCGATGCCGGACGCCACCGCCTGCTGGCCGGCAGGCTGAGCCTTGATCAGCTGATGGATGTCCGTCGCCAGATCGAGCCGCGGCTGGCCGAACTGGCGGCGACCCGTGCCGGGGCCGGGGATCTGGCGCAGCTGGAAATCCTGATGCGGCAATCGCGCGAAGCCGTGCAGCCGCAGGAATACGACCTGGCCGACGAGGTGTTTCACTACCGAATCGCCGAACTGGCGGGCAATGCGCTGTTTCTGGAAGTCTATGATCTGATCCGGCAGATGCGGCGCGAGGCCGGCTGGCGCGAACGCAGAGAGGAAACCAACGTGCCCGGTTTCCTGAGGCTTCTGGGCCAGCAGCATCAGCATATCTTCGACGCCATCGCCGCTGGCGACGCAGCGGGCGCGGGTCAGGCGCAGCGGGACCATCTCGATTTCGTCGCCAGCGCCATCGACAGCGATTGAGACCGGCTTGACAGATCTGTCGGCTTGCCTAGCTTCGGGGCGATGCGACCCGATTTCGATGATTGTTTTCCGCTGCGCGTCGCGCGCGTCCATGAGGTTTGCGGGGCCGGCGCGACGGCCTTTGCCGCCATCGCCGCCGCCCCGGCGCAAGGTCCGGTCCTGTGGCTGCGCGAGGCATGGCGCGGCGACATGCTCAATCCGCTGGGACTTGCGCCGTTCATCGATCCGTCGCGTCTGCTGGTGGCGCGCAGCGCGAACCAGACCGACAGCCTTGCGGCCGCCGAAGAGGCCTTGCGTGACGGCGCCATTCCCTTCGTGGTGGCCCAGATCACCCGCCCGCTGAACCTGCGCGAAGGGCGGCGACTGCAACTGGCTGCCGGGGCGGGGGGCACGACCGGCCTGTGCATCATCCCCGAAAACATGGGCAGCAATGCCGCCGAGACGCGCTGGCGGGCGGTCCCGATCCTGGATGACGGGCGGGGGGACTCGACTCTGATGCAATGGGAAATTATCAAGAACAAATCAGGAACAATCGGGGCCTGGCATGTTCGATGGGATCCGGAAGCGCGTGGTCTGCATGTGGTTTCCCCGGCTGGCGAGCGACCGGGCCCTGCGGGCACGCCCGGTTGAGGCGCCCTTCGCGCTGATCGTGAGCCGGAACAATGCCGAGCGTCTGGCCTGCGTGAACGTCGCGGCCGAAAGCCGTGGTCTGTGGCCCGGCATGAACCTTGCCGATGCCCGTGCCTTCTGTCCCGATCTGGTCACCCGGACCGGCGATCCCCAGGGCGATCGGGCATTCCTGGTCGCCCTGCGCCGCTGGGCCACGCGCTATTGCCCCTGGGTCGGGCTGGACGGGACTGACGGATTGGTTCTGGACATCACCGGCGCGGCGCATCTGTGGGGCGGCGAGGCGGCGATGCTGGCCGACATGCGCGCCCGCGCCGCCCGGGCCGGGCTGACGCTGCGCCTCGGCGCGGGCGACACGCGCGGCGCGGCATGGGCGCTGGCCCGGCATGGCGAGGGGATCGCGCCCGCGGGCCGGCCGCTTGCGGCCCTTGCCCCGCTGCCGGTCGCCGGGCTGCGGCTGGATGCGGATATGGTGATGGCGCTGCAACGTCTTGGCCTGCGCCGTATCGGCGATCTGGCGGGGACGGCGCGCGCGCCCCTGGCCCGCCGCTTTGGCCCCGGCCTGCTGATGCGGCTGGATCAGGCGATGGGCGAGGCAGCCGAGCCGATCACCCCCGAAGCCGATCCCGTTCGCTATGCCCTGCGCCTGAACCTGCCCGATCCGGTCGGCCTTCTGGACGACGTGATGGCGGCTGTCGGTCAACTTCTGGGTCCGCTCTGCGACCGGCTGAAGGCACAAGAGACCGGCGCGCGGCGGTTGATCCTGACCCTGCGCCGCGTTGATCAGGTCAGCCGTCAGGTGGAATTGCGCCTTGCCGCCCCGATGCGCGAGACGGCCCGAATCCTGCCCCTGTTCGAACGCGGCATCGCCGAGGTCGATGCCGGTTTCGGCATCGATCAGATCCGGCTGGAGGCGACCCTGGTCCAGCCGCTGCCGATCCAGCAGATCGGGTCTGCGACCGCCACCGGCAGTCATGACAGCCAAGACGGCCAAGACAGGCTGGACGACCTGATGACCCGGATCGGAACCCGGATCGGGCTGGAAAACCTGCTGCGTTTCCTGCCCGCCGACAGCCACATTCCCGAACGCGGCTTCGTAGCCGCCGCAGCCGCCCACAGCCGCGCCGAGACCGGCTGGTCCGCGCCGCGCCCGCGCCCGGTGATCCTGTTTCCGCCCGAACCCGTTGCCGCTTCGGGCGCGCGTCCCCCGGCCCGGTTTCGCTGGCGGCGGATGATCTTTGCCACGGCCCGCGCCACCGGCCCGGAACGGATCGCGCCGGAATGGTGGCTGGATGATCCCGCCTGGCGGTCGGGGCTGCGCGATTACTGGCGGCTTGAAACCCGGCAGGGCAGGCGGCTGTGGCTGTTCCACACGCCGCAGGATCCCGGCTGGTTCGTCCAGGGGGAATTCGCATGAGCTATGCCGAACTGGCCGTGACCACGAATTTCACCTTCCTGACCGGCGCCTCGCATCCCGAGGAACTGGTCGCCCGCGCCGCCGAACTGGGCCTTGCCGCCATCGCCATCACCGACCGCAATTCCGTCGCCGGCGTGGTGCGCGCCCATACCGCGCTGAAAGAAATGCGGCGCGAACTGGGCAAGGCCACGATCCGCTCGACCGTGCAGGTCGACACCTGCTCGCATCAGCCGGTGGGGGAATGGAAAACCGTCGGGGCCGCGGACCGGCTGTTGCCGAAACTGATCGTCGGCAGCCGTCTGGTGGCCGAGGATTGTCCGGTCGAATGGCTGGCCCTGCCGACCGACCGACCCGCATGGCACCGGCTGTCGCGGCTGCTGAGCCGTGGCAAGCGGCGGGCCGCCAAGGGCGAATGCCGGCTGATGCTGAACGATCTGCTGACCGGCTGCCGGGGCTTGATCCTGATCGCGCTGCCGCCAACCGAGCCGCACCGGGCGATCGCGCCGGTGCAGGCGATGGCCCGGCGCTATCCGGGGCGGGTCTTTCTGGGCGCCGCGCCGCGTTACGACGGCAGCGATCAGGCCTGGTTCGATACCTGCGCGGCGCTGGCCCACAGGGTGGCGGCCCCGATGGTCGCGGTGGGTGACGTGCTGATGCACCGCGCCGCCCGGCGCCGTCTGGCCGATGTGTTGACCTGTCTGCGCGAGGGGATCAGCATCGACCGCATCGGCAGCCGTGCCCTGCCCAATGCCGAGCGCCGCCTGAAATCCCCCGCCGAGATGGACCGTCTCTTTGCCCGTCACCCGGCCGCGATCCGTCGCACGACCCAGATCGCCTCGCTGTGCTGCTTCGATCTCGACCAGCTCGGCTACGATTATCCCGACGAGGTGGCCGCAGACGAGGCGCCTCAGGACAGGCTGGTCCGGCTGACCCGCGAGGGTCTGGCGCGGCGCTATCCGGGTGGCGCGCCGCAGCGGGTCCATGATCTGATCGACAAGGAACTGGCCCTGGTGGAGGAACTGAAATACGCCGCCTATTTCCTGACCGTCCACGACATCGTGGCCGAGGCACGCCGACGCGGCATCCTGTGCCAGGGGCGCGGCTCGGCCGCCAATTCGATCCTGTGCTACCTGCTGGGCATCACCGATGTCAGCCCCGATCTGATCGGCATGGTCTTCGAACGCTTCATCTCGCGCCATCGCGGCGAGCCGCCCGATATCGACGTGGATTTCGAACATGAGCGCCGCGAAGAGATGATCCAGTGGATCTACGGGAAATATGGCCGCCATCGCGCGGGCCTTTGCGCCACGGTGATCCATTTCCGTTCGCGCGCGGCGATCCGCGAGGTGGGCAAGGTGATGGGATTGTCCGGGGACGTGACCGCCGCGCTGTCGGGCCAGATCTGGGGGATGTCGAACGCGGGCGCGGATCCCGAACGGATGCGCGAACTGGGTCTTGATCCGCGGGATCGCCGCCTGTCGCAGACGATCCGCCTGATCCGCGAGATCATCGGTTTTCCGCGCCATCTGTCCCAGCATGTCGGCGGTTTCGTCATCACCCGGGGGCGGCTGGACGAATTGTGTCCGGTCGAGAATGCGGCGATGGAGGACCGCACCGTCATCGGCTGGGACAAGGACGATATCGACGCGCTGAACATCCTGAAGGTCGATGTCCTGTCGCTGGGGATGCTGACCTGCATCCGCAAGAGCTTTGACCTTCTGGAAAGCCACGAAGGCATCCGTCACAGCCTCGGTTCGGTGCCGCAGGGGGACGAGCCGACCTACCGGATGCTGCAACAGGCCAATGCGGTGGGCGTCTTTCAGGTCGAAAGCCGGGCGCAGATGAATTTCCTGCCGCGGATGAAGCCGCGTGAATTCTACGACCTGGTGATCGAGGTCGCCATCGTCCGCCCCGGCCCGATCCAGGGCGGCATGGTCAAACCCTATATCCGCCGCCGTCAGGGGCTGGAGAAAGCCGAACCTTTCGGCCCGGCCTTGGCCGAGGTGACGCGGCGGACCCTGGGGGTGCCCCTGTTTCAGGAACAGGCCATGCAGATCGCCATCGTCGGTGCGGGCTATAGCGCCGAAGAGGCCGACCGCCTGCGCCGCTCGCTGGCCTCGTTCCGGCGCATGGGCACGATCGGCGAGCATCGCGAACGCTTTGTGCAGGGGATGCTGTCGAACGGCTATGACCGTGGGGTGGCAGAACAATGTTTCTCGCAGATCGAGGGGTTTGCCGATTACGGCTTTCCCGAAAGCCACGCGGCGGCCTTCGCGATGCTGACCTATGTCTCGTCATGGCTGAAATGCCATCATCCGGCGATCTTTGCCTGCGCGTTGCTGAATTCGCAGCCGATGGGGTTTTACGCCCCCGCCCAGATCGTCCGGGACGCGCGCGAGAACGGGGTCGAGATCCGCCCCGTCTGCGTCAATTCCAGCCTCTGGGACAACCGGCTGGAACGGCGCGCCGATGGCGCATGGGCACTGCGGCTGGGATTTCGCCAGATCCGGGGCTTTCGCGACGGCGATGCCCGGCGGATCCAAGAATGTCGCGGCAACGGCTATACCGATGTCGAAAGCCTGTGGCTGCGCGCCGGAATTCCGCCCGCCGTGCTGGAACGGCTGGCCGAGGCCGACGCCTTCGCCGCCATCGGCCTGACCCGGCGTGACGCGCTGTGGCAGGTCCGTGCGATCCGGGCACCCGCGCCGCTGCCGCTGTTTTCCGATCCGCTGGATGGCGAGGCCACTTGCGAGCCGCAGGTTGCGCTGCCCGCCATGCATCTGGGCGAGGAGGTGGTCGAGGATTACGTCGCCCTGCGCCTGTCGCTGCGCGCCCATCCGATGGAATTGCTGCGCCCGCGCCTGCCGGGCCTGATCCCGAACCGTGATCTGCCACGGGTTCCGCCGCGCCGGGTTTCGGTCTGCGGCCTCGTCATCACCCGCCAGCGCCCCGGCACGGCATCGGGCGTGATCTTCCTGACGCTGGAGGACGAGACCGGGGTGGCCAATGTCGTCGTCTGGCGGCGCATCCATGACCGTTTCCGCCGCGCGGTGATGGGCGGGCGGCTGTTGCGAGTCACCGGGCGGCTGGAACGCGAAGGCATCGTGGTGCATCTGATCGCCGATCGGATCGAGGATCTGTCCCATCGCCTTGCCGAACTGGGCCATCCGCTTGAGGGTGCGGTCGGCACGACCTCGCCCCGCGCGGACATCGCGCCGCGCCCGAAACATCAACCCGCCCATGCCGGCCATCCCCGCGATCAGGCGAAACGACTTTTCCCCAGCCGGGATTTTCATTGAAAGCAGCATCGCGGCTTTGCCCGGGTCCTGGCCCGCTTGTGTCGGATGATGCACGCCGACGCATCGATGCCACCGCGACCGGTGATGGCCGACGATCAGCCTGCCTCGCGGCGTTCCCCATGCCCCAGGATTTCCGCCCCCGAGGCCGGGATCATGACATGGCCCTCGACGCGGTTCCGGCCGCTGCGCTTGCCCTGGTAAAGCATGGCGTCGGCGGTCGAGATCCACAATTCCATCGACAATTCGGACGAGCAGCGACCGCTGGCGACGCCGATGCTGACGGTCACGACAGGGCTGACATCAGAGCCGCCGTTGCCGATACCCAGAGCCTCGACCCTCCGGCGCATGTCCTCGGCCACCTCCAGCGCGCCATCGTGATCGGTGCGCGGCAGGATGCAGGCGAATTCCTCGCCGCCATAGCGCAGGCAGGTATCGCCGCTTCGCCGGACCGCGCCGCCTAGTGCCGAAGCCACCTTGCGCAAGCACTGGTCCCCTTCAAGATGCCCATAAAGATCGTTGAACTGTTTGAAGAAATCGATATCCAGCATGATGAAGGACAGCCAGTCGCCCTCGCGAGAGAGGCGGCGCAGTTCGGTCTGAAGCAGCTTTTCCAGAAGCCGGCGGTTGCCAAGACCCGTCAGCCCGTCCGTCATCGCCAGATTGGCCAACTGGTCTCGCATCCGCTTCAATTCGATATGGTTGTCCACACGGCTGCGCAGGGCAACCGGCTGAATCGGTTTGGTGACATAATCGATGGCCCCGGCGGCCAGACCGCGCACCTCGTCCTCGGTGTGGTAAAGGCCGGTGGTGAAGATCACCGGTATGTCGGCCGTGGCGGGGTCGTCTTTCAGCTTTCTGCACACCTCGTAGCCATCCAAGCCCGGCATCACGATATCCAGCAAGATCAGATCCGGCGTCACCCGCTGAACGACCCGCAACGCATCTTCCCCCGAACGGGAAAAGCAGATCTCGTAATCCTCGCCCAGGACAGCGCCCATGATCTCGATATTCGCGATCTCGTCGTCCACGATCATGATGACCGGTTTGCTCATGTTGCGACCTCACCATTGTCGGGACCGGTTTCGGGCTGCGTGCCGTCCAGAAGGCGCAGCGCCTCGGCATAATCCAGTCGCAGCAGAGCCTGAAGCACGGGATGGGCGTCACGCGTGCCGGCGTCCAGGCCCAGGGCATCGGCAAAGGCGTGAAAACCGGCTCGTGCCGAAAGGCTCCTGCGACACAGTTGTTGGCGCAGCGCATCCCGGGCGGCCCGAGCCTCGGCCGAGGCGTGCGAAGCCGCGTTGATCCGCGCGGCAGCCGGGGCGTCGGCACTTGCCTGCGACGGCGCGGGCTGAAGGCTGTTTGCCGCGGCGATGGCCGGCGCCATCCTGTCCGCCAGTTCCGCGATCAACCCGGCCACGGCGCCGGATTCGCCGGCGCCAAGCGCCGCCTCGATCTGCCCGGCCAGATCCGGCACCTCGGCCAGTTCCAGCGATCCGGCGACGCTTTTCAGGGTGTGGGCCAGCCGCGCCGCATCCTCGATCCGCCCAGCCCGGATCATGGCGCGCAGATCGTCGCCGACACGGCCGTAGCTTTCCCCGAAACTGACGATCAGACGCCGCAACAATGCGGCCTTTCCGTTCACGCGACGAAGCGCGCGGTCCAGGCCGAAGGGCGGCAGTTGTGCAGGCAGGACGGGCACCAAGCCGGTCGCACCGGCACGTGTCCGCTCTTTCCGGACCGCCTGCGGTCCGGTCTTCAGCCAGGTTCCAAGAACCCTGATCAACTGATCGGGATCCACGGGTTTCGAGATGTGGTCGTTCATGCCGGCTCCAAGGCAGCGCTGCCGCTCTTCTTCGTAGGCGTGGGCGGTCAGGGCGATGATCGGCAGGCAATCGGCCGAATGTGTCTGCCGGATCAGCTTCGTGGCCGCCACGCCGTCCATCTCGGGCATCTGCACATCCATCAGCACGGCCGCGTAGCCATGATCCTCATCCAGAATCCTGCGACAGGCGATGACACCGTTTTCGGCGCAATCGACGACCAGACCCGCGTCGTTCAGCAACTCCACCGCGATCTCGCGATTGATCGCGTTATCCTCGACCAGCAGAACGCAAAGGCCCTGCATCGCTTGCGGAAGGTGCAGACCGGCGGACGAAGCGCGCAGGTCGGCGCCGGAACTGACGGGCGGCGCGGCGGGCGGAAACAACTGGTTCAGCATGTCCAGCAGGCCGTGTGCATCAAGCGGTTTGCGCAGGACTGCGCTGATCGCGGCACGATCCTGGTCCCGGATGAATTCGTCGATCGGATAGGCGGTGACGATCAGCGTTGTCGGCATTACCGCCAGATGCGGGCTGGATTGCATCGCCCGGACCGTCTGCAAGCCATCCATTCCTGGCATCTTCCAGTCCAGAAGAACCAGATCATAGGGGTTGCCGGCCATTGCCTCGCGTTCCAGCATTGCCAGCGCCTCGGAGCCCGACGGGACCAGATCGCCCCGCATGTTCCAGCGGGTCAGGGTCGCGTCGATGAAATCGCGCGAGGCCGGGTTGTCGTCAGCCACCAGCACCCGCAACGCCCGCAGGCGATCATGGGGCAGTGGCGCCTGACAGCTTGCATCGGCCCCGATCCCAAGCCGCATCGTGAAGGTGAAGGCACTGCCCAGGCCCGGGGTGCTTTGAACCTCGATCCGGCCGTCCATCTGTTCGACGATCTGGCGGCAGATGGCCAGGCCCAGTCCGGTCCCTCCGAAGCGCCGGGTGGTGGAACTGTCGGCCTGCATGAACGAGGCGAAGATATGCGCCTGCTGGGCGGCTGTCATCCCGATGCCGGTATCGCTGACCGCGCATTCGATACAGACCCTGTCCGCATCGCTCCTGATCTGTCGGACCGAGATGGTGATGCCACCCTTTTCGGTGAACTTGATCGCGTTGCTGAGCAGGTTCAGCACGACCTGATTCAGGCGCAACTCGTCGCCTGTGACCAGCGCAGGAATGCGATCGTCGATCCGCGCCGCCAATGAAAGGCCCCGGGCCCGCGCACTTTCCTCGACAAGCTGGATCTGGCTGCCGATCGCGGCGCGAAGATCGAAATCATGCGATTCCAGCGTCAGCTTGCCGGCCTCGTTCTTCGAGAAATCGAGGACGTCGTTGATCAGTCGCAGCAGCGAGACGCCGGCATCGTTCAGCTTGGCCACGTGGTCGCGCTGGCGTGGTTCCAGGCGCGAACGCTGCAACAGGTGGCAAAATCCCAGGACGGCGTTGATCGGTGTGCGAATCTCGTGACTGATATTGGCCAGGAACATGCTTTTCGCGCGGCTGGATTCCTCGACCAGGCGATTGCGATCTTCCAGCGCGACGCTTTTGGCGATCAGTTCATCGCTCATCACGCTGATCCGCTCGAAGGCCTTGCGAACCATGTCGATCACCCACAGCAGCACCAGCATCTGGAAAATGACGATGACGGCGTGCAGGACGACGCGCGCCAGATCGCCGTCGCTGGGAAACACCGCATAGGGCAGGAAATAGAGCAGCAGCAGATGGTGCAGCGCCGTGCCGGTTCCCGAAAATACGATTACCGCGCGGTCGAACCAGGCGATGTTCAATGCGATGACGGCAAAGAAATACATGTGCATGTCCATCTGCCAGGGGTGACCGGCAAACAGGATCAGCAGAAAGGCCGGCTCTCCGATCAGCACGATGCCTGACAGGTTGCGCGTGACCGCGCCCGTGCCGCAACGCAGCCAGGCGATGTGATAGATCAGCGCGAGTCCCGCCCCAATCAGCATGGCGGCCGGCACCGACATGACCTTGTTCCATGCCGCCGCCGCGCCCAGCACCGGCACATGCGCCCACAGCAGCCAGACCAGAAGCGCGCCGAAACGTTCGCGCAAGCGATGAATTTCGGCGTTCATCACAGATCTCTTCCGGGGGGACCGAAACAGCCCAGCAGCTTGGGCGAGGGCAGAACGATCCAGGCGCCTTCGGCACGGACGGCCTCCGCGAAACCCGGATCGTCTGATGCGGCAAGGGCTATTCCGGGAAGTCCGCCGAAGCCCACGATGCCGCCGCGCGCGCGATAGACCATGTCCAGGATCGCCCCGGTCGCCGTCCCGGGTCGTGCCAGGATCAGATATTGCCCGGGAACGGTGCTGGTCAGAATGGTGGCCGTCGCCAGTCCTGCCAGCCCCAGCACCAGCAGGACCAGAGCGGGCAGGGCATCGGCCCAACCGCTGCTCTGTTCGCCGGGGGCGGGTGCCCCGGTTTCCACGATTTCATCCGTCACTGCCCACCCATTCGCGCTGCCGAGACTTGCAATGTTTGCACACTAGCGCAGGGGGGCTGTCCGATCCGTTAATGGCTGGCCGGAAAACCATGAAAGTTTGTCGCGCTTCGGACGGGCGCGGCGGCGCGGTCGTCGCGCCCCGGTTGCGATCGGACGGGCGGCGGCGCGATTCGCGCGCGCGACCGGCGGGTTTCGCTCAGAAGGCGAGGCGCAAGGGATCGGTTCTCTGCAAGATAGAAATGAACAGCGAAAAGCCGCGGAAACCCGGCCGAACACCAAATCTTGTAAGGACATCGGCCATGTGGGGATTAGGCTTGCGGGGTCAGGTGAAAGGTAGCTTCATGTTCAGACGATATCCCCTCTTGATTGCTCTCAGCGTCGGCCTGGCGCTTGCAACCTCCGTCAGCGCTCAGCAGACGAATGCAGACACATTGAAGATTTATTTTCAGACCGGCAGCGCCGGCATCTCCTCCGATGGGCGCGGCACGCTTGATCAGGCGGCGCGCCTGTTCCGGGACGGCAACCCCATCGTCATGATCGTGGCCGGGGGGGCGGATACGGTCGGCAAGCCCGATTACAATCTTCGCCTGTCGATCTGGCGCGCGCAGGCCGTGGCCGACGGCCTGGTGGAAAGAGGCATTCCCGTCGATCGGTTGCAGGTCCTGGGACGCGGCACGAGCGAATTGGCCGTCGAGACCGATGACGGGATCGCCAAACGAGAAAATCGCGTTGTCGAAATTTCTTGGCGATAGAGGCTGCCAGTCGGTCTGGGCCGGTGCGCTGTCTCTATCCCTTGGCCTGGCGCTGTCCGCCGGGGCGGATCCGCTTGGAGATGGCCAGCAGGCTTTCGAGGCTCGCGACTTCGCCCGCGCCGATGCGGTGTGGCAGGCCGCGGCGGACGAGGGTTCGGCCGAGGCGATGGTGCGGCTGGGGCTGTTGCGCGATCTGGGCCTGGGCGGGCCGCGCGATGCCGCCGCCGCGCTGGCTCTGTATCTGAAGGCCGCCAGACTTGGACTGGCCGAGGCGCAATTCAACGCGGCGGTGCTGCTGGATTCCGGCGACGGCGTGGCGCGCGATCCCCGGGCGGCAGCGGGTTGGTATGGTCGGGCCGCGGCGAACGGGCATGTCAGGGCACGCTATAACCTGGGGCTTATCCTTGCTGCGGGTGACGGGGTGCCGAGGAACGCGGATCTTGCCCGCTACTGGCTGGAGGATGTGGGCGGCGGCCTGCC
>CERQ01016516.1_pt1 | contig 42333 bp, 39 predicted proteins | sample 530711 | NCBI WGS metagenome assembly CERQ01 (sample SAMEA2620882, study PRJEB7988) | marine metagenome | biome: marine biome (ENVO:00000447); feature: mesopelagic zone (ENVO:00000213); material: "saline water (ENVO:00002010), including plankton (ENVO:xxxxxxxx)" | depth 850 m | reverse complement strand
GCCATCTTCTTCATCATCTGCTTCAGCATGTCGCGCTATTCGATGTTCCTTGAACGCCGGCTTGCCCGCGACCACCGATAGGATCCCGCCATGAGCGAAGCCATTGACCGCGACATCAACCGCAGCCACATGAAGGTCAGCGACGAGATCGCCATCGACATCCGCAACATGAACAAGTGGTTCGGAACCTTCCACGTGCTGCGCGACATCGACCTGACGGTGCACAAGGGCGAACGGATCGTCATCGCCGGCCCCTCCGGATCAGGCAAATCGACGCTGATCCGCTGCATCAATCGCCTGGAAGAACATCAGGCGGGCCATATCACCGTGGATGGCGTCGAGTTGACCAGCGACATCAAGAATATCGACAAGGTGCGCTCGGAAGTCGGCATGGTGTTCCAGCATTTCAACCTGTTCCCGCACCTGACCGTGCTGGAGAACTGCACCCTGGCTCCGATCTGGGTGCGCAAGGTGCCGCGCAAACAGGCGGAATCCACCGCCATGGCCTTTCTGGAAAAGGTCAAGATTCCCGAACAGGCGTATAAATATCCCGGCCAGTTGTCGGGCGGCCAGCAGCAACGGGTGGCGATCGCGCGCTCGCTCTGCATGCAGCCCAAGATCATGCTGTTCGACGAGCCGACCTCGGCACTTGATCCCGAGATGATCAAGGAGGTTCTGGACACGATGATCGAACTGGCCGAGGAAGGGATGACCATGCTGTGCGTGACCCATGAGATGGGCTTTGCACAGGCGGTCGCGAACCGGGTGATCTTCATGGATCAGGGCCAGATCGTCGAGCAGAACAATCCCCACGATTTCTTCAACAATCCGCGCTCCGAGCGGACCAAGCTGTTCCTGAGCCAGATCCTGGGGCATTGATCGCGGCCCGATAGGCAGTCTGGGTCGCGGGCGGCCAGAGGCAACCTGCCCGGCCGGCAAGATGATCGAACGGTCAGAAAGGCTCTGCCCGCGGTCAGGCCCGGCCGTCGAAGCGGACGAAATCCATGACGCTGCCCTGACCGGGTTCGGCCTGCGACCATGTGTCGATCTGGAAATCGACGACCAGAGTGGCGCAGGTCGGATAGCGGCGGAAATCCGGGTCCATCGGCGGCCGCGCGGGCAGCAGCGCGGCCAGTTCCGCGATGCCGGGATTATGGCCCAGCATCATCACCGTGGGATGGCTGGCCGTGCGCAGGATCGTCAACATCTTGTCCGGGCTGGCATGATAAAGGCCGGGTTCTATCCGCAGCAGCGGCCGCACCTCCAGCGGGGCGCCCTCGACCATGGCCCAGGTTTCCTTCGTGCGTTGCGACGACGAACACAGGACCTCTTCCGGCTCATGGCCGCGGCTTGCCATCCAGTCGCCCAGTTCGCGCGCCGAACGGCGGCCACGATCGTTCAGCGGGCGGTCGTGATCGCTGAGAGCCGGATCGTCCCATGCCGATTTTGCATGGCGGGTGAGGATCAGTCGTCGATGTCCAAGTGGGGTCATGGGTGGAACTGCCTCATATGCCATTCCGATTGCTGGCGCAGCCTGCCACAGCCCAAGCTGATCGGGCAAGCACGTCTGACACGACAGCCCCCGGTCATGCAGTCGCGCCCTTGGGGCTGGTCGAGAAAATCGTGGCAGCGGGCCGTGATGTAGCCGTTGTCGAATGCCCCGGCCGGGCAGGCGTCGCGGCAGGGCTGCGGGCAGGCCTCGCAGGGGCTGGTGGCGGCAGCGGGCAGGGGCAGAAGCCCCCCCGGCACCCGCAGCGCGCCGCGAAAGCTGATGAGAAGGCCGGCTTCGTCATGGACCAGCATCCCGACCGGCGATGACCAGCAGCGACCGCTGGCCAGCGCCCAGGCGAAGAATTGCGGATAGGGCGGCCCGTCAGAGGGAAAGATCGCCTGCGCATCCAGTCGCCCGGCCCAGGCCCCGATGATCCGCCTGGACCAGCGATCCATCGGATGCGGCCTGCCATCGGCATATTCCGCGGATCGGGTAAAGCGGCGCCAGAACGCGGCGCCCTCGGGCGCGATCAGAACGATCGTCGCGGCGTCGTCGGGGCAAAAGCCCGCGATCATCAGCCCCGCCGGCGCCGTCAGGTTCGGCTCACAGACCATCCTCGCCCTGCCGCAATCCATGTGCCTTGATTCGCGGCTCGGTTGAGCGGATCAGGCTGCCCGCGCCATGTTCGGTGAACAATTCCAGCAGGCAGGCATGGGGCACCCTTCCGTCTAGGATCACCACCGCACGAACGCCCTCGTCGATCGCCTGCAGCGCGGTTTCGGTCTTGGGGATCATGCCGCCGCTGATCCGGCCATCGCCGATCATCTCGCGGACCTGATCGGGGTGAAGTTGCGTCAAGACCTCGCCGGACTGGTCCTTGACGCCCGCGACATCGGTCAGCAGCAGCAGGCGGTCGGCCCTGAGCGCACCGGCAATGGCACCCGCCGCGGTGTCGCCATTGACGTTGAATGTCTCGTTATCCTCCATGCCCGTGGCGACCGGCGCGCAGACCGGGATCATGCCGGCATTGTACAGATCGCGGATGATCTGGATGTTCATCTCGACCGGACGGCCGACAAAGCCCAGTTCGGGGTCGTCCGCCTCGCAGACCATCATGTCGTCATCCTTGCCGCTGATCCCCACCGCGCGGCCGCCCGCATCATTGATTGCCTGCACAATGCGCTTGTTGACCAGGCCCGACAGCACCATTTCGACCACTTCGACGGTTTCCTTGGTGGTGACGCGCTTGCCGCGCACGAAGCGGCTTTCGATACCCAGGCGGGCCAGCAGGTCGTTGATCATCGGTCCGCCGCCGTGACAGACGATCGGGTTCATGCCGACCTGCTTCATCAGGACGATGTCGCGGGCGAATTCGGCCATCGCTTCGTCGTCGCCCATCGCGTTTCCGCCAAATTTCACCACCACCACGGCGCCGGAATAGCGTTGCAGGTAAGGCAGAGCCTCGGAAAGCGTGCGCGCTGTGGCGATCCAGTCCCGGTTCATGTTCTGCTTTTTCATCCCTCAAAGGCCCCCGATGCGACGACGCGGAGCCTAGGACGCCGGCAAGGATCAGTCCAGAGCGGCGATGATCGATCGCAGGGTGGCGATTCCCTGGCCCTTTTCGGAAGAGGTGACCACCAGTTGCGGAAAGGCTGCCGGATGCTTTTGCAGCGCGTCCTCGACCTGCGCCAGCACCGGCTTGATCGCATTCGGGCCGGGCTTGTCAGCCTTGGTCAACACGACCTGAAACGGCACCGCTGATCTGTCCAGCAACGTCATGATCTCGTGATCGACGGGCTTCACGCCGTGGCGCGCGTCGATCAGACAGAAGGCCCGGCGCAAGGTGGGGCGCCCGGCCAGGTAGGATTTCAGCAGGCCCTGCCATCTGGACACGACAGCAACAGGCGCCTTGGCAAAGCCATAGCCCGGAAGATCGACCAGATAGGCCCGATCGCCCAGGGTGAAATAATTGATCTCTTGCGTGCGTCCCGGCGTGTTCGAGGCCCGCGCCAGTCCCTTGCGGCCGGTCAGCGCATTGATGAGGCTTGATTTTCCGGCATTGCTACGGCCGGCAAAGCAGACCTCGGGCCGGTCCGGGGGCGGCAGGCCGTCCATGGCGACGACGCCTTTCAGAAAATCGACGGGGCCCGCGAACAGCAGCCGGGCCGCCTCGGCCGCCTCGGCTTCGGGCTGAGGCGCGACGGGGAAGGCGACCTTCATGCCGAAACCCCGTCGCCGATGGCGATCTCGCCGCCGGTGACGACTTCGGCGAAGATCCCGAAATCGTGGTGCCCGTAGAGGCGTTCCAGCGTCGCAACCATATCCAGATCCCTCGCGCCGGTCCGGGTATCGGCGCTGGTGGCGTCGCAGCGGGCAATGGTGTCGGTCACCCGCAATTCGGTCGCGCCGATGCGGATGATCCGGCCGATCAGTTCGCGCTCGGCAAAGGGGGCCCAGCCCTCGACCCACAGATTGCCGCGCCAGCGGTGAAGACCCAGCGGATGGCCGATCCTTTCCTCCAGCGCCGACAGGCTGGAAAGCGACAGGATCGACAGCCAGGGCCACTTCTGGTCGGTCCAGATCGCGACACCCCTGACCAGGCGGGTCGGCGCCGGCGCGTCGGCGGGCCAGAGCGGACGCAGCCATTCGATCAGGCGGTCCGCTTCCGTTTCGGGATCGAAGCTCAGATCGGACTGCGCCGGTTGCGACAGCGCGATGCGACCATTCCGCCAGCCACCCGCGATGGCCTGAACCGCAGCCGATGAGACGCCGCGGACAAAGCAGGATTTCGGCAGCCAGCGATCCGGCGCACCGCCGCTTTCGCTGGCCCGCGCATGGCGTTCGCCGGCCTCGGTGACGACAGCCCATTCGCGATCGCCGGGCAGCCGGCGCGCGGCTTGCAGGGTCACCTTGTCCAGCCCTTCACCGCCGACCGACTTGATCGGATGCCGGCGGATATGGGCCAGCCGTGCGCTCACTTGCCCTTGCTTCCGGATTTGCTGTCGCGTTTCGGACGTTTCGGGATCGAGGCCTTGATGTTGCCGAACAGATCGGGACGGTGCCCGTGCATCGACATGATCGTGTATTGCTGGATGATGGTGATGGTGTTGTTGGTGATCCAGTACAGCACCAGCCCCGAGGCAAAGCCGCCCAGCATGAACATGAAGACCCAGGGCATCAGCGCAAAGATCATCTTCTGCGACGGGTCGGCCGGGGTCGGGTTCAGCCGCTGCTGCATCCACATGCTGATCCCCAGAATGATCGCCAGCGCCGGCAGCGACAGCGAATGCAGCAGAGTGCCCTGTGCGGGCGGCGCGAAGGGCAAGATGCCGAACAGGTTCAGCAGGCTCGAGGGGTCGGGCGCGGACAGGTCGCGAATCCAGCCGATCCAGGGCGCGTGCCGCAATTCGATGGTGACGAAGATGACCTTGTAGAGCGAGAAGAAGATCGGAATCTGCAGCAGAACCGGAAGGCAGCCCGCGGCGGGGTTCACCTTCTGGGACTTGTAAAGCTCCATCACTTCTTTCTGGTATTTCATCCGGTCATCGCCGGTGCGTTCCTTGATCGCCTCCATCTGTGGCTGCAATTCCTTCATCTTCGCCATCGAGATGTAGGATTTGCGCGCCAGCGGGAAGACCAGCAGCTTCAGGATGAAGGTCAGCGCAATGATCGACCAGCCCATGTTGCCGATCTGCGCGTTCAGCCAGTGCAGGATGCGGAAGATCGGCTTGGTCAGGAAATAGAACCAGCCCCAGTCGATGGAATCGACAAAACGCTGGATACCGGGCGAATCTTCGTAGGCGCTGATCACCCCCCAGACCTTGGCGCCCGCAAAGAGATAACCCTGCGCGGTATAGCTGGCGCCCGGCTGGACATTCTGCATCGGATAGCGCGCCTCGGTCTGATAGATGTCGGCGCCTTCGGCGTATTTTACGACCGCGGTGAAGGATTGACCGGGCGCGGGCGCCAGCGTCGTCATCCAGTATTTGTCGGTAAAGCCGATCCAGCCATTGTCCTTGACGTCGATCACATCCGCACGACCCTCGCGGGCAACCGGGGCCAGATCGGCGATATTCTTGTATTTCAGTTCGACCAGTTCGCCATCACGCATCCCCACCGCACCTTCGTGCAGGACGAAGTAATTCTGCGTGTCGGGTCGGCCGTGGCGGGCGATGATGCCGTAGGGCGCGGCGCTGAAGCTGGCCTCTCCGTTGTTCTCGACGCTCTGACTGACGGTAAAGAGATAGTTGTCGTCCAGTTCGAAGGTCCGGCGAAAGATCTGGCCCGCGCCGTTGTCCCATGTCAGTGTCACCGGCTTGCCGGGTGCCAGCGTGTCGCCGGATTCGAGCGTCCAGATTGTCGATGGGCCGGGCACCGACGCGGGATCGACGCCGGGGCCGGGCGTCCAGCCATAGACGGCGTAATAAGGTTTCGATCCGGTCGTGTCGATGCGGGGATCGGCGGTTGCCGAGGACGGCGCCAGCAAACGGACATTGGGCGAGGACGGATCCAGCGTTTCCTGGTATTTCAGCAGCGACAGATCGTCGATACGGCCCCCGGCCAGCGAGATCGAACCCGCGAGCGCGGGTGAATCGATTTGGACGCGGCCAGCCCTGTCCGCAGCCGGCACGGCTTGGGCCGACAGATCGGCAGTGGCTGTCGCATCGCCCGTCGCCTCGGGCGCCGCCGGCTGGGCGCCGGTGCCCTGCTGGGCCACGGGCTGTGCGGGCTCTGTCGGTGCCGGGGGCTCGGGCGCGAAGACCGTGTACCAGATCAGGATCACCAGAAACGACAGCACCGTCGCCAGGATCAGATTGCGGTTGTTGTCGTCCATGTCCCAAGTCCACCGTCATCGCGTCAGTCGCGCCGGTTCAACAGAAGGGGCCGTCAAAGGTCAAGCGGAATTGGGCCAGACGTCTTTTGCGCGGTCCGTTTCGCGGGGGGGGGCTGGCCGTCAAGATAGCCGACCGCGAAGGCCGTCGCACCCGCGGGTCGCGGCGGTGTCAGCCCGCCTTCCGGGGCGGCATCAGGCGCATCGATTCGGCGCGGCGGGCGTGATCGTCGAGAAAAGCGCAGGCTTCCTCGAGGGGCAGGGGGCGCGCGATCGAATATCCCTGGACCTGATCGCATCCCATCTGGGCAAGAAAGGCATGTTCCTCGGAGGTCTCGACGCCTTCGGCCAGCGTCGCGACGCCCAGATGTTCTGCCAGCGCCAGGATGGCAAGGATCATTCGCTGTTGGCCGGGGTCGATATCGCAGCCCATCACGAAACTGCGATCAATCTTGATCCTGTGCACGCCGAACAGCCGGATTGCATCCAGGCTGGCATATCCGGTGCCGAAATCATCCAGATCCAGCCGGCAGCCCGCCTTGGACAGCATTTCCAGATTGGCGCGGGCCTCGCTGTTCGCGGTGACGGGGCCCACGCTTTCGAGAAGTTCAAGCACCAGCCGGTTGGTCGGAATGTTCTGGCGATCCAGTTCCCACAACAGGCTGGCCGCAAAACCGCTGTCGCCCAGTTCGCAGTTCGATATGTTCAACGCCACCGTCGGCACATCGCGGCCTTCGCTATCCCACCGCTGCAGCGCCGCCAGCGATTGTCGCAGCATCGACAGCGTGAGCGCGGCGTGATCCGCTTCGGTCATCTTGGGCATGAAGGCTGCGGGGGGCAGGATCCCGTGGACCGGGTGGTTCCAGCGGGCCAGCGCCTCGAAACCGGTGACCTTGCCGGTGTGGCAACACAATTGCGGCTGAAAATAGGCGATGATCTGACCGTCGGCCACGGCATCCGCGACGCAGGCGGGGATGGCGTCGGTGATCCGCTGCGGATCGTGACTGTAAAGACGCAGATTGCCCAGCCCTTCCGCATCCAACCGCTCCAGACGATGGCGCGCATCCTCGATCATGTCGGCCAGTTCGGCCGATGCGTCGGCATTGGCATGGACCATGACCCCGGTCAGAACCGGGGCCACGGTCCGCCCCGATGCTGCGACCGGTCGCTGCACCTCGCGTTGCAAACGGCTGGCGATTCGCATCGCCTCGATCTCGCAGCGGTCGGAGACGACGACCGCGAAGACGCCGGGCGCGATGATCTGCACCGGATCTTCCGGGCGCATCGCGCGGTTCAGCCTCATGCAGATGCTGACCAGCAGGTGCCCGATTCCGGCCCTGCCCAGATGGTCGGTCAGAACATCGAAATTTTCGAGCCGCATCAGCAGGACGCTGAGGGGGCCCGTGCGATCGCGGGGCTTGCCGTCACGCAACAGTCGCGTTTTCAGCCAGTTCGCGGATCTCATCATTCGGTGGCGCATTCTGTCCCTTCCACGGGTTACCTTTGGCAGGTCTAGCGCAGAATGCTTGTTGTTCAGTTAATGTTCACACAGGGAATCGTCAGCCGCTTGCATCGCATTTGAACGATCCGCGACGAGGCCGGCGAAATTGAACAGGTTCGGGTCCAGCAGATGCGAAGGGCGTGCATTCATCAGGGCACGAAACATGATCTGCCTGCGGCCGGGGCTGCGCGATTCCCATTCGTCCAGCAATTTCTTGACCTGAACGCGCTGCAAGCCTTCCTGGCTGCCGCAAAGATCGCAGGGAATGATCGGATAGGCCATCGCCCGCGCGAACCGGTCGCAATCGGCCTCGGCCACGAAGGCCAGGGGGCGCAAGACCATCAGATCGCCTTCTTCATTCAGCAATTTCGGCGGCATGGTTGCCAGATGACCGCCATGAAAAAGGTTCATGAAGAAGGTTTCCAGAATGTCGTCGCGATGATGTCCCAGAACGACAGCCGAACATCCTTCTTCCCGTGCGATCCGATACAGATTGCCGCGCCGCAACCGCGAGCACAGGGCGCAGTAAGTCCGTCCCTGCGGCACCTTTTCCTTCACGATCGAATAGGTGTCCCGATATTCGATGCGATGTGGCACGCCGCGCGCCGCCAGAAATTCCGGCAGGACCGTGGCCGGGAAACCGGGCTGGCCCTGATCCAGATTGCAGGCCAGCAGGTCCACCGGCAACAGGCCGCGCCACTGCAATTCGTGCAGCACTGCCAGCAGCGTATAGCTGTCCTTGCCGCCCGACAGACAGACCAGCCAACGCTCGCCGGGCCGGACCATGCCATAATCCTCGATCGCGGCGCGGGTTTCGCGCACAAGGCGCTTGCGCAGCTTGCGGAACTCGGTCGATGAGGGGGCGCCGGCGAAAAGCGGATGAATTTCGGTATCGTCAGTGTCATCCGGCATCGCCTGGGCCTTCTCATTCATGATCATGACCCGAGTCTCGGGCCCCGGGAACGGGATCGTGGCCATGTCCGCCCCAGGGGTGGCACCGCGCGATGCGCCGGATTGCCAGCCAGCCCCCCCGGAACGCGCCGTGTCGCTGCAGCGCCTCCAGCGCATATTCAGAGCAGGTCGGCTGAAAGCGGCAACCATTTCCCAGCCAGGGCGAAGCGACCAGGCGATAGGCGCGCACCGGCAGCGCCAGGAGGCGGGCCAGCGGGCTCATCGGTGAATCTTGCGCAGCGCGACCGACAAATCCCGCTGCAAGTCGTCGAAATCGCGCGCGATCGTCGCCTCGGGGCGACCCACCAGGACATAGTCCCAGCCAGCCCGCCCCCCATGCCGCAAGCCCAGCCGGGCGATCTCGCGCAGGCGGCGCCTGGCGCGGTTGCGGGCAACGGCGTTGCCGATCTTCTTCGAGCAGGTGAAGCCCACGCGAAGCGGGCCATCATCGCCGCGATCCCGCGCCTGAAGCATGAAACCCGGCGTTCCCTGACGCCGGGCGCGTGCGGCGGCAAGAAAACCGGCGCGATTCGCAATTACCACGGGCATCTTGCCGCATCCGGCGAGGGGCACGGCAAATGCCGCCCCGCCATCATCCCTTGGCTGCGGTTCAGCGCGGGGATGGGGCAGGGGCGGCATGGTCATTGCCTCGACGTGCGGGGATGTTACCCGGCGGAAAGGCTTACGCCGACAGACGCTTGCGGCCCTTGGCACGGCGGGCGTTCAGCACGCGGCGGCCGCCCTTGGTGGCCATGCGGGCGCGAAAGCCGTGGCGGCGCGCACGAACAAGGTTCGACGGTTGGAAAGTGCGCTTCATGGTCGGTCTCCGGGTCGGTCTTTTGCGGTTTCGATCAATTGTAATTGCGTATGGCGATGTGCAGGGGCAATAACCCCGCGCGATGCGCCGGTTGCAGGAAGTCCGCTGGATAATGCAGCCCAAAGCCCGCGTCAACTGCCGCCGGCAATCTTTCCGACTGCCTCTGGAAAGGGAACCAGCGAATGATCACATTCGTTTGATGTGCAAACCGGCCCCGCGAAAGCCGAAAACACGCAGGCGACGAGCAAGACGATCCGGACAAGATGCGATTGAACACCATTTCCGGCCGATTCGCTGCACTGACGATCATTTTCGTCGTGCTGGCCGAGTTGTTCATCCTGCTGCCGGCCTTGTCACGCTTTCGGCTGGACTTTCTGGAATCGCGTCTGGAGCGGGCGCAGATCGCATCGCTGGCGCTGCTGGCGACCGATGAATCGCTGACCAGCGACCTGGAATCGGAATTGTTGCAGAATGCCGGCGTGCTGAACGTTGTGCTTCGCCGCGATAACGTGCGCCAGCTGGTCCTGTCCTCGCCCATCCGCGATCAGGTCAGCGCGACCTACGATCTGCGCGAAGAAGGCGTCGTGCAGACGATCGACGATGCTCTGGTCACGCTGCTGGACGACAGGGACGAAACCGTGCGCGTCATCGGCTCTCCGGTCAATCAGGCGGGCCAGCTGATCGAGATCACCATGAAGACCGCCCCCCTGCGCGGCGCGATGATCGATTACGGGCTGCGGTTGCTGGTGCTGTCGGCGGCGTTTTCGATACTGACCGGGATCCTGCTCAACATCGCGGCTCAGCGGCTGATCCTGGTGCCGATCCGGCGCGTGATCAGCCATATGACCTCTTACGCGCTGGAACCCGACAACACGCGCCACATCATCACCCCCAACGCCCGCCTGGCCGAATTGCGTGACGCCGAAACGGCGCTGGAGGCGATGCAGAAGACCGTCACCTCGTCGCTGAAGCAGAAGGAGAGGATGGCGCAGCTTGGCGAGGCTGTGGCCAAGATCAGCCACGATCTGCGCAACATCCTGACGACGGCCCAGATCTTTGCCGACCGGCTGGAGGATAGCGCCGATCCCAAGGTTCGCCGCGCCGCGCCCAAGCTGGTGAACTCGATCTCTCGCGCAGTGAACCTGTGCGAAACGACCCTGGCCTTCGGCAAGGCGGAAGAGCCTGCGCCGTCCCTGTCGCGTTTCAACCTGACCCAGCTTGCCGCCGAGGTGATCGAGGCCGAGACGCTGGCGGGCGAAGCCGCGGGGCAGGTCGAATTCGTCACCGACATCGCGCCCAGCCTGACGATCCGCGCCGACCGCGATCAGCTTTACCGTGTGCTGGCGAACCTGTCGCGGAACGCGCGACAGGCGATCGAGGGCACCGGCAGCCCCGGCGCAATCGAGATCGGAGCGGGCGAGACCGATTCCGAATGGTGGATTCGCGTTGGCGATTCGGGCCCGGGTCTGCCCGAGAAGGCGCGCGAATACCTGTTCAAGCCTTTCAGCGGCAGTTCGCGGAAGGGCGGCACCGGACTGGGCCTGACCATCGCCGCCGATCTGATCCGCGGCCATGGGGGCCGGCTGGAACTGGTCCGCAGCGACGAAGAGGGCAGCGAATTCATGATCCACATTCCGCGCGACATGGCGATCTTGCCGGCGCGTGCGGGCGCCGCCGCGCGATAGGGAAAATGGCGTGGAAAATGCGCCGCACCCTCTTGCATCCGCTGGGAGGGGGGGGTAGACCACCGCCCTACGACGGACCCGTAGCTCAGCTGGATAGAGCACCAGACTACGAATCTGGGGGTCGGGCGTTCGAATCGCTCCGGGTCCGCCATTACAGCATCCAACCGTCCCAAGCCGGACTCACATGCCCATCTCTCGCAGGACGGCGGGCAGTGTCTGGGGCAGATCGTCGCCGATCAGTCCGGGGCCGAAGGCGCGAGCCGCCTTGGCATGCAGCAGGGTTCCCCAACCGGCGGCCTCCGGCGCAGGCAGGCCGCGCGCCAGCAGGCCGGCGATGATCCCGGCCAGCACGTCGCCCGCGCCGGCCGTTGCCAGCCAGGGAATGTCGAAGGCGGAGTGAATGATGACCCTGCCATGCGGGTTGGCGCCGTCACAGGACGGCGGCGCAGCGATCACCGTGTCGGGGCCTTTCAACAGCACAATCGCACCGCAGCGCGCGGCGGCCTCGCGCGCGGCGTCTATTCTGGAAAAGGCCGGGCCGCGCTCGGGCAGCGCCCCGAGACGGTCGGCCAGGTCGGGAAACAGCCGCGCGAATTCGCCTTCATGCGGTGTCAGCACGCAGCCTTGGTGCAGCGTCGCGCGCATGGCCGGCGCCCCCGCAATCGCCGTGATCGCGTCAGCATCGATCACGCAGGACCGGCGCGAAGCCAGAAGCGCCGGCAGCAAGACCCCCGCACGGTCCACCCCGCAGCCGGGACCGATCGCCACAGCACGGATCCGGGCGTCGCTCAGCATCCGCTCAAGATCGTCGGCGCTGTCCACACACCGCCGCATCAGCGCGTCGGGCGGTCCGGCATGATCGCCCATCGCTGCCTCGGGCGGGCCGATCGTCACCAGACCGGCGCCCACGCGCAGGGCTGCCCGCGCCGTCAGTCGCGCAGCACCGCCCCTGCCGGCCGGACCCGCAAGGACCAGCGCGTGACCATGGACGAATTTATGCGCCGCCTGATCCGATCGTTTGGCCAGCCTTGCGATGCCGGACTCGCGCATCCGTGTCGGGCCGATCGGAGGCCATATCGCTGCAAGCGACGGCGGGACGGGCTTTTGGTCGCGCCAGCCTGAAAGCCCGATATCCGCGATCACCAGATCACCGCAGAGGACAGGGCCGAGGCCGATGAGATGGCCAGGCTTGGGGCTGTCGAAGGCCACGGTCAACGCGGCGCGGGGATCATCCGGGCTGCCCTTGCGCGGCCTGCCCAGCATCGCGCCGCTGTCCATGCACAGGCCGCTGGGGCAATCGACCGCGACCATCCGGTTCCCGAATCTGTCTGTCCCGAGGCCGGCCAGAACGTCTGCGATCGCGCCCTCGGGCGGGCGGGTCAGACCGGTGCCGAAGATCGCATCGACGCAGAGATCCTCGCCCTCGGCGCGCCGCAGGGATTGCCGGGTCAGGGGTTCGACAGGGCCGATCTGGCGCCAGCGTCGCTGCATCTCGGCGGCATCGGCGCCGCGCCGGCTGTCCACGCCCAGAACCCGTGCCCGCCAGCCCGCGCGGGCCAGATGACGGGCGATCACATAGCCGTCGCCACCATTGTTTCCGGGGCCGCACAGGACGGTGACCTGTCCCGGCCTGGGCCAGCGCAGGCGAATCTGGCCCGCTACCGCGGCGCCAGCCCGCTCCATCAGGGTCAGTCCCGAAACCCGGCCGCCGGACATGGCGGCGGATTCGATGGCGCGCATTTGGGCGGTGGTCAGGATTTCCGTGCCTGTCAGCATTGTGTCTGCCTGATATATTGCCATTATGCCTTAAAAACGAGCAATGAATCGCGGTCCGGTGGTTTGCGCCCCCGATCCCCGCCGCGCCGCATTTACCCGCGTGATGAAACCCGCCAATCAGACGTCAGGCAAGCCGCGAGGAAGGATCATTTGTGATGAAAAAGATCGAGGCGATCATCAAGCCGTTCAAGCTGGACGATGTGAAGGAGGCGCTGCAAGAGGTCGGCGTGCAGGGTCTTTCCGTCACCGAAGTCAAGGGTTTCGGTCGCCAGAAGGGGCATACCGAACTGTATCGCGGCGCGGAATACGTGGTCGATTTCCTGCCCAAGGTGAAGATCGAGATGGTGTTGCCCGACGATCAGGTCGAGGCCGCCGTGGATGCGATCGTGGGCGCCGCCCGGACCGAGAAGATCGGCGACGGCAAGATTTTCGTATCGCCTGTCGAGCAGGCAATCCGTATTCGCACTGGCGAAACCGGCGACGACGCAGTCTAAGAGAACCGGCAAGGTCAACACCACTTCCGCACCCGGCGCCCTGACACGCCGGGTCGCAATGACGCAGAAAGGGAAGAGATGAAAATCAAGGATGTCTTGCAATTGATGAAGGACGAAGACGTCGCCTATGTCGATGTCCGCTTCACCGATCCCAAGGGCAAGCTTCAACACGTGACGCTGGATGTCGATCTGGTCGACGAGGACTTCTTCGAGGAAGGCTTCATGTTCGACGGCAGCTCGATCGCGGGCTGGAAGTCGATCGATCAGTCCGACATGAAGCTGATCCCCGATCCGGCATCGTCCTATATCGATCCGTTCTATGCCGAAAAGACGCTCTGCGTTCACTGCAACGTCGTCGAGCCCGATACCGGCGAGGCCTACAGCCGTGATCCGCGCGGCACCGCCGTCAAGGCCGAGGCCTACCTGAAATCGTCCGGGATCGGCGACGCGGCCTATTTCGGCCCCGAGGCCGAGTTCTTCATCTTCGACGATGTGCGCTATTCCGTGACGCCGCAGAAGGTGGCCTTCCAGATCGATGCCGTCGATGCGGCGTGGAACACCGATACCGAATACGAGATGGGCAACCAGGCCCATCGCGCAGGTCACAAGGGCGGCTATTTCCCGGTCAACCCTGTCGATGCCGCTCAGGATATCCGCGGCGAGATGCTGTCCACGATGAAGCGGATGGGCATGAAGGTGGACAAGCACCACCACGAGGTCGCCAGCGCGCAGCACGAGCTGGGGCTGATCTTCGGATCGCTGACCGAACAGGCCGACAATATCCAGAAATACAAATACGTCATCCACAACGTCGCCGCCGCCTATGGCAAGTCGGTGACGTTCATGCCCAAGCCCATGAAGGGCGACAACGGCAGCGGGATGCACGTCAACATGTCGATCTGGAAAGAGGGCAAGCCGCTGTTCGCCGGCGACAAATACGCCGATCTCAGCCAGGAGGCGCTGTATTTCATCGGCGGCATCCTGAAGCACGCCAAGGCGCTGAACGCGCTGACGAATCCCGCGACCAACAGCTACAAGCGCCTGATCCCCGGCTTCGAGGCGCCGGTGCTGCGCGCCTATTCGGCCCGCAACCGGTCCGGCTGCGTGCGGATCCCGTGGACGGAATCGCCCAAGGCCAAGCGCGTCGAAGCCCGCTTCCCCGACCCGGCGGCGAATCCCTATCTGGCCTTTGCCGCGCTGCTGATGGCCGGTCTTGACGGGATCAAGAACAAGATCGATCCCGGCGCCGCCTCGGACAAGGATCTCTATGACCTGCCGCCCGAGGAACTGGCCGAGATCCCGACCGTTTGCGGCAGCCTGCGCGAAGCGCTGGAGGAACTTGAAAAGGACATGGACTTCCTGCTGGCGGGCGACGTGTTCACCCGCGACCAGCTTGAAGGCTATATCGCGCTGAAATGGGAAGAGGTCTATGCCTATGAGCATACCCCCCATCCGGTCGAGTATCAGATGTATTATTCGGTCTGATCGCCCCTGGACAGTGATCGGGAGAAGGGCGCCGCGAGGCGCCCTTTTTCGTCGGCCGGTTTCGCCGGCGCCAGGCCTGCGCTAAAGCGACAGGGATTGACGGTGAGGCAGGAGCGGCATGAGACAGGCCGGACAGATACGATGACACCGGCCGCGCGCATTGCCGCCGCCGCCGATATCCTGGACCGGATCCTCGCCGGCGATCCGGCCGAGGCGGCGCTGCTGCGCTGGTCGCGCGGCAGCCGCTTTGCCGGCTCGGGCGACCGCGCGGCCATCCGCGATCTGGTCTTTCATGCCCTGCGCTGCCGCAACAGCCTTGCCCATCGTGGCGGCGTGATGAGCGGGCGCGGCCTGATGATCGGCCTGCTGCGCGACGAGGGCCGCGATCCCTGCGCGCTGTTCACCGGCGAGGGTCACGCCCCGGCCCCGCTGACTGCCGAGGAAATGACCGACCATCCGGGCGATGCCATCGATCTTCCCGACTGGATCCTGCCGCGCTGGCGGGCGTCGCTGGGGCCGCGCGCCGATGACGAGGCCGCGGCCTTGCGCCTGCGGGCACCGGTCTGGTTGCGGGTGAACCCGTTGCGCGCCACTTTGCCCGAGGCCCTCGCAGCCCTGGCGGAGGACGAGATCGCGGCCGAATCCCACCTGCAACTGCCCTCTGCGCTGCGCGTCACGCGCAACGAGCGGCGTCTTTCCACCAGCCGCGCCTATCGCGACGGAGTGGTCGAGCTTCAGGATCTGTCGGTGCAACTGGCCTGTGCGACGGTTCCGGTTCGGGCGGGGCAGCGGATCCTCGATTACTGCGCCGGCGGCGGTGGCAAGGCGCTGGCCCTTGCCGGGCGTGCCGAGAACCTTCGGATCGCCGCCCACGACGCCGATCGCGCTCGGATGCGCGATCTGCCCGTCCGTGCGGCGCGGTCCGGCGCGAAGGTCCAGATCGTGCCGCGGCCATCGGGGGTCTTCGATCTGGTGGTGGCGGACGTGCCCTGTTCCGGTTCGGGAACATGGCGGCGCAGCCCGGACGCCCGATGGCGCTTGTCCGAACCCGATCTGCAAGCTCTTGTCGCGGCGCAGGCAAGGATCCTGGACGACGCCTCGGGCCATGTGGCGACCGGCGGACTGCTGGCCTACATGACCTGCTCGATGCTGGATGACGAAAATACCAGGCAGATCGCGGCCTTTCTGGCGCGCCGCCCGGATTTCGCCCTTCGCAGCGCGCATCGCTGGTCGCCCCTGTCCGCCAGCGACGGCTTTTTCCTGGCCCTGCTGGAGCGGTCGCGATGAAAAATGTCCACAGGCGCATTAACGCAATCTTAAGCTCGTCCGACCTATCCAGAACGAAACCGCGCAGAAGGGCGATTCGGATGGATCAGTTGGACCGGATGTTGGGATTGTCGCGCAACGCCATGGCTGCCTTGCCGCTGCTGTTGCTGCCGATGGCGATCGGCGCGCTGATTCTGGTGGTGATGCCGGGCAATCCCAGCGGCGCCGCGGCGATCGTGTTCTCGACCATCGCCGTGGCGTGGTATCTGCTGGGCGGCGCGATTTCGCTGGCGCATGGGTTTCAGGGCTACATGGCCCGGCGCGGGCTTTCGGCGCTGCGCCGCGAGGTGGCGTTGGCCGCGGAACCTGTCTGGGTCTGCGATGGCGAGGGTCAGGTTCTGTTTCAAAACGAGGCCAGTGAGGTCTTCGGCGATCTTCTGGGACGCAATATCGTGGCGCTGCTGGGGCAGATGCGCGCCGATGCCGAGGGCGATGCCGAGGATATGCTGGCCCGCGCGGGCAAGGGCGGATACGCCGAGCTGGCGCTTGATACCGGCGCCATGATCGCGCTGACCCGCTCCAGGGATGCGCCACTGCAATTGTGGTCTTTCCACATGCCTGGCGTGTCTCCGGTCGATGACGCGGCCATGGGCCATGCGCGGCCGGACGACGATTTCGACGCCCTGCCGGTCGCGCTGCTTCGGTTGTCGCCGGACGGTCTGATCCGGCGTGCCAATATCGCCGCACGAAAGCTGCTGGATGGCCGCCTGCCGTCCGAGACGCCGATCCAGCTTTCATCGCTGCTGGAAGGTCCGGGGCGGCCCATCGGCGACTGGCTGATCGACGCTCTGTCGGGGCGGCTTGACGGCCGTGCCGAGATGCTGCGGATGCGTGGTGCCGAAGGTCGCGCGGGCGAGCCTGCGCGCGATCGATACTTCCAGGTTGCCCTGGCCCCGGATCCCGTCGATCAGCCGGGTCTGATCGCGGTCTTGCATGACGCCAGCGCGCTGAAGACGCTGGAGGCGCAGTTCGTGCAGAGTCAGAAGATGCAGGCGATCGGGCAGCTTGCGGGTGGCGTCGCGCATGATTTCAACAATCTTCTGACGGCGATCCGGGGACATTGCGATCTGCTGATGTTGCGCCACGACAAGGGCGATCCGGAATTCGCGGATCTCGACCAGATCAGCCAGAATACCAACCGCGCGGCGGCGCTGGTCGGGCAGCTTCTGGCCTTCTCGCGCAAGCAGACCCTGAGGCTGGAGACGCTGGACCCGCGCGATACGCTGGCCGATCTGACGCATCTGCTGAACCGTCTGGTGGGTGAACGGGTCGGGCTGACGATCACCAACGATCCCGCACTGCGTCCGATCCGCGCGGACAAGCGGCAACTGGAACAGGTCATCATGAATCTCGTGGTCAACGCGCGCGATGCCATGCCGCAGGGCGGCGAGATCAACGTTCGCGCCGACAACGTCTCGCTGCACAAACCCTTGTCGCGTGACAGGGTCGATTTGCCGAAAGGCAGCTATGTCCGCATCCGCGTGTCCGACGAAGGCTGCGGCATGTCGCCGGAAGTGCTGGACAAGATCTTCGAGCCGTTCTTCACCACAAAGCGCACCGGAGAGGGTACCGGCCTGGGCCTGTCGACGGCCTATGGTATCGTCAAGCAGACCGGCGGCTATATCTTCTGCGACAGCGAGCCTGGGCGAGGCACCTGCTTTTCGCTGTATTTTCCGGCGCATGATGCCGCCGCCGAAAGTTCGCCCGCAGCCTTGCCCGAACCGGTATCGGGGCGTGAACACGCCCCCGACCATCCCGCCTCGGTCCTTCTGGTCGAGGACGAGGCCCCTGTCCGGGCCTTCGCGGTCCGCGCCCTGCGGCTGAAGGGCTATGAGGTTCACGAAGCCGACAGCGCCGAAAGCGCGCTTGAAATGCTGTCCGACAGCCGGCTGAAGATCGATGTCTTTGTCACCGACGTCGTGATGCCAGGCATGGATGGACCAAGCTGGGTCAGAACCGCGCTGAGGGACCGGCCGAAGACCAGGGTTGTGTTCATGTCCGGCTATACCGACGACATTTTCGGCGAAGGCAGCATGCCGGTCCCGAATTCAGCCTTTCTCGCCAAGCCCTTCACCCTGGCCGAATTGACCCAGACCGTCGCACGTCAATTGTCGGCGCCGCCGGGACCGACGCTGCATTGACCCGCCGGATCGGATCAGCAGACCGGCACGGAGCGGGGCGAAAAAAACGGCAAAGGCAGGCAAAAGCCGACGATCGGGGAATCCGGTAATGATTCGTTAACCGCTCGTCGCGCATCATCGGAGGCAGAATCGCCTCGGTTAACCAATTTCACTTGAAACGAGGTCCCGGATCGGGCATTCAGGCGTGAGAACAAGAAGTGAACAATTCGCGGCGGCCCGGCAGATTGCTACGCCCGGATGGCTGTGAAATACATGTGAGGACGACATGGCACAGGCGAGCATTTTCGACATGAACGACAAACGCGGCGCGGACAAGCAGAAGGCGCTGGACAGCGCGCTGGCTCAGATCGAGCGCCAGTTCGGCAAGGGCTCGATCATGAAACTGGGCGCCGACAATCCGGTGGCCGAGATCGAGTCAACCTCGACCGGATCGCTGGGGCTGGACATCGCGCTTGGAATCGGCGGTCTGCCCAAGGGGCGCATCGTCGAGATCTATGGACCCGAGAGCAGCGGCAAGACGACGCTGACCCTTCATGCGGTGGCCGAGGAACAGAAGAAGGGCGGCGTCTGTGCCTTTGTCGATGCAGAACACGCGCTGGATCCGCAATATGCCCGCAAGCTGGGCGTCAACCTGGAGGAGCTGCTGATCAGCCAGCCCGATACAGGCGAGCAGGCGCTGGAGATCGTCGATACTCTGGTCCGTTCCGGCGCGGTCAGCATGGTGGTGGTCGATTCCGTCGCCGCGCTGACACCCAAGGCCGAGATCGAGGGCGATATGGGCGACCATCAGGTTGGCGCGCAGGCCCGATTGATGAGCCAGGCGATGCGCAAGCTGACCGCCAGCATCGGCCGCAGCAATTGCATGGTCATCTTCATCAACCAGATCCGCATGAAGATCGGCGTGATGTTCGGCAGTCCCGAGACCACGTCGGGCGGGAACGCGCTGAAATTCTATGCGTCCGTGCGTCTGGACATTCGCCGCATCGGCTCGATCAAGGATCGCGACGAGGTGATCGGGAATACGACGCGGGTGAAGGTCGTCAAGAACAAGGTTGCCCCGCCCTTCCGGCAGGTCGAATTCGACATCCTGTATGGCGAGGGCATCAGCAAGGTCGGCGAACTGGTCGATCTGGGCGTCAAGGCCGGCGTGGTCGAGAAATCGGGCGCGTGGTATTCGCATGGCGACGAACGGATCGGCCAGGGACGCGAGAACGCCAAGCAATATCTGCGCGACAATCCCGATATCGCCTATGCGATCGAGGACAAGATCCGGGCCAGCCATGGTCTGGATTTCGGCGTCGCGGGCGGCGAGGACGAAAAGCTGACCGAGGATTGAAGCAACGGGCAGACCGACCATTCGACGCGCGCGGGGGGCAATCCTTCGCGCGTTTTCTTTTCCGGTCGGCGCCTTTCTCCGGCTGGGTATCAGCGCGCGGCGGGATCGCTGGACAGCGGGCACGGCGGACGATAGACCGAACGCCAGCTTTTGCGGCGCGGGGACGCCGCGATATTCCTGCGATGAAGGCCGCTCATGCCAAGTCTGAACGACATCCGATCAACGTTTCTGGGCTATTTCGAGAAAAACGGCCATCGCGTGGTCGAAAGCAGCCCCCTGGTGCCGCGCAACGATCCGACGCTGATGTTCACCAATTCCGGAATGGTTCAGTTCAAGAACCTGTTCACCGGACTGGAGACGCGGGACTACACCCGCGCGACGACGGCGCAGAAATGTGTCCGCGCCGGCGGCAAGCACAACGATCTGGACAATGTCGGCTATACCGCTCGGCACCACACCTTCTTTGAAATGCTGGGCAATTTCAGCTTTGGCGACTATTTCAAATCCGAGGCCATCGCCTTCGCCTGGGAATTGCTGACCCGGGATTTCGGGCTGTCCAGGGACAGGCTGCTGGTCACGGTCTATCATACCGATGACGAGGCCGCGAATATCTGGAAAAAGGTGGCCGGATTGCCGGACGACCGCATCATCCGCATCGCCACGGCCGATAATTTCTGGCAGATGGGTCCGACCGGTCCCTGCGGCCCCTGCACCGAAATCTTCTACGATCACGGCGATCACATCTGGGGCGGGCCGCCGGGTTCGGCCGAGGAAGACGGCGACCGCTTCATCGAGATCTGGAACCTTGTCTTCATGCAGAACGAGCAATTCGAGGACGGCTCGATGCGCGCGCTCGACATGCAATCCATCGACACCGGCATGGGACTGGAACGGATCGGTGCGCTCTTGCAAGGCAAGCACGACAATTATGACACCGATCTGATGCGCAGCCTGATCGAAGCCAGCGCCCATGCCACGAGCGTCGATCCGGACGGCTCGGGCAAGGTGCATCACCGGGTGATCGCGGATCATCTGCGTTCGACCGGCTTCCTGATCGCGGATGGGGTCATGCCCTCGAACGAGGGGCGCGGCTATGTGCTGCGGCGCATCATGCGGCGCGCGATGCGTCACGCGCACATGCTGGGTGCGCAGGATCCGGTGATGTATCGGCTGGTCCCGGCCCTGGTCGGGCAGATGGGCACGGCCTATCCGGAACTGACCCGCGCGCAGCCGCTGATCGAAGAGACCCTGCGCAGCGAGGAAACCCGGTTCCGGCAGACTCTGGACCGGGGATTGCGGCTGCTGGACGAGGAAGTGGCAAAGCTGCCGGAGGGCGCGAATCTGCCGGGCGAGGCGGCCTTCAAGCTGTATGATACCTATGGTTTCCCGCTGGATCTGACACAGGATGCCTTGCGTGAAAAAGGCCGCGCGGTCGACATCAGCGGCTTTGATGCCGCGATGGCCGAACAGAAGGCCAAGGCCCGCGCGGCCTGGGCGGGCAGCGGCGAGACGAAGGACGCAGCGATCTGGCATGATCTGGCCGAACGTCATGGCGCGACCGAATTTCTGGGCTATGACACCGACGAGGCGGAAGGTCAGATCCTGGCTCTGGTGGTGGAGGGGGCCGAGGCTTCGGAAGCGACCGAGGGCGCAGAGGTTCAGATCGTCGTGAACCAGTCGCCCTTCTATGCCGAATCGGGCGGTCAGGTTGGCGATACCGGTCTTGTCAGGACCGAGACAGGCGCCGCGCGGGTAACCGACACCAGGAAGGTCGCGGGCGTCTTCACGCATATGGCCCAGGTGACGCTGGGCACGATTGCCAAGGGTCAGGGTGCGCAATTGTCGGTCGATCGTGACCGGCGCGGCATGATCCGCGCCAACCATTCGGCCACGCATCTGCTGCACGAGGCATTGCGTCGGACCCTGGGCGCCCATGTCGCGCAGCGCGGCAGTCTGAACGCGCCTGACCGGCTGCGCTTCGATTTCAGCCACAACCATGCCGTCACGCCCGAGGAGGTCTCGAAGATCGAGGCGGAAGTGAATGATTTCATTCGGCAGAATTCCCCGGTCGAAACCCGGATCATGACCCCCGACGACGCTCGTGCCCTGGGCGCCCAGGCATTGTTCGGCGAGAAATATGGCGATGAGGTGCGGGTGGTCTCGATGGGTCGGCAGGGCAATTCCGGCAAGGGCACGGATGGCCAGACCTATTCGCTGGAACTTTGCGGAGGCACGCATGTCCTGCGCACGGGCGATATCGGCGCCTTCGCGCTGCTGGGCGATTCCGCTTCCAGCGCCGGAGTGCGGCGGATCGAGGCGCTGACAGGGCAGGCGGCGCTGGACCATCTGCGCGCGGCAGACCGGCAATTGGCCGAGATCGCGACCCTGTTGAAAGCGCAGGCGGGCGATGTCGTGAACCGGGTGCGCGCCCTGGCCGATGAGCGCAAGGCACTGGCCAGCGAGGTCGCGCAGTTGAAGCGGCAGCTTGCCATGGGCGGCGGCGGGGCCACCGAAGCCAAGGAAATCGCCGGCGTGAAATTCATCGGCCGCAGGGTCGAGGGCGTCGGCGGCAAGGAGCTTGGGCCTCTGATCGACGAGATGAAAGCCAAGCTGGGCAGCGGCGCGGTGCTGGTCCTGTCGGAAGCCGACGGCAAGGCGACCGTGGCCGCCGGCGTGACGCCGGATCTGACCGACCGTCTCAGCGCCGTGTCCCTGGTGCAGGCCGCCACCGCCGCGCTTGGCGGCAAGGGCGGCGGCGGGCGGCCAGATCGCGCCCAGGGTGGCGCGCCGGGACTGGAGGCCGCCGAAAGCGCCTTTGCCGAAGTCGAGAAACTGATCGGGGCGACACTATGAGCGCGCTGTGGATCGCACATGTCCTCGTGACCGACCCCGAGGCCTATCGCCGCTATGCCGAGGCTGCCGGACCCGCGATCGCGTCGCATGGCGGCGTTTTTCTGGCGCGGGGCGGCCGCTACCGGCAATTCGAGGGGCAGGACCGGCCGCGCAACGTCGTGGCCCGCTTTCCCAGCTTCGAAGCGGCCGTGGCCTGCTACGAAAGCGCCGAATATCAAGCCGCGCTGGCCCATGCCAAGGATGCGTCCACGCGCGAACTGGTCATCGTCGAAGAGACGTCGCCCGCTGCCGATCCGGCATGATCCCTGAACCGCAGGGCTAAATCCGGTCAGGCTCGGTCCGCGGTGCGGGAGGTTCGGTCCCGGTCGGGTTTTCCTTGACAATCGGCTCGGCGTCGGCGGTGGCGGCCGGCACCGTTTCGGAAACCCGACGCGGGGGCTGCGGTGCCGCGGCCTCGGGCAGCGCCGGTGCCGGCTGGGGCTTGCGCACGGGCGCGGCGGCGACGGGATATTCGGGTTGCGGAATCTGCTGCCTTTCGGGTTCTGGCGTCTCGGTGGCGTCTGCCTTGCGGCGGAAAACCAAGAGGTTGTGATAGATCGTCGTCCGCCCCGTCAGGCCGCTGCGTTCGTCGCTGGGCAACACGTCGGCGCGGATATATTCCCAGCCATCCTTTGCCATCCGGTTCAGTTCCTGCGTCACTGCCAGCGCATAGCGGTCGGTCGGGGTCTTGACGTCCCTGGCTTTCTCGCCGCGCGTGGGGGCCGGAATGACGGTGTATTCGAAGGGCATCTGTCTGCGTCCTGAACCTTGCATCAACCAGAAGGTAGAGCAGATGCCGCATCGCTTGCCAAGGGCGGCGGGGTCATCTCCGACAGAGGAAGTGGCCGCCGTTTCAGCCTGCGCGACCCTCTGCCGCCGCAGCCGCTACAATTGCAGCTTTTTTGCGACCAGTTGGTTGACGGCGGCCGGATTTGCCTTGCCGCCGCTGGCCTTCAGCACCTGGCCCACGAACCAGCCCGCCAGTTTCGGATTGGCCCTGGCCTTTTCGACCTGGGCGGGATTGGCGGCGATGATCTGGTCCACGACGGCCTCGATCGCGCCTATGTCCGTGACCTGTTTCATGCCGCGCGCCTCGACGATCCCGGCCGGGTCGCCGCCCTCGGTCCAGATGATCTCGAACAATTCCTTGGCGATCTTGCCCGAAATCTCGCCCTTGCCGATCAGATCGATCACGCCGCCAAGCTGCGCCGCCGAGATGGGCGAGGTCTCGATCGTCAGGCCTTCCTTGTTCAGACGACCGAACAGCTCGTTGATCACCCAGTTCGCGGCCGCCTTGCCATCGCGGCCCTGCGCGACAGCCTCGAAATAATTGGCGTTCTCGACATCCGCGGTCAGCACCCCCGCATCATATTCCGACAGCCCCATCTCCTTGACAAAGCGGGCCTTCTTTTCATCGGGCAATTCGGGCATATCGCCTGCGATGGCATCGACCCAGGCCTGTTCGATGTCCAGCGGCAACAGGTCGGGATCGGGAAAATAGCGGTAATCATGCGCCTCTTCCTTGCTGCGCATCGATCGCGTTTCGCCCCGGTCGGGATCGTAGAGGCGGGTTTCCTGCACGATGCTGCCGCCATCTTCCAAAATGGCGATCTGGCGGCGTGCCTCGTGATCGATCGCAGCCTGGATGAAGCGCAGCGAGTTCATGTTCTTGATCTCGCAGCGGGTGCCAAGATGACTGAAATCGCCGGTTTCCTGAAAGCGTTCGTAATCGCCGGGCTTGCAGACCGACACGTTCACGTCGGCGCGCAGGTTGCCGTTTTGCATGTTGCCATCGCATGTGCCCAGATAGCGCATGATCTGGCGCAGCTTGGCGACATAGGCGGAGGCTTCCTCGGGGCCGCGGATGTCGGGGCGGCTGACGATCTCCATCAGCGCGACACCGGTGCGGTTCAGATCGACGAAGGACATGTCGGGATCCATGTCGTGAATCGACTTGCCGGCGTCCTGTTCCATGTGAATACGCTCGATCCGCACGCGCCGCGCAATGCCCGGCCCCATGTCCACGATCACCTCGCCCTCGCCGACGATGGGGTGGTAAAGCTGGCTAATCTGATAGCCCTGCGGCAGATCGGGATAGAAGTAGTTCTTGCGGTCGAAGGCGCTGCGCAGATTGATCGCGGCTTTCAGGCCCAGCCCGGTGCGCACGGCCTGGGCCACGCAGAATTCGTTGATCACGGGCAACATCCCGGGCATGGCGGCATCGACGAAGGAGACGTTGGAATTCGGCTCGGCGCCGAATTCGGTCGATGCGCCGGAAAAAAGCTTGGCCTTGCTGGCGATCTGGGCGTGGACTTCCAGCCCGATGACCAGTTCCCAATCGCCCCTCGCCCCGGCGATGACCTTTGGTTGGGGGGCGGTGAAGCTCAGGTGGTCCAGCATCGGGATCCTCGTCGGCAAATGGCGTCTCGGCGGGTGTTCTAGGGCAGCAGAGGGCGCTTGTCACTGGGGGCCTGCGTCACGCCCGACGCGCGCACCCCGCCTGCCCTGCGACACGTCTTTGTGTGACAGGTCAAGAAGGCCGCCCCGGCATGGTCGATCGGCGGATTTTCGTCGCGCCGCGGGCGTGGCCGGGCGGGATTTCGCCGAAGGATTCCGCGATGCTTGCGGGAATTGCACGCATGGCTAATCCGGAAGCGACGAAACCTTCCAGAGAGGATCCCGATGCACGCTGCGCTTCTGCCCCTGGCCGCTCTTGCCTTGCTGAGCGCCTGTGCGACCACGACGAGCGACAAGGCCGAACGGGCGAAGCAGGCCGAGGCGCAGGCCCGGCAGATGTCGCTGGCGCAAAGGCCGCCGATGCGGTGGGGTCAGCGGTCGGGCGCGGATGCCTGGACCAGGGCGACGCTGACCGCTTTGGATCGCGAGGGGGTGAAGGTGCTGTCGCGCGTGCCCTCGGACATCGACGCCTTCTGCCCCAATTACGCCCAGCTTGGCGCGCCGGGCCGCAAGGCCTTCTGGGCGGGTCTGCTGTCGGCGGTGGCCAAGCATGAAAGCACCTATAACCCGAAAGCCAGTGGCGGCGGCGGCAAGTGGATCGGCCTGATGCAGATCGCGCCCGCGACCTGGCGCAATTACGATTGCGACGGCAATATCCGCAACGGGGCCGACAACATGTCCTGCGCCGTCCGGATCATGTCGCGACAGGTCGCGCGCGACAATGCGGTGGCCAATGACGGCAGCGGCTGGCGCGGCGTGGCGCGCGACTGGGCGCCGATGCGCAACCCCGAGAAGCGCGCCGATATAGCCGCCTGGACCAGCAGCCAGAGCTATTGCACGCCACGGGGATAGAAGCGGCGTTTCAGGTCGGCCTGCGCGGCGCTGCCGGGAAGACCGGTGCCAAGGACCGCCGATGGCGCCAAAGGCGATTGGAAAGAGAACGAGACGGAAGAAAGGTCGCTCCGGCTGCCGGCTCAGGGGGCTTGGCGGGAAACCGGAGCGCCTCGCTCTCTTGCGGTCATCGGCGCCTCCGCCTGTACCGCGATTCGCAGTCTTGTCCGCAATTGCTTAATTTGTCGTTAATCGCCCCTCGCCCTCTTTTCAAATACCTCGGGGGGTGAGGCCCCCTGGGGCCGAGGGGGGCAGCGCCCCCCTGCCGCCCGCCTATCGCAGGGCCGCAAGGATGCGCGCCCAGGATCGCGCGCCTTTGGCGAAGCTTTCGACGTCGTATTTCTCGTTCGGGGAATGGATCCGGTCATCGTCGCGGCCAAAGCCGATCAGCAGGGAATCCATGCCCAGAATATGCTTGAAATCACCTGCGACGGGAATCGAGCCGCCGGCGCCGATAAAGGCGGCCTCGCGCCCCCATTCCTCGCTCAGCGCGGATTTGGCGGCCGCGAAGGCGGGATCCGAGGTGTCCATGACGCTGGCCGGGCTGCCGCCGTGGTCGTGAAATTCCACCGTGCAGTCGGCTGGCAGGAAGCCGCGGACATGATTGCGAAAGGCCTCGCGCACCGCTGCGGGATCCTGCCGGCCGGTCAGGCGGAAGCTGACCTTGGCGCGGGCTTCGGCGGGCAACACGGTCTTGAAACCATCGCCGGCATAGCCTCCGGCAATGCCGTTGATCTCGGCGGTGGGCCGGTTCCAGACCATTTCCAGCGGGGTACGGCCCTTTTCCCCGATCGGCTGCGACAATCCGACACGGGACAGGAAATCCCGTGCGTCGAAATCAAGCGCCTGCCAGTCGCGGCGCAGCGTCTCGGGCAGATCGGCCACACCCTCGTAGAAGCCCGGCAGGGTGACGCGACCCTCCGCGTCCTTCAGCGCCGCCAGCGCGCGCGTCAGGATCATGATCGGGTTCGCGGCCAGCCCGCCGAAACTGCCCGAATGCAGGTCGCGATCGGCGGCTCGGATCACCACTTCCTCGCCGACCAGGCCGCGCAATTGCGTGGTGATGGCGGGGCGGCCATCCGCATAGAGCCCGGTGTCGCAGATCATCGCCAACGAGGCCGACAGGCGGTCCTTCTGCGCCAGTAGAAAGGGGCGCAGCGAGGGCGAACCGGATTCTTCCTCGCCCTCGAACAGCAGGATCAGATCGCCGGGCAGGGCGCCGTGAACCGCCTTCCAGGCGCGAAACGCCTCGACAAAGGTCATCAATTGGCCCTTGTCGTCGCTGGCGCCGCGGCCGCGAATGACGTCACCGGCATCGGTGGACTGGATTTCCGGCTCGAAAGGCGGACGGTCCCACAGGGCCAGGGGATCAACCGGCTGCACGTCGTAATGGCCATAGAACAGCAGCGGACGCGCCCCGCTGGGCGGCGAGGTCGCAATCACCATCGGATGGCCTTCGGTCGCCATCACGCTGGCCTCGAAGCCCAGCGAGGCAAGCTGTGCGCAAAGCCATTCCGCCGCGTCGCGCACGTCGCCCGCATGGGCCGGATCGGTCGAGATCGAGGGGATTCGCAGAAAGTCCAGCAGCCGCTGCAAGGCCGGCTCAAGCCCCCGGTCCAGCTCTGCCAGAACCGCCTCCAGCCTGTCATCCTGCGCCATGTGGTCGTCCTTTCCCGGTGGTGTTTGCAGCTTCCGCGCCCTGTTCCTTGGTCGTGTCACGGCGATTTTGGTCTGTTCTTGCCGGAATTTGACGTGTATCAACTTGGGGCCGCGCGTGATCTGACAATGATCGCACCCAGCCAGCTACGCAAGGGAACGCCCGCACATGGACTATGACGCCGCCCTGGATCAGGCCATCGCACGTTTGCACGACGAGGGCCGCTATCGCACATTCATCGATATCGAACGATCGAAGGGGCAGTTTCCCCTGGCCGTCTGGACCCGTCCCGATGGCAGGAAACAGGACATCACCGTCTGGTGCGGTAACGATTATCTGGGCATGGGCCAGCATCCCGCGGTCCTGGGCGCGATGCACGAGGCGCTGGATGCGGTCGGCGCCGGGTCGGGCGGAACGCGCAATATCAGCGGCACCACCGTCTATCACAAGCGGCTGGAGGCCGAACTGGCCGACCTGCACCGCAAAGAGGCAGCATTGGTGTTCACCAGCGCCTACATCGCCAATGACGCCACGCTTTCGACCCTGCCAAAGCTGTTTCCGGGCCTGATCATCTATTCCGACGCGCTGAACCACGCCTCGCTGATCGAGGGGATCCGGCGCAATGGCGGCGCCAAGCGGATCTTTCGCCACAATGACGTGGCGCATCTGCGCGAACTGATCGAAGCGGACGATCCGGCCGCGCCCAAGCTGATCGCCTTCGAATCGATCTATTCCATGGATGGCGATTTCGGACCGATCGAGGCGATCTGCGATCTGGCCCGTGAATTCGGCGCGCTGACCTATCTGGACGAGGTTCACGCGGTCGGCATGTACGGGCCGCGCGGCGGCGGTGTGGCGGAACGCGACGGGCTGGCGGGGCGTATCGACATCATCAACGGCACGCTGGGCAAGGCCTTTGGCGTGTTCGGCGGCTATATCGCGGCCAGCGCCACCATGTGCGACGCGATCCGATCCTACGCGCCGGGCTTCATCTTCACCACCTCGCTGCCGCCCGCGGTGGCCGCCGGGGCAGCCGCCTCGATCCGGCTGCTGAAGACGGCCGAAGGGCAGACGCTGCGCGATGCCCAGCAATTGCACGCGAAGATCCTGAAAATGCGGCTGCAATCGCTGGGGATGCCCATCATCGATCATGGCAGCCATATCGTGCCGGTCCATGTCGGGCACCCGGTCCACTGCAAGCAATTGTCCGATATGTTGCTGCGCGATTACGGCATCTACGTGCAACCGATCAACTTTCCCACGGTGCCGCGCGGCACCGAGCGCCTGCGGTTCACGCCCTCGCCAGTGCACGATCCTGGACGAATTGATCAGCTGGTGCGGGCGATGGATGCACTTTGGTCGCATTGTGCGTTGAATCGCGCCGAAATGAGCGCGTGACACAATCGACGGGTGAACTGCTCTCGCGTCCGTGATAACCTTGGTTTAAACAAGGCAGGATATCGTTCCGATTCGGGCGATACGGTCAGCGGGCAAAGAGGCAGGCAGGAATGAGCAGGCTGCGGGCTGAAATCCCGGCAGAGGAGTTGATGCAGGTGGAGGAAGTGGACCATTTCCTCGATGACGACACACGTCTCGGCGACATCATGCGCGGCGAGCGGGCGACGCTGGGCAAATCGCTGCTGGATGTGCAGCGCGAATTGCGGATCCGGGCCTCCTATGTCGCCGCGATCGAGAATTGCGACATCACGGCTTTCGATACGCCCAGCTTCATCTCGGGCTATGTGCGATCCTATTCGCGGTATCTGGGCATGGACCCGGACTGGACCTTCCGCCGCTTCTGTCTTGAATCGGGCTTCCAGCCGACGCATGGCATGGCGCCCTCGGCCTCGGGGCCGAAACCCGGGCGCAGGCCGTCGGAACCGGCCGAGGCGCTGGCCAATCCTCATGCCTTGTTCCTTCCTCAGCGCGAAAGCTTCTGGACGCAGATCGAACCCCGGGCGATGGGCTCGGTCCTGGTGCTGATCGCGATCATGGGCGGGCTGGCCTATGGCGGCTGGGCCGTGCTGCAAGAGGTGCAGCGGGTGACGCTGACGCCGGGCGAAACCACCCCAGGCGTGGTGACGGAACTGGATCCGGCTGCCGGCGCCGGAATGTCGGTGCCGTTGCTCGAAAGTGGCGATACCGCTGAAATCGCGCAGAATCTGCCGCAGCCCGAGGGACTTGACCGGATCTACCGGCCGCAGATTCTGGAGGCGCCGGTGCTGACTTCTCGCGACGGCCCGATCGCGGCCATCGATCCGGGGCTTGCACGGCAAACGGCGACGGCGCAAGGCGGCGACATGACGGCCGGTTCCGCCGAAGGGGCGGACGCGATCCAGCGTGCGCTGGCCTCGGCCGGGGCGGGCGAGGCGGTGGAATACGGACCGCAGATGCCGGAAAGCCAGCACTCGGTCACGATGGCGGCGGATGCGCCCGAGCTTCAGTTGCTGGCCGCCCGGCCCGCCTGGGTGCGGGTCACCACCTCGGACGGGACGGTGCTGCTGGAAAAGATCATGGATGCCGGCGAACGCTTCAGCCTGCCCAAGCTGGAAGAACCGCCGGTGCTGCGCACGGGCAATTCGGGCGCCATCTATTTCGCGGTGAACGGCAAGACCTACGGTCCCGCGGCGCCGGGGCCTCAGGTGGTCAAGAATATCCGTTTGTCACCTGATGCGCTGACCGGAACATTTGCGCTGGCCGATCTGAACGCCGATCCCGAACTGGCGCAGATGGTGGCGCTGGCCCAGGCCGCGCCGGTAAATGGCGAGGCGCAGGCGACCGAGTAGCGCGGCCCGGATCGCCGAGGCGCGGGCATCGGGGAGGCCGCGCCCATGATGGCCGGGTGATGAACCGGCCGTCGGGGTCAGTTGCCCCAGACCCGCGCCAGCAGGGAAATCCAGTTTTCACCGGCGATCTTGCGAATCAAGGCGTCGCCATAGCCATGCGCCTCCATCGCGCGGATCAGGGCGGGCAGGGCGGCCGCGTCGGCCAGTTCCTCGGGCATCAGCGCACCGTCGAAATCCGAACCCAGGCCGACTCCGTCCTCGCCCAGGACCGCCAGCAGGCGATCGAGATGGCGCAGGATCGTATCAAAGCCCTTTAACGGCAGCCGCTTGCCGTCCTCGCGCAGAAAGCTGGAGGCATAGTTCAGCCCGACCAGCCCGCCGCTGTCGCGGATGACCTGCAACTGGCGGTCGGTCAGGTTCCGGGCCGAGGGGCAGATAGCATGCACGCAGCTGTGGCTGGCTACCAGCGGCGCGTCGGACAGGCGTGCCACATCATCGAACCCGGCCTCGTTCAGATGCGACAGATCCAGCATGATCCGCAAGACGTTGCATTCGCGGACCAGATCGCGCCCCTGCGGTGTCAGTCCCGCGCCGATATCGGGGCCGGCCGGATAGGCAAAGGGCACGCCTTCACCGTAGGCCGTGGGCCGCGACCAGACCGGTCCCAGCGATCGCAGTCCCGCCGCGTGCCACAGATGCAGCGCATCCATGTCGCGGATCGCTTCGGCCCCCTCCATGTGCATGACCGCGGCGAAGCGATTTTCGGCGATCGCGCGGCGCAGACCGGTGGCGCTGGTCACGACCTCCAGCGTGCCGGTGCGTTCCAGCATCTTCAGTGCCGCCGCCTGCCGGAAGGCGAAGGGCAGGGCGCTGTCATGCGCGATCTCGTCGGGCAGCGGCAGGTGAAAGGGCGGATCCTGCATCAGCGCGATGGATTCGACATCATTGGGATTGGCGGGCGAAGGCACCCAGAGAGCGAAAAATCCGCCGACCAGCCCGCCCGCCCTGGCGCGTGGCAGATCCAGATGGCCGGTCCCGTCGCCTTCCAGCCAGATCCGCGCCCCGTCCTCGCCCGCCGCGACGACGCGCTGGATGAAATCGTTGTGACCATCGAACACCGGGATCATGCAATGCCTCCTTTGCCGCCCGCGCCGACCATGCACCCTGGCGCGAGCGCCGGCAATGCCGCGCAGTTGCCACTTTGCGTGCTGCGGATTCCCCCCTAGGCTGGGCGCCGGGATGCGTCAGCAGAGGAGGGGCCAGCCATGCCCGATATCAGGACCGAATTCGACGGCCAGACCGTGATCACCACCTTCGAGGTGACGCCCGGCAGCGCGCAGGACGTGCTTGAGATGCTGACCGCCGCCTGGGATCAGGTGATCCGCCGGCAACCCGGCTTCATCGCCGGCGCGGTTCACCTGAACGACGCGCAGACCCGGATCGCCACCTATTCGCAGTGGCGCGACCGCAAGGATTATCAGGCGATGCTGCGTAGCGACGAGATGCGTCGCCGCAACCGCGAGATCCATGCGATGTGCAAAAGCTTCGAGCCGGTGATGTACGAGGTTCAGGCAGTTTTCGGCGATTGATGTCGCGGCCCGCAAGATAGCCCGTGCAATCGCTGAACCGGCCCGATACGTTTTGGAAAGCGCGTGACGAGGAGGCAGCGATGGCAGGCAGGATCATCACCGTCGCCCAGCAGAAGGGCGGCTCGGGGAAAACCACCCTGGCGATCAATCTGGCCGTGTGCCTGCATCAGCGCGGCCATTCCGTCGCCCTGGTCGATACCGATCCGCAAGGCAGCATGGGCCGCTGGTTCATCGAGCGGCTTCAGGCGCAGGGCGAGGACGAGGCCATGGATTTCTCGACCTCATCGGCCTGGGGGGCCAGCTACGAATCCGAGAAGCTGAAGAAGCGTTTCGATTACGTGATCGTGGACACGCCGCCCAAGATCGACAGTGACCTGCGCCCCGCGCTTCGGGTCGCCGATCTGGTTCTGGTTCCGGTCGCCACCAGCCATGTCGATCTGTGGGCGACCGAGGGTGTGCTGGATCTGGCGCGGCGCGAGAAATCGCCGGTTCTGGTGGTGCTGAACCGGGTCCGGCCGCATACGCGCCTGTCGGTCGAGGTGGCCCGGAAGGCGGCCGATCTGGGCGCCGATGTGGCCGGCACGCAGGTCGCCAACCGCGTCGCCTATGCCGAGACGCTGGGCCAGGGCCTCGGCGTTGCCGAACGCGCCCGAAACGGCGTGGCGCGCGACGAGATGGCCGCGCTGACGGACGAGGTTCTGGCCGCTTTCGGCTGAGAATTGCGCCGGCGGTCACACTGGCAGGATGGCGGGTCCATCCGGCGTCTCGATGCGACGCGCGGTGATGCCGAAGGCCCGGTTCAGCAGCGCGTCGTCCAGCACCCGGTCGGGCGGGCCGTCGGCCAGGATGCGGCCCTCGGCCAGAAGGACCAGCCTGCTGCAGAAGCGGGCGGCAAGGCCCAGATCGTGAATCGAGGTCAGGATGCCCCGGCCCCCGGACGCCAGATCGCGGAACAGGCGCAGGCAGGCCAGTTGCTGTGCCGGATCGAGACCGGCGATGGGTTCGTCCGCAATCAGAAGGGGGGTGTCCTGGGCCAGCGCCCGCGCGACCAGGACGCGGTTCTGTTCCCCCCCGGACAGGCGCAGCGCGGTGCGTTTGCGGAACGGTGCAAGGCCCATGCGCGCGATGGCGGCCTCGATGGCGTCGCGGTCGGCGTCGCTGCGGCCGCCGCCGGGCCAGGGAATGCGCCCAAGCGCGATCAGATCCTCGACGCTGACGGGCCAGGCGATTTCGCGCGATTGGGGCAGAAAGGCGGCCGCGCGGGCCCGATCGCGCGCCGTCATCGAGGCCAGCGAGGACGCGCCGCTGAAGGGGATCAGATCCAGCGCGGCCTCCATCAGCGTGGATTTTCCGGCACCGTTGGGGCCGATCAGCCCGACCACCTCGCCCTCTTGCAAGGTCAGGTCGATGCCGCGCAGCACCGGGCGATTGCGACGGGTGACGGCAAGGTTCGCAAGCGCCAGCAGCATCAGACGCGCCCCCCGCTGCGGGTTTTCCAGATCAGGTGCAGGAACAGCGGCGCACCGACGATGGCGGTCAGGACGCCCAGTTTCAGATCGCGTTCGGGCAGGATCAGACGCACCGCGACATCGGCCGCCAGCAGCAGGATCGCCCCGCCAAGCGCCGAGGCCGCCAGCAGGACCGAGGGGCGCGCGCCGACCCAGGGCCGCATGACGTGGGGAACGACAAGGCCGACGAAACCGATCGCGCCCGCCACCGCCGTGGCCGGACCGACGATCAGCGCGACGCCCGCGATCATCCGCCAGCGCAGCCACGGAGGCGAGACGCCCATCGCCGCCGCCGCGCCTTCGCCAAGGGTCAGCGCATCCAGCGGCCGCCCCGCCGACAGGATCAGCGCCGCGCCCAGCAGCATGGGCGGCAGGACCAGCCAGACATGCACCATCGAGCGATCGGCCAGCGATCCCATCAGCCAGAACACGATCTCGTTGGCGGCGTAGGGATTGGGCGACAGGTTCAAAACCAGCGCCGTGCCCGCCCCCGCCAGCGCCGAGATGGCGACGCCGGCAAGGATCAGCGTCACCGAACCTCCGCGCGGCCCGGCCAGCGCCACCAGCAGGCCGACGCCCATGGCCGCTCCGGCCAGCGCCACCAGCGGCAGCGCCAGCGGGGCAGATAGCGACAGCCCGGTCTGGATCGCGATCACCGCGCCAAGTGCCGCCATGCCCGACACGCCGATCAACCCCGGCTCGGCCAGCGGGTTGCGCAGATAGCCTTGCAGGGCCGCGCCCGTCAGCCCGAGTCCGCTGCCGATCAGCAGCCCCAGCATGGCCCGCGGCAGGCGGATTTCGCGCATCACGATGGGCGCCGGGCCTTCGCCGCCGAACATCAGCGCCGACAGGCCGCGCCACGCGCCCAGCCCCGCCGGACCGGTCAGCAGCGAAACCAGGAAAAGCGCGGTGGCGAGAACAGCGAGGATGACGAAAAGAGGCTTCATTCCAACCCTTCGACGGCGCGCAGGATGAAAGGCGTGCCACAGACCCAGTCGCGATCGGTGACATCGGCTCTGCGATCCGTCGCCTCGGACAGCGCGGGATGGTCCAGGATGGCCTCGCTTCGTGATCTTCCCGGCCATCGCGCGCCCGTGATGAGGCGGTCGGGCTGCGACATGACCAACAACTCCAGCGGCAGCGGCGCGGTATTCTCGATGCCGTAATCGCTGGCGATGTTGCGATACCCCGCTGCGTCCAGGATCTCGCCCGCCAGCGTGCCGCGACCCGAGGTGAAGCCATTCGCATAATACAGGGCGGCGCGGTCGCGGCCCGGAGCACGGCGCAGCGCGGCGAGGCGGGCGTCGAAATCCGCGATCACGGTTCGGGCGCGGGATTCGCGTCCCAGCAGCGCGCCGATCCCGGCGATCTCGTCGCGAATGGCGGCGATGCTTTCGGCGGGGTCGCGGACCTCGACCCGGATTCCCAGCCGGCGCAGCATGGAGACCGTCGCCGAGGATGCGAACTGGCCCGCGATGACCAGGTCCGGGCGCATCAGATAGATTTCCTCGGCCCGGCCATAATTCACGTCATAGGCCTGCGCCGCGTCCGCCATCGGCGACATGCGCGGATCCTGCGCCAGATCGCTGACCGAAATCAGCTGGCCCGGCGCGGCCAGCAACATCGCAACCTGGTCGGTGCACAGATTCATCGATACCACCCGCCGCGGCGCTGCCACGGCGGGCAGAGCCGCAACCAGAAGCGCCGCCGCCGCGCATATCAGGTCAGAAATCCGCACGCAGCCCAACATAGACGGCCCGGTCGGACGTGCCATAGCCCTGGTTCTGCTGATATTCGCGGTCGAGCACATTCTCGACCCGCAGATAGACGTCGGCACCATTCGGCAGCGGATGGCTGGCGGTCAGATCCAGCGTCGCGAAGCTGGCCATGTCGCGCGGGCGATCGGCCTCGACATGCAGGGACATTCCGGCCCTGGTGCCGGCGGCGACTTCAGTCTCGGCGCCAAGGTTCAGAACGTGGCGGGGTGCCTCGGCCCAATCTGTCGTGGCAGCGTTGTCGGTATAGGTATAGGAACCGCGAATCGCGGTGGCCGCGCCGATGGCCCAGCGACCATCCAGTTCGATCCCGCGCCGACGCGACTGGCCCTGGACCTGTGCATAGCAACCGAAAAGCTGGCCGCATGCTGTGGCATCGGCATCGAAGCCGATCAGGTTCTCGGCCTGAAGCCAAAAGGCGGTGGCGCGCAGATAGCTGTCATCGCCCCAGCGTTTCTCGACCCCGATCTCGGCGGTGCGGCTTTCCTCTCGATCCAGCCCGGCATCGCCGTAGGGGCCGAACAACTCATAGAGCGAGGGCGCACGAAAGCCGGTTCCGATGGCGGCGCGGACCAGCAGGTCCGGCCGTGCCCGCCAGACGGCCGAGACCCGGCCCGAGGTGAAGCCGCCAAAGCGCGAATGATCGTCACGACGCAGCGAGGCGCTGAGATCGATATCGCTGCCGATCGGGGCGTCAACTTCGGCAAAGACCCCGCTGATGCGGCTGTCGCCCATGCCATCGGCCTTCTCTTTCTCGGTATCGGCGCCAAGGATCGCGCGTGCGCCGGTCGTGCCCAGGTCGGTCGCGCCCTGCCATGACACCTTGGTGCGGGACCCGATGAAGGGCGTTTCGACGCCGTTCGACCAGCTTCTCCGGTCGATCCGATAGCGGGTCAGGGCAAGGCTTTGATCGATGGATCCGGTCGTGACCTCGGCGAAGGCGCGCAGGCCGTAGGATTTGCGGGTGGTGTATTCGTCGCCCGGCGTGCCGGTCATGTCGCCGCCGAATTCGTCGAATTCGGCGCGGCTCTTGTCCCAGAAGCCGTTGATGCCGACCTTGCCGCCATTTTGCAGCTCTCGCGCGGCATAGAAGGACAGGCGCGATGCGTTGTAGCTGTCGGTCTCGAAGTTGCCGTCGTTTTCGTCGCGGGCGGAAAATCCCTGGCTGGTCACGCGGCTGGCGGTGAAGGCCAGGTCCGTGCCGTCACGGCGCAGAGCCGCGCCGTAGCTTGCGGCGAAGGTCTGGTATTGGCCGGCCTCGATGGCGAAATTCTGGCGCAATCCGTCCTCGGTCGGGCGCATGGTGTCGATCGACAACACGCCGGCGATGGCGCGCGATCCGTAAAGCGCCGATTGCGTGCCGCGCAGCAATTCGATCCGGCCGACGCCGGCCGTGATCAGTCCGCCGATATCGAAATAGGGCTGGCCCGCCGCCGGGTCCGAAACGTCGATTCCGTCGATCAGGACCGGCGTATATTCGGGCGGTGCGCCGCGCACCTGAAGCGCGCCGGTCGTGCCCAGCGGCCCGGACTGGCGGATCGCCACGCCGGGCAGTTCGGCGATGCTGTCGGCGATCGGCTGCGCGGTGCGATCGGCCAGCGCGGCCGCACCGATTACCGAAACCGAACTGCCAGAGCGACCGATTTCGGTCTGCTCGCGATTGGCGGTCAGGGTGATTTCCGGCAATACATACGGCGTCTGCTGGCCAAGGGCGGGGGGGGCGGCGGCGATTGCGGCCAGGATGGCTAGGCGTTTCATGATGTCCCTTCCGGGTCGCCCGGACGGATGCCGGGGCGGGATGCGGTCTGTCCGGAAGGGCTTTCCGGACGGCGAACATCACCACAACGGACGATCCGTCAAGCACATGCGCCCCGCATGTCCTTGGGGTGATCGCCTGGGCAGGTCTCCTGGCTTGCGGGTCAAGGCTTGGCCGGGCCTTCCCATCCGCGAATTCGGCGGACAGTGGCATTCTCCGGCCTCGCTCTCCGCTGACAGTTGCGGGGGCAGCCGCGGAATTGCACCGCGTTCCCTTTTCACCGGGCGCGAACCCGGAACCGAGGCAGCCCGGGGCATAGCCGATCGGGCCGTCGCGGCGCAAGGAATTTCGCCTCAGGCGGGCAGCGAGGCGACCCACTCGGGCACGATCCGCGAGGCCGGGCCCAGAATCTGGCGGTCGAAGTCCGGAGCATTGGCGCCGGCTTCCAGGTTGAGGGCGACGCATTCCGCGCCCATCCGGGCGGCGTGCCGGGCGAAACCGGCGGCCGGATAGACATTTCCCGACGTTCCGATGGCCGCGAAAAGGTCGCTATGCGCCAAAGCCTGCCAGATCCGCTGCATGTGACAGGGGATCTCGCCGAACCAGACGATGTCGGGTCGGGTCCGCCTTGCCCCGCAGCCGGGGCAGCCGTCCTCGGATGTCATCGTCATCGGCGCATCCCAGCACGCCCCGCAGGCGGCACAGCGCGCGCGGCTCAGGCGGCCATGCATGTGGATCACATCGGCGCAGCCGCCGCGTTCGTGCAGATCTTCCACATTCTGCGTCACCAATGTCACGTCATGGTTCCGCGACAGCCGGGCCAGGGCCCGATGGGCAGCATTGGGCTGCGCGCCGGCTGCCTTCTGCCGTCGTTCATTGTAGAAGCGATGGACCAGCGCCGGGTCGCGGGCAAAACCCCCCGGTGTCGCCACATCCTCGATCCGGTGCCGTTCCCACAATCCCGTGCCGGCGCGAAAGGTGGCCAGGCCGCTTTCAGCGGAAATGCCCGCGCCGGTCAGGACCGTGATCCGCATGCGTCAGCGGCAAAGGGCCTCGGCCCTGCCGGCGAAACGCTTGTAGCGCGCCCAGAACGCGTTGTCGGCATCGCGTTTCGACATCCGCACGGCCTGCGCCTGATTCGGATCGCGGAAGAACGCGGCCGCGCGGCGCTGGTCTGAACGCGACAGGGTCTGGTCCGCGACCTGCTGGATGCAGCCGCAAAGCGGCGCGTTGCCGCGGGCGCGGTCGGATCGCACACAGGCGCTGTCGATAGGGCCGGACATGGCAAGCGGCGCTGTCATCATCACGGCGGATGCCGCGATCGCGATGCGGTTGAGCATGGAACTGTCTCCTCGGTTTCCTGATCCTCATGAAAGCGGGCATGGCCGGTTTTTCCCGATCTGGAATGCCCTTTCTGCACCACCAGACATAGCAAAAAGCTCATTCGGGCTCAATCACCGGGACGTGAGGAATTGTTGCGCTGACAGCGCGGCCTCATCAATATCTTGTGTCGTGGTCCCGATCCGGAGCGACCGGACAATTCGCTGCGGTTTGACTTTGCGCGCGCTGCATGGTTCCGCTGCGCTGCCGGACGGAGGATGACATGATCGAGGCAATCGGGCTGGATGCGGATGATACGCTATGGGAGAACGAGACCTTCTTTCGCGTCACCGAGGCCGAATTCGCATCGCTTCTGGCGGATCATGCCGAGATCGACGACATCGCGGGCAGGCTCTATGAGGTCGAATGCGCGAATCTTGAACGATACGGTTTCGGCATCAAGGGCTTCGTGCTGTCGATGGTGCAGACCGCGATCGAACTGACCGACGGGCGGATCGACGGCCAGGCCATCGGTCGCATCCTTGAACTGGGACGGGACATGCTGGCCCATCCGGTCGAGCTGATCGAGGGAGTCGAGGCTGCGCTGGACGCGCTGTCGGGGCGGCGCCTGGTGCTGATCACCAAGGGGGATCTGATCGATCAGGAACGCAAGATCGCCGCCTCGGGCCTTGCCGGACGTTTCGCGGCGATCGAGATTCTGGCCGAAAAGACGCCCGCGGCCTATGCCCGCGTCCTGGACCGTCTCGGCATCGCCTCGGGCGGTTTCGTGATGGCGGGCAATTCGATGAAAAGCGATGTCCTGCCGGTGATTTCACTGGGCGGACATGGCGTCTTCATTCCACACCAGATGACCTGGGCCGCCGAACATGCCGACCCGGGCCCGGATCCGCGCCTGCATCATCTGGACAGAATCGCGGATCTGCCTGACCTGATCACGCAGATCGAGGCCGTGCCATGAGCGTCAATGCCCGGGCGGCCCTGCTGATGACGCTGGCGATGGCGGGCTTTGCCTTCGAGGACGCGCTGCTGAAATTCCTGTCCTCGGATCTGTCGATCGGACAGCTTCTGCTGCTGCTGGGCTTTGGCGGGATGGTCGCCTTCGGCGCCTGGGTTGCCCTGGGCCCCGAGGGACTGCGCTGGCGCGATCTGATCCATCCCGGCGTATTGCTGCGCAACCTTTGCGAGGCGGTCTGCGGCGTCTTCTTCCTGACCGCCATTTCGATCGGCGATCTGGCCATCGCCTCGGCCATCCTGCAGGCGCTGCCTTTGCTGATGACGCTTGGCGCGGCGCTGATCCTGGGCGAAAAAGTCGGTTGGCGCCGCTGGGCTTCCATCGGTGCGGGGTTCCTGGGCGTGCTGATGATCGTGCGGCCGGGGACGGATGCGTTTCAGCCGGGATCGGTGCTGGCCCTGGTCGCGGTGCTGTTTCTGGCGGTGCGCGATCTGGTCACGCGACGGCTGCCTGCCTCCATCGGGTCGGGGCTGCTGACGGCCTCGGCCTTCGGGTCGATGTCGCTGGCCGGGGCCGCGCTGGTCGTCGTCGGAGGACAGCCGCTGATCGCGCCCGACCCCGCACAATGGGGCCTGATGGCGGCCTCGCTGATCTTCGGGCTGTTCGGCTATCTGACCATGGTGATCGCGACCCGGATCGGAGAGATCGGCGCGATCGCACCCTTCCGCTATTCCCGGCTGGTCTTCGCCATCATCCTGGGATTGCTGGTCTTTGCCGAACGCCCCGATGGCTGGATGCTGACGGGGGCTGCCATTATTGCCGTCGCGGGCGGCTATACGATGTGGCGCGAGGCGCGGCTGAATCGCGCCGCGCGCCGGATCCCCGCCGGCAGCGTCGCGCGGCCAGGCTGAAAGACGGGAAACCGGGGCGGCGGCAGCCTCGCCAGCGGCCTTGCGAAATCCTCTTTTCGCGGGCATGACGCCCCTGTATAGCCGCGCCATGACCAAGCTGTCCCTGATCCGCAATTTCTCGATCGTGGCCCATATCGACCACGGCAAATCCACGCTGGCCGACCGGCTGATCCAGCTGACCGGCACCGTCGCCGAACGCGACATGAAGGCCCAGATGCTGGACGCCATGGATATCGAGCGCGAACGCGGCATCACCATCAAGGCCAATACGGTCCGCATCGCCTATCCGGCGCAGGACGGCCAGACCTATATCCTGAACCTGATCGACACGCCGGGCCATGTCGATTTCGCCTACGAGGTCAGCCGGTCCATGCGCGCCGTCGAAGGATCGCTGCTGGTCGTGGACGCGACCCAGGGGGTCGAGGCGCAGACATTGGCCAATGTCTATCAGGCCATCGACGCCGATCACGAGATCGTCCCGGTCCTGAACAAGATCGACCTGCCCGCCGCCGAGCCCGATCGCGTCAAGGCGCAGATCGAGGACGTGATCGGCATCGACGCCAGCCAGGCGATCCCGATCAGCGCCAAGACCGGCCTCGGCATCCCTGATGTGCTGGAGGCGATCGTGCAGCGCTTGCCCGCGCCGACGGGAGATGCCGACGCGGCCTTGAAGGCGATGCTGGTCGATTCCTGGTATGACAGCTATCTGGGCGTCGTCGTGATGATCCGGGTCATGGACGGCACCATCCGCAAGGGCGATCAGGTCAAGATGATGCAGACCGGCGCCACCTACCGGCTGGACAAGCTGGCGGTGCTGACGCCTGCGATGAAGGACATCGCGGAACTGGGGCCGGGCGAGATCGGCGTTTTCACCGCATCCATCAAGCAGGTTCGCGACACCCGTGTCGGCGATACGATCACGCACGAGAAAAAGCCCGCCGCCACCGCCCTGCCGGGTTTCAAACCCTCGCAACCGGTGGTGTTCTGCGGGCTGTTTCCGGTCGATGCGAACGATTTCGAGGCGCTGCGCGACGCGATCGAGAAACTGGCCCTGAACGACGCCAGCTTCAGCTCCGAAATGGAGACTTCGGCCGCGCTTGGCTTCGGCTTCCGCTGCGGCTTTCTGGGGCTGTTGCACCTGGAGGTGATCCGCGACCGGCTGGAACGCGAATATGATCTGGACCTGATCACCACCGCGCCCAGCGTCGTTTTCCGGCTGCACATGCGCGACGGCGAGATGCGCGAATTGCACAACCCCGCCGACATGCCCGACCTGACCCTGGTCGACCATATCGAGGAGCCGCGCATCAAGGCCACGATCATGGTGCCCGACGATTACCTGGGCGACGTTCTGAAACTGTGCCAGGACCGGCGCGGCATCCAGCTGGATCTGACCTATGCCGGTTCCCGCGCGATGGTCGTCTATGACCTGCCCCTGGCCGAGGTCGTCTTCGACTTCTACGACCGGCTGAAATCGGTGACCAAGGGCTATGCCAGCTTTGACTACCAGATCAGCGAATACCGCGAGGATTTCCTGGTCAAGATGTCGATCCTGGTGAATGACGAGCCGGTGGACGCGCTGTCGATCATGGTCCACCGCGACCGCGCGGAATCGCGCGGCCGGGTCATGGTCGAAAAGCTGAAAGAGCTGATTCCGCGCCACATGTTCAAGATCCCGATCCAGGCCGCCATCGGCAGCCGCGTCATCGCGCGCGAGACCCTGTCGGCCATGCGCAAGGACGTGACCGCCAAATGCTACGGCGGCGATGCCACGCGCAAGAAGAAGCTGCTGGAAAAGCAGAAGGCCGGCAAGAAGAAGATGCGCCAGTTCGGGAAAGTGGAAATTCCGCAGACGGCGTTCATTCAGGCGTTGAAGATGGAATAATATTTTAGCAATTAATAAATATATTATATTACTTGAAATTTATTGCCATAGAGGGCGTTGTTGCAGAACTCAGCCGGTGAAGGATTCACATCGGGAAT
>CERQ01043323.1_pt1 | contig 43036 bp, 36 predicted proteins | sample 530711 | NCBI WGS metagenome assembly CERQ01 (sample SAMEA2620882, study PRJEB7988) | marine metagenome | biome: marine biome (ENVO:00000447); feature: mesopelagic zone (ENVO:00000213); material: "saline water (ENVO:00002010), including plankton (ENVO:xxxxxxxx)" | depth 850 m | reverse complement strand
CCCTGCCTCCCGAAGGCAGTGCTCTACCAGGCTGAGCTACACCCCGTCCAGGCTGAACCGTATTTAGTTTTCGAAACGCACGTACCTCTTGACCGAGCGTGGACCTACTTCAGCACTATAAATAACGCCGTCCTTATCAGCGACAACCCCTTCACCCCCGCTGCTCGCGGAATAAGGTCCATTATTTGCGTCAAAGGGGTCTGGGATGAAATAGCTTACTTCACCGGTGCGCGCGCTACCGACACGAATACCTCGCCGCCAGTCAGCGCGCCCGCGGCTGGCGTTGGATTCTGAGTCAACCCCATACAGAATATCATTATCGTCGATAAAAATTCCGCTGAGCCGACTGAACTGGTACCACTCATCTAGGAAATTGCCGTTCTGATCAAAAATTTGGATTCGATTGTTACTGCGGTCAGCAACAAATAATCTGCCCTGAGAGTCCATCGCTAGGCCATGAGGCGCGTTAAACTGACCGGGACCAGAACCAGCAGACCCCCACTCCAGCAGATAATTGCCGTTAGCATCGAATTTGACGATACGCGCGTTACTATCACCACCATGCCCATCGGCAACAAATACATCGCCGTTAGGTGCTACATGCACATCAGAAGGCATATTAAAATGACTTTCATCATTACCAGTAACACCCGGAGTACCGATAGTCAGCAACCTGTCACCCTCAGGACTGAATTTAACAACAATATGCCCTTTGCCTTCTATCCCAGGGGGTAGAGTAAAAGGTGCGTCGGTCACCCAAATATTTCCATCATGGTCAATGTGGAATCCGTGTGGGACAGCAAATATGCCTCCCCCAAAACTTCTAACCATCTCGCCATCAGAGTTAAATTTCAGCACCACCGGGAGATCAGACTCGGCGCAGCCACGTATCGGGTAACCCGCACGAATTGAGTCAGAACCGCATCGCTCTGCGATCCAGATCGATTTACCATCTGGATCAATATCAATAGAACTGGTAGCCCCCCATTCGCGGCCGGCCGGTATGTTAAAAAATCCCGTGTAAATCTGATAAGGATTAGGGAAATCATTGGTCGCTTGCATGTCCGCCTGCGCAATGACAACTCCAGAGGAAATGGATAAACAGATAAAAGCCAGAATAGGTGCAGAGAATCTCATTCGGATTCCTCCTGTTGTTTCACTTTTGTTCCTACAAATAAAAAATTGAATTTTTTACATTGGCTCCAATTAAACATTTACTAGATTCGAGAGTGCTCCAACTCGACGTCCGCATTACGCCATAGTTCATCGAACTGCCGTTTAACGATAATAGCTTCTTGGTCTTTGCCCTGAGCTTCCAGCGCCTGATAAAGACCGAAAGTTGTCCAACCGTTACGTTGGTTCCACTCTAGGTCTTTTCGATACACTTCTTCAGCTTCCGCTGCACGATCTGCTTCGAGTAAAGCAGCACCTAGGTAGAGCCGAACAGATTGCGACCAATCCGGTGGCTCGGTGTAGTTCAAATTATCTTGAAACTCCACCGCATGACCGTAATGCAAAATAGCGCCATCAAGGTTGCCTTTCGCTTCTTCAATTTCGCCAAGTAAGCCATGCATCGCTAAACCAAGAACATGATCAGCAGGTGTTGGCCCTACTCCAGAATCATTAACCCCTTCTGCGGTCATTTGCTCGCGAATAACTGCAAGCTCTGCTTCCGCTGGAGCAATATGTCCACGGGCGGCATGAGCACTTCCCATGACATAAGCCCACATACCCTTCAGGTAAGGGCTATCGGCAAGATCTTTATTCTCAGCGTTGGCTGCATGAATTTTATCCCATTTTCCAAAGACCTTATCCATCATCCAAGCATGAGCAGTATTCTTATTACTACCTCTTAAAGCGCCCATTCCTTGTCCAGAGTTACGATAAGCTGCCTTACTCGCCTCTTCATAGTTACCCTGGAGCATATTTGCATAGCGGACAAAATCTAGCGCATGGGGCTTATGAATTTTGTGAGACAGAGGGTAAGTTCCAATTAATGGAAAATTAGTATCGCCCCAAATCTCCGCAAATTGATCATCCACGATTTGCGATCTTTCATTAGACAAAATAGCTTTTTCGTATTCACCAACTCGAAGATAGATATGTCCAGGCATATGAACCATATGGCCAGATATAGGTAGCGTACCTTCCAGCTTCTGTGCTGCTGGCATCGCCAGTTCAGGTTGATTAGAACCCTCCATCAAATGAATGTACAAATGGTTAGCACCTGGGTGGTCATGCTCTATAGCCATAGCTGCCTCCAAAGCAGCCTTGCCTTCTGCAGTCCCCGGTTTAGCTGACCCATCAGCCTCCCAGTAATCCCAGCGAGTCGTATTCATATAGGCTTCCCCAAAAACGGTAGCTATATCTGCATCACCCGGGTATTTGTCATGCAGTTCGCGCATAGCTGCTAGGAACGCAAAATCTCTCTCTCTGTCATCTGATATCGCGTCCTTGTTATAAAGTACAAAGGTAGCATTAATCAGATCACGCTCTAATTCAGTCCCGTTGCCTCCTAATTCCATTGCTCGACGAATCGCTGCTAGTCCTGCGCCTTGTGGATCATCTGGCAAACCTTGGTAACGACTGTTTGGATTCGGCCCAGCGGCATGGGCCATGCCCCAGTGTGGCATTGGGTTATCAGGATCTAACCGCGCAGCTTCTTGGTAAGACGCTATCGATTCCGGAAAATAGAATCCCCAAGCCATGCGAATACCTTGATCGAAAAAAGCCTGCGCTTCGGCAGAATCTGTACCTATTGACCGGCTATAAGTACCTCCGCCGGGAACAATTATGGCCAAAGCTTCATCAGAAGATTGAGCATAAGTAGTTGAAATATTGAAAATAACTGCTAACGCAACGGGTATCAGTAAAAACAATTTGCGCATCGAATTCTCCTTGCCGATTTTTTTTAATGGTTTAATGCCCGAGTCCGCCCCATTATAGGGCCGGCCCAAAAAGCAGACCGGAAGTATACCCTAACTAACGGTAAAGCGGACTTACCCCGAGTGATTTGCTACATTTAGTCTCGTTTCCAAATTCAGATCAATAAGCCTGACGGACATCACATGACCAGTATCGTGTTAGAGGTTTTTACCGACTACGTCTGACCTTGGTGTTACCTCAGTACCGTGAGTATTGAAAAACTCAAAGCCAACTACCCTATCCAATTTAAATGGGTGCATTTCCCATTGCATCCTGAGACTCCTTCGGAAGGAAGAGCACTGAAAGAACTCTTTGCGGGACGCGACATTGCTCCAATGAAGGAGCGTATGAAAAAGTTGATGGCTGAGGCCGGATTACCTTACGGTGAACGCACTCATACCTACAATAGTAGGCTTGCGCAGGAACTAGGCAAATGGGCTGACACGCAACCCGGGGGGGATGTAATACATGAAAAACTATATCGCGCTTATTTTGTGGACAACATAAACATCGGAGAACTCGATCAGCTAGTCCCTATAGCCGAGGGCTGCGGGCTTGATAGTGAAACGGTAAGGGAAATTCTTACAAATCGTACCTTTAAAGTGCAAGTGGATGCGGACTGGCAGCGCTCACGAGAATACGGCATCACCGGTGTTCCAACTTATTACAGCAACCATCTGTTCGTGCCAGGATGTCAGCCTTACAATATCCTGGAAAAATTCGTTAGGCATTTGCTGGACTTAAATGCCGAACCCGACGCGTAATCGATAGCACTCTGTGGCAGGCATGTTTTCCAGGTTTTCGCCTAAATTTGTAGTGCTATTGGTAAGCTACTTAACCTGCTCAATTACGCGCGGCCAAAGTAGTTGGTACCGAAGATGGATTTAATTAAGAGATTTGAAGGTAAAGATTTGCTTTAAATCAGCTTACTCGCTCGCCCTTCCCAAAAAGGTTTTCTCAATTCGGTTTTAAGTATCTTATTTATTGGCGATAATGGCATGGGGTCTTTGCGAAAGGTCATGCTAACCGGACACTTGTAATGCGCTATTTGCTCCCTGCAGAACTGTATTAGTTCCTGTTCATTGGTTTGTTGGCTCTCCTCAAGCACAACTATAGCGTGCACAGCTTCTCCCCACGTTTCGTGAGGAATGCCAATCACAGCGCATTCCTTGATAGCTGGATGGCCTGCTAACACGTTTTCAACTTCTATCGGGTATACGTTTTCGCCACCACTAACTATCATGTCTTTAACCCGTCCTTCTAAAAATAGAAACCCTTCTTCATCCAGATAACCGGCATCTCCAGTATGATACCACCCACCTTTCAAAGCTTCGGCAGTAGTCTCCGGCAGCTGCCAGTAGCCCGTCATAATGTTCTCACCTCGAACCAATATCTGTCCGGTTTCTCCGGCTGGTAATTCGTTGTCGTTCTCATCAGCAACGATTAACTCAACATGATCTACAGGTTTACCTACTGATCCGAGTTTGCTGGAATTAGCCCCCTCTAATACATGATATTTCGAATCTAAACTAGTGAGTATTGGTGAGGCTTCCGTCATTCCAAAGGTCTGGAAAATCTCGACGCCTGGTAGTGCTTTGATGATCCGTGTAAGCAGTGCTACCGACATTGGAGCTGCCCCATAAGCCACCATTTTTAAGGAAGATAAGTCGTATTTTTCGAAATTTGGGTAATCCAATAGCATCTGAAACATGGTAGGCACTAGTGTCGCCGAGTTGACCCGGTACTGCTGTACAGTTCGAAGCATGGCTTCTACATCAAATTTTGGCAGAATTACAGCATGCCCTCCTAATGCCGAACAGCTAAAAATTCTTGCGCCCGCCGCTAAATGAAAGAGAGGACCGGCAATAATGAATGTCCAGCCCTCCTGCATACGATACAAAGGAGCAGAACAATCAGTATTGCATTGAAAGTTTATATTGCTGAGCATTACACCCTTAGAACGCCCAGTAGTGCCACCTGTATAGAAAATGATGACTGTTTCGTCATCCTGACTTGGAGTTAGTTTGCAAAGTTCTTTTTGGCTGATTAATCGTCTCAATGATTCTTCATAACTTATAGTATTGAGCGGCGTTGTTTTTTCACCGCTAACGATAACGGTAGTAATGCAATTGCAATGTTTGCGAATTTCTTGAGCCTGGCTAACAAAATGGTAATCCACCATCAGAATTTTGGGTGTACAGTCTTCGATACATTCCACCATTTCCCTGACAGACAATCTGTAATTAACCGGAACCAAGATGGCTCCGATCATCGCAGGTGAGTAATAGGATTCGAAACAAACGTTTGAGTTCAGGCCAAGAAATGCTACTCGGTCGCCTTTATTGACACCAAAACTTTTTAGAAGAGTTGCTGCAGCATGACATCGATTCAGAGTTTCCTGCCAACTCTGTGTTTTACCTTCGAAGCTAATGGCCGGTTGATCAGGCCAAGTCTCTGCTGCTTTAATAAGCAAGTTGCAAATCTTGGTCGGTTGCCGAGTCGATGTGCTCATAAGGCTTAATTACTTTTAGGGCCTGCCACTATGCCGTCATCATGCAGACGACTAATCTCACTAGCATCCATACCGAGCAACTCGCTGAGTATTTCATCTGTGTGCTGGCCCAGCAAAGGAGCTGGCTCAGCTGGCTCACGATCAAGACTTGAGAAATTTATAGGCTGTGATGGTACTAAGTAGGAACCGATGCCCGGTTGTTTAATTCGATTGAAAAGAGGATTTGCTTCTGAACATTCCGGGTCCTTGTGTACCAGATCGTCGATGGTCTGGTAGGGACCCCAGCATACAGCCGCTTTATCCAATGCTGTTTTAACTTCTTTGAAATCTCTTTCTTCGAACCATGATTGGAAAAGCGCTTTAAGCCGTTCTTTTGCTAAGAAACGATCACCTTCCTGATAAAAATCTAGACCCAACTCCTGTTCTAGCGCGATTACCTGACTCTCACTATTAGTTACTGAAACTATTGCGTCCCACTGATTCGAGCTGACTCCCACAATCATCACCCTCAATCCATCCTTGCAGACAAAATCATGACCAAAGGTACCAAAAATATAGTTACCTGTGGGTTGACGAGCTTCACCATTGACTTCGGCTTCGGCGATAAAACCCAAATGCCCCATCGTGGCCAGTGCGACGTCAGCCAATGCCAGCTTGATTAACTGCCCCTGGCCTGTTAAGCGCCGATATCGCTCTGCTGCTAATAGGGCAATGGCTATCTGTTGTCCAGCAAGAACATCCCAGGCAGGGAATGGATTGTTAACCGGCTCATCACACTTAACAGGACCTGTCAGGTAGGGCAACCCAATTTGGCTGTTCACCGTGTAGTCCAGCGCACTTGCTCCGTGGCGATCCCCGGTTAGATTAAGGAAAATAAGGTCGTCCCGTCGCTCCCTCAGTTTTTGATCAGCAAGCCACCCACGTGCCGGAAAATTAGTTACAAATAACCCCGCGTTTTCGCCCGGTGCAGTGATCACTCGAGTAAGCAATTCCTTACCTTCCGGTTTCCTAAAATCCACTGTAATGGATCGCTTGCCCTTGTTTAGACTGTGCCAATAGAGGCTCTTACCTTCTTTCGTGATAGGCCAACGATGGTAATCGATGCCTCCCCCTATCTGATCAAAACGGATAACTTCAGCACCTAGTTGCGCTAAGGTCATACCACCGGAAGGAGCGGCAATAAAAGCACTGCCTTCAACGATTCGTAACCCTTCAAGTATATGCTGCAATAGCGGCTCCCAAGTTTTTCAACCAACCAACAGCCAACCGTTATTAATTACAATCTTGTTCTGCTCAAGTGACTTACAACGAAAAGCAATCTCGTTGCCGTTACGCCAGATCTCAGTTCGAATTGTCTCACCGGGCAAAACTGGTGCAGAAAAACGCAAACGTATCTGCTTGAATCTGTCCGGCTCGTAATCACAGCAGGTTCTTAGCAGAGCATGCGTCATTACGCCTAACGTGCTCAGGCCATGCAGAATAGGCGCCTCGAATCCAGCATTGCGAGCCACGGTTGGTGAGGCGTGCAAGGGATTAAAATCACCGGACAAACGATAGATTAGGGCTTGGGATGGCAAGGTCGGCAGATCGCAAATCTCGTCGGGTTCACCATTAGGGGCTGCGTCGATTTTCGGCGCAGAACGGCGATCGCCGCCAAAGCCGCCATTTCCACGGGCAAGAATTGTTGTTACCAGAGTGCAAAGATCTTCCCCTGTGTCGACGTCAACTACAGTGCGATCCGATACGATTAGCGCGCCGATTTTTTCTCCTTTGTCGGTAACTTCGGTAATACGTGTTTTTGCCTCAACAGTAGCAGCAACTGGCAGCGCTTTGTGCAGAATAATCTCCTGCCCGGCATGAAGTACCTTCACCCAATCGAGGCCAGTGTCTTCTTCCTTGGCCCAGAATCCTGGATGAGCCAATACGACAGACTGGCTTGGCATTACTTTCAGTCCATCTTCGTACACAAATCGCAGGCAGCTTTCATCAAGCGGATCAATACCCATGCCTACGCCAAGCGCATAAAGCATGCAGTCCTTATCATTGTATGATTGACGAAGCGTGGGGAATTCCCGGTTCAGTAGGTAGTCTGGATCGAAGGTCATTTATTCTCTCTATAATACTAATCAATATGACTTGTTATTTTAGGGACCAATACTAATATTACGAAAATATATGGAATACATATCGTCCTGCCACCCCTGAGAGAAATATATACTCGCTAGAAACGAACCGCAGTGCCATATTTGCCCGATCGGTAGGACACAGCAGTTGTATTCCCCCAATACATTCTATTCTTTCAGCGACCAAACTTTCGGCTCCTAGGGAAGACTAATCTAAAGTGAACTCTTACATCGGATCCCAGCTGAAAACATCACCGGAGCGCTCTAGCGGAAAGAAGTCAGACTGGAACGCAGGGATAACACGTTCTAGTACCAGATCTGGGGTCCAGCCGTCAGCGTTGTGTGCAAATCGAACTGGTCGAGATTGATTAAACAAGAAGATCTCGTTATTTCGCACACCAAAAACCTGACCACTCACATCCTGTGCCGCATCGCTAATCAGGGCAATTGCCAAAGGTGAAATCTTGTCCGGAGTCATTTGCTGAATCTTGGCTACCCTTGCCTTTTGCTCTTCTGTAGAAGTTGGGATAGTGCCGATCAAACGACTCCACGCAAACGGCGCGATGCAGTTTGATCGCACGCGAAACCGGCCCATGTCTAAGGCCATCGACTTGGAGAGGCCGACTATGCCAAGCTTTGCCGCAGCGTAGTTAGCCTGACCGAAGTTACCAATAAGCCCTGAAGTAGAAGTCATGTTGACAAAGCAACCACTCGTCTGAGCACGAAATTGAGTGGCAGCCGCCCGACTGACGTTAAAGGTCCCCTTTAGATGGACATCGATGACTGAATCAAAGTCCTCTTCACTCATCTTGTGAAAAATCGCGTCACGAAGGTTGCCGGCGTTGTTCACCACTGCGTCGATACGCCCAAAAAAACTAATTGCTGTTTCAACAATTTCATGAGCTGCATCCCAATCAGTGACAGAAGCATATGAAGCAACTGCTTCGCCTCCGGTATCCTTAATTTCGCTAACCACCTCATCTGCTGGGCTACAATCGCTTCCGGAACCATCTTCTGCTCCACCTAGATCGTTAACGACAACCTTAGCACCATGGACTGCCGCCAGAATCGCTATACCCCTGCCGATACCACGTCCAGCACCGGTAACCACAACGACTTTATCTTGTAATAGTGGAACACTCATTGTTTCTCCTTCCTATAAATATAGGTCTTAAGTAGTATTGCTTTTATGCTGCCTCAATCAGCCCTCGAGCAATTACTTTTAACGCCAGTACTTCTTCGGCACCTTCGAATATCGTTAGCACTCTGGCGTCCGCGAAGTAGCGACTCACATCACTTTCCTCGGCATAACCCATTCCACCGTGTATTTGCATGGCTTCTCGAGTGATCCATTCTGCAGCACGGCAAGCAAAGAGTTTTATCAAACTAGCTTCCATCTGACCCTTACCCTCATCCAGTAACGCAGCAACATCGTAGCTAAATTGTCGAGAAGCGGTAATGGCAGCTAGCATGCGCACCAACTTGACCTGAGTAAGCTGAAATTCACCTAGTGGTTTATTAAAAACAATGCGTTCGCAAGCGTAGCTTAAGGCCTTTTCATAGGCAGCCTGCATAATACCGGTGGCCCGTGCCGCTGTTTGTATTCGCCCGCCGGAAAAGCCTGCCATTGTGTAGTAGAACCCTTTACCTTCACCCTGATTCTCACCAACAAGATTTTCGGCTGGAACAAAATAATCCTCGAAGAAAAGATCATAAGAATGCATACCACGATAACCAAGCGTGGAGATGGCTTTGCCGGTTAAAGATCCTCCCTGCTCTCCTTCATGTCTGAATCCATGTCCTTGGTACGCCGCCTTCTGCAAAAGAAACATGCTTAAACCCTTGTGACCCAACGACAAGTCAGTATTTGTGCGGGCCAACAAGACTATTAGCTCAGAGCGGCCTGCAAAGGTACACCAAGTCTTGCTGCCGTTTAGTAACCAGCCATGTTCTGTTGGCGTTGCCTTTAGCGAAACCGCAGCTACATCAGAACCAGTGTTCGGTTCTGTAATGGAAATTGCGCACAGCATTTCTCCTTTTGCCAGAGCCGGTAGCCATTTTTTTTGCTGAGCCTCTGTACCTCCGGCTAACAGCGCACGTGCTGCGATTTCCGGTCTTGTGATTAAGCTGCCAGCAGCACCCAATGAACCGCGTGATAGCTCTTCAGTTACAACGATCATCCCCAAGCTGTCTGAATTATCATCAGGCTGCAAACCTCCGAATCGTTCGGGAATACATGTGCCGAAACAACCCAACTCAGCAGCAGGTCGAATAATCGTATCCGGAATATCCTGATCTTTACGATGTATCTCCTCGGCGAGAGGCACTACGACATCATTTGCAAAACGATAAAAGGTTTCTCGCACTAGTTCTTTTTCATCATCAAGTGTTGAAGGCAACCGCTCGATACCAGCTCCAGTAATTTCTCTACCTATCTGCTCCAATACATGTGAGCCTGTATAAGTCAGAAGCTCCGTTACTGAAGGTTTGGCATACAAACCTACCAGTTCCTTCGAATTACACCCAGATTCACTTGTTCTCACAAGAAGTCTTTGGAGAACAGTTTGATAATTCTCACTCGCAAAAACGAGGGCAACCCTGGCAACAAGATTGTTTTTGGGAAACTTCAAAGCGTAGTTGAGTAACGAATTGGAAGCAGAGATTTCCGCCACACAAAACGCTAAGTCGTAACTGAGCAACTGAAAATCATCTAAGCGATTGTCATCTAGACGATCGTTCTCTATACACTGTGACTTTATGAAGCGAAACGAGCCGTAAACGAGTTCTCGAAGCAAATCGAGTTCAACGAGTGCAATAGTCAGCTGAGACGAAAATTCTCTCGCCTCGGGTTGTGGAGCAGTTTCACTCACTGTCTTATTAGTTGTATGGGCCTACTATTGAAATTGAACAAATGTTTTGATGAGGAAATCCACCAAGGTTGTGGTTCAGACCGAGCTTTGGATTCGATAACTGTCGATCGCCTGCTCTCCCCTGTAGCTGCAAGTAGCTTTCATAGATCATACGAAGCCCGGATGCCCCTATCGGATGCCCGAAGCACTTCAGCCCGCCGTCAATCTGACATGGGGTACGCCCATCGGCATCAAAATTGCCATCCAGTACATCGTTGACTCCCTTTCCTTCTTCCGCCAATTGCAGGTCCTCCATTGTCACCAGCTCTGTGATAGAGAAACAATCATGCACTTCAGTCATGGTAATTTCTTCCGTTGGTTTGCGAATTCCAGCTTCGTCATACGCGCGCTGAGAAGCTACGCGAGTGGTCTTAAGATAGGAACCATCCCAACTGTCGTGACTCGACTCTGTCCCATTCGATACAGCCAGCTGAAGAGCTTTAACCGAAACCAAATTTTCCTTCCCAATATTTGCCGCAATCTCAGGCGTTGTTACGATTGCGCAAGCGGAACCGTCACTGACTCCGCAACAATCAAAAAGTCCGATAGGTTCTGCAATGTAGGGTGCATTTATGGCTTGCTCCTCTGTGATTTCCCGCTGCAGATGAGCCTTCGGGTTCTTTGTGCCGTTGGCATGGCTTTTTACCGATACGTGTGCCATAGCCCGCTTCAGGTCTTCTTTGTTTAAGTTATGCTTAGCACGGTAACCGGAGGCGAGCTGGGCAAAGGCGCCAGGTGCAGACAAGTTCGGCCAATACATGTCATTCTCCACACCGCGGGTACGCTGGGGCAGTCCGCCATAACCAGTGTCCTTGAGCTTTTCAACACCAAGCGCGAGAGCGATGTCACAGGCGCCCGAGGCAACAGCATAAACGGCACCTCGAAAAGCTTCAGTGCCAGTGGCGCACATATTCTCAACCTTAGTGACAGGAATGTAATTTAACCGAAGCGCGATCGCGAGCGGCATAGCGCTCGAACCTACGTTGAATGCGTCAATTCCGGCTCCAAACCAAGCTGCTTCTATCTGTTCGCGTTCGATGCCTGCATCCTTAAGGCATTCCTCGAATGCCTCCACCATGAGGTCTGACGGACTGGATTCCCAGCGCTCGCCAAACTTGCTACAGCCCATCCCCAAAATTACTACTTTGTCTTTTATTCCACTTGCCATTTAGTTCACCACTGAGTTAATCATTCGCACCTTTGCTCTCAAAAATTTCAAGTTGCGCTATACCTCGACAACAGCTTTCCAGAAATATTTACGGTAACCGCGCTGGCTATCGAATTGCCTGATTCTAAAATGCACTGAAACTTTTGAGCCAGAATCGATTCTTCCCTCTTCCACTTCGGTAAAATCCATCATTAATTTCCCTCCGCCTTCGAACTGCACCATGCCAAAATATGCTGGCGGACTCCAGTCGAATGTAAGGCGATCCGCCGTCCAAGTCATTACGACCCCTGCCTTGTCAGCAAATCCATACTCATCCTGACTATCCAGTGCATTGCATTCAGGGTTAACACAATACTTTTCGCGCGGAATCTGAACCGTTCCGCATTCCCGGCATTTACCTCCAATAAAACTAGTAAGAAAATCCTTACGCCTATTATACCCAGACAGGTACGTTTGCTTATCTACTTCACCTCGTTTACCAATATCTCTTTCGATTAGGCTGTTAAAGCTTAAGAATTTATTGTAATTGGTTTCTTCGCGGCGCGCCTCTAGGGCGCTAGTCACTCCTTTTACAGATTTGTAACGCTTTATAGCTTCGGTTGCGCGTAGCAAAATAGCATCACAGCCCTGCCCGAAGCCGACTAAGAGTATCAGGTCTCCGGGAAGAGCAGTTTCCAGAGCTTTGGCCAGCAACAAGATAGATTGAGCTGCCCCGGCCACACCGACGGTGCCAATTTGGTTATCTATAATAGCATCAGCATCGATACCAATTTCCCGAGCTAACCCTTTCGGAGTACGTGCCTGATCGGTAGGTATTATGAAATGTCTTATGTCACCGGCCTTCACGGAACACTGATCTAGTACGGCATCCACCGCACTTGGTACAGTTTTCATAAACCCTTCGTCGCGTATCCAGCGTTCTTCCCAACCATAATCGAAAGTAGATTCTTCTCCGCGATAGTGATCCACAAAATCTACAGCCAATGTTTTTACTCCTAGTACTTCAGCGATCACATTTTCCGAGCCTATTGCAACCGCTGCTGCTGCGTCACCCCATAACATTTCGGCTCTTGATCCAGCTTTAGAGCGCCGATGTTCCGATGCTACTAATATTCCACTATCTACATGTTTGCTCTCTAACAAAGAGATAAGTGCCGAAGTCCCCGCACGTTGCGAACCACCAATGTCCATAGTGCGTAGCTGTCTTTCGAGATTTAAGGCTTCACAAACTAGAACAGAACTCTGGCGATCAAGAAATGGGAAAGTTGTCGAAGCAAGATACAAGGTGTTAACAGCTTTATCCTTCATGGACTCCATACAGGCGCTGGCGGCTTCAACCGCCATGGTGATGGTGTCTTCATCCCAATTGCATATACTGCGCTCTCCCTCTCCCAAAGAAGTAAGGCTTGTATCAAACCAGGCATTGGCTTCGGCAATTGCCTTCCTTCTTAATCGACTTCTCGGTATATAGGCGCCGAAAGCGGTAATTCCATTCATGCTAACCTCTTAAAGATTGCTTCTTTGTCTTACATCTCGTTATTCAAATACTTCTTCCAATTACCAGCTTCATGATTTCCGATGAACCCCCGTATATCCTGCGCACCCTAGAATCGACATACAGTCGAGAAATGGGATACTCGCTCATGTAACCATAGCCCCCAAAGAACTGAAGGCAATCATCGACAATCTTGTTTCCTGTCTCTGTAGTCCAGAGCTTCGCCATTGCACCTTCTTCTGAGGTCAGTGTCCCTGCATTGATCTTCGTGAGGCACTGATCCAAGTATGCCCATCCAACTGCTAGGCTAGTCTTTATCTCTGCAAGTTTGAACTGGGTATTCTGAAACTCTAAAATCGAATTACCGAAAGCTTTACGTTCTTTCACGTACTCGACAGTCAATTCGTATGCTCGCTGCGCCTCGGCTAAGGCACGACAAGCGATAGTTATGCGCTCCCGCGGCAACTCGTTCATTAACACAGCAAAACCGCCACCTTCCTTGCCGAGCAAATTTGAAGCAGGCACCCTAACATCACTGAAAAATAACTCAGAAGTGTCAGCAGCCTTCTGTCCAATTTTTTCCAAATTGCGACCGCGTTGAAATCCTTCTCTGTCACTTTCCACAATTATAAGACTTATGCCCTTTGCGCCGAGTGACTGATTAGTAGAACAAACCAACAATACAAAGTCGCAGTTCTGTCCATTAGTGATAAACGTCTTCTGCCCATTGATAACATAGTCTTCCCCGTCTCTTACTGCAGTGGTGCGCACTGCCTTGAGATCACTGCCGCAACCTGGTTCGGTCATGCCTATCGATGAAATAGCCTGCCCAGCAACCATTTTTGGTAACCAGTACTTTTTCTGTTCTTCGGTACCACTATGTAAAATGTAGTAGGAAACGATATCGGAAGACACGGAAAAGCCAACACTAGCGCCACCGATGGCATAACCTACTTCCTCGGACAACACCATATTATAAAGAAAATCTGCACCGGGCCCGCCATACTCCTCGGGAATGCCACAACAGTGAAATCCATTTTTGCCCGCTTTTAGCCAGAATTCCCTAGGAAGTGCACCATCTTTTTCCCATTGGTCGATATTAGTTTCCAACTCTTCGCGGAAAAAACGCCTTGCATTGCTCCGAAAGAGCTCATGGTCACTGTTATAGATGACTCGATCGTGCACGTCGAGACTCCCCGCCATAAGCTTTGGGTTGTTAAAATCAGCTGGTAATCTTATTCGAATTAGCCAGCAATTGCGATCAGCTATCAGTGACCCCTTCAAGTGTATACTCATCACTAACAAACGCTGGGGAGCAGGGCAACCCGGATTTAGAGAGGCAGAATTCCCTCCTTTATTTCTATACAAATAGGATATGAGCTGCGTGGAAAATCCACCGAATTTACGAAAAAAAAGAGTTTTTGTGGGACTAAAAATTTCTCTTTATGAAGAGATTCAACCTGCCATAGTCGATCTCAGGCAAGCCTTCGCCAATACCCAGGGTGGGCTTAGGCCAGCTACACGTGAAAATTTGCACCTCACGCTTAAGTTTTTGGGATCGGTGGAAGGATCTGACTTGCCTAAAATCGATTCTATTATTTCCGAAGCTGCATCTCGACACCCCCGGATGCATTTAAACTTCGCCGGTATTGGTCTTTTTAAAAACTCTATTTGGGTAGGAGTAAAAGAGAATTTATTTTTAAGAACTCTAGCATTGGATTTAAATCACGTTTTTGTTTCGGTTGGAGTCTTCCCCGAACGAAAACCATATGTTCCTCATGTAACTGTGGCGCGATTTGCCAGAAATGCCAAATTTACTCTGGCTCCCTTAATGGAGAAATATGTCAAACATGAATGGGGATTTCTGGAGGTTAGCGAAATATTTCTCTACAAGTCAGAAACTCTATCAGAAGGTGCCAGGTATTCCATCTTAAATAGTTATAAGCTTAAATCTCAAAACCAGTAACTATTTTCCTATCAATCGCAATTCTCTACGCATCAGTTCGATTTTTCTATTCTAGAACGTCACTTCTAGAATTAATAAGAGCATTAAGAACATGATCTTCCCATTGCCCATTTATGAGCAAATAGCTTTTTGCGTAGCCTTCCTGTTCAAATCCGAGAGTTTTAAGAAGATTCGCAGATCGCGTATTTTTAGGCATATGATTAGCTATGATACGGTGGAGCTTTAGTTCATGAAACGCATAACCGATGGCGTGAGATACGATTTGCTTCATGTAGCCTTGCCCTTCGTAAAATTTAGCTACGGAATAACCCATATAACAAGACTGAAATACTCCTCTTACAATATTACTGAGCGAGCAGCTACCAATTACATGGGATTCTTCTTGATCAGTGCCAATAAAATGTACAGATAACCCAGTTTCGAATTCGATCTCGCGTTCCCCCAATCGACGCTTCCACGAATCTACTGAATGATGACCTTTGGACGCAGCAGGGCTCCATTTCTTTAAGTGCGATTCGTTAACCATGAAGTAATTTGCAAGAATGGTTTCGTGACCCTGCTGAGTTCTTAATATTTTCATAGGGATAATGCCAATTAGCTAGTTAATTTAAAAAGAAACGCGATAAATTAAAACTAGTAGCTCTAGCGCAGATCTGAAATGGCTGCATCAACCATCTCTGAGAAATTTTCCCGAAAGCCCCCTCCACTAGAAGGTGAAACCTGGGCCATTATAACTATTACGATCCGCTGAGTAGGATCAATAAAGTAGCGGGTGCCAGCCGACCCGTCCCACCAGATAGTCCCGTTAGAAACCGGGAAGCTGTAACTCGTGTTGTCCAGAACGAGGTTAAAGCCTCCCAACGTCCATCCCGAGCCTAGCCAATAACCTGTCGTACCGATAGGCATCACGTGATCAGGGATGGCATTCTCATACATCAATGCAACGGTTTCCTCCTGGAGAATTCGGTTTCCATTGAACACCCCGCCTTCGAGGATCATCTGTGAAAAGCGCATGAAGTCCATAACAGAAGAAAGCAATCCTACGCCGCCCTCTATCAAGCGCGGCCGCTCGGTGTAGGGCACTGTTTCGATTTGATAAGGACGCAAACGGCCATCAATTGGCCGGTAAACTTCCGTCAGACGACCTAGATCGGCATCAGACGCCCAGAACATAGTGCTGTCCATTTCCAGAGGGCTAAAAAGGTGTTCCTGCAAAAAAACATCAAACGATTGGCCAGACCAAACTTCAACCAGTTTTCCTAGAATAGTTGCGTGGATACCGTAACGAAACTGTGTACCCGGATCATGAAAAAGTGGTACGCGTGCCGTATTAGATACCATCTCATCTAAAGTAATGTTTTTATCCCGGACATTGTTCTCTCGATAAAGCCTTGAGCTTCGGCTACCTAAACCGGAAGTGTGGGTTAACAAGTGAGCAACCGTAATGTCGCCGATCCGGCCCCTGGCCTGATTCAAATCTACACTGTTGGGATCAAGCAATACTTTTTGATCTTCAAACTCAGGCAAATATTGTTTGATAGGGTCGTCGAATTGAAATTTCCCTTGCTCATACAGCATAAGCACAGCAGCACTGGTGATCTGGCGAGTCATGGAATAGGTCCGGAAAAGCGCGTTTGCGGGCATGGGAATGGCTTTCTCAAGATCCAGGTAACCTAAGGCCTCAAAATAAACAATCCTCCCATCCCTTGAAACAGCTGCTACTACCCCAGCAATATCGCCGTCATCAATGTGTTGCTGCAGACGGTTTGTTGCAGCCTCTAAAGCATTGCTAGACATACCAGCATTCTCAGCTGCGACGACCGTCGTGAGCTGTGCAATAACAGCCCTGCTGCAGAGCAAGCCTAGAAAAATAACTGTCAAATACCAAAATTTTCTCGTCATAATCAAAAAGCCGATATTAAAACTTCCTTCCAGTCATAAGCCGTATCCGCGATTCCAATGAAGAAGGGATTAAGAATACTGTCCTTCTGGTTATAGCGCAGCGGCCGAAACTCAGTATCGTAGATTTCTCCGCCCGCTGCAGAGAGCACGGCATGGCCTGCTGCCGTATCCCATTCACTGGTTGGGGCAAATCTGGGATAGATATCTGCGCTGCCCTCGGCCAAAAGGCAAATTTTCAGGGAACTGCCCATATTGACGACTTCCACTCTGTTAAGTTCAGACTCAATAGCATTCATCACCCGATCAAGCAACTCCCCTCGATGGCTTCGGCTGGTGACAACTTTGATGACCTGAGTGCTGTCCAGAGGCTTACTCCCAATCTGTTGATAAGGCCCGCCTCGGGATGCACGCCAAGCTCCGGTGTCGGACCTGCCCATGTAAGTCTGACCGCTTACCGGGACATGCACTACGCCGGCTTCTGCTATTCCTCCATGAATAAAAGCAATATTGACTGTAAATTCTCCATTGCGTTTGATGAACTCTTTCGTCCCATCCAGAGGATCAACCAACCAGTAGCGATCCCACTGTGAACGCACCGACCAATCAATTGAATCAGCCTCCTCAGAAAGAATGGGGATCTCTGGAGTCAATGAAGCCAATCTATCTACAATGAGTCTATGGGCCCGACGATCTGCTTCCGTTACTGGAGAATTGTCGCCTTTTAGTGAAACATTGATAGCTTCTTTCTGATTGTAAACCGCTAATATCTCCTGACCAGCCGCCTCCGCAATTTCCTTCAAAGCATCAATTTCTAGGTCTGTCCTCATTGATCTTCCTGTTGAATAGGACTTTAATTGATTCGACTTGAATCAACCCGAGCTGAGGCATGTTGCATTACCGAAAGCAACTTGCCAAGTGAAAATTATGGAGCACCCAATGCCACCCTGGACTTCTATTGAAACAATCATGTTCGATATGGATGGGACGTTGCTGGACTTACACTTCGATAACTACTTTTGGCTAACTCTAGTACCCCGTGTCTACAGCCAAGTACATGGTGTCCCTGAGCAAACAGCCCTAAGTATAGTTCGTAATAAATACAGTGAGGCGCACGGTACGCTCAATTGGTACTGCTTAGATTACTGGGAAGAAAAGTTAAAACTGAACATTACCGAAATGAAAACCACAATCAAACACAAGATATGTATCCGGCCTAATGCAGAAAACCTATTGAAGAAATTACAAGCCGGTAATAACCGACTCTTGCTGATTACCAATGCGCATCCTTGTAGCATGGCAATCAAACTAAATCATTCTGGTATAGGGAAGTACTTCCACCAAACCATCAGTTCTCACAGATTAAATCTGGCAAAGGAAAATGGTGGGTTTTGGGAATCGCTGCGGAAAATCGAACCTTATAATCCCAAACGTGCTTTATTATTCGATGATTCACTTCCAGTATTACGACAAGCAAAAAGGGAAGGTATTAGGTATCTTTACGGTATCAAGCAGCCAGATAGTCAGAAACCAGCTCTTTTGCCAGCCGAATTTCCTCAAATAGAAGATTTCGCCGACATTATACCTTCTGCGGTAATTAACGAGTGAGCTAACCGAATGGCTTTAATCAGGGACAGCAAGATAGACAAACCTCCTGAAAAGTTGCGCCTGGACAAATGGTTATGGGCGGCACGCTTTTACAAAACTCGGGCTAATGCTAAACAAGCTATCGAGAGCGGCAAAGTGTATTGTGACGGACACCGCACTAAGCCAAGCAAAGCAATAGAAAGGGGGATGGAGCTGAAACTGCGAAAAAAATCTGATGTTAAAATCATCATCGTTAAAGCTTTATCGGACAAACGCCGTGGAGCAGTAGACGCCCAGTTACTGTACGAAGAAACTCCAGAGAGCATTGCTAATCGTGAGCACTTTGCCGAGCTACGCAAGGCCCAGCCCAAACACTGGAGCACATTCTCCAAACCCAATAAAAAGCAACGCCGTATGATCCATCGTTTCAAACAGCGTGATTCAGTTTGACCAAAGAACGATTACGACGAGCTGTTAGCACTGGTAACTATTATTTGGCATAATGCCCCGTCACCAGACTGGCTGCATATCCTCACCAAGGTACGACTGCGCCTGCCGAAATAAGCAAATCCAGTTGGAAAAGTCGGAGATCAGGATACTGAATAACCAGGAGTAAGTTTGGCTAAGCGATTCGGTGAGTCCCTGCAGCGTTATAAGTTACCCGAATTTATTCCCGAATGGGGAGCTATACAACGCGGTATCGAAAAGGAAAGCTTGCGCATCTCCTCTGAGGGGCAAGTTTCTACTGGCAGTCATCCCAAGGCGTTGGGCTCAGCATTAACCAATCCTTACATTACCACCGATTTTTCAGAAGCACTGCTGGAATTCATCACACCGGCTTTCCAGGATATTAATGAATGTCTGGCGATACTGGAAAACATACATCGCTATACCCTGCAAAATTTAGAAAATGACGAAATGTTCTGGGTAAGCAGCATGCCTTGCCCCCAGAATGCTGACTCTGAAATTCCCATCGCTCAGTATGGCGTTTCTAATATTGGCAGACTAAAGACGCTCTATCGCGAAGGTCTGAACCATCGCTACGGTAATTTGATGCAAATTATTGCGGGATTGCATTACAACTTTTCCTTGCCTGAATGTTTCTGGGAACCATACCAGGCAATGTGTAAACATACGGGGAGCCTCCAAGATTTTCGTACAGAAAAATACCTGCACCTAATTCGAAACTTTCACCGCTATTCATGGTTATTAATTTACTTGTTTGGTGCTTCACCAGCCGCTTGCAAATGTTTTGTAGAAGGGCGTAAACATAACCTGCAAGAATTTGACGAACACACTTTGTACTTGCCCCATGCGACTTGCTTGAGAATGGGAGGACTCGGATACAGAAGTGATGCTCAAAAATCATTATTCGTCTGTTATAACGAGCTTGAGACATATGTTGAGTGTTTGCATAAGGCTATGCACACGCCCTATGCGAAGTACGAGGAAATTGGACAGAAAGAAGAAGGCCGTTATCTTCAAATGAATACTAGCCTCTTACAATTGGAGAACGAGTTCTACAGCACGATCAGGCCAAAGCGAAACGTTAAGAGCGGTGAGCGACCACTGGAAGCTCTAACAAATAAGGGTATAGAGTACGTGGAGGTCCGCGCATTAGACTTAAATCCCTATGAACCGCTTGGGATTGATGCAGAGCAGATAAGATTCCTCGATACATTCCTACTCCATTGCTTACTAGCTGAAAGCGGCCAGTGCAATGAGCAAGAATTCTTTGAAATCGGCAGTAATCTTACAAAAGTAGTCGAACAAGGAAGAGATCCGCAATTAGTTCTGAATTTCGAATCGTCGTCAATCTTGATGCAAGAATGGGCTAGCGAGTTAATGGACGACCTTGCTCACAGTGCCAGTATAATGGATCACATTCATGGCGAAGAGAAATATACGACGAGTCTTAAGAACCAAAACAATAAAATCGAGAACCCTGAACTGACTCCCTCGGGTCGTATGCTTTCCGAGATGAAAGAAAAGCAGTTATCATTCTTTGAGTTTTCCATAAAACAGAGCAGGATTCAAAGAGACCTACTCGGAGTTGGGAGCTTGGAAGCCGATGCTAACAGGCATATGCAGGAAATTAGTGCTGCCTCTATACTAAGACAAAAAGAGATTGAAGACGCGGACACCCTAAGTTTCGATGAGTTTTTAAAACAGTGGAACGAATTTTGAACTTTCTACTGACGCTCTACTCACAAATATCTAGGCTAGTGTAAAATGGCTCGGTAATAAAAATGTGCAAAAAAAGGAGCAAGTCGTGAATGTAGCAATTCCCGCCAATCGTATTATTAACATCGGTATTTTTCTTGCGTGCGTTACTACTATCGGGATAGTGCTATATATGGAACACGTGATGCTGCTTTCCCCATGCGGGCTTTGCATAACGCAGCGTGTATTCGTGATTATGTGTGGCTTAGCGTGCCTCGCTTCTGCCATTCACAATCCTAGCGCCCAAGGGCAGAAGCTCTATGCCTTCGGAGCGGCCTCTATGTGCGTCTTTGGAAGTTACTTCGCAATTCGACAAATCTGGTTACAAAACCTTCCTGAAGATCAGGTCCCAGCGTGTGGCCCTGGCCTGACCTACATATACGAAAACTTCCCATTCATAGAGCTGCTTAACTTCCTTTTAAAAGGCGACGGTAACTGTGCCGAAGTTCAGTTCCGCTTTTTCGGCTTGCTTTCTATCCCACAAATGGCCATGGTAGCTTTTGTTTTACTATTCAGCACCTGCATGTATATAGCGTTTCGGCAACAACCAAATACGGATTAGTTGCCAAGTACGCAAACATTAACTATCCCAAACTATTTTCTTAACACTTGTTCTATAATTTGGTAAAACTAAAAATTAAGATCCCCTTTTCCAACGGAAATATTTCTCCATAATCGGGAAATATTTTTCTGACAAATTCGCTCGCCGCCAATTATTAGCAGCGAATTTATTACCTTCGAGAAGAGTAGGATAGATGTGAGTAACTTTAGCAATCTTCTTTAAACCCATCCCATGGGTCATCGCAAATATGAATTCTCCAATAAGCTCTCCTGCATGGTAGCCAACGATGGTTACCCCCAGAATTTTGTCTTTACCTGGTGATGTCAATACCTTTATAAAGCCATGGGCTTCGCCATCTGCCAACGAACGATCATGAAGGCCCATATCATAACGTGTTATATCGTAGTTAATGTTCCGGTCCGTTGCCTCTTGCTCATTTAACCCTACTCTAGCAATTTCAGGATCGATAAAGGTTGCCCAAGGCACTACATTATGATTCGCGCGAAATTTCCATAAAGCTCCAGCCAATGCATTAAGGGCCGCAAACCATGCCTGGAAAGAAGCCATGTGTGTAAACTGGTAGAATCCAACCACATCGCCACAAGCGTAGATATTGGGATAGGCGCTTCGCATAGCATCGTCTACTTCTATCCCACCCTGCGAAGTAAGTGGTATATCTAAGTTTTCCAAGCCGAACCCTTCCACATTCGGTTTGCGACCGATTGCAATTAGCACTTTATCAAAATCGACCCGAACTTCTCCTCCCTGGTGCTGAGCTTCTAGGAAAGGTTGCCCGTCCTCAATCCCAAATCTAGCTAATTTGTGATCAGTGAGTACCTTTATTCCTTGGCCCATGAATTTATCCATAACCACCTTTGAAACTTCAGGATCTTCTCTAGATAGCAATCTCGAAGACAAATCTACCTGGGTTACCTCAGATCCAAGGTTATGAAATGCCTGGGAAAGTTCACAGCCAACAGGGCCACCTCCAACAATTAACAAGCGCCTTGGTAATTCCTGCAGTGACCAGACCGTATCAGATGTTAGGTAATCAATATCCTCAAGACCTGGGATACTGGGCACTAAAGGTCGTGCTCCGGTAGCAAGAACGATCGAACGAGTGTTAATGGTCCGGTCGTTTACAGTTACAGTATATGGCGATTCGATCCTAGCCTCGCCTAGAAGACATTCAACTCCAAGCGAAGTAAATCGTTCTACCGAATCATGGGGCTCTATGGTGGCAATTATTTCCTCAATGCGCGCCATAATATTTGCAAAATTCACATCAGCGTCGGCATTTTCCAAGCCGAATTCATTCGCTCGCCTAATATATGACATTATGCGCCCACTTCGAATAAAAGACTTGCTGGGTATACAACCGGTATTCAAACAATCTCCACCCATTTTGTTTTTTTCTATGAGAATAACCTTAGCTTTAGCTCTAGCGACAATTAATGCAGCTACGAGACCCGCAGAGCCGGCCCCAATAACAACCACATTGGCGTCAAAGCGTATGGGTTTCGCATAGCTTCTCATGATCGACCTTGTTTGAATTGTCTTTACCAGAAGCCTTGCAATAAGCGGAAATAATCCTAGCAGAGCGAAAGAAAAAACTACTGAGCCACTCATTAGTTCGGAGAGTGAGTTAACCTGGCCCAACTCTGATCCAGCATTTACATAGAAGGCCGTACCCAAAAGCATGCCCGCCTGACTAACGATATAGAAAGAGACTATCCGAATTGGGGTTAACCCCATTACTAGGTTTACTAGGAAGAACGGGAACAAAGGCACCATACGTATACTGAACAAATAAAAATTACCGTCTTTCTCCATCCCTCGATTTATTGGTGCCAGGTATTCTCCAAATCTGTTTTGCACCCAATCTCGAAATAGCAAACGCGAAAGTAGGAAAGCTAGTGTAGCTCCAATACTGCTCGCAAATGAGACAATAACGATTCCCCAACCCAAACCGAAAATTGCACCTCCCAGTAACGAGACAATCGCAGCGCCCGGAATAGAAAGCGCTGCGATAATTACATAAACAGAGAAATAAATAAGCGCGGTCAGCGTAAAGTTTTCATCCCGAAATTGTAGAATTTCAGTGAACTGTGACTGGACATAGTTGAGAGTTAAGTACTTGTCTAAGCCAAACAAAAAATATCCGCCAATTGCGAGAGCAATAAGTGCTATTAAGATGATCCTGGTTATATTCACTCAAGCAATCCTTAACGTCGGGGTAAGCTAGGAACAATGCGGGTTTCACCAATTTTTCATGGTGTCGATCTGAGTTAATTTATCCTTGCTATAGAAATTCGATATGCTATAAATCTCTTGCAATCGATTCTACAGAAGCCGAATATCGCGTTTTCCATCGAATATAAACGCTTACCCTTCATAAGTTAAGAGATTCTAGACCGTGACAAAAATCGAATCCCATCGAGAGTTTCCATTCACTCGGATGCGCCGCATGCGAAAAGATAGCTTCAGCAGGCGTCTAATGCGGGAAACCACTTTGACAACAGATGACCTAATTTTCCCGGTTTTTATTGTTGGTGGTTCCAAGCAGAGACAGCCCATCGAATCCATGCCTGGCATGTTTAGGTTAAGTGTCGATCAGCTTGTGAAAGAAGCAGCTGAATTAGTTGCTCTCGGTATCCCAGCTATTGCGCTGTTTCCAGCTCCAGATGCATCAGCAAAGACCGAGGACGGAAGCGAATCTTTCAATCCAAATGGGCTGGTTCAGGAAGCTGTGCGTTCGCTAAAGCTGGCGCAACCAGAATTGGGAATAATAACCGACGTAGCTCTCGACCCTTATACAACCCACGGACAAGACGGAATTATTGATACGAATGGCTACGTACTCAATGACGAGACAGTAAAGGTACTAGCCAAACAGGCATTGTCCCATGCTGAGGCAGGTGCAGATATCGTGGCTCCTTCCGATATGATGGATGGACGGGTTGCAGCTATCCGATCGGTACTCGAAGAGAATGGCTTAATCTACACTCGTATTCTTTCTTACTCTGCGAAATACGCTTCCAGTTATTATGACCCCTTTCGTGACGCTGTTGGTTCTAGCGGTAACCTGGCCAGCGGAAATAAATATAGTTACCAGATGGATGTAGCCAATAGCGACGAAGCAATACAGGAAGTAGGATTGGACTTGGCTGAAGGAGCCGATATGATAATGGTCAAGCCGGGGTTGCCCTATTTGGACATCGTACACCGGGTAAAGCAAGAATTTGGTGTGCCCACATTTGTCTACCAAGTGAGCGGCGAATATGCAATGCACATGGCCGCCGCCCAGAAAGGTTGGTTGGAGGAAGATGCTGTAGCCATGGAATCGCTACTAGCCATCAAGCGTGCGGGAGCTGATGCAATACTCACTTACTTCGCCAAGAAAGCAGCAGCGATACTAAGTGCTAAGGAAGTCTAGATAAGTAGCGCGCCCCAAGCTGGCAAAGACTTTTTATGACTGATACCTTGAATCTTTGATTTTTGACATTATTATTACCTGCAAACAAAATAATAAGTGGCCTCTTTACTAAATTGGTTGTGAATTCTGAAAAAATCACCTCGAATACTAAAATCCTATCTTTCACCTAAAAGAGGAAAACCGTATGAGCGAAAAAATCGTTCACATTTCTGACAATAGTTTCGAGCAAGACGTGCTTCTGGCTGAAGGGCCCGTCTTAGTCGACTTTTGGGCTGAATGGTGCGGGCCCTGCAAGGCAATTGCACCAGTACTGGAAGAATTAGCCGATGAATACGAAGGCAAATTGAAGGTGTGCAAGATGGATGTTGATTCTAACACCTTAACTGCACCAAAATATGGCATTCGGGGAATACCCACGCTGATCGTCTTTAACAACGGTGATGTTGCCGGTACTCAAGTGGGAGCAATGTCTAAATCTCAGTTATCGGCTTTTATTGACAGCGTCATTTAAATTGCGTTTAATGCTAAGCCACAAGCCAAATTACCTGAATAATAAATCTATAATAGTTACTTAAGTAAGTTAAATAACAGTTTTCAACCATTTTCAACGAGCTAAAACCTCCGCTCTACGTTTAATAATAGTTTTACAACAACCCTTAACCCAATTAGCAATCCTTTTAACAGCTAGCAACGCATAAGGTTTTACCCTTTACATCTAAAACAAGGTGTAATGCCGGGTGCTATTCAGGCCACTCACGCACAATTTATCAAATAAAATCTACCTAACTTTCTCACTACAAGAATTTCAAAATGAACCTGACAGAACTCAAACAGAAACCAATTGGCGAATTACTAGATACCGCTCATGAAATGGGTTTGGAAAATGTATCGCGAACACGCAAGCAAGACATTATTTTTGTTATCCTCAAAAAACATGCTAAAAATGGCGAAGATATCTATGGCGATGGTGTATTGGAGATTTTGCAAGATGGGTTTGGGTTTTTACGTTCGGCTGACTCCTCCTATCTCGCTGGTCCGGATGACATATACGTATCACCGAGTCAGATTCGTCGCTTCAACCTTCGAACTGGAGACACCGTCGCAGGAAAAATAAGACCGCCAAAGGATGGCGAACGCTACTTTGCGTTACTGAAGATCGCCGAAATAAATTTTAGCAAGCCTGATGATTCCAAGCATAAAATCCTTTTCGAAAACCTTACTCCTCTTTTCCCACAAGAACGCCTTCATCTTCAGGTCGGCAACGGTAGCACCGAAGATTTAAGTGCCAGAGTAATTGACCTGACCGCTCCAATAGGGAAAGGACAGCGTGGCTTAATAGTGTCGCCACCTAAAGCAGGTAAGACGTTAATTTTGCAAAATATGGCACAATCTATCACCAAGAATACCCCTGAATGCCGCCTAATCGTATTGCTAATTGACGAGCGACCTGAAGAAGTAACAGAGATGCAACGCTCAGTGCGAGGTGAAGTTGTTGCAAGTACGTTCGATGAGCCACCCTCACGCCACGTGCAGGTAGCAGAAATGGTGATCGAAAAAGCAAAGCGATTAGTAGAGCACAGGGAAGACGTAGTAATTCTCCTCGATTCAATTACACGACTAGCACGAGCTTACAACACCATCGTCCCATCATCAGGAAAAGTGTTAACAGGCGGTGTGGATGCGCATGCATTAGAGAGACCGAAGCGATTCTTTGGGGCAGCAAGGAACCTTGAGGAAGGAGGCAGCCTTACCATCATTGCCACAGCTCTCATTGAAACTGGTTCGAAAATGGATGAAGTAATTTACGAGGAATTCAAAGGTACTGGCAACATGGAGCTACTTCTAGACAGGAAAATTGCTGAGAAACGAGTTTATCCAGCTATCAATGTGCGCAGATCTGGCACGCGCCGCGAAGATTTATTAACTAGCGAAGAAGAGCTACAGAGAATGTGGATCCTACGTAAGCTGCTAACTTCGATGGAAGACGTACAAGCGACTGAGTTTATTTTGGATAAGTTAAAAGATACTAAAACGAACGACGAATTTTTCAACGCCATGAAACGCAAATAGTCACATTAGCAACATACTCCCAGGTTAACGCTTATTTCTATCCAAGCCTGAACTACACAATCACCCTATGGCATTTTCAGATTTACGAGACTTTATCAAACTGCTCGAGAAAGAGGGTGAGTTAAAACGAATTTCTATTGAAGTAGACCCATATCTTGAAGTGACAGAAATTTCTGACCGTGTATTACGCGAAGATGGCCCTGCTCTTCTGTTTGAAAATCCCAAAGGTTCCTCTATACCTTTACTGGTTAACCTATTCGGCAATACTCGGCGTATTGCTCTAGCAATGGGCCAAGAAGATATTGATGGATTAAGGGATGTTGGTAAGTTAATGGCGTTTTTGAAAGAACCCACTCCTCCCTCTGGATGGAAAGATATCTGGCAAAAACTTCCCAGTTACAAGCAAGTATTAAATGTCTCACCTAACGTAAAAAAATCAGCACAATGCCAGGACATAGTGATAAAGGAAGACGAAATTGATCTGTCTATGTTTCCAATTCAGACTTGTTGGCCGGGCGACGTCGCTCCGCTTGTGACCTGGCCTTTGGTGATCACACGCGGACCTCAAAAAGAACGACAGAATCTTGGCATTTATCGGATGCAGCTACTGGGTCACAACAAACTTATAATGCGTTGGTTGTCCCATCGCGGTGGAGCGCTGGATTTCAAAGAATGGCAGCATCAATATCCCGGTAAAGCGTTCCCCATTTCCGTCGCAATAGGTGCCGACCCTGCCTCTATACTAGCGACCGTGACTCCAGTGCCGGACAGCCTATCGGAATACGCTTTCGCTGGGCTCTTACGTGGCAGTAAAACTGATGTCGTCAAATCCCTAACCAATGATTTACAGGTACCAGCAAGTGCCGAAATTATCCTAGAAGGAGTAATAGAACCAGGAGAATTCGCGAATGAAGGACCCTATGGAGACCACACAGGTTACTACAATGAAGTTGAGCAATTTCCGGTTTTTACCGTAAAACGAGTTACACACAGAAAAAATCCAATCTATCATAGTACTTATACTGGACGACCACCTGACGAGCCTGCAATGTTAGGTATGGCGTTGAATGAAGTATTTGTTCCACTATTGCAAAAGCAATTTCCTGAAATCGTAGATTTTTATCTACCTCCCGAAGGTTGCTCTTATCGGCTGGCAGTCGTGAGCATTAAAAAGCAGTATCCTGGTCATGCAAAACGAATCATGATGGGTATCTGGTCATTCCTCAGGCAATTCATGTATACGAAATTTATCGTAGTTGTTGACGACGATATCGATACCCGAAAATGGGAAGACGTAATCTGGGCAATCACTACTCGAATGGACCCAATTCGGGATACCGTTCTAATCGATAATACGCCTATCGACTACCTCGATTTTGCTTCACCGGTTTCAGGTTTGGGCTCCAAGATGGGTCTCGATGCTACCAATAAGTGGCAAACTGAGACCAAAAGGACGTGGGGAACCCAAATTGAAATGAGCCCTAAGGTCAAAGAGCGCATCGACCACCTTTGGTCAGAACTAGGGATCAGTGACTGACTTTGTTATCTGTCGGCATCGGTAGTTCCAGTAACTGTACTCCGATCAAATCACCGTAGACTTTCATATAGGTTTCACTGGCCTCTAACTCGCCCAGGTATTTCAGAAGCCTGCTGAGTTCTCCACAAGCCTCGGCGCAAGGTGCGACCTTGATACTTGCTTCATAATATTCCTTAGCTTTACCCCAAAGTTCGTTGCGCATGCAGATTCTGCCTAGGCTCAACAGCAAATATGCATTGGCAGGGCGTTCCTTGAGCCATTTCTCTGCAATCAGAAGTTGTTGCGGACTGGTGCTAAAATCCTGTTCACCATAAAAAAGTACCAAGGAATCATTCCAATTTTGTGTAATCGCTTTTTCGATAACCTTAGCCGCCGCCGATTTTTCATTCAGCTTGAGTAGAAGTTCTGAATAAAGTTTTACAATCTGTTCATTTTCCTTGCATCTTGCTGACGCTTTCTTCCACAGCAAGGTCAAATGGCCCAACACTTTATGTTCGTCTGCTTCCTGTCCTAGCCCACTGTAACAAACATACAAATCTTCCTTAAAAATCAGTAGATTAATTCTCGCACTCTCTTCATCGTCAATGACTTTCTTTTTCTCTAGTGCCGGCAACAGTTCCTTAAGTTTATTCCAATCTTTAAGTTGCAGATAGGCTTCCTTCAAAAGTTGCAGAAGCATTGCATCATTAAGGGAACTCTTTTTGAGTCTTTCTAGCACGGCTACGCATTGTTCTAACTGGCCTGACTTAAATAGTAATTGGGCACGAAGGGAGTTAACCGTAGAACCAACAGTGGGATATTCTTGTTCTGCCTTATCCAGCCAGTGCTCCCATGAATTCCTGTTATCGAGGTTGTAAGCAGCATAGGCTGCCGCAAGGTAGTTAATAACAGTCGCATCTTTAGCAGAGATACTCTTAGTTAGCAGATTATAACTTGATCGCCAATTTCCTCGTATTAAATACAACACCCCTTCTATGGTTATACTTCGTTCCCGTTTTTTACGTTTCTCGCTGATAGCTTTGCCGATATAAACCAACCTATTAGGATTTATCCACCGAAGTATAGTAGTCGCAAAACGAAATAACAGGTAAAGAACACTTAGTGCTACGATCAATGTAAATAAGCTAGTTTCGAATGTATAGCTCCCGAATGCGACTAATAAATAACCTGGATCAATGGGAAATCCCATATAAAAGGTCATCCAGAGACCTACTACAATTACAAGTAGACTGTATATAAATAGACGTACCATGATAATTTTATTGTTCGCTGGCAATTAGTCTTCTAAGAAGACTGAGTGACTCATTTATTAAAGGCAGGGAAGGATTTAGATCAATTCCTGCTAGTTCATTAATTTCAGTCAATATAGTTTCAGCGGCGACAGTGTCCATAACCGCATATCGCTGGACCCAATCCATAGCATTAGTCAAACTTGTTTGATAGAGGTTCTGATCGCCAGAAACGACGGCTAGCTTCGCTTGCTCTAGCATAAGCTCAAATGTTTGTTTGATATATATATCTTGACCGGACGCTAGCATAGCCTCTGGTATCCCGTCCCATTTACGCCATACAAAAATAGATCTCAGGAATGATAGTGTTGCATTAAGGAAACTACCCTGGCTGGACTCTACCTCTTCAAAAGCTGATTCAGTATTTCGCCTATTTTCGAAATTCTCACGCATGGAATTGAGTAAATTAATATTTTCCGCCTGCAACGCTATGTTGGCGATACGCAAATAAACACCTTCCAGATCCACCATCTGAACTGCCCGGAGTTGAGCCGATTCGCGAGAAATAACTTCACGAACGGCGAACACATTGCTATTGCCAGACTGCGACAGAGCGCTGTCAGCAGATTGCATCAAAGCAAGTGCTGAAGCCCTATCTCTCTCTAATTGAAGCTTTTTACCAGCTAAGCCGATCAAGTACTCGGCTTCCAAAAGTTTCCATTGCAGATTAGGTTCAGATTCTGCAGTTGTGTAACGATTTTGCAGCTCTGCTAACTGTTGACGGATTGCCAGTATTTCCTGATTTACGTTGGTTCCTAGTTGCTGGGTTGACTCGCCCTCCGCTGGACCCGACTGGAGTGACTCAGCAAGCTGCTCTTGGAGCTCTTGAATCTGGATTTCTTGTCCCGTTAGCGTTTGAGTTAGTATCTGGCTGTCTTGTTGAAAAGCTAGCAATTCTCTGCGAAGTTGGACCTGCTGGTAAGTGAGAAACACAACACCTGCCACAGCTGGCAAGAACAACATAGCTACTATGATGAATCTACGTCGCGCTTTTTGTTGCTGCCGGCTTGCAGGGGTTTTTGCCTTAGCAGTATTGCTTTTGGAAATCTCGCTTAGAATCTTCGGTGTATCAGGCTTTTCTGCCAAGGGAATTACCTATTCAGTGTATTATTTAACTACAATTTCTAGTTACGTCTTACGTCATCGCTGGCAATATCCCGCAACGTAGCCAGCATTGATGCATCATCGGCTCCATTTGAATTCCTAACTATCTTGTATCCCAGTTTTTCAGCCTGGTCGGCAAGCCTTGCCGAAGGAACCACCAATGGTATCAGACTCAAAGTAGCTTTGTTATCGACGGCAAGTTCCGATAACTGAACCAATGCCTCTCCCGAAGTTATAGTAAACGCATTCACCTGCTTACGATTAACAATATCTATAAGTTCTCTAGGTCCGTAAGCATGGATTTTTCGTCGGTACACCTCGAAGTAATCAACTACTGCACCTCGCTCACGAAGCTCCGCCGCCAATAGCTCTCTACCTCCTTTACCACGCAAGATGCCAATTTGCTTGCCAGCTATCTCTTCAAGCTCTGGCAGTGACAGGAGGTCTTCGCTTGTTACCCCAACATCGGAATGAATGACTGTACACCCAAACAAGTCTGACACTGCTCTTGCAGTTGTAGGCCCAATTGCAATTACCTTAATTATCTCAGGTATTTTCACCGCACAATTTGTAAACCATTCTTTGCTGAATTGTGCTGCATTAGCACTTACAAAAATAAGAATCTGGTAATCATCTATAGCACGAACCTTGTTTTCTAAATACTTAATATCTTCTGTCTTCGCGAGCTGGACAATATCAATGAGTGGAAAGTGGATGGCTTTGCCACCAAGGGATTTTATGGCTTCCCCTAATGACTGTTGTTGCAGAACCGGTCGTGTGACCAATACATTTAGTCCTTGTAAACTTGGGAAGTTCATTGGTTAAACGGTTTCAATTATTTTTTAGCGCTTCCAGAATTTCGGCAGCACCCTGAACAAGTAGATCCTCCGCCACGGTAATACCTAGTTGCTCAGCATGATGAGAATCGCCAGTTAGCTCGCTTCGTAAAACCTTGCCTCCTTCGATATTACCAACCAGTGCTCGGAGAAAAAGTACCTCAGCATTTAATTCAGCGAACGCAGCTATGGGTAGCTGACAACCGCCCTGTAATCTCGAATTCACAGCGCGCTCCGCTAATACACGCGTAGCCGTTTCCTGGTGATGTAAGCAGTCGATAGTTTTAAGTATGTCCAAGTCCTCAGTGCGGCACTCCACTCCCACCGCTCCTTGACCACCAGCGGGAAGACACTGATCAAAACTGAGACGTTGCGTGACACGGCCTTCCAAATCCAACCGTTTAAGCCCAGCAATCGCCAGAATGATGGCATCATATTCACCATTGTCCAGCTTCTCTAGGCGCGTACCGACATTCCCACGCAAATCAACTATCCTGAGATCAGGTCTCAACTGCTTAATCTGGCACTGTCGTCTAGAGCTGGAAGTCCCCACTATTGCCTTCTTAGGAAGTTCTTCAAGAGTTTCGTAATTTCCAGATACGAAAGCATCAGCTGGGTCATCGCGTTCACAGATAACAGCAAGTCCGAGTCCTTTGGGAAATTCCATAGGTATATCTTTCATCGAATGTACAGCAATGTCTGCCTTACCTTCTAGCAAGGCTCGCTCAAGTTCCTTAACAAATAAGCCTTTGCCACCTGCCTTTGCCAAGGGGGAATCGAGCAACTTGTCTCCTCGAGTACTCATTGGCACCAGTTCCACGGCAATCTCATTATGGAAAGCTTCAAGCGCAAGTTTTACGTAGTTAGCCTGCCATAAAGCGAGTGGACTCTTACGTGTTGCGATTCTTAATGATCGGACTGCCATGCTTCTTTTAGTGATGCCGTCAATGATCTGGAGTGGTTCATTTTACGGTAATTGCCTCGCTTTGTCCGATCACACCCAACAACAGAGCTTATGCGCTTATTAAGCTAGAAGTATCCTGCTATAATCGCCTGCCTCTGAGAAAGCTGGCTCTCCTCGCCCCCAAGGGTGGTCTTTCAAAAGGAAAATGGGCCTCACTATGAGCAGCAACAAAAGCAGGAAATCTAAAAAACTCTGGGCTAGTAGATTCATCGAAGAAACAGATCATTTTGTAGAAAATTTTACCTCTTCGGTTGATTTCGATAAGCGGCTCCATCCGTACGATATAGATGGATCGATTGCGCATGCTCGCATGCTTTGCAAAGTGGGAATTCTAACCACTGAAGAGGAAACTTCCATCCTCCAGGGACTAGAGTCAATACGAATAGATATCAATAACGGTAATTTCGAGTGGTCTGTTGCACAGGAAGATGTGCACATGAATATAGAGTCCGCTTTAATCGAACGAATCGGTGACGCTGGCAAAAAGTTACACACCGGCCGCTCCCGTAATGACCAGGTAGCAACCGATATTCGTCTGTATGTGCGCTCTGAAATTGATCAAGTGTCTTACTTGATCACGGAGTTCCAAAAAGGGTTGATAGAAACTGCCTCCAGGGAAGTGAATACGATTATGCCAGGCTTTACCCACCTCCAAATTGCACAGCCAGTCAGTTTTGGGCATCACTTAATGGCATGGTATGAAATGCTAGATCGCGATTATGAGCGGTTTCTAGATTGCCGCAAAAGGGTAAACCTGTCCCCATTGGGTGCTGCTGCATTAGCGGGCACTACTTATCCCATCGATAGAGAGTATACTGCCAAGCTACTCGGATTCGACCTACCGACCCAGAATTCGATCGACTCTGTTAGTGATCGAGACTTTGCCATTGAAGTGGCTGCCGCTGCCAGTATTCTGATGACTCACCTGTCCCGATTTTCAGAAGAATTGGTTTTATGGACCTCTGATCAATTTGGATTTGTAACTCTTCCTGACAGATTCTGTACTGGCTCCTCTATCATGCCACAAAAAAAGAATCCTGATGTACCTGAACTCATTCGGGGGAAAACTGGCCGAGTCATCGGCCACCTAGTCTCCCTTCTAACTCTGATGAAATCTCAGCCACTTGCCTATAACAGGGATAACCAGGAGGACAAGGAGCCATTGTTTGACTTGCTTGATACGGTGAAAAGTTGCCTATCCGCTTATGCCCAGATGGCTTCGGCTATTAGCTGCAATCGAGAAAAAATGCTCCGATCCGCCAGTCAGAACCACTCTACTGCTACTGATCTCGCGGATTACCTGGTCAATAAAGGTTTAGCCTTCCGAGATGCTCATGAGGTTGTTGGAAAGGCTGTTGCCAGCGCTATACAAACAAATCGGGGTCTCGCCGACCTAACACTCGATGAATTGCAAGCATTTTCTGAAGCTATCCAGTCTGACGTTTACGAAGTGCTAAGCCCAGAAGGCTCAATTAATTCCAGGAACCATCTCGGTGGTACTGCGCCTAAACAGGTACAAATGGCAATCGATAAGGCTCGAAAAAAATTGAGTAACCGTTAGCGATTTATTGGAGGTTGCAACTCAATCTCGTATTCCCGTTCCTGGTTGTCGCGAAGGGTTCTTACCGTGACGATATCCCCGGGTCGATGTCGTTCCATGATAGAAGCATAATCATCTTCATTGACCACTGCTTGTCCGTCGATCTCAACGATGACATCCCCAAGTTGGATTCGACCAGCAGGAACACTTCTAAGTCCCCGCATACCTAAGCGTTCAGGATCCGTCCCTTCAACAACATCAAGGACAATAACGCCTTCGACCCCCCACAACTCGCGGTAGTACTGGGGTTGTGGAATACGCGTAATACCGAGTATCGGAGTTTGCACACGGCCATATGTGATCAATTCAGGCACAATTCGTTTCACCGTATTAACTGGGATAGCAAACCCGATCCCTGAGCTAGCACCGGTAGGACTGTAAATCGCAGTGTTCACTCCAACTAGTTGTCCAAGCGAATTTAGTAGAGGCCCTCCGGAGTTACCTGGATTTATTGCGGCGTCTGTCTGAATTACATCCCGGATGGTGCGTTGGCTTATGGATTCAATTTCCCTGCCCAGAGCACTGACCACACCGACCGTCATAGTTGTATCAAGACCGAACGGATTACCTATTGCAATTACCTTTCGTCCCACTTCAAGCAAAGAGGAGTCACCAGGTGAAATCGGTATTAGTTCTACGTCTGGCGCTTCAATCTTCAATACCGCAAGGTCCTTATCTGGATCTAGGCCCACTGCTCTGGCGTGATAGCTGGTGCCATTCTGCATGGTCACAGTGACACGATTGGCCTGTTGGACAACATGATAATTGGTGACAATAAAACCCTCCGCACTCCAAATGAAACCAGTGCCGCTTCCTTGTGGTACCTCCTGGGGGTTGAGTGAGTAGAAAGTCCTGACCAAGCGCGAATTGGTTATGTGCACTACCGAAGGGCTGGCCTTCTTGAAGACTTCTATATTATTTTGTTCATCATTAGTCGCAAATTGGTTGTAGTCCGGTGACTGCGAAATACCAACCACTGGTATCACTGCAATTACCAGACTAATTAACAAGGAATGTAATGAATTCATGAATAGATATTTCCCGGCTATGATTAAATCTATAAATGGGAGTTATTTGCTCAAATTCAAGGGAAATCTAGAATCCCAGTGCAGGTGAACCAAAAATCCTTAATTCACCCCATGTTATACTGGACAATGCATGGACCCTCATTACGATACGATAGGAAAAAAGTATTCAGCTACACGAGCTGCAGATCCTCGGATCACCGAGCGGCTCATAGACTTGTTGGCTCTAGAGATTGGCAGTCCTATCATTGATATCGGGGCCGGAACAGGTAATTACAGTTGGGCTCTGGCGGACCATGGGTTCCATGTCTATGCGGTGGAGCCTTCTCGATCAATGCGCGACCAGGCTAAGCCACATGATCGGCTGAATTGGATAGCCGCGATCGCCGAGTCACTGCCAATTCCAGACGCTCAATTTAAAGGAGCTGTGATGACGCTAGCGCTCCATCACCTGGAGGATTGGCAACAAGGGATTCGTGAGGCTCTCCGCGTGATAGGACTAGGCCCGTTAGTCATATTTGCCTTCGATACCAATCACAAAACAGCATTTTGGTTAGTAGATTACTTTCCGCAGTTTTTTGACATCAACGGTGATAGGTCTCCATCCTTTGACGAATTAACTCATTTTGCCAAGGACACGCTAGGAATCACTTTTACGCATCTTCAATTCCCATTGCCCAAGGATCTAATTGATCATTTTTTCTCAGCAGACTGGTCTCACCCTGAAAATTATCTACAGGAAAAATTTCGAAGTGGCATTTCTTCATTCGCTAAACTGGATCAGCAAAATCTGGAACACGGGCTGCAAAGTCTCCACAAAGATTTACAAACAGGCCGGTGGCATCAGAAATATGGGGAACTTCTAGACCTCGAGGAATATGATCAAGGGTACATGTTTGTCCGCCTAGGTGGGGAAACTTATTGATATTTAAAAAGCTGCTTCCACTGGCTTGTTAAAATAGCTCTTTTATTTCCTCCAGCTCAGTTTTCGATATGGCTTCTACGGAATTGATTTCATAAGTTTGAATTCGTACTATTGCTTCATCGAGTTGAGATTCTGCTCTTTGTCATTACCCAATACCTAGTATGAAAAAAATCATAATTATCGACGATGACGAAAAGCTGGGACAGTTGTTAACCCAGTATCTGGAACGTTATGACATGGAAGTTTATGCCGAGATGACACCCAGTAGGGGTCTCAAGCTAATCAAAAAAGTTAAACCAAATTTACTCATTCTGGACGTTATGCTACCAGAGAAGGATGGATTTGAAGTGTGCCGGGAGATTCGAGCTAAATCATCTATTTATGGCCAACTACCAATTTTAATGCTAACCGCGCACGCCGAAGTTACCGATAGAATCGTCGGGTTAGAACTTGGGGCAGATGATTACCTGCCAAAACCATTTGAACCACGAGAACTGGTAGCCCGTATTAATAATATACTCAGACGCAGCGGTGAAGATGATGGCAAAAGAGAGATAAAACCAATAAGCGGGCTAGAAGTAGAAATTTCTCGAAGAGAAGTTAGACTAGACGGTAAACCTCTTGACCTTACTACCATGGAATATGAGCTGCTTGTTCTTTTTATGCAGTTTCCCAATAAAACATTTACCCGTGACGAGTTAATGAATCGTTTACGCGGCATAGACGCAGAATTGTTCTCTCGTGCCGTAGACACATTGGTCAGCCGTTTGCGAAATAAACTGAAGGATACGTCCAAGACACCTCGTTTTATTAAGACAATCTGGGGGCGTGGTTATACCTTTGTTGGTGAACAAATCTAACCTTACCTTGATCGTTACTTTCTACTAGCTACATCCAAATATTAATAGTTATGATTTCTTTGATAGGACATGTAAAAAAATCGCTCTTTTTCAGATTGCTTCTGATATTTGGGATAACACTTGTTTTATTTCTACTTATTATATGGATTTCATTACAAACTATTACTGAAGACGATAACACTATCCAAACTATTCCTAATTATTTTACCCGCAATGTTGAGTCTGTCATTGAGGACATAGGCGCTCCACCTAATCTCAGTAATGCCATGCGACTCGCAGATGAGCTTGGTTGGACCATCAATATTCGCAACCCAATAATGCGCTGGAGCTCAAACGCTGAAAACAGACTAAATGTAGACGCTTCTCAATACCTGGAAACACTTTCAAACAATGCAGAAATGCGGACAATTAGCAACGAAGATATCATCATGGTGAAACGCGGTGGCTACGATTTCTATTTTTATCAGCGCTTTATTAACGACAACAGCTTTAACTATATTGTGCTCTATATAGGTCTGACAGTAGCTGCGGTTGTGCTATTTATTAACTACTTCATGGTTAACAGGCTGCTAGATCCAGTGCGTTTGCTCAAACGAGGAGCAGAACGCATTGAGAAAGGTGATCTGAATTTTCGTGTGAAAAGCAATCGCCAGGATGAGCTAGGGGAGCTCACGGAAAGCATCAACCACATGGCGGATTCACTTCAATCGATGCTAGAAGCCAAACGCCAACTACTAATGGCTATTAGCCATGAATTAAGAACACCAATAACCAAAGCTAAATTGCGCCTAGAGTTTATGCCGAAAAGTGAAGAAAAGATGCAGCTGCGAAATGACATCGATGAAATCGATTTACTGATCTCCGATTTGCTGGAAGCAGAACGCCTTAACAATGAACACTCGTCCTTAGTGGCGGAACCAGTTGAGTTTGCCAGATTCGTTAAATCGATTGTTAAGCAGTTCGACTCGTACGAAGGTGGCTTAGATATCGATGTACCCGACGACGATAAAATTTTTAATCTCGATAAGCTCAGAGTACGTCTTCTGATAACCAATCTTTTAAACAATGCGATGCGCCACGGCCAAGAGGGCCCCATCTTTGTAAAAGTCAGTTTTGAGAAGGATAGGGCCATCCTCAAAGTTATCGATCACGGTGAAGGCATTCCCGAAGAGCATTTGCCACAAATCACTGAACCTTTCTATAGGGCTGATAGTTCTAGGCAAAGAAATACTGGAGGATACGGGCTGGGATTATATCTTTGCCGCCTAATCGCCGAAGCCCATGGTGGCGCACTATTAATAGAGAGCAACATGGGTGAAGGTACGCGCTTGACGGTTCATCTGCCCCGCTATCTCCCTCTCTCAAACCCTAAGTAGTGGGCCTTTTTTAGTTCCCAGATTTGCGTCGCTGAACCCTCAGATAATGCATCACCAATAGAATTATGGTAAGTAGTATTGGAATCAGCGCTGTGTCAATTGCCTTGAGGTTGGCTCCTAATCGTTCTATGTCTTCTGTGAGCTGGTACTGCACATCTCGCAGTCGACGGCGCGTTTCTAACATTTCACCATTAAAACGATCTATTTCTGACTGGATTTCCGGTGTGATTTGACCGATGGGCTCACCATCCTCTACCTGATTCAGATCCGCGAGCGATGCCTCTGTTTCAGCCAAGCGGCTCAGCAAATCGGCCTCCTCGGTTCGTAACCGATCATCTGCTTCACGTTGCAAATCGAGTACACGGGTAAAGGGTCGAGAGTAACGTCCGCGGCTGCGAATACTCACAAGATCCGCACTCCCGCTTAGATTATCCAAGGCATTAATAATTAAATCTCCATTATTCGCAAATGGCTGAGGAATGCGACGCCCTAAAAACTGTGCAACTTGAACCCACATCCGATCACTTAGGAAATCGGTATCGGCGAAAACTACGATGTTAGCTATCGTCCCACTGCCAGATATATGTTCTCGTACCTCAATGACCTCCTCCTCAACTGCTTCTGCTATTTCTTCTTCAGCTTCTTCAGAACCAACTACTTCCTGTTCAACAACTGTGTCCTCTGAAGCAAGACTATTTGAGGTGATCTCACTTTGACTTTCAGATTCTTCCCCCTCTTCTGACACTATCGGGCGCCCTTCAGGAAATGCACTATCAAGAAGGCCGCTGACCCTGGCCGCAACCACATAGCTTTGTTGCGAGGATACGAATTCATCGAACAACACCGACGGATCAGCCACGTTTTCCAATAAAGCAGCATCCATCAACATGGCATCGGTTGAGGATTCGATTAGTGGTTCAAAAATTGTACTTGTTTCCTCTAGCTGAGCAATAGCGCCTGCAGAGGAGAAATTTATAGTCTCTAACCCATTGGTTATAATGTCATTCTGAGCGAGATAATTACGTTGCACCCCTAGCATCCCTAGATGAGGGGAAGGTCGCCGAGATTGCCCCATAACAACCCTTAGGGCCAGTTCGTTGTCGGCCAATACCTTATCGTTTTCGAATGCAATCCCCCAAGCTTCAAGTAATCTTGGCAACTCCGATCTCATTCCCGCAGGTATCAGAGTCCCTTGGGGAGACTGAGTAACCATGGAATCGGCATTGGGATCAAGAAATAGCATTATAGCTCCCCCGCGCATAATATACTGGTCGATCTGATAGAGGATCTCTTCCGATAAATCCTGCGGATGGACGACCATAAGAATATCAACCTCGTCATCGATGTGATTATTAGCATCGATGCCAGCAATGTCTACGCGACGAACTTCGTAGAGCTGACGAATGTATTCCATAACCATCCAAGGCGCCGTTGCTTGCCCCCGTACTGGATCAAACCCACCATCTATATCCAGCTGTGTTATTAGCCCAACCACCGGCAGATCAGGATTATTTACTTTGGCAACCAGCTTGATGACCTCGTACTCGAGGAATTCTTCCTGGTCAGGGCGAATTAACGGTATGGTCTCAGAAACCTGCATATTAAACGGCATATTCTCACCAGAGCCGTTCGTGACAACTAACCCGAAGTAGATTTCTTCTCCTCCCTGGGTCACTGGAACCGGCTGGATCCCAAACTGCGTAGCCAGATCTTCATCCTCAGAAAATGGCTCTGGATCAATCACGCTTAGGCGCAGGTTACTGTTACTTGCCATCACAATTTCCCGCAGCAATTCCTGAACACGGGTGGCGAAACTCCTAATTTGAGGAATATCCTCCGTCGCACTATCAGAGTAGAAAAACATCACTTCAAGTTGCTGATCTAAATTTGAAACAATATTACGGGTACCATCAGACAACGAGTAGAGACGATCCTCAGTAAGATCTATACGCAAGCTGCTGGGCATGAAACTGATCATGGCCACGCTCAAAACCAGCCCGGCTGTGATGCTGACCAATCCCAATGGAGAGAAAAAAGTTTTTTTGTTCATTACAGCAGGCCTCTTTTAATTAGCTTTTTTCATTTCAATAACAATCGCGCTGGCTAACAACCAAGCCGCAATAAAAACGGTAAAAAATAGAAAGTCCCTTATATCCAGGACACCCCTTGCGATGGAATCGAAGTGCGTGAGAAATCCCATCGCGGAAAAGGCATCTACCAAGACTTGCGGCACCCACTGCGGAAACGCATTGAGCAAGATCGGCGACCCCATGATCACAAATAGGAAACAGATTGCCACAGTTAAAATAAAGGCAATCACTGGATTCTTGGTACAGGCTGACAAGCAGGAGCCAATAGCGAGAAACCCGCCCGCCATGAACCAGCTACCCATATAAGCAGCAACAATTACACCGTTATCTGGGTTCCCAAGATAATTCACCGTTAACCAAATAGGAAAAGTTAGTAATAGCGCGATGCCTGTTAATACCCAGGCAGCGAGAAACTTTCCAATTACTGCTTCTGATAATCGTATAGGCAATGTTAAAAGTAATTCGATAGAGCCGGTCTTGCGTTCGTCTGCCCATAGTGTCATCGCAATAGCCGGCACCATGAAAAGATAAAGCCAAGGGTGAAAACTAAAAAAAGGCAACAGATCTGCTTGGCCTCGCACATAGAAGCCGCCGAGTTCAAAGGTGAAGATGCCATTGGTGATAAGAAAGATCACAATAAAGACATATGCTAATGGCGTGGCAAAATAGCTTAATAACTCTCGTCTAAAAATAATACCAAGATTCCCCATCACGCTACCCTCCCTTTCGGAAGCTGTGTCACTTTTCTAAAAACATCTTCTAGCTCACCACGATTAATATGGAACTCGGAAACGGGCCATTGCTTGGATTGGGCCACCTCTGACACTTTGTTAAAGATGGGTGTGCCATCTTTCGTCAATATTGTGTAACGAAGCTGATCTTCCGGATCCTTTTCAACTACCCCGATTTCCGGAATCCCCGCCAGATCAGCTGCCAGATCGTAGTCATCGGTCAGCTTGATATTGACCGCATGATGATATTTGGATTTCGCTTCCAGTTCAGCTGGCGTGCCATCAACTAAAATTCTACCCTCAGCAATAATGATCGCTCGGGTACAAACAGCCGTGACTTCTTCAAGAATGTGGGTAGAAATAATTACAATCTTGTCTCGCGCTAAGTTCTTTATCAATTCTCGTACATGAAACTTCTGGTTTGGATCGAGCCCATCGGTTGGCTCATCCAGAATCAACACCTTTGGGTCGTGCATAATGGCCTGGGCTAGTCCAACCCGTCTTTTGAATCCCTTGGATAAAGTGTCGATGGTTTGGTGTGAGACGGACTGCAGTTCAACTTCTTCCAACACATGTTGTACGCGAACAACTATTTCTTCTCCCCGGTACCCTCGTATCTGGGCCACGAATTTGAGGAACTCCAACGTTGTCATATCCCCATAGCAAGGTGCACCCTCAGGCAAGTAACCTATCAATCCCTTAGCCTGTATCGGATTCTCAGTTATATCAAAGCCATCGATGATTGCGGTTCCGGCTGAGGGCGCCAGAAAGCCAGTAATTACTTTCATTGTAGTGGACTTTCCCGCACCGTTTGGGCCGAGAAACCCCAAGACTTCTCCCTCTCTTACATTGAAATTAAGATCATTAATGGCGGTAAATTGATCAAATTTTTTTGTTAGATTAGCTATTTCAATCATTTCTTTTCTTATCCTGACTTTTACGAGTGAACTTCTCTTAACAGGAGGGTTCGGTGGATGAAGCTATGTCTGTAAAATTCTGACCGGCAACTATATGCATGTTCCACTAAATTTTCAAGATGCTAAGAGCCAGTCTACAATTTCCTGTTAAATCAGCCAACTAGGAGAGCATTCGGTCTTTCAGAGAAGGTCAAAATTGACTGTGTTTATAGACGCCGACAGTTTATAATCGCCGCCTTCTTAAGATCTAATATGTTTTAGCCAACAATGAACCGAATTATCAGTTTGTTGCTAATAGGCATTCTCGCCTTATCTCTTACCTATTGCGGCCAGAAAGGTGGTTTGACTCGCCCTGAACAAATTCAGCTTACGTTCGCCCCAAAATAACTACCCTCCAGCGAGGGATAACCAATAATCTAAGCGTTCAAAAACTAATGGATCATTTTAACTACCAAGGTGACTCTCTGTTTGCCGAAGCTACACCCGTAGCAGACATTGCCAGTAAATACGGTACCCCGTGCTTTATATACTCACGGGCTACACTGGAACGCCATTACCGCGTCTATGAAAAAGCTCTTGAGGGATGTCCACATCTTATATGTTTTGCTGTTAAAGCGAATTCAAACTTGGCAGTTATCAACGTGCTCGCCCGCATGGGTTCAGGCTTCGATATAGTATCCGGCGGAGAACTAGAAAGGGTTATCGCAGCTGGAGGCGATGCTAGCAAAGTTATTTTTTCGGGTCTGGGTAAAACCGAAACTGAAATCGAAAGATCCCTTAAACTCGGCATTTATTGCTTCAATATCGAATCTGAAGCCGAATTAAACCGAATTAATGAGATAGCCCAAAGGCTAGACATAAGGGCACCTATCTCTGTACGCGTAAATCCCGATGTGGATGCCGATAC